>Ga0207675_100007777_pt1 | contig 10112 bp, 10 predicted proteins | sample KBSSwiS42_FD_184305 | JGI IMG/M metagenome (GOLD analysis project Ga0207675, IMG submission 184305) | Switchgrass rhizosphere microbial communities from Kellogg Biological Station, Michigan, USA - KBS Switchgrass S4-2 (SPAdes) (version 2) | ecosystem: Host-associated > Plants > Roots >...
TCCATACCGCTCATATTTTATATTAGTAACGTTATAAAGATTTGCCGCCAACTGGGCGGCGGGACGCGAGGAAAAGAGGCATGAGCAAGATTATCGGGATCGACCTGGGAACGACCAATTCGGTTGTGGCCGTGATGGAAGGCGGGGAGCCGGTCGTGATCACCAACCCCGAGGGGAGCCGCATTACGCCCTCCGTGGTGGGGTTCACCAAGTCCGGCGAGCGTCTCGTCGGTCAGGTGGCCAAGCGCCAGGCGGTGACGAATCCGGAAAACACCATCTTCTCGATCAAGCGCTTCATGGGCCGGAAGTACGACGAAGTGAACGAGGAGATGAAGATGGTGCCCTACACCATCTCGCGCGCGTCGAACGGCGACGTCCGCGTCACCGCGGCCGGGAAGGAGTTCTCTCCTCCCGAGATCTCCGCGATGATTCTCCAGAAACTGAAACAGGCCGCCGAGGAGTACCTCGGCACGTCGGTGACCAAGGCGGTCATCACGGTGCCGGCGTACTTCAACGACGCGCAGCGGCAGGCCACCAAGGATGCCGGCCAGATCGCGGGCCTCGAGGTCATGCGGATCGTCAACGAGCCGACGGCGGCGGCGCTCGCCTACGGGCTCGACAAGAAGAAGGATGAAACCATCGCCGTCTACGACTTCGGCGGCGGCACCTTCGACATCTCGATCCTGGAAGTGGGCGAAGGGGTCGTCGAGGTCAAGGCGACCAACGGCGATACGCACCTCGGCGGCGACAACCTCGACCAGCGGATCATCGACTGGATCGTCACGGAGTTCAAGAAGACCGAAGGCATCGATCTGTCGAAGGATCGCATGGCCCTGCAGCGCCTCAGGGAATCGGCGGAGAAGGCCAAGATGGAGCTGTCGACCGTGATGGAGACGGACATCAATCTGCCCTTCATCACCGCCGATCAGACCGGGCCGAAGCACCTGACGATGAAGCTGACGCGGTCGAAGTTCGAGCAGATCGTCGAGGATCTGCTGCTGAAGACCGTCGGGCCGACCAAGCAGGCCCTCTCCGACGCCGGGGTCGATTCGTCCAAGATCGACGAGGTCGTGCTCGTCGGCGGCTCGACGCGCATCCCGCGCGTGCAGGCGATCGTCAAGGAGCTGTTCGGGAAAGAGCCGCACAAAGGCGTCAACCCGGACGAGGTCGTGGCGGTCGGCGCGGCGATCCAGGCCGGCGTGCTCGCCGGCGAGGTCAAGGACCTGCTGCTGCTCGACGTGACGCCCCTGTCACTCGGGATCGAGACGCTCGGCGGCGTCATGACGCCGCTCATTCAGCGCAACACGACGATCCCGACGCGCAAGAGCGAGACGTTCTCGACCGCGGCGGACAACCAGACGAGCGTCGAGGTGCACGTGCTGCAGGGGGAGCGCCCGATGGCGCGCGACAACCGTCCGCTCGGCAAGTTCCACCTCTCCGGTCTGCCGCCCGCGCCCCGCGGCGTGCCGCAGATCGAGGTCACGTTCGACATCGACGCCAACGGCATCGTCAACGTGTCGGCCAAGGACATGGCGACGGCGAAGGAGCAGAAGATCACCATCACCTCCTCGAGCGGCCTGACGAAGGAGGAGGTCGACAAGATGATGAAGGAGGCCGAGGCGCACGCCGACGAGGACCGGAAGCGCAAGGAAGAGATCGAGACGCGCAACCTCGCGGATCAGGCGGCGTACGCGGCAGACAAGATGCTCAAGGACTCGGGCGAGAAGCTGTCGGCCTCCGACAAGGCGCCGATCGAGTCGGCGATCGAGGATCTCAAGCGCGCGATCGAGAAGAACGACGTCGCCGAGATGAAGAAGGCGATGGACGCGCTCAACACCGCGCAGCACAAGGCGGCCGAGGTGCTCTACAAATCGGCGAGCGGGTCGGGCGCGGCCGGGGGCGGACAGCCCGGCGGCCAGGAGCCGGGCGCGGGTCCGGCCGATGGCGGCGGCAAGTCGTCCGGCGACGTGATCGACGCGGAAGTCGTGGAAGAGGAGAAGAAGTAAGGGCGAATGGACTTCTACGTCATCCTGGGACTCGAGCCGGGCGCGAGCCCGGCCGAGATCAAACGGGCATACCAGAGGCTGGCGCGGCGGTATCACCCGGGGATCAACCCGGGTGACCGCGCGGCCGAAGCCTTCTTCAAGCAGATCGCCGAAGCGTACGAGACGCTGGGCGACCCGGCGCGGCGGCAGCAGTACGACGCCGCCGGCGGTACGGCCCGTCCACCCATGGAGCCCGGAGCGTTCGAGTTCGCCGGCTTTGATTTTTCGTTCGCCGCGCGCGGCACCGAGGCGGCGACCTTCAGCGAGCTGTTCGCGGAGGTCTTACATCCGCCCGCGGCCGAACAGAACAAACCGGAGGCCGGGGCGGATCTGCACGCCTCGCTCAACATCACCTTCGAGGAATCGATCCGCGGGGTCGAGCGCCAGGTCGTCGTCACGCGCCAGATCGCGTGCGCGGCGTGCGCGGGATCCGGCCGGCTTCGCACTGCCGAAGGGCGCTGCGGCCAGTGCCAGGCGACCGGCAAAGTGCGGTGGGCCCGCGGCCACATGGTGTTTTCGAAATCGTGCGCCGCGTGCGGCGGCAGCGGCCGGCTGAAATCCCAGCGGTGCGCAGTCTGCGGGGCGCAGGGGCGATCGGTCCGCAGCGAGGCGGTCACCGTGCACGTTCCCGCCGGCGTGGTTGACGGGGCGCGGCTGCGGGTGCCGGAGAAGGGACATGCCGGGCACCGGACGGGACGGACCGGCGACCTCTACGTCGACGTGCACGTGCAGCCCCATCCGGTGCTGCGTCGCGACGGCGATGATCTCTTCATCGTCGTGCCGGTGGCGGTGCACGAAGCGATGCTCGGGGCCCGGATCGATGTGCCCACGCTCGACGGGGGCGTGAGGCTGCGGGTTCCGCCCGGTACGCAGGCCGGCCAGCGCTTTCGCGTCAGCGGGCGGGGCGCGCCCGCCATGAGCGGCGGCCGCGGCGATCTCGTCGTGGAAGTGAAGCTGGTGTTGCCGGCGTTCGTGGACGAGCGATCGAAGGATCTGATGCGGGAGTTCGCGCGGCTGAACCGCGAAGACGTGAGAAGAGACCTGCACGTATGACCGCCAAGCGTTCGGGCAAGGCGTATTACATGATCAGCGCGGTGGCGCAGAAGTACAACATTCACCCGCAGACGCTGCGGCTGTACGAGCGCGAAGGGCTGCTCAAGCCGTCGCGGACCGAAGGGAACACGCGCCTCTACTCAGAAGAAGACCTCGAACAGCTCGAGACCATCCTCTCGCTCACGCGGGATCTCGGCGTGAACCTGGCCGGCGTCGAAATCATCCTCAACATGCGGCGCAAGATCGAGGCGATGCAGCACGAGGTCAACGAGTTCATCGACTACGTGAAGCGCGAGCTGTCGCGCGGCATCGGCGACTGGGAGCAGCGACTGAGCACGGCGCTGGTGAAGTCGTCCCCGACCGATCTCGTCCGGTCGTCAGCGCCGCAGACACAGACCGAAGCACCCGTCGAGCCCGACCACGTCGAAGAGCCACGACGAAAAGCGTGATCGGTACGCCGCGAAGCGGGCGTGACGAGTAGTCCGTTCCCCATAATTCAATTTTTTGAGCGTGACGCTCTCCGCGTTCACGCGAGATCCAAAAACTCGCGCGTGACGAGCTCTTCCATTGCGGACTTGTGGCTTCCGCGTTCGATCGGAAGATTCTAAAATGTCGCATGGACGAGGGAAATGCCGAAGCGGACGCGTTGCACGCGTACCTCCGGGCCATTTCGAAGCTGCCGCGATTGACCCCTGCCGAAGAACGTGAGCTCGGATTCCAGATCCAGAACGATCACGACGAGGCGGCGCTGCGGCGGCTCGTCGAGGGGAACCTCAGGTTCGTGGTGAGCTACGCGAAGCGCTTTCGTGGTCTCGGCGTCCCGTTCCTCGATCTGATCCACGAAGGCAATCTCGGGCTGATGGAGGCGGCGCGCCGCTTCGAGCCCGAGCGCAACGTGAAGTTCATCACCTACGCCGTGTGGTGGATTCGCCAGGCCATCACGCACGCGCTGTCGGGGCAGACACGGGCGTTCTCGCTGCCGCAGAAGTTGTCGGCCGTCGCCGCGCGTTTCGGCCGGGAGGTGACCGAGCTGACCGAGCAGCTGCACCGCACGCCGACCCCGCGCGAGATCGCGGACGATCTCGACATCTCGGAAGGGGAAGTCGAAGCGCTCATCCGCATCGGGGATCGCGATCTGTCGCTGAGCGATCACGTCATCGGCCGCGACGACTCCGAGGGACCGGAGCTCGGAGAGATGCTGCAGCAGGGGAGCGTGCCGCCCGCCGAGGAAGCGCTCGTCCACCGGCGGCTGCACGCGGGCGTGCGCGGCGCCCTCGGCGAGCTCGATGAGAAGGAACGCGAGGTCATCAAGCTCCGCTTCGGTCTCGATCGCGACGGCGAGCCGCGGACGCTGCAGGAAGTCGGCGACACGCTCCGGCTGTCGCGCGAGCGCATCCGGCAGATCGAATCGAAAGCCAAGGACAAGCTGCGGCGATCGAAGCGGGCCGGGGAGCTTCGCAGTTACCTCAATTGAACTAATGCGGCGGATCGCGGATCTTCAATTGCAGATTCGAGTGAACCGTCCTACAATTCATTTTTCGTCTCTCTCCCCATTTCAGCATTCAGCAATCAGCATTTCGATGTGCGCGCTTTGCGACGATACGGGATGGAAGCCTGTGGACGCGGCGGGCGCCCGTAAGGTCGTGCGCTGCGATTGCTGGCGCGAAGGGCTGACCACCCGCCTGCTCGAGGACGCGCGGATTCCGCCGCGGTATCGCCGCTGCGACCTCGAGACGTTCGTCACCTATCCCAACGAGAAGCTGCTCGGCGCGGTCGCGCAGGCGCGGCGGTTCGCGGTCGACTTTCCGGAGCCGCGCAAGAGTCTCTGCCTGATCGGTCCGCCGGGGATCGGCAAGACCCACCTGGCGGTCGCGGTCCTGCGGCAGGTCATTCTCTCCAGAGGCGCGCGCGGGCTCTTCTACGACGTCCGCGATCTGCTCCGCGTGATCAGGAGCACCTACAATCCGCTCGTCCGCACCGCCGAGATGGACGTGCTCCGGCCCGTGATGGAAGCCGATCTCCTCGTCCTCGACGACATCGGATCCGAGAAGACCTCCGAGTGGGTCGAAGAGACGATGAACCTGATCGTCAACACACGCTACAACGAGCGGCGCCATACGATCTTCACCTCGAACTACGAAGACACGCCCGACGACGGCGATCCGGACTGCCTCAAGGCGCGGATCGGCTTCCGCATCCACTCCCGGCTGCACGAGATGTGCGAGTTCCTCGAGTACGACGGCGCCGACTATCGGCACCTGCCGCCGAACGGCGGGGTCGACGATCTGGTGATGCTCTGGAAGCGCAATGCCGGCCGGCGCACGCTGCCCAGCCGCTCCAAAGGACCCGTGCGGGCGCAGCTCAAGCCGCGCGACGGCAAGGCCGATCTGGGCTGGTCCGGCGGTAAAGCCGGGAGCTGATCTCCTTTTTTGCCATGCTCGGCCTGTACCTGCACATACCGTTCTGCAGCTCCATCTGCAACTACTGCAACTTCAACCGCGGGCTCTTCGAGTCCGGGCTGAAGGATCGGTACGTGGCGGCGCTCGAGCGCGAGATTCGATCGGCCGAGGGCAGCGCGGCTGACACGATCTTCTTCGGCGGCGGGACGCCGTCGCTGCTCGAGCCGGCGGAGATCGCGCGTCTCGTGACGGCGTGCCGCGAGACGTTCGACGTCGCGCCCGACGCCGAGATCACGCTCGAGACCAACCCCGAAACCTCGACGCCGGCGCGGATGACCGGCTTTCGCGAGGCGGGCGTCAACCGCGTCAGCTTCGGCGTGCAGTCGTTCCGCGAGGCGGAACTGAAGCGGCTCGGACGGATCCACTCGGCCGATCGTGCGCGTGACGCGGTGCTCGAGGCGCGGGCGGCCGGCTTCGACAACGTCAGCCTGGATCTGATGATGTGGCTGCCGCAGCAGAGCGTCGCGGACTGGCGGAGCAACGTCGAGGCGCTCATCGACGTGAGGCCCGAGCACGCCTCGCTGTATCTCCTCGAGCTGTATCCGAACGCGCCGTTGAAAGAGGAGATGGCGCGCGCCGGCTGGTCGCTGGCGCCCGATGACGACGCGGCGGACATGTATTTGTGGAGCCTCGCGCGTCTGGCGGAGGCCGGATACGACCAGTACGAGATTTCGAACGTGGCGCGCCCCGGCCGGGCCTCGCGCCACAACGTCAAATACTGGGAAGACGGTTCGTGGCACGGGTTCGGCTGCGGCGCACACTCCACACGCGGAGGCGCCCGGTGGAAGAATGTTGCCGCCACCGCCGAATATGTGGCGCGGATCGCGGCCGGCGAGCCGGTCGCCACCGAGCGCCGCGAGCTCACCAGCACCGTCCGTCTGGAAGAGGCGCTCTTCACGGGCCTGCGCCTGACGGCGGGGCTCGATATCGAAGCCGTGGGCGCCCGCTACGGCATCGACGTCTGGGGCCGGTACGGCAGGCCGCTTCAGCCCTTTGTCGACGGCCGGCTGCTGCTCCGGGAGGGCCCCCGGCTGCGCCTCACCCGCGAGGGCATGCTTCTGGCTAATGAAATAATGTCGGTGTTCGTCTAACCCCAGCCGTCACACTACCGTTAGGCATCTCGGCGCGGTGTACGGTAAAGTGTCCGCTTGCCCAGCTGGTTTGCTGTTCGCTCAAGGAGGAGATTGAATGCGTCGTTCCCTTGTTACGACGACTGTTGCACTTTCGCTGGCGTTCGCGCCGGCCGCGCTATTTGCTCAGGCCACACCGCCCGCGCAGCAGCCGCCCGCTCAGCAGCCGCCCGCGGCCGCGCCGGCGCAGCCCCCGGCGGCGCCCGCCGCTGCGAAAGTGGGGTTCGCGACCCCGGCCGGGATGCTGCTGGTCCAGATCAAACCAGCCCAGACCGCCGACTTTGAGGAAATGATGACCAAGCTCAAGGCGGGTCTGGCGGCGTCCACGGACGCGGCCCTCAAGGCGCAGATGGCCGGCTTCAAGGTCTACAAGTCCACGGAACCCATGGCCGGCAATGCGCTTTACGTGATTACCATCGATCCGACGACACCCAACGCCGAGTACGAGCTGTTTGCCCTGATGCAGAAGACGATGACCCCCGAGCAGCTCAGGGCGCCGGAGATGGCGGACATGTGGAAGCGCTATGCGGCCGCGTTTCCCACCGGTCTCAGCAAGCTCAGCCTGACCCCTCTGCAGTAACGGAGCTTCGGATCGGCGCGCGCTCACGAAAGGGACGGGGCCGCCCTCGTCCCTTTCTACGTACGGATCAGAATTTCAGGTTGATCCCCGCATAGAAGCGCTGCGGCTTCGAATGGAGCGGCGAACCCTGCAGCGTGAAGACGCGGTAATCGAGCCGGAGCCGCAGCGGCCCGATGAGCGTCACCTTCACCCCTCCACCGACGCTGATCCCCACGTTCGTCTCCGACAGCTCGTCGAGCGTCTCCCGCTCGAGCGTCTCCCGATAGACGCCGGCGCCGGCCGTGCCGTAGAACTGCATCCGCGCGATCGGGATCGGCGTCTGCACCAGGCCGTTGAAAAAAAACGTCCGCAGCTGCGGTGCGCCTTTCACCAGATCGTCGTTCGTGTTCGCGTACTCGAACTCGAAGGCGACGATCACGAGGCCGGTGCCGATCGCGAATCCCCTGACCGCGCGATCGGACGGCGTCCGGTTCGTGCCGAAAAACGCGGTGACGTCGGCCGAGGCACGCGCCGGCACGAGGAGGAGGGCCGCAAGCAACGCCGCACACGGAGCCCAACGGCTGCACATGTCCTCAGCATACCGAAATTCTCTTTGCCTTTTCCCTTTTCGAGGCGCCCTTGATACAGTCGTTTCGTGGATTTCCGGCCCACTGACGAGCAGCGGCTGCTTCGGCGCACGGTGCGTGAGTTCGCCGAAGCCGAGATCGGCCCGCACGTGATGGAGTGGGACGAGTCGCAGAACTTTCCGATGGAACTGCTGCCGAAGCTCGCCGCCCTCGGGCTGACCGGCATCCAGTTCGCGGAAGAGTTCGGCGGCGCGGGGATGTCGTCGGTCGAGTACTGCATCTGCATCGAAGAGATCGCGCGCGTCTGCCCGGCGATTGCGCTGTCGGTCGCCGCGCACAACGGGCTGTGCGCATCCCACATCGCCATGTTCGGCGACGAGCGCCAGAAGGCGCAGTACCTGCCGCGTCTCGTGCGCGGCGAAGTGCTGGGCGCCTGGGGCCTGACGGAGGCGAGCGCCGGCAGCGATGCGGCAGGGATGCGGACGACGGCGGTGCGCCAGGGGGAGTGCTGGGTGATCAACGGCGCGAAGACGTTCATCACGCACGGCCGCATCGGCGGCGTGATGGTCGTCATCGCGGTGACGGATCGCGCCAAGGGGCATCGCGGGATCTCGGCGTTCGTGGTCGAGCACGGCACGGCCGGCATGAGCGCCGGCAAGAAGGAGAACAAGCTCGGCATGCGCGCCAGCGACACGAGCGAGGTCGTGTTCCAGGACTGCCGCGTGTCGTCGGCGCACTTGCTCGGCGAAGAGGGCCAGGGGTTCATCAACACGCTGCAGGTGCTCGACTCCGGGCGCATCGGCATTGCCGCGCTGTCGGTCGGCCTGGCTCAGGGGGCCTACGAGGCCGCGATGCGATATGCCAAGGAGCGCCGCCAGTTCGGCCAGCCGATCGCGGCCTTCCAGGCGATTCAGTGGAAGCTCGCCGACAATGCGACCCGGATCGAGGCGGCGCGCCTCCTGACCTACCGCGCCGCGTACCTGAAGGATCGCGGGCAACGCACCACGCGCGAGTCGTCGATGGCCAAGCTCTTCGCGAGCGAGATGGCGGTCAAGGCCGCGGACGACTGCGTCCAGATTCACGGCGGCTACGGATTCGTGAAGGACTATCCGGCCGAGAAGTATTTCCGCGACGTGAAGCTGCTCACCATCGGCGAGGGCACGAGCGAGATCCAAAGGCTCGTGATCGCGCGTCAGCTCCTCAGCGAATGAATCTCCTGACCTCCTGACCTCCTGAACTCCTGTGAAGCCACCCGTGAGCGAAGCGAGTCTGGCCGAACGCGTGCTCCAGGGAGACGCGCGCGCCGTCGCCCGTGCGATCTCGCTCATCGAGGACGAGGCCCCGGCCGGCGCCGAGCTGATTCGCCGGATCTTCCCGCGCACCGGCCGCGCCTACCTCATCGGCGTGACCGGGCCGCCGGGCGCCGGCAAGAGCACGCTCGTCGACCGGCTCACCACCGGGATCCGGCAATCGGGGCGCACCGTCGGCGTGGTCGCGGTCGATCCGACCAGCCCCTTCAGCGGCGGCGCGATCCTCGGCGACCGCGTCCGCATGCAGGCGCACGCGGGCGATGCCGGTGTGTTCATCCGCAGCATGGCGACCCGCGGCCACCTCGGAGGCCTCGCGCGCGCGACGAGCGAGGTCGCCCTCGTCCTCGACGCAGCCGGCCGCGACATCGTCCTCATCGAGACCGTCGGCGTCGGCCAGGATGAAATCGACATCGTGCGCACGGCCGACGTCTCGATCGTGATGCTGGTCCCCGGGTCCGGCGACGATGTGCAGGCGCTCAAGGCCGGCATCATGGAGATCGCCGACATCTTCGTGGTGAACAAGGCGGATCGCGAGGGCGCGGACCGGACCGTCGCGTCGATCCAGTCGACGCTGTCGCTGCAGGCGTTCGGTGCGGGTGACTGGCGTCCGCCGATCGTCAAGACCGAGGCGACGACGGGCACGGGGGTCGTGGAGCTGCTCGAGGCGATCGAGCGGTTTCGCGCGCATACGCTCGCCTCGCAGGGGAGCCGCCGCCGCGCGCGCGCCGAGTTCCGCGTGCGGGAGTTGCTGTCGCAGCGCTTCATGCAGCACGTCGAGCGCCGCGTGCTCGCGGCCGGGGAGCTCGAGGGGATGCTCGAACGCATCGCCGCGCGCGAGCTGGACCCGTACACCGCGGTCGATCAGATCGTGGGCCGTGCTCTCCGGGGCGAGTCGCGGGAAGCTGGAAGTACGTAGCGCAGGCCTTCAGGCCTGCCCGCGCGCCCCAAAGGCCTGCGCTACGACTGGCG
>Ga0207675_100007779_pt1 | contig 10110 bp, 7 predicted proteins | sample KBSSwiS42_FD_184305 | JGI IMG/M metagenome (GOLD analysis project Ga0207675, IMG submission 184305) | Switchgrass rhizosphere microbial communities from Kellogg Biological Station, Michigan, USA - KBS Switchgrass S4-2 (SPAdes) (version 2) | ecosystem: Host-associated > Plants > Roots >...
CGCTTTTCGGCCATGCTGATCACGGCGTCGAGCTTGTCCCACTTGCCAGCCGTGATCTCAGCCGCGAGGACGCCCTGAATGAAGATCCGCACGACGTTGAACCCGCCGGCACTCGCCCGTCCAAAATCCGCGTCAATCAGGTTGGCGTCGAACTTGTCGGCATCCCACATCTGCCAGGCCCGATCGCCCGGCCCCTCGGCAAACAGCATGCCCCCACCTTGGTTTTGAACGATCGTGTTGTTCACAAACGTGACATTGGTACCGTTGTAATCCACCACCACGCCTCCGCCTGCACCAAAATTGAGATAACCCGTGGCCGTGTTCTGAACCACCAGGTTGAAGGACACGGTGATCTTGCCTCCGTGTCCGCCGGAAACCCAGAGTCCGCCTCCCGTCAGCCCATGGTTGCCCTGGAACGTGTTGTGACTGACAACCGGTGTTCCCCAACTCATGCCAATGTCCGCCCCGCCGCCCGACGCGGTAGCTGTGTTCTGCAGGAAGAGATTGTTGGTGATTAGGGGATTGCCGAAGTTTGCATCCAGCCCACCGCCTGACACGGCGAGGTTTTCGGCAAACGTGTTCCCGTCGAGTTGTGGAGTAACCAGGCCTGGATCACTCCATTGGTTCGCGCCGCCGATGAACACACCTCCACCGGTCTTGGCTTGATTCTCGAAAACGATGTTGTTACGGAGAATCGGCGAGGCATTGTAGATACAAGCACCACCACCAAAGAGGTACGTACTTCCGCCACCAAGGTTATGTCCTTTTCCGCCGGTGATCGTGAATCCTTCGACAACACACGCATTGGATTCACCGCTGAGAAATAGAATCACGGCATCAGGAATGTGACTGCCATCGATGGTCGTTGCCTCGGGTCCGGTAGCGCTTCGCAGGAGAATGTTCTTGCCGGACAGATTTAGGTTTTCGAAGTAGGTGCCGGAGGTGACGAGAACCGTATCCCCGGATGCGCTACTGTCGATGGCGGCTTGGATGGTTGCCGCATCTCCGGAGTGATCCACGCTGACGTGCCAGGTTCGTGCGGAAACGGCGGTGGGGAATACACACGCAGTGGCGAGAATTATGGTCAGGGTTGGGCGGAGACGCATGAAGTCCATCCTCTGCCTGGGTTTGGACGGATTTTAGCTCGAGTCTTTACAGCTTATTTATGGGCGTGCTCGAGCACCCAAGTGGCTTCCAAGTCCCACATGCCGGGTAGGAAATTCGATTCGGTCCCGCCAGTGCTCGGGCTACCCGTCTTGGTCACCAGCAAACTGTGGCTGCAGTTCGGATAGAGCTTTGCCACATAATCTTTGTTTCCTGCCTTGGCCATGGCTTGCTTGAAGATTGAAATGGATTGTGGAGCAGGAACGAACGTGTCCTTGTCGCCCCATAGCGCCAGAACTGGAATTCCTAAAGCCTGTAACGCAGGTACCGGGTCATAGGTCATCGCGTTCTTGTAATTGAGCCGCGTTCGTTCGAGAGATGAGGGAGGGTTCGTGTAAGGGATCCATCGCTGGTTCGCCGGGTCTTGCATGATCGCTTGGAGACGGTCCCAACCCTCACCCGTGCGCGCGACCTCGAACTTCATCCGCATGAAGTCGGCGCCTTGTTTCACTACGCTCTCGGAGAATCCATCCACGCGGAGCTGCGTTTCGGCTCGAAACACTTCCTGCTTCCAGGCCGGCGTAACCGCGGAAAGCGATTGAAGAATCAGGAAAGCGACATCGGGAGACCGTGAAGCGGCCAAGGACGCCGTCCAGGCGCTGTTGCTGAATCCAAAGAGCCCAATGCCACCGGGTTCTATGTCTCCGCGCGCTTTTAGCGCCTGCACACAAGCGAGAACGTCATTGGCGAGGTCTGAAAACGAGTTCCCTCCGACCTCTCCGGTGGATTCGCCGGCGCCTCGGGAGTCGAACACGAACGCAGCGATGCCGTGGCTCACATAGTTGTGCGCCCACAGGCGGAGTTGGTTTCGATTCGTGCCGTAGTCTCCGGGCGTCACGATGATGACGGGATGGCCGCCGGTGCCTTCGGGCAGGATCAGTGTGCCGCCAATCGTGACGTCACCGTTTTGGCAGGTGATTCGTTCTTCTCTGAAATCGAGTCTGTCCGCACCCATCTTCGTGATTTCGGTCTCGCGGGTGTGCGCGGGAGTGGTTCGATTCGGAGACCAGCTTTTCCAGGACAAGCCCGTGACATGCCCTGCCGCGCCCTCCTCGAACGTGACTTTCAGCGTAATTGGATAGCTGACGCTTAATCCGTGCCCGGAATAAAAGATGCCTTGGGGTGCCGGCCATAACGTGCCCACCTGCCCCGTTTTGTAATCAACGTAATTCAGGGTTCGCGCATGGCCCCATCCACGCATGATCGAAATCACGTGGTCAGGGTGGACGCGGTAGGCGCCGTAATACTGTTCGAGCGAATCGACAGGAGTGTATGCCCAACGAGTGACGCCGAAGGTGCCCGTCACGTGCCCGTACACGAACGTTCCGGAGATCTCCTTTTCGTTCTGCGGGGTCACGGCGCCATCAAAAAGGACACGGCCTGTCCGTACGGGGATCTCGAAGTGCAGTGCGGTTGGGACCTTCTTTATGTTCTCGAGGGGAACATTCAAGACGTTTTCGGCGCCGCCGTAGCTGGGAAACAAGATGTCGCCGTTGTCACCGAGCGTGTCGCCGGGGCTTGTAAAACGCAGGTTTACCGCCACCCAGTTTCCCTTCAGGAGGAAGCCGCCCGTCCAGGTGCCGTCCAAGGGCGGCTCGGCTGAGCAAACATGTGGCAGAACAAGGAGGAGGACGGCGATGACTAGGAAGAGAGATCGTATGCGCGCCATGTACTCGCTGAGACGGCGAAACGGCGGATAACGTTCACCTCATTCGTTGAGCCCTGTCAGTTTGCAGGGTGATGAGCGGGTCGGAAGGCACCCAAGCCTAGCTTGCCCGGCGCAGGGGCTTAAGAAGCGCGATCTGCGCGGCTTCTCTCGACTGCAAGGCATGCCAAAGATCCCAATCCTGCTGGAGTCCCAGCCAAAAGTCGGCACTCACTCCCGTAACCTGAGCAAGACGAAGCGCTGTATCAGGTGTAACGCTTCGCTTCTGACGAATGATCTCGTTCAGGCGTGGAAAGGACACCCCCAACTGAATGGCGAATGCAGATTGAGAAATCCCAAGGGGTTTGAGGAACTCCTCAAGCAGCATCTCTCCGGGATGGGTGGGAGGACGGTGCGTCGGAAGGCGGCGCTCAGTAAGGCGTGCGCTCCTCCGATGTCTCCGGCCCTTAATGGTAGTCTGTGATTTCGACTTGGTCGGCATAACCACTCTCCCAGCGAAAGCAGACACGATACTGCTCATTGATACGGATACTGTGCTGCCCGACTCGGTTCCCGGCCAGCCGCTCGAGCTGATTGCCTGGAGGCACTGAAAGCTCACGGATTTCACGGACGCGATTTAATTGATCCAACTTTCTTCTGGCAATGGCCCAAAGTTGAATCGGCAAGGCCCGCCGAGCTCGAGCGCTTTGCACCCCATTGAATAGATCTTCGGTGCCACGATCGGCGAACGAGCGTATCACGATACCCATTATAACGGATACCGTATAGCCGTGGCAAGGCTGTCATGGGATCGATCGCGGCCATCTCGGCGTGTCTCCGTCAGCGTATTTCAGCCCATCTCGCCCTCGGCCCAACTCCCTAGCCCATCATCGGAAGCAAATCCCAATCACTCTGCCGGCTCGAACAGCTCCACCGGATTGCCGTCGGGATCTTCCAGCTGAATCTGCTTGCCACCCGGACCGACTTCCATCTCGTTCCGGAAATGCATGCCGGCCGCTTTCATTGCCTCAATTTGTTTGGCGAGGTTGTTTACGCGAAGAATGACTCGGTTCCAGCCACCGGGCTGCTGTTCTTTGCCATCGGGCATTTGGCGTGAACCCGATGCGCCTGGACCACTGAGAATGAGTTTCAAACCATCAATTGAGACTTGCCCGAATGCCGGCAAATGCTGTCGGTCGACTTTGAAACCAAGCTGCTCCACATAAAATGCCTCGGAACGCTTTACGTCCTTGACCTGATAGCGAACTCCCCAAAATGCCACGTGTGTTCTGGGGCGGTCATTCATCACCATCTCCTTTCATCATTGAGCCAACAAATGCTTAGGAGTTCAGACTTTGCCCAGCTTAATCGCCAGCATCAGCATAAATAATGGTGCCGTTATTGCCCAGGGGAAGCCGAGAAAGAGCAAACTGGTGGAGAAGGTTGGGTAGAAGTAGACGACCATGATGAGCGGGGTGACAAGAGCATGTGCCATGAGCGACCGCCTCACCCAACGGTCAAAACCGACGCTGCTGACCGCAGGGACGGCAAAAAGAGCGGCCAGGCCCATCGCCACATAACCGATCGCATCGAAGTTCCAGAACAAGGAGTGGGGGGTTTGTTCCAGGACGTGGATGACTTCAGATGTCCCACTCAGCTTTGCTGGAATGACGGTTGCAAGTTGGACGACATAATTCGCGGTGACAAACACTGCATAAATAATGGTGAAGATCAGGGACGCATGAGTCCAGAACTGCTTGTCCGCCCTGGTCAGATGATGGAAGGCCAGCATCTCCAGAATAAACGGGACGACAATACATAACGATGTCCCGTAGATGAGAATCTCATCAGCGGGAAACCGAAGCACGCCCCCGACCTGGAGGAGCTGCACGACATCGTAGGCCACGGCCGACGCAAACGCGGCCAGGCCGGACCAGTAGCCTATTCGGCCGATGTTATTGACCAACTCTTCGCCTTGTTGACCGCTACCGAATCCTGACTAGGCGTCGTGATGCCCGGAACGCGGGTGCGGTTAGATCGTATACGTAGACGCCCGCCGAAACGGTCTCTCCACGGTCGTTCTTGCCATCCCAAAGAACCTGACGCGCTCCGGGGGACATGCGCTCATTGACCAGCAACCTGACTTGTCGGCCCGACAGATCGAGGATTCTCAGCGTTACCTCCCCAGACTTGGGGAGGGTGAACGGGATAATCGTCGAGTTTCCGAGAAAGGGATTGGGGCGATTCTGCTGAAGCCGAGCGACCACAGTTGCCGTGACCGATATCGGGCCGAAGAACTGGCGATCTCCAGAGCGATCTATGGCCTCCAAGCGATAAAAGTAAGTAATTCCTGGAATCACATCCTCATCAAGAAAGCTATACGGAGAAGGCGGGGCAAGCAGCCGCGGGTTGATCTGGCGATACCCGGTTTCTCCTTGCAGAGAGCGGTGAACATGGAACCCGGCAAAGTCGGTTTCGGAGGAAGTGTTCCATTCCAGCAATATGCCGCTTGGTTGGGGTGAGGCCTGAAATGATGAAAGGACGACGTCCACAGGCGGGGCCGGATCCAGCGCGTATTTCGAGATGTTCTGTCTACTCTCATCAACAACATACAGATCACCCTTGCTGTCGAACGCGATGTCGGTCGGGAAGGCGCGTGGATTGGTCGGTAACTGAACCGTTCCTATCCACGCTCCTCTTGAGTTGTATTTCAAGACGCGAGAATGGTTCCTATCGCAAACCCAGATGTTCCCATCGCCATCCAATGTAGATCCCTGGGGGCAATTAAGATCGCGCCCGAGAAAGGACGTCTTGGTAAAGGGCGGCACGTACGACGATGCCGGGGCGTACTTGTCGAGGCGGCCCGCATTACAAAAGGAAACATAAAGTGTGTCATGGTCAGCGGTAATAACCGTGGGATCAGCATCATTTCCCGGATCGATGAAAATTCCCCCGAGAACCTCTCCGGTGGAGCTCAAGTGGTGTAAACCGCGCTCATCCGTCACCCACAAGTTTCCGGACGGTTCGCAATCAAGTCCGTTCGGCTCTACGAGATAATACGGATCCATGTCGAGGGTACGCACGAAATCACCGTCACGAGTGAACACGCAAACTCGATCATTATACTGATCAGCGACATAAACCAAGCCGTCGGAGCCAATGTCGATTCCACGCGCGTTGGATAATTCTCCTGGGCCGGAACCCGGAGTTCCCCACATTCCGAGGAAAACGCCGGTTGAATCGAACTTCTGAATGCGGTGATTGTATTCGGAGACGTAGATAAGCTGATTGTCGTCAATCGCTATGCTGGCCGGGTTTTCGAATTGGCCCGGCTCAGCCCCAAATGACCCCCAGGTACGAATTAAACTTGCCGAGATCGGAACAGGTAGGGGTGGGGGAACGTACCCCGGGCACTGAATGGGGTAAATGCGAAAACTGTCCCCACCCGCCGTGTACACAAGCGAGTCACTCGCTTCAACGGTCCAGCTGTTGCCGGTTGCGCCACCGATGAGTCTCGGAGCGGTGGGATTCGAAACGTCGAAGACGGACAATAACGTGCCATCTGCCACATAGGCGATATTGTTGAAGAACGCGAGATCGCCGGCGCCTCCAGGTGTGTCAAGAGTGCTCAGGATACTGGGCGTAGCTGGGTTCGAGACATCAATTATGCGGATACCACCGTAGTCGGCAACGTACAGATAGGAGCCTAAGACCGCGAGTACCTTCATTGCACCATCGTTGTCTATGCCTCCCACGACGGATGGAGATGTCGGGTTGGAGATGTCGATAATACGGAGCCCAGAATATGTGAGATGCAACATGCCTCCATATTCCGACCATCCTGAAACGTAGGCATAGGGTCCCGAAACAATCACGTAAAGGAAAGGTCTGTCTGCAGGGGCAGACACGCTGCCTACAATCGTGGGTGTGTTCGGGTCTGATACGTCGATCACCTGGAGGCCGGCTCCCGAATCGGGGACATAAACGAATGAGCCTGAAACGGCAAGCTGCATGAGTGGGGCGGTTGGCGCAGGAAGACTCACGCTTCCGAGAGGCGTGGGCGGGTTAGGAAGATTAGAGATGTCATAAACCCGTAACGAACCGGTTCTATCAGTCACGTAAGCGTAATTGCCGGATACCGCGACTCCGGAAGGTTGGTTCCCATAAGCCATCGTTGTGGCAACCTGGGGATAGGTTGGGTCCGAGATATCGATGACGTACACGGCGGGCGTCGGTGGCGGATAGCTAACCCCGGTGCTCGCTTGAACACGATATGCGTAGTTGCCAGCAATCGTTAGTTCGGATCGCTCCCAGGGGGTATACAAGTAACCCAAGGCGTAATTGTCCCAAATCGCGTAATCGACGAGACAATCGCTCTCGGCCGGCGCGGTCAGAAGCATTGCGCCCGAAGCGGCAACGAAGAGGACCAGCAGAATCGCCCGCATATACGCCCTCCGTTATGGCCAGAAACCCCTATCGGATCTTGACCAAGCGTCGCGACTCCCGAAAGTCAGGGGCGGCTAGATTGTATACGTAGACGCCCGCCGAAACGGTTTCGCCACGATCGTTCTTGCCATCCCAAAGAATCTGACGCTCCCCGGGAGACATGTGCTCATTTACCAGCAACCTGACTTGTCGGCCCGAAAGATCGAGGATTCTGAGCGTTACCTCCCCGGACTTGGGCAGGGTGAACGGGATAATCGTCGAGCTTCCGAGGAAGGGATTGGGGCGATTCTGCTGAAGCCGAGCGACCACAGTTGCCGTGACCGAGATCGGGCCGAAGAACTGGCGATCTCCAGATCGATCGATGGCCTCCAAGCGGTAATAGTACGTAACCCCTGCATCCACGTTCTCGTCGAGGAATCGATACGGAGACGGGGGAGCAAGCAGCTCGGTATCGATCCGGTGGTATCCGGTTTCCCTCTGCAACGACCGCTGTACATGGAATCCGGCGAAATCGGTCTCCGAAGACGTGGTCCATGCCAGCAGTATGCCGCCCTCTTGAGCAAAAGCTTGGAATGATGAAAGGACGACGTCCGTAGGCGGGGTTGCAACCAGCGCGTATTTCGAGACCGTACTTTGTTCCGAATCGACGATATAAAGAGCACCGTTCGTGTCGAACGCGATGTCGCTCGGAACCGCTTGTGGATCGCTGGACAGTTGGAGCCAGCCTAGCCACGCTCCCGAAGAATCATATTTCATGATTCGGAAATGATTAGTGTCACAAACCCAGAGGTTCCCGTCAGCATCCAATGTCGACCCTTCCGGGCAGTCGAGATGACGAGCGGGGAAAGGAAGCTGGGTAAAAGGCAGTTGAGTAGATGGGTCTGGGGTCAGGCTGTATTTGTCGATACGGTCCTGGTCACAAACGGAAACATACAACGTGCTGTCTTCCACGGTAATGGCGCTGGCAGTCGCTCCAGGCTCCGTGGAAATGAACTGCAGCGCGTCTCCGGTGGAGCTGAAGTGGTGAAGCCCGTGCGCGCCAGTCACCCAAAAGTTTCCGGAAGGTTCGCAATCGATTCCGATCGGGGTCACCAGATTATAGGGGCTTATGACATAGGTGATGTTTCTCAGAAAGCTACCGCCAGGAGTGAAGACGGAGACACGACTGTTGTCGTAATCAGAGACGTACACCATGCCATCGGAACCAATGTCGATTCCACGGGGGCCAGACAACTGTCCTGGACCCGCGCCTCCGCTTCCCCACATCCCCAGGAACACACCCGTCGAATCGAATTTCTGAATGCGGTTGTTGAACTGTTCGGACACGTAAATCGCCTGATTCTCGTCAATCGCTATGCTGAACGGGATCTTGAACTGCCCGGGCGCCGTGCCATATGACCCCCAAGTGCGAATGAATCTTGCCGAGATCGGGCCGGGAAGCGGTGATGGAGCTAGCCCTGAGCACTGGGTTGGATAAACGCGGAAATCAGAAACACCCGTTGTGTAGAAAAGGGAGTCTTTGACCGTAGCTGTCCAACTGGCTCCGGTTGCGCCGCCGATGAGCGTAGGCGCATAGGGATTCGAAACGTTGACCACGGTCAATCCGCTGAGACCCGATGCAACATAGGCAACACTGTCCGATACCGCGACATCGCTCGTGGTTCCCGGTGTGTCAAAAGTGCTCAGGATCGTGGGTGAGGCTGGATTGGAAACGTCGAGCACCTGGAGACCCAGGTAGTAGTCGGCGACGTACAAATATGACCCCGAGAGCGTGATGCCGTAGATCAGGCTGTTATTGTCCAAATTTCCCACGATGAACGGGGATGCCGGATTCGAGATATCAATAATGAAGATCCCGGTTTCTTTCGTAGGGAACTGTCCGCAACATTGCGACTCTCCCGAAACGTAGGCGTAGGTTCCTGAAACAATCACGTCGAGGAACGGTAGTTCTTGGCTTGGGGTGGGAACGCTGGCCACGATGGTGGGTGTGGTGGGGTCCGACACGTCGATGATTTGGAGGCCGGCTCCCGAATCGGGGACGTAAACAAAGGAACCCGAAACATCCATGCGTATGCCTTGGGTAGGTGCGGGGAGGCTCACGCTGCCGAGAGACTCGGGCGCCGCGGGATTAGAGACGTCGAAGACGACCAGCATCCCGGGTTGTTCTTCGGTCACGTAAACGTAAGGGCCTGAGACCGCCACCCCGGTGGCTCGTGTCAAATAAGGCGCACCAATCGTTCCAACAAGTTGAGGAGAGAATGGATCCGAAATTTCGATGATGTAAAGACCGGCGTCCCATCCAGGAAGATACGCGTAGTTTCCGGCGATCGTTGGTTTGCCGAAGGGAGATTGAATGGTTAAGGAGCCCAGGGTGTATTCGTTCCCGGTCGCGTAATCGACGAGACAATCACTCACGGCCGGCGCAGTCAGAGACATTGCGCCCGAAGCGGCAAGGAAGAGGACCAGCAGAAACGCCCGCATTTACGCCCTCCGTTCGGTAAGGGGGGGGACGCAACAAGAGTATACCGCTTTAATTGCGTATTTATGAAAGCAAGAGCTCCAGATCTTCCCGCGTAACCCGTCCGCTCAATTTCCTGTCCGGACGGAGAATCGACTCGGCCAGCTCCCGCTTCCCAGCCTGAATTTCCAAGATCCGCTCTTCAACTGTCCCGCGCGTGACCAAGCGGTACGCGAAGACGGGGCGCGTCTGCCCAATGCGGTGTGTGCGGTCGATCGCCTGCGCCTCGACCGCGGGGTTCCACCAGGGGTCGAGGAGGAAGACGTACTCCGCCGCCGTCAGGTTGAGGCCGAGGCCTCCCGCCTTCAAGCTCACGAGGAACAGGAGGCAGTCGGGG
>Ga0207675_100007780_pt1 | contig 10110 bp, 9 predicted proteins | sample KBSSwiS42_FD_184305 | JGI IMG/M metagenome (GOLD analysis project Ga0207675, IMG submission 184305) | Switchgrass rhizosphere microbial communities from Kellogg Biological Station, Michigan, USA - KBS Switchgrass S4-2 (SPAdes) (version 2) | ecosystem: Host-associated > Plants > Roots >...
CTGCCGGGCGTCGCCGTTGTGCACACGCCGCGAGACCACGACCGTCGCTGGCCGGGGTGTGTTGCCAGTTGAAGCGGACATCGACGGTCCTCGACGGGGGATCAGGGCGCTGTTCCGGTCGGGACTCGGGCCGGTGGCGGGATGTCTTGCGGTTGCGACGCGGTTGCTGGACGCCGACGAACCACCGCGATCACGATCAGCAGGACGCCCAACGCGGCGAGCACGGCCGTCACGATGTCGAGGTGCAGCAGTTTGCTGCTTGCCGTGTCGGCGAGCTTGGCGGTGCTGTTGAGGCTATCCGGGGTGACGGCGGCGTTTACGTCGAGGACTGGCATGAGGTCGACCCGCTGCCCGGCGACGGCCACGCCGACGGTGACCTGCTGGTGCAGGGTCTCATCGACGGGCAGGCCGGTCTTGCGGTCGGCCCAGACGTTCAGCGTCGTCTGCGCCGCGTAGGCGAGCGGGACGGGGTCGGGCAGCTGTGCGAGGGAGGCGACCATCTTGGCCCGGACCGGCTCGGGAAGCTGTGGCGCGAGTGCGGCGAGGGTCTGTTTCGGCAGGGCGGGCGGGAGCGTTCGCAGCAAGCTCTGCTCCTTGATGGCGCCAGTCATGGTGGCGGTGTACGCGTACACCGAGCGGCCGCCGCGGCTGTCCTTGCCGACATAGGTCACCGGGAAGCACTGCTGGGTGGCGGCGTCGTACACGGTGTAGGAGTTGTTCGCCTTCGGTTTCAGCGGGAACGCGACCGCCAGGCATCCGGTCGACGACTCGGCCGCGGCGCCGCTCGGCGCCGGGACGGTCCGCAATGACTTCCGGTCCAGGGCGTAGGTGTGGCTTTCGGAGGACGTGGTCCCGGCGACGCTCAGGTTCGTGTCATCGGTGACGACGGCGGTGTGCGCCGTGGTGCTGACCGCCTTGATGTGCCGGTCGATCGCGGTGGGCACGTCCTGGAGGAACAGGTGCGCCGAGTCGCCGCTCTGCACCGCTTGGGCGTTGAGCCGGCTCGAGGTGCCGGCGTAGTGCAACGTCACGTCGAGGCTGCCGGGAAGCCGGGTCAGGATCGGGACAGCGACAAGCTCCGTGAGCAGAGCGGAGATGATGAGCGCGGCGCCGATCACCCCGAGGACGATCGATGAACGTCGAAGCGGCATGTCGTTCCCCTTTCGAGGGTGATAGCAGGTGAGCGGCGCAGCGATGCGCGGGTGCTGTCGGGTGGTGCCCATGCGTGGGTAGGCGGGGGGCGCGGGTGGTGCGGTGAGCGTGAGGGCTGCGGATCAGCGGGCGGTGGCGTGCTGCAGGCGGGCGCTGGGAGCGGTGAACGGCGGCACCGCGGAGCACAGTCTGGACAGGTCACGACCGGCGCGGAGCACGGTGCCGTCGGGACGGACGACCGCGGCTCGCGCGTGACCGCTGCGTAGCCACTGGTGCAGGGCGCTCCCGTCACGGGCCGTGACAACGACGCCGCCACGCTGCTCCACCTCGGCGCGCTGGGTGCTGTCCGGCTCGGCGGTCGTGACGAGCGCGAATCGGCCTGCGGCCGCGTCGTCGAAGCGGCGGCCGTCCCCGAGCGGGGCGTTCGGGCAGAGCCGGCCGGCCAGCGAGCGGCGCCGCGGCGGCCGCTGCACCAGACCGGAACGGTGCAGCGTCGGTGTTTCGCTGTTGAGGATGTGGTCCCTGACGCCGGGGAGCAGGTGCATCCGGGGTGCGAGGACGCGGCGCAGCAGGTTGCCCAGCTCGCCGCCCGCGGTCATCGCGGCGCCGACCAGCTTGGCCAGCCGGATCAGCGCGGTGACGTGGGGCTTGCGTTCGGCCTGGTAGGTGTCCAGGACGCTCGCGGGCAGCTCGCGGGCGAGCACGCCGGCGAGCTTCCAGGACAGGTTGGCCGCGTCGCGAACGCCGGCGCACAGGCCCTGGCCGATGAACGGCGGGGTGAGGTGGGCGGCGTCACCGAGCAGGAAGACCCGCCGGTCCCGCCAGCGGTCGGCGATCTGGGCGCGGAAGGTGTACTCGGCCACCCGGCCGATTTCCAGCCGGTCCACCGGCAGGTTCCCGGTCCAGGGGGCCAGCAGCGGATGCAGCCGGGCGATATCGCGGTAGTCTTCGGCGGTCTCGCCGGCGGCCAGCCGGAACTCCCAGCGGTAGCGGGTCGGCCCGATTCGCATGTAGGTAGCGGCCCGGACGGGGTCGCAGACCTGGTGCGCTCCTTCCCACTGGCCGAGGTTCGCGTCCGTCGCGACGTCGACGACGAGCCAGCGCTGTTCGAAGTTGAGGTCACGCATCGATGCGCCTATGACACCCCGCACGAGGCTGTTGGCGCCGTCGCAGCCGAGCACGTACTCCGCGGTGACGGTTTCCTCCACCCCGGTCGCCCGGTCGGTGACCTCGACCCGCACCGGTCCGGCGCCGTCCTGGGTGACGTCGGTGACGTCGGCGTTGCCCCGGATCGTGACGGTGGGGTGGTGGGTGAGGTTGGCGCGCAGGAGGGCCTCGAGTTCCGGCTGGTCGTACATGTTCGCCTCGGGGTAGCCGTGCTTGCCCTCGGCGGTGCCACGCCGGAACTCGCCCAGCATGCGCATGTTCCGGTCGACGAGGCGCAGCCCCTCCAAGGGCCGGGAGATCGCGGCGAACTCCTCGCGCAGCCCGATCCGTGCCAGGATGCGGTAGATCTCGTCGTCCAGGTGCACGGCACGCGGCTGCGGGTAGATCGACTCCCACCGGTCGAGGACCAGGCATTCGACGCCGTACTGGCCGAGCAGGGTGGCGGCGGTGAGCCCGGTCGGGCCGGCGCCGATGATGACGACGGGCACGGTTGTGCTCATGCGATGGCTCCGTTCAGCGCGGCGAGGTAGCCGGCGACGAGAACGCCGCAGACGATGACGGGCGCGTACTTGCGCGGCCCGTCTCCTTGCCGGATGTGGGTGATGAGGGCGCCGGCGAGCAGGAGCAGCAGCCCGGCCGCGGCGACGCGGCCAAGCAGCGGCACCGCGAGGCCCAGCGCGACACCGACCGCGCCGGCGACCTCCAGGACGCCGATGCCGCGGTAGGCGTCGACGGAGAAGCCCGCCTCGGACGCGAGGTAGCGCATCGGTGGCACCGCCATGATCTTGGCCGTGCCGAGCAGCCCGAAGATCAGGGTGACGAGTACTGCGAGGGTGATCGAGGCGTTCATGGGTTGTCCTTAGATGTTCAGTCGGAGACGGGCGCGCTGTCGGTGGCCGGCACGTTGAGGTGCCAGCGCAGCGCGTACTGGTTGAGGACCGCGGCCACGGCTGCCGTGTCAGTGTCGGTGTCGCTAGCTACGGTGACTGTGGTGACGACGGAGCCGTCGTCGATCGCCGTGTCGACCTGCGTGCCGGGGAACCCGGCGAGGGCGTCGGCGACGGCGCGTCGGGTGGCGTCGGCGCGTAACGCCAGCTTGTACGGCTTGCCGACCGCGGTCACCGGGAGCGGGTCGAGCACGGTGACGGCTTTGGGTGCGGCGGCGCGTTCGGCGACTCGATCGGCCGCGAAGTCGCGCAGCTGGTCCCCGGTGACGGTTGCCCCGGGGACGAGGGTGACGTAGGCGACCGGTACCTCCCCGGCGTGGACGTCGGGCCGGCCGACGGCGGCGGCCGCGGTGACCTGGGGGTGGGCGAGCAGCGCGTCCTCGACGACCGCAGGGTCGATGTTGTGACCACCCCGGATGATCAAGTCCTTGGCCCGGCCGGTGAGGTAGATGAATCCGTCCTCATCGAGGCGGGCCAGGTCGCCGGTGTCCAGCCAGCCGTCGACCAGCTTGCCCATCCCGTCCAGGACGTGGCCGTCTCGGTCGCGGCCGGTGACGTAGCCGGGGAACACGGTCGGGCCGCTGATCGCCAGCACGCCGACCGCTCCCGGTGGGACGTCCGTCCACTGCCCGTCTGAGTCGATGTGGACGATGCGCACGCGCTGGTACGGCAGACGCTGCCCGGCCGAGCCGGGCCGGGGCGCGTCGGGGAAGCTGCGGGCGCTGGCACAGGTGGCCTCGGTCAGGCCATATCCCTCGAGCAGGCGCACCCCGGTGTGCGCCTGGAAGGCGTCCCGCACCGCGGCCGGGAGCGGCGAGGCGCCCACCATCGCAACCCGCAGGGTGCCGATGTGTGCGTCGACCGAGACCTGCGCAAGGGTGGCGTACACGGTCGGGACGGCGCTCATCGCGGCGATCCGGTAGTGCTCGACGATCCGCCAGAACTGGCCGAACAGTGCGGGTTCGCGGTAGCCCAGCGGGCCGGCCCACACGACCTGCTGGCCCTTGTAGAGCGGGGCCAGCGTTGTGACGATCAGCGCGTTCACGTGGAACAGCGGCAGGGCGGCGAAGACTGCGGAGTCGGCGTCGAACAGCGAGTTCGCGGCCAGCATCCACGCGTCGGCGACCTCGTTGGCGTGCGTGTGCGCGGCGAGCTTGGGCGCCCCGGTGGTGCCGCCGGTGTGGAACAGGGCGGCCAGGTCGGAACCCTTCGGCGGCGAGCCGGCGAACCTTGCCGGGTCCTTGCTCGCGGCGAGGTGGCCGAGGTATTCGGTGCGCACGCCGGGTATCTCCGGCAGGGGTGTAGGCGTTGTCTCGGCGCCGGTGGGCCGCAGCACGAGGATGACGTCCAGTTCTGGGGCGAGTTCGCGCGCGCTGTCCCACACGTCCGAGGCCAGCTCGGGGCCGGCGGTGACGAGTACCCGGGCGCCGGAGCGGCGTAGCAGCTCGGCGAGGTGCGCCCGGGACAGGCCGCCGTTGAGCGGTGCGGCGATACCCGCCAGCTGCGCGGCCAGGGTCGCGGTGATCAGTTCGGCGCAGTTCGGGGACATCACCGCCACCGCGTCACCGCGGCGCACGCCCAGGGCGTGCAGGGCGTTGGCGTAGCGGTGCACGTCGGCCAGCAACTCGCCGAAAGTGTGCCGCCTCGGCTCGGTCCAGCGGGCAGCCTCCGGCAGGACGGTGACCGCGGTCCGCTCGGGCCACAGCGTCGCGGCGCGGGTGAGCAGCGCGTAGGTGGTCTGCGGCAGTCCGCGGTCCTGCAGCGGGACCGCCTCGATCGCTGACAGGTCACCCGGGTTGGCGTAGCGGGGCCACAGCGGGTTGCTGGTCATCGTGGATACCTCACGACCGTGCGTTGGGTGCCCAGGTCGATGGCGCGGTCGTCGGTGGCCACGCCGACCTCGATGACGTCGCCGTCCTGCAGGTACTTGCGGTTTTTGGCCTGTGCCTGGAAGAACAGCCGCCACTTGGTTGCCGTCGGCAGGAGGGCGGTGAGGATCTCGACGGGCTTGGGCGGTGCGCTCAGCGCGGTGCCGACGGGGGTGCCGGTGAGGAGCAGGTCGCCGGGATCCAGCCGCTGGAAGCGGGTCAGCGCGCGCAGCGCCTGGACCGGCTGGTAGATCATGTCGGCGACGGTCCTGTCCTGCCGTACCTCGCCGTTGACCGACAGCGTCAGCCGCAGGTCGGTGAACCGCTTGAGCTCTTCGGCGTCCGGCAGCACCAGCGCCGGGCCGACAGGGGTGAACGTGGGGTAGGACTTGCTCTCGTAGAACTGGGTCTTGGGCAGTTGCACGTCGCGGGCGGAGACGTCGTTGGTGACCACGATGCCGGCGACGTAGTCGGCGAGGTTGTCTTCGGTGATCTCGGTGCCGACCGGCATCTCGCGGCCGATCACGAGCCCGATCTCCACCTCGTAGTCCAGCAGCCGCACGTGCGCGGGCTTCACCACCTCGTCGAACGGGCCGCTGATCGAGCCGGAGGACTTGCGGAAGAACGTCAGCGGCACTGTGTCCGGGTTGAGTCCCGCGTCCTTCGCGTGCGAGGCGAAGTTCGTCATCTGGGCGACGACCCGGCACGGCGCGGTAACCGGTGACACGAGGGCGAGGGAGTCGACCGGCACGGTGTCGCTGCTGATCGCCGCGGCGGCGATCGCGTTACGGTCGTGCAGGAGTTGGGCCGTCGTCCCGGCCTTCGTCGTGATCTTGGCGGCGCCGTCGGGCGTTGCCACGTACCAGGCGTCTGCGGTGCGGAAGATGGTCGTGGTCATGAGCTCGCGACCTTGAGCAGGCCGCGCACGGCGGCGAAGTCGAATTCATTGTCTTCACGCAGAGCCCGCAGAATCGTGCGCAGTTCGTGCACTGCCTGCGGCCCCGGCTTGATGCCGAGGAAGTCCTTGGTCGCCGGCGGCCCCCACTGGGCCAGGCCGGAGGCGGCCATCGGCGCCCAACCCGGCTCGAGGGTGTTGTCGAACAGGTCGCCGTCGCTGTAGTGCTCGACCATGAACCCGTCCGGGTCGCGCCAGTAGTCGAAGATCTGGCTGCCCTGGATGTGCCGGCCGATGCCCCACGAGTGCTGGTAGCCGTGCTCGCGCAGGTACTCCCCGCCGGCGGCCAGCGCGTCGAGGTCGGCGACCTGGTAGGCGGAGTGGACGTAGCGGGTGGGGCCCAGCGTCATCGCCAGCGTGTGGTGGTCGGTCGGCGTGACACCGCGGTCGCAGCGAATAAAGCTCATCACCGGCCCGCGTTCGCGCTGCCCCGGGTAGTACAGGAAGTCGCTGACGATCAGGCCCAGATGCTGCAGGTACCAGTTCAGCGACTCCAGATACTTGGTGGTCTGCAACACCACGTGCCCGAGGCGCTGCACCTTCGCCGGCTCGCGCGGGGCCCGCTGCGTCGAGTTGGCCCGTGGGCTCGCGTGGCCGAAATTGAGCTCCAATGGTTCCTGGCCAGGCAGCGCGGCCAGATCGTCGGTGTCCGAGACGACGCGAACGGCAAGCCCGGTCGGGTCGGTCAACTCCACGCTCAGCCCGCCCACGCTCTCCGGCAGCTTCGTCGCGGTCGCACCGGTCGCCTGGGCCAGCCGCAGGACGTCGGCGGAATCAGCCGCCCGGAACGCCGGGCCGACGAATCGCGACCGGCCCTGGCGGATCAGCACGCACGGCGCACCCGGGTCGGTACCCCGCAGCTGCAGTGCGTCCGGGGTCCGTAGCGCGGTGCTGAACCCGAAGGCGTGCGCGAACGCCTCCGCCCGGTCCAGGTTCGGCTTCTCGAACTCCAGCCAGGCCAGGTCGTGCACCTTCACGACCGGGTTCTTGGCCCGCCCGAGGTGCTCGCCCGACAATCCACCCTGCTCGCTGTGCAAACCGGTGTGCGGGTCGTGGTGGTCGCTCATCGACCGCTCCTCTCAGATGTCTGAAGATATTGTCAGTTATGAACATAGCGTCAGTCAAGAGGTATTTGAAGATTTCTTCAGCGGTGACGTTTCGCTATACTTTGCTCGGGTCGGAAATCCCGGCAGGAGAGGAGAGCGCGATGACAGAGGAGCCAGAGCAGGCCCTGAACCGCCTCGAGCGGCGCAAGGCGCGCACCCGCGCCTCACTCGTGCGCGCTGCCCAAGGCTTCATCGCGGCCGGGAGAACGAACGTCCCGATCCAGGAGATCACCCAGGCCGCCGACGTCGGGATGGGCTCGTTCTACAACCACTTCGAGACGAAGGAGGAACTCTTCGATGCCGCCGTCGAGGGCGCACTAGATGCCTTCGGCGCCACCTTGGACCAGCTCACCACCGACATCGACGATCCCGCCCAGGTGTTCGCGCAGAGCTTCCGGCTCACCGGCCGGCTGCACCGCCGCAGGCCTGATCTCAGCAAGGTGCTGCTGCACAACGGCCTGGCGCTCACCGGCTCGGACAAGGGACTGGCCCCCCGTGCCCGCCGCGACATCCAAGCCGGCGCCCGCGCCGGCCGGTTCACCGTCCGCGACCCCGAACTCGCCCTCGCGATCGTGGCCGGCGCCGCGCTCTGCCTGGGCCAGCTGCTGCACGATCACCCGGAACGGGATGACGCCCAGGCCGCCGACCAGGTCACCGAGGACCTGCTTCGGATGCTCGGCGTCGACGCCGACGAGGCCCACGACATCAGCCGGCGCCCGCTGCCCAATCTCGACGCGCTACCGCAAGGCGATACCGCCGCGTAGAGCGGTTCAGCCGATCATCATCGGCGGCCCGCCGGCATGGCCGGCTGGATCTTCCACGACACGGTCGCCGAACTCCCGGGCCTGACTCGGCGGCCCAACGGCCGCATCGGCGTCAACCCGGTGATGCGCAACTTCGTCGCAGTCCCAGGCACGACAGCAACGCGGCGCCGCGACTCATGATCAAAGAGTGCGCCCGGTCGTACGCGGCAGTGAGTTCTTGCACATCACCGTGGTCTGGCGATCAGCATCGCGTGCATGGCCCCCATCCTTGTTGCGGGCAGTGCGAACATGCTCCACGTACCGTGGGTCAGGCGATCCGCGTGTCATCGGCACGACGTCCATGGCCGCGGCGCACCGTGCGTTGGCCAGCCGACCTCGTAAGGGCAGGGAGCCGCTGGCCCGGCGGATCGATTACCTCTTCGACGGGCCGCATTTGCACTGCCAGCGACACTACGAACCGGCCCGAGCCGCCGGCGCAATGATCAACGATCATCCCATCAAAGCCGGAACGGACTTGGATCGAATGTCCTGACTCGGCACACCGCTAGGGTCCTCACACCCGGAAGGATGGAATGCCGCCGTGCGGAAGCTCGTGATCACGCAGAACATTACCGTCGACGGCTCGATCGAGATGCTCGACGATTGGTTCGACCCGCAAGGGCAGGTCGACAACATCGATTTACTCGAGGAGATTCATCGGCAGGATGCTCTGTCGGACGCGTTTCTGGTGGGGCGACAGACCTTTGAGGATTTGCGCGGGTATTGGCCGACGCTGTCCGAGGACCCGACTGGTATCGCCGGCTATCTCAACCAGGTAGCGAAGTACGTAGTGTCCAATACGTTGATCGACCCGCAGTGGCAGCACACCACGGTCCTGTCGGGCGACCCGGTCGCCGACGTTGGGGCGCTCAAGGACGCGCCGGGCCGGGACATCGTCGTCACCGGGAGCATCACGTTGTGCCACGCGCTGATCACCGCAGGCCTGGTTGATGAGTACCGCTTATTCGTCTACCCGATCGTTCAGGGCCGCGGCCGTCGGTTGTTCCCCGAAGGTGTTCAGCTGCGACGATTCCGGCGGCTGGACGTCAAGGCTTTTCGCGGCGGAGTTACCTACAGCTGCTACGCGCCCGCCTGAACGCCGCGCGCCACCGACGAATCACGCGAATTCGGCACGACCGCGCTCGCCTCGCGGCATGGTCGAGCGTTAGCGCGCTCCGCGGTAACGTCCGGGTGCATTGATCGAAGTGCGATGCTGCTCTTCGTGCTTCGTAAGCCGCCACCCGACGAGGTACGTGACCCGCGCCCTTGACCCTGGCGGGACGCCCCTGGTCGCCTGTGCCGCGAACTTGCCGGAAGTCAGCCGTCCTGTGCGGGCAGACTTTCTGGCAGGGGTCTTCCATTTGGGTCGTGTCGGAGGATGGCGTGAGTAGGCGGGGTAGGCAGTCGTGACCGGACGACGAGGATCCCGCGATGACTACTTCGCGGATCGAAGGAGCCGGCGATGAGTGTGCTGACGGCGGGGGCTTCGCCCCAAGGTACGCAGCGGTATCGGCTGGCCACAGGGCTGGAACATATGACGCCGGCAGAGCGTGCTGCCCGGGGTAAGGAGGCCCGGGCTGCGGTGCCGCGGGAGAGCCATGCGGTGTTCGACCCGCCGCCCGATCGGCCCGACCCGATCGGCCTGCTGGAAGAGCAGGCTCAGTCGCGCGTGCCGGAGCTGGTGCCGGTCCGGTGGGGCCGGATGATGGTCTCCCCGTTCACGTTCTACCGCGGTGCTGCCCTGCCGATGGCCAGCGACCTATCTAGGACCCCCGTGTCTGGGCTGGCGGTACAGGCGTGCGGGGATGCCCACCTGTCGAACTTCGGGATCTTCGGCTCGGCCGAACGCCTCCTGGTCTTCGACGTCAACGACTTCGATGAGACGCTGCCCGGCCCATGGGAGTGGGACGTCAAACGGCTGGCGGCCAGCGTGGAAGTGGCGGCCCGCGGCAACGGGTTCCCCGGCAAGGACCGCCGCGAGATCGTCATGGCCACGGTGACCCGATACCGACAGGCGATGCGGACCTTTGCCGGGATGACGAACCTGGACGTCTGGTACGCACACGTGGACGTGGACGAGCTGCGCGCGCAATTCGACGCACAATTGAAACA
>Ga0207675_100007783_pt1 | contig 10108 bp, 8 predicted proteins | sample KBSSwiS42_FD_184305 | JGI IMG/M metagenome (GOLD analysis project Ga0207675, IMG submission 184305) | Switchgrass rhizosphere microbial communities from Kellogg Biological Station, Michigan, USA - KBS Switchgrass S4-2 (SPAdes) (version 2) | ecosystem: Host-associated > Plants > Roots >...
CGACGCTGAGCCATGCGAGATGGCCTAACCACGTTCGCCACTGCGCGAATGGATGATGGTCGTACATAAATCCTTTTTTAATCGAGTTCCCGCACGGGCGAGAGCACCTTCTCGCGTAGGGGCATGTGCTTTCTTGGTTGTACCCCCTCACTAAAGCGTTCCCCTACTAATCGAGTGGTGTCTGCTGACCAGGAGAGTTTCGGATGGCCGATCGGTACAAAGGAACAATCGGGCGACGCCAGTTACTGCGCACGGGGGTTCTCGGCATCATCGCCACGGCCATAAGCGCTCGGGAAAGCGGCGCCGTCGCCGCTGATACCGAAACTAACAGCGAAAAACGCAAGGCTCGCTATCAGGCGAACTCTGCCGAGGTTCAAAACTTTTACCGGGTCAACCGCTACCCGAAGCGCTGAGGGAGGTTGCCATGCTGATAAAGCGCTCAGAACGTCAAGCGCGCCGAGGGACAATTGCTTCAGAGTTGTCCAAGCAATCGGGTGACAACCTTAATCGTCGGTCGTTCCTGCGCCGCTCAGGTCTCACCGCCGGAAGCTTGGCAGCGCTCGGCAGCTTACCACTTGCCAGCATACGGCAAGCGGCAGCAGGCCCGCCGCCACCTACCGGCGCAATCGTCACCACCCGGAAGAATTTCTGCACCCATTGCTCAGTAGGTTGCTCGGTCATCGCGGAAGTCGCAAACGGCGTGTGGATCGGCCAGGAGCCGGACTATGACAGCCCGATCAATCGAGGCTCACATTGCTGCAAAGGTGCGGCAGTCCGAGACGACGTGTTGAGCAACCGCCGCTTGCGTTACCCGCAAAAGCTGGTGGATGGTCAATGGAAACGGCTCTCGTGGGATCAGGCTATTGAAGAGATCGGCGACAAACTTCTGGAGATCCGCCAGAAGGCAGGCCCGGATTCGGTCTACTGGCTCGGTTCGGCTAAATTCACAAACGAAGCGGCCTATCTCAACCGCAAGCTCGCCGCCTTCTGGGGAACGAACAACTCCGATCACCAGGCACGCATCTGTCATTCCACCACAGTCACCGGGGTCGCCAATACCTGGGGCTACGGCGCGATGACCAACAGCTACAACGACATCCGTAACGCCAAGACCATCCTACTCATGGGCGGCAATCCCGCCGAGGCGCATCCGGTTTCATTACAGCACATTCTCGAAGGCAAGGAACTCAACCGCGCCAACTTCATCGTCGTCGACCCGCGGATGACGCGAACTGCAGCTCACGCGACCGAATATGTCCGTGTGCGGCCCGGGGTTCACATCGCAACCATCTATGGAATGCTCTGGCACATTTTCGAGAATGGCTGGGAGGACAAGGAATTCATCCACCAGCGCGTCTACGGCATCGAGGATATCCGCAAGGAGGTCGCGAAGTGGACGCCTGACGAAGTCGAGCGCGTCACTGGCGTGCCAGAAGCCCAAGTCAAGCACATCGCCGAGACCTTTGCCAAGGAGAAGCCAGCAACGCTGATCTGGGCGATGGGCCAGACGCAATTCGCCACAGGAACTGCCAACGTCCGCGCGAGCTGCATCCTGCTGCTCGCCACCGGCAATGTCGGCTATTCCGGCGGAGGCGCGAATATTTTCCGCGGCCATACCAATGTGCAAGGCGCCACAGATCTCGGTCTCGATGTGACGACACTACCTCTCTATTACGGTCTCTCCGAAGAGGCGTGGCAGCATTGGTGCCGGGTGTGGGAAGTCGACATAGACTGGATGCGCTCCCGCTTCCCCAACAAGACCCTGATGGAAAGTCCCGGGATTCCGAGCACGCGTTGGTTTGATGCCACGTTGTTGCCAAAGGATCAGGTCAGCCAGCCCGACAACTTGCAGGCAATGTTCGTGATGGGGCACGGCGTCAACACGATCACCAGAATGCCGGAAGCAGTTCGGGGAATCGAAAAGCTCGACCTGTTGGTCGTGTGCGATCCCTATCCAACGGCTTGGTCGGTGCTCTCGGGGCGCAAGAACGGCACATACCTGCTGCCGGCCTGCACGAGCTTTGAGATGGATGGCTCCCGCACGGCATCCAACCGTTCCATCCAGTGGGGCGAGCAAATCGTGCCGCCCGTCTTTGAATCTAAGAACGACTACGACGTGATGTACATGCTGGCGAAGAAGTTTGGCTTCGCCGATAAGATGTTCAAGAACATCAAGGTGGAGAATGGCGCCGTATCCGCCGAGGACATTTTGCGTGAGATCAATCGTGGCGGATGGTCGACCGGATATTGCGGCCAGTCACCCGAGCGGCTCAAAGCCCACATGAAGAACCAGGCAAAATTCGATCTGGTCACCCTGAGAGCGCCGAAGGACGATCCGGAAGTTGGTGGGGATTATTACGGTTTGCCATGGCCGTGCTGGGGAACGCCCGAGTTCAGGCACCCTGGAACTGCGATCCTTTACAATACCAACCTGCACGTAAAGGAAGGTGGCGGAACGTTCCGTGCCCGTTTCGGCATCGAGCGCGTGGTCAAGCGCAAGGTGATGGAAAATGGGCAGGAAGTCGAAAGAGAACAGCATGACAACTTGCTCTCCGAGGACTCCTACTCGGTCGGCTCGGAAATCAAGGATGGATATCCGGAGTTCACCCTCAGCGTCCTCAAGAGACTCGGCTGGGACAAGGACCTCACCGCCTCGGAGATGGAAATCATCCGGCGGGTGAACGCAACCAATCCCGATGCTGTGTCTTGGTCACTCGATCTTTCCGGCGGCATCCAGCGTGTGGCGATCGAACATGGCTGCAGCCCCTATGGCAACGGCAAGGCGCGCATGATTGCCTGGAATTTGCCGGATCCCATCCCGGTGCACCGCGAAGTCATTTACACGTCGCGGCCCGATCTCGTCGGCAAATATCCGACGCGTCCGGACGCTCGACAATTCCGCGTCCCGAATATCGGCTTCACCGTTCAGAAATCCGCTGTCGACAGGGGCATCATCAAGCAATTCCCGCTTATCCTGAGTTCGGGCCGGCTTGTCGAATACGAAGGTGGCGGCGAAGAGACGCGCTCCAACAAATGGCTCGCCGAGTTGAAGCAGGACATGTACGTCGAGATCAATCCGGCGGATGCGTCTGCGCGCGGTATCAAGGACGGCAGCTGGGTCTGGGTCACCGGGGCTGAGAGCAATTCCCGAACACGGGTGAAGGCCCAGGTGACCGAGCGTGTCGGCAAAGGCGTTGCCTGGATGCCCTACCACTTTGCCGGCTGGTACGAAGGCGCCGATCTGCGCAGCAAGTATCCGAAAGGCGCAGATCCGATCGTTCTCGGCGAGAGCGTCAACACATTGACGACCTATGGCTACGACCCCGCGACGGGCATGCAGGAACCCAAGGCAACGCTCTGTGAGATCAGAGCGGCATGAGGGGAGAATGAACCATGGCTCGCGTCAAATTTCTTTGTGATGCCGAGCGTTGCATCGAGTGCAACGCCTGCGTCACGGCCTGCAAGAACGAACATGAAGTGCCGTGGGGCATCAATCGACGTCGCGTCGTCACCATCAATGACGGCAAGCCTGGCGAACGCTCGGTGTCGATGGCCTGCATGCACTGCACGGATGCCCCCTGCGCCGCGGTGTGCCCGGTGTCGTGCTTCTACACCACGGCCGACGGCATCGTACTTCACTCGAAGGACCTCTGCATCGGTTGCGGATATTGCTTCTACGCCTGTCCGTTCGCCGCACCCCAGTATCCGAAGATCGGAAACTTCGGCTCGCGCGGCAAGATGGACAAGTGCACTTACTGCGCAGGCGGACCGGAAGACGACAATACGCCGGCAGAATACGCCAAGTATGGCGCCAATCGTCTCGTCCAGGGCAAATTGCCGATTTGCGCCGAGATGTGCTCGACCAAGTCGCTGCTCGCCGGCGATGGCGCCATCATTGCCGAAATCTACAAGGAGCGCGTGATAAAGCGCGGCTATGGTTCGGGCGCATGGGGTTGGAAGACAGCCTATCACGAGGGCATTGATGTCTGAGGCGCCTCACGGACACTGCGGGCAACGATAGGGGCGCGGACCACCGGAGAACGATCATGATGAGGTGTCATGCGAGCATTCACTCTTTGATCATCGTTGCGTTGGCAATCCTGATGATGGTCGTTGGAAATCCGGCGCTCGCACAGCAACTCGGCCCGGACGGCGCACCCAATCCAACAGCGAGCGCGATGACCGAGCAGCAGTTGCTCCAGCAATCACCACGCATCGAGGGCAACATCGACCAGCCGATCGAGCGGGCGCGAGTGCTCATTCAACCAGCCGGCCGGGTATGGGATTATTTCCACCAAGTCACGTTGCGCTGGATCGGTGCCATCGCAATCCTCGGTATGATCGCAGCGCTCGCAGCCGCCTACTTCGTCATGGGGCGGTTACGGATCTCCGCCGGACGTTCTGGGACGAGGATTCCGCGGTTCAATTCTTTCGAGCGTTTCGCGCACTGGCTGACAGCGGTGTCCTTCGTCGTTCTCGGCTTGACCGGCTTGAACATCACGTTCGGGCGGATCACTCTTCTGCCGATGATCGGGTCTGACGCTTTCAGCCGCATGTCGCAAATCGCTAAATACCTCCACAACTACGTCAGCGCATCATTCGTAATCGGCCTTGTCCTGATCATTGCGCTATGGATCAAGGACAACGTTCCTCGGAAGGTCGATGTCGACTGGATCCGGCGGGGTGGCGGCTTCATCAAATCAAAACATGCGCCAGCGGGTCGCTTCAACGCGGGCGAGAAGCTGGTGTTCTGGTTCGCCCTCGGCGCGGGAGCGGCGGTTACCGTCTCAGGCGTCCTCCTCCTCTTTCCGTTCTATGTGACGAACATCGTGGGGATGCAAATCGCGCAGGTCGTTCACGCCGTGATCGCCGTTCTGTTCATTGCGGTTATCATTGCTCATATCTACATCGGAACGCTCGGCATGGAGGGCGCCTTCGAGGCCATGGCGACCGGCGGGGTCGATCTCAACTGGGCAAAGGAACATCACGACATCTGGCTCGAAGAGCAGTTGACCAAGGAGCCCCTCGCCGCTCGATCCGGACAATCATCACCGGCCGCAGCGGAATAAGCACGTTAGCCACGGAGGCCGTCGATGGGGCCAGGGGTGGAGATGAGGAATGAAATCAACTGCGCTCGCACAAATTGTCGTTGGTGTGGTAGTCGAATGCCGCAAAGCGAGGAGCCCGTGGCTTGATTTTCTCTGGCGACCGATCTCGGTATTTGTTGGAACGCCATCGGCGGTACCCTGGACGCGAATCGGAGAGGAAGGCGATGCGACCACATTCTATGCGGGTGCGACTGCGATCGAACTGCATCGAACTGAAACGACGAACTATCGGCAGAATCTCTCTTCGGGGATGCCCGCGCTGTGGGTCGTTCTGCGACCGATAGCTGCGAATTCTACGAGCCCAGCGTTCGACATCCTTACGGTAACAGCCGACCCCTCGGAGGGCGAGGCTTTGACCGATGCCGGCAATGATCTGGTCGCGAGCGTACCGATGCCCGCTGCGATCGTCGGGGCAATCGACGGTTTTATCGCCGAGCATCACATCGAGCGACCCTTCAACAAGCGGCAACGGGACCGAGCTGGGCCGCAGACGCCTGGCCGCTGCAACCAGGACGGGGTAAACAGAAAATGACCCGGTCAGAAAACATCATGTCACGCTGGTCGCGGATGAAGCGCGAATCCGACCAGATCGTAGAGCCGGTCCGTTCAATCTCTGGGCCCAAACCCAATGACGCAGAAGCTGGCGATTTCAATCAAGCACCGGTTGTAACGCAGCCAACAGACTCTCCCACCTCTGCGACCCTCGATCTGGCAAGCTTGCCGCCGCTTCAATCGATCGCTGCGGGCACCGACATCCGATCGTTTCTCGGATCAAGTGTCCCGATCGAACTAACAAGAGCCGCGCTGAGGCGGGCCTGGGTAACCGATCCGGCAATTCGCGATTTCGTCGGGATCGCCGAGAACCAATGGGACTTCAACGACCCAACCGCGATGCCGGGATTTGGACCGCTGAGATCCGAGGACGTCCCAGGCCTTGTCGGCCTCGGAGAAGCCGGGCAGGCTTGCGGGGCGACGGATGAAGGCGCCGGAATCTCAACCGCAGGTCAGGTCGATGAGATGGATCACGCACGGGCCGGCGAGTATGCGTTGCTCGCAACCCTGCTGTCGCATAGCCCAGATGCCAATATGACTGCGCAGTTGGCCCGCCTGGGTGACGATGCAACCCAGTTGGGCGAGGCGCACGCGGCCCTCAGTTCCGTAGCCGCGAGCATGAAACCGGAACGGATCGAGCGCGAATATTTCGATCTCTTCGTCGGACTCCAGCGTGGCGAGCTTTTCCCCTACGCGTCATATTATCTGACGGGTTACCTCTATGGGCGTCCTCTCGCCCGGATCCGCGAAACCCTGAACCAACTTGGCCTTGAGAGGACTGAGCGACGATCGGAACCCGAGGATCACGTTGCGGTACTTTTCGAAGTCATGGCCGGCCTCGCCGGTGGCCAGATCATTGCTCCCGGCGGGACCGATCGGAACATCTTCGAAAACCATCTTAAGCCATGGATCGGGCGGTTTTTCTCGGATCTTGAGCACGCCGAGTCTGCGGTATTTTACAGGCGGGTCGGATCACTCGGCCGCATCTTTATGGAAATCGAAGCCGAAGCATTTTCACTTTCGACGTAGGCGAAGACCCGCGACGCCTCCGTAGGCTTGACCGTATCCTGTCGTCAACCGCTCTGCGGGCGATACGCTTGTCCAAACCAATTGCAGTCCTCCGCAACACGAAGCCGCATTAGCTTTCGATTGGCGATGATTTCCGGCTTAGGTTGCCGCGTAGAGATCGCTTGTCGATGCCAGCCAAGGCAAAGCGGGGCGGCGAACGCAACGGTTGAAGCCATTACGGCCGCTGTTTTGTGTAGCCAGCCACCGCGTCACACGCGCGACCCGCTACCGCGGGGGACCGTTGCGTCATGCCACGCGTTCAAGCGAAGCGCTTTCTCATGGTGATCGTTGGGCCAGATTCATCGACGCGGCCTCCGCCAACGGCGACGGTGCAAACGTTCGTATGATCGTTCCATCCTTCGTCCATATAGACGACCGCACCCGCGTACAATTGAGCGAGCCATCTCGGCGCCTCTAATCTCCGTGCTGTTCGAAGTGACCGAATGTCGACTACTCCGGCCGAGCGGATTCTCAATGCATCAGCTGCACTCCCTCCCGACGAATGCCAACACATTGCGGCGAGTGCTGTACGAACAGCCGGCTCATCTGCACCGGTTTTCGTCAACGCAGTTGTAAACTGGACGAGCTCGCGATGCCGCTCTCCGCCACGCCAGAGATGGCAAAATACTCTGCCTGTGCATGGTCAAGGCCGTGATCAACGAACGCGGCGGCGAAATCGTCGACCTGGAAAAACGAATCTCTGGCGCTGAAAGAAGTTGACCATGAAGATCACAGCTACCTCACTTCCTCGCCCGCGAGTGCTGCCCCGCTCCGGTTTGACGACACGGGTACCTGATTTTCTCGCACTCATGAAGCCACGCGTGATGTTGCTTGCGGTGTTCACCGCATTCGCCGGGTTGATGATTGCACCGGTTTCTCTCGATCCGCTACTCGGCTCGCTTGCGATGGTCGCAATTGCCGTCGGGGCCGGTGCCGCCGCGGCGCTGAACATGTGGTACGATGCCGATATCGACGCCGTGATGACCCGCACAGCGCGGCGTCCGATCCCTCGCGGCAGGATTTCGCGGCGAGAAGCGCTTGCGTTCGGACTGTTTCTGTCCTGCGGCGCGGTCCTCGTCCTTGGCATGGCGACCAATGTCGCAGCCGCTAGCCTGCTCGCCTTCACGATCTTGTTCTACGTCGTCGTCTACACCCTCTGGCTGAAACGGATTACGCCGCAGAACATCGTCATCGGCGGCGCTGCCGGCGCGTTTCCTCCAGTGGTCGGCTGGGCATCTGCCACCGGAGACATCGGCCTCGAACCGATCGTTCTGTTCCTGATCATCTTCCTGTGGACGCCACCGCATTTCTGGGCGCTGTCGCTCAATCGTGCGGACGAATACCAGCGTGCCGGCGTGCCCATGCTCCCGGTCGTTGCCGGAAGGGCCGCGACGACGCTGCAAATTCTCATCTACAGCGTTTTGTTGGTCCCGACCTCGCTGCTGCCATGGGCACTCGGGTATGCCGGAGCTCTGTTCGGCGTGGTTGCTCTCGCCAGCGGAGCGGTCTTCCTTGCGCTGGTCTTGCAGCTGCGCCGGAGCCAGCAGAGCGATCGGCAAGCGGCGCAGCGCCTGTTCCTGTTTTCGATTTCTTATCTGTTCCTGCTGTTTGCCGCCCTGTTGTCCAGCAGCATCGGCGATCGGTCGTCGTGGAAGGCCTCAGCGCGTGAGGACGCCCGGCGGATCACGCGATCCGCTCCGCTCGCAGCCATCCAGTTCCCGCTCCCTACCGCAATCGCTTTCGCCGTTGCGAAGTCCGAGGAGGCCTAAGGTGCGCTACAGATTGCTCGCTCTTGTCTTGCTTAGCGCCACGCTCGGAGGCTGTTCGGAAGGCGTCCTCGATCCGAAGGGACCCATTGCTGCAGCCGAACGACTTATCCTGTTCAACTCGCTCGGCATCATGCTGGCGATCGTTATTCCGACGATCCTCGCCACGATCGCGGTCGCCTTCTGGTTTCGCGCGTCGAATTCGCGCGCTCCGTACCTGCCGGATTTCGAGTATTCCGGGCGTCTCGAGCTGCTTGTTTGGTCGATCCCCGCCATGACGGTGCTGCTCGTTGGCGGCGTCGCGTGGGTTGGCGCCCACGACCTCGACCCGCGCAAGCCGATCAGCTCCAGCGCAACGCCTGTTACGGTGCAGGTCGTCTCGCTCGATTGGAAATGGCTGTTCATCTATCCGGAGCTGGGAATCGCGAGTGTCAACAAGCTGGTCGTACCGGTTGGCACGCCGATCAACTTCGAACTGACGTCATCGAGCGTCATGAACAGCTTCTTCGTGCCTCAGCTCGGCAGCCAGATCTACACGATGTCGGGGATGGTGACGCGCCTTCACCTGCAAGCGGACCATCTGGGGACATATCCGGGGCTATCGACCATGTTTAGCGGCGAGGGTTTTTCCGACATGCGCTTTTCGGTTGATGCCGTGACGGACAACCGTTTTGCGCAATGGGTTCGCGAAGCGCGCGAAACTGGCCCGGTGCTGGATCTCCAGTCTTGCGCCGACTTGGCCAAGCCAAGCAAGGCGGTTGCGCCGTTCACCTACCGTGCGGTCACCGGTGATCTATTTAGCGGCATCGTGAACACCGCTTCCGCCATGGACAATCCATCGCAACTCATCTGTTCAACATCTCAGAAGGCCGAACAATGAATCTCCTGGGCAAGCTTGATTGGAGCGCAATTCCCTTTCATCAGCCGATCATCATGGGCGCAACCGCCTTCATGGCCCTTGTCGTTGTGGCGGTCCTCGGATTCATCACAATGAAGGGAGCGTGGCTCTATCTGTGGCGTGAATGGCTCACCTCGGTTGACCATAAACGCATCGGCGTCATGTATTGCATACTGGCACTCGTCATGCTGCTGCGCGGCTTCAGCGACGCGATCATGATGCGCGCGCAGCAGGCGGTCGCAGCAGGTGGCGCACAAGGATATCTGCCGCCCGAACATTTTGATCAGATCTTCTCGGCGCACGGCACGATCATGATCTTCTTCATGGCGATGCCGTTCGTGGTCGGGCTCATGAACTTCGTGGTGCCGCTTCAGCTCGGCATTCGCGACGTCGCTTTCCCCACGCTCAACTCCGTCAGCTTTTGGCTGACAGCCTCGGGCGCCCTGTTGATCAATCTGTCGCTGGCGATCGGCGAGTTCTCACAAGCCGGCTGGTGGGGTTATCCCCCACTGAGCGAATTGCAGTATTCGCCCGGCGTCGGCGTCGACTACTATCTGTGGTCATTGCAAATCTCCGGTCTCGGCACCTTGCTGGCGGGAATAAATTTCGTCACGACCATACTGAAGATGCGCGCGCCTGGGATGAGCTACATGCGCATGCCGGTTTTCTGCTGGACTTCGCTTGCCACCAATCTGCTGATTGTTGCGGCCTTTCCG
>Ga0207675_100007784_pt1 | contig 10107 bp, 9 predicted proteins | sample KBSSwiS42_FD_184305 | JGI IMG/M metagenome (GOLD analysis project Ga0207675, IMG submission 184305) | Switchgrass rhizosphere microbial communities from Kellogg Biological Station, Michigan, USA - KBS Switchgrass S4-2 (SPAdes) (version 2) | ecosystem: Host-associated > Plants > Roots >...
GCGAGCCCTCGACATTGCAGGGTTCGAAGCCACGATCATCGAGATGAGCTGGTTCGGCGATCGACAGGTGGCGCTCCCGCTCGGAGGCGCGTTCCACTCGCGCCGGCTCACAATCAAGTCGTCGCAAGTCGGGCACGTCGCGGCGTCTCAGCGCGCGCGATGGGATACGCGCCGGCGCATGGCGCAGGCACTATCGCTGGTGGCGGACCCGGCGCTCGATGTGCTCATTACCGGCGAGAGTGCATTCGACGATCTTCCAGACGTGATGGCTCGACTCGCGCACGCTCCCGGTGATGCCCTGTGCCATCGAATCAAGTATCAGTAGAGGAGCCTGGATGTTCAGCGTGACGGTTCGCGATCACGTGATGATCGCGCACAGCTTCAAAGGTGAGGTGTTCGGCCCCGCGCAACGGCTTCACGGCGCGACCTATGTCGTTGACGTGGAGTTCAAACGCAAGACACTCGACAACGATGGCATCGTCATCGATATCGGGCGCGCCACTGATGTCCTGCGACAGACCCTCGCAGAGCTCAACTTCCGGAACCTCGACGAGGTGCTCGAGTTTACCGGGCGAAATACCACAACGGAGTTTCTGGCGCAGGTGATCTTCAAGCGGCTCACGGCTGCAGCCAGGCGAGGTGATCTCGGACCCGGCGGCACCGCTGTCGAGCAGATCCGTATCACTCTACATGAGTCGCACGTCGCGTCGGCGTCGTTCGAAGACCGGACCGACACGGTCGACTGATGCAGAAGACCGCAGCGCTCGTGGTGCCCGGCAACCTCGACTTGCGCACCGGTGGCTACATCTACGATCGCCATGTCGTCGACGGCCTGCGAGCGACGGGCTGGTCGGTGGACGTGGTGTCACTGGACGAGACTTTCCCGAGACCGACCGCCTCAGCGATCGCGGAGGCCGAAGAGGCATTCGCGAGGTTGCCTGACGGCACGGTCACGGTGGTCGACAGCCTGGCCGTCGGTGCGATTCCGGGGATCCTCGAGCAGCATCGGTCGCGTCTTCGAATCGTGGCGCTGATGCACCTGCCGCTCGCGGCGGCCATCGGCATTGAAGAGGAAGCGGCGGCACAATTCGCAATCGCCGAGCGGCGGGCGTTGCAAGCCGCGGCGCTCGTGATCGTGACCGGTCGCGCGACACTGTCGATGATCGCGGACTACGGCGTTCCTCCTCTCCGAGTGGTCGTCGTTGAGCCGGGCACAGAGCCGGCGCCTGTCTCACGAGGGTCCGGAACGTCACGCGTCGAACTGCTGTCGGTAGGAACGTTCAACCCAGGCAAGGGATACGAAGAGTTGCTCAACGCGTTGACTGCAGTGCCCTCCCGAGACTGGCACCTCACATGCGCCGGAAGTCTCGCTCGACATCCGCCGACAGTTGCACGGATTCGCGCGCTGGTTGAGGAGCGACAACTCGACGAACACGTCTCGCTCGTCGGCGAACTCAGCGCCGATGAACTCGAACAGCGTTACGACCGTACTGACGTCTTCGTATTGGCGACGCTACGCGAAACCTACGGCATGGCGGTCGCCGAGGCGCTCGCGCACGGTCTGCCCGTGGTGAGCACGTCGACGGGCGCGATTCCGGCCCTCGTCGGAAACGCCGCCGGACTGCTCGTGTCGCCGGGCGACGTCCAGGGTCTGACCCATGCGTTGGCCCGTGTCATCGGTGATGCTGACCTTCGCGCGCGCCTGACCGAAGGAGCGCGGCGCGTCCGGCCTACTTTGCCCGGTTGGGATCAGGCGGTCGCCGGAATTGCGGGAGCGCTGGAGTCGGTGAGTCGTGGATGAATCTCTCTCCGACTGGCTCGCAGTTCGCGAGCCTGCGGACCTGACTGCTCGATCGGCAACTCTCGTCGAACGCGTCAGACATGCCCTCGCGTCTACGGATACCGTGCGTGGCCTCGATCTCTGCACGGGCACCGGATCGAACCTGCGCTACCTGATCGACCGTCTTCCAGGGCGCCAGACGTGGCTCGCGGCGGATCGCGACGCGCGTCTCCTCGAAGAGTTGCCAACAAAACTGAAGACGTGGGCCGATGCGCACGGTTACTCGATGCGCACGGAGGGACAGGTGAGCTCCCTGCGCGGCGGACGCTGTGAGTGCGACGTCGAGACGCGTGCGATGGATCTCGATCGACTCGACGCCGGCCTGTTCGAGGGTCGCAATCTGGTGACGGCGTCCGCGCTGCTCGACCTCGTGTCGGAGTCGTGGCTCCGGCTGCTCGCGACACGATGTCGTGAGGCGGGCGCCACAGCGCTGTTCACGCTTACCTATGACGGTCGATCGTCGTGCGACCCAGTCGAGCCCGAGGACGACATGGTGCGCGAGCTGATGAACATGCATCAGAAGACGGACAAGGGACTCGGTGGCCGAGCAGAAGGTCCGGATGCGTGGTCTGTGGCCGAGCGAGTCTTCACCGAGGCCGGTTACCGCGTGGAGTGCGCGCCGAGTAATTGGTCGATCGGGCCGCCTGAGAGGGCGTTTCAGCGGATGCTGATCGAGGGCTGGGCCCGAGCCGCCGTCGAGATCGCACCGGAACGCGCTGACACGATCGCCGATTGGCTTCGCAGAAGGCTCGAGCATCTCGAAGCGGGGCGATCGCGGATCGTGGTGAACCACGTGGACATGGTGGCGTGGTAACTCCGCGATTCGACGCGGCCGACATCAAGCGCTACTACGACCGGCATACGGCGTCGTTCGTTCGTTTCGGCGAGGGTCGCGCCTCGATTCATCGCGCAGTCTGGGGCCCCGACACCCACACGCGGGACCAGGCGTTCCACTATGTCGACGACCAGATCGCGGCGCTCGTGCGGCGCATCGACGCGCCTCTTTCCGCTGCGCACATCGTGGACCTCGGGTGCGGCGTAGGCGCAAGCCTTTGTTACCTGGCTGAGCGGCTCCCGATCCGCGGCACCGGCATCACGCTGAGTCACGCGCAGGCCGTGATGGGGCGTCAGGTCATCGCAGCGGCGGGTCTGTCCGACCGAGTCGAGTGCATGGAGGGTGACTACGGCGATCTCCCAGCGACACTGAAACCAGCGGACCTCGCGTATGCCATCGAGTCCTTCGTGCATGGGCCGGTGCCGGAGCGCTTCTTCGAACAGAGTCACCGCCTGCTGAAGCCTCGCGGTCTGCTCGTTGTCTGCGACGACCTGAGGGCAGGCGACTCATCGCCAGCGTCTACGCGCGCGGTGGAGGAGTTCACCCGCGGTTGGCACATCAACACTCTGCTCGATCGAGAAACGATGATCGCGATGGCGCGCGATGCCGGCTTCGCGCACGAATCCACTGTCGATTTGACGCCACTGCTGGAGCTGAGTCGACCGCGCGATCGAGCGATCGCCATCGGGGTCGCGCTGCTCAAGCGGTTGCCGTTCACAGGAGAGCGCTACGACTACGTCATCGGCGGCGACGCACTTCAGACGTGCCTGGCGAAAGGGTGGATTCGGTACGAGCTACAGGTCTTCCGAACTAGATGACTTGGTTCACTGGCGGAACATCTGGATCGTTCCCGTCGGTCGGTTCGGCATCGGCGTGCAGATCGCAGTCGAACAACACGTCGCCGCCCATCCGGAACACGCGATAGCGTGGTCGTCGGCAGTCGCTGAGGCGCGCGTGGGGCGCCAGCCGTATCGCCGGACGGCCATCGCCGATGATCACCGGCGCGATCGCGATCTGAAGCCGATCCAGCAGATCGGCTTGCAGGAACGCCGACACCGTTACGCCGCCGCCTTCGACGAACACCCGGAAGCAGCCGCGCGCGCGAAGCAGTTGCAGTGCCTCCGCCACACCCCCGCTCGCATCGTCGCAATCCACTCCGACGATGGTTGCAGAGCCCAGGCGCGTTTCCCCCGGTTCGATAAGCGTGCGCGAACAGATGTAGAGCGTCGGTCCCGTGTCGTCGGTGAACACGCGATACGTGTGCGACAGCCTGCGACCCGGATCGAAGACGACCCTGAGGGGATTGGCGCCAGGGACATGCCGCACGGTCAGCTGCGGATCGTCGGCCGCCACCGTGCCTGCGCCGACGACCACCGCCTCCGAGAGGGCGCGCATGCGATGGAGGTGCACGATGTTGTCGTCGCCCGTCACGAATTGCGAGTCGCCGGAGGGTGTCGCGATGAATCCATCGAGGCTCTGCCCGAGATGGCCGATCGTCATGGGCCGGCTCGAGGTCGCCGAACAGATCGGCAGGTACAGATTCAGCAGCTCTGCTCGCGCATCGCTCGGGGTGAGCAGCGATCGCCATCCCGCGTTGGGAGACCACATGAGAACCGCTTCGGGATCTTCAAGCTTGGTCGGCCTCAACTCGGAATGCAGGTCGAGGCTGAACGTGAGCGGGCGGCCGGTCTTGCTTAGTGGCTCCGCAATTGCTGCGGCGCCGCGGACGATGCTCCACGCGGTTGCGGCGGTTGCTCCGTGCCGGCGAGGAGTCGCTTCTACGGCCACTGTGTGCACGCCACTATGCCACACCGTCTCGCGAGATTGCCAAGAGCACCAGAAGCTGAGCAGAGCGTTTTCCGTGTCCGGTGCAATATGCTCACAGGATTAGATTGCGTGCGGCAGCACAGGAGAGACTCGTGATGACCTTTAACAAGCGGACCGGTGTCGCCGGCCTCACCCTCGTGTTCGGTGTGCTTGCGCTTGTGCTCGTGCAGGGCCAGGCCAAGCCGATGTGCGATCCAGATAACGGTGGCCTCAAGCTTCCCATGGGCTTCTGCGCGTTAGTTGTCGCGGACAACCTTGGCGTGGCGCGGCACATGGCGGTTGCTCCCAACGGCGACCTCTACGTCGCGCTGCAGACGAGCGGCGGTCGCGGTGCGCCGGAGGCCGGCGGCGGCGCGGTTGCCTTGCGTGACGCGAACGGCGACGGACGCTTCGAGGTGAAGGAGCCGTTCGGCAGCGGCAGCACCACTGGCATCGCGCTTCGCAACGGTTATGTCTATCTCGCGCACCCGGTCACCATCGAGCGCATGCGCCTGACCAGCGGAACGCTGAAGCCGACCGCGGCGGCGGAGACGATCGTGACCGGGCTGCCCACCGAGACCCAGCATCAGGACAAGGGGATTGCCTTCGATGGTAACGGCTCGCTTTACATCAACGTTGGTGCGCCGTCGAACGCCTGTCAGGACCCCGATCGTCGCCCGGGCGTGAAGGGAGTGGAGCCGTGTCCGTTGCTCGACAAGCACGCGGGGATCTGGAAGTTCGACGAGAACAAGCCAGGTCAGACGCAGGATGCGGGAGGCTCGCGGTTTGCGACCGGCCTGCGCCAAATGCCGGCGATTACGTGGCATGACGGCGCGCTCTACATCGCGATGCACAATCGCGATCAGCTCGACGTGTTCTGGCCGGGTAGCTTCACGGCGAAGGACAACGCCGAGCGACCTGCGGAACCGCTCTATCGCGCGGTGCAGGGATCAGACTTCGGCTGGCCGTACTGCTTCTACGACTACCCGATGAAGCGCTTCCTCACGAACCCCGAATACGGTGGTGACGGCAAGGACGGTGCGCGCTGCGCGAAGTTCACCCCGCCTGTGGCCGCATTCCCGGCACACTGGGCCCCGGTTGACATCAAGTTCTACACGGGCTCGCAGTTCCCTGCGAAGTATCGCGGCGGTGCGTTCATTGCGTTCCACGGCTCATGGAATCGCTCGCCGCTTCCGCAGGCCGGCTACAACGTGACGTTCCAGCCGATGGCGAATGGCAAGGCGACGGGTGATTTCGAGGTCTTCGCAGATGGCTTCACCGGAAAATCGGAGCTGATGCAACCCAACGACGCGGTCGCGCGACCTGATGGTGTGGCGCAGGCGCCCGATGGCTCGCTCTACATCAGCGAGAGTCAGAAGGGAAAGATCTGGCGCGTGATGTATACGGGGAAGTGAGGCCAATCCGCCGTTTCTAAAGGCGAGAGTGTTGGGTCTTGGAGGTTGACAGGGTCATTGTTTATTTCGACCCGCTCGCGCCGCCCTGAGATGACGAGGCGGCAAAGAGCCGCTTGCCGTTCTCGAACGTGATGCTCGTCGCGTTGGCAGTCTTGGATCCGTTGCGCGCCTGGTAGCCGTCGATCACCAGCATGGTGCCGGCCACGAGGTCTTCCTTCCGCCAGCCGCGACGATAGAGCGCGTTGGCACCGCCCGTTTCCCACGCCCATTTCTCGACCTGACCGTTCTTGCCGACCACGTCGATGTAGATCCAGGCATGGGGGTTCGCCCACTTCATCTCCGTGACTTTGCCTTTGAGCTTGAGCGGCTTGTTGAAGTCGTACTCCGCCGAGAACGAATGATGCGCGGCGACGGGCACGACGACCCACGCCAGAATCGCGAGAAGAATTGCCAGCCGGTATGACTTCATCGAAACGTGCCTCCGGTCCGGCCTGAAGCCGGACACCACGATTAGTTACTGCTGCGCGCCTTTGCTCGCGCCTCGTCCCGAATGTCCTTCAAGTGTTGCAGATCCTGGTTGTCTTCGTGACAGGCGACCTCCAGGAGCTCGTCCTTCTGCCGGTTGATCGGGAAGGCGATGGTCCAGGGGCGCGTGTAGACAAGCGGATCGGACACCGTCGCCTCGTACTGGATCGTATCGGCGTCTATCGGTGTCAGGCGTTCGACGACGCGCTGGGCGTGGCTGACGATTTCGCCCACCTCGTTCAACCACGCCTTTCCGTTGAGATTCGTGGTCTCGATAACCAATGTATCGCCTTCCCACTTGCCAATCGAATCCCCCTGCCACAGACGCATGTGGTCCGGCAGGTGGGCACGGCCGTCCAGCGGAATCGTGCGCCACGACATGCGCTCGTGCAGGATGACAACGTAGCCGGGCGGCTGAAGGATCTGCAGCGGCGAGGGGACATACATCGACCGTGGCACGCCGGCGACGAAGCAGTGTGCGGTGGGGTCGTCGTAGCCGCGCTCCGGCAGCTTTCGGCTCTCGGCTTCTGCCTTGGCCCACGCCTGCATCGGAAGAACGCCCTCGGGTGGATCGACGATGACGCCGCGCCCGCCGGGTGTGAGGAAGTCCTGCTCGTGTTTGCCGAGGCCGTAGTTGGCGCCTCCGCCGTCAGGCATGTAGTAGCCCTGAAGATCGGGCTTCCCGTCCGCGAGGCGCTTGAACTCGCCCTTCTTCTCGGGCGCCTTCCAGGCGGTCTGCACATCTTTCCACTCGGGAGATGGCTGCACCGGCACTGACGGTCCCGGATACCAGGTCTTCGCGTCTGGCTCGAACGCGCCGTTGGCTTCCTCTGCCTCCGCCTGGCACTGATACTCGAAGATGCGATCCGCATCCGTCTGTCGATGGAGCGGCATGCTGATCGTCCACGGGCGCGTGAAGACTTTGGGATCTTCGATCGTCACCTCGTAGGTGATCGTGTTCGCGTCCTTCAACGTGTAGCGCTCGACGAGGTGAAGTGCCTCGCTGTGAAAGTTGCCCGCCTGGTCGAACCAGGTGCGGTCGTTGTGATCCTTGATGTCCACGACGAGCGTGTCGCCTTCCCAGCGGCCGCGCGAGTCGCCCATCCAGAAGTCGATGCCTTCCAGGGCCGACGCCCCGTTCGTGTAGATCGTGCGATGCACTTGTGACCACTCGAACGTCATCGCGACGTGGTCGGCCGTCTGGAAGATCTGGAATGGGAACTCCATGTACATGATTCGCGGCACGCCAGGCAGGTAGCACTTCGCCAGCGGGTCGGCGGTCAGGCGACCCTTCGCGTTCTCGATCTTCTTCTTCGCCGCCCACTCCTGGTAGGGAATCGGTCCGCCCTGCACGACGCCTTTGCCGGCCGGCAGGTCGAATCGCGCGACGTGATCTTCGAGGTCGGCGGCCGCACGGTTGTGGACCTGCCAGATCCCCGAGAGGTCGGGCTTGCCGTCAGCAGTCCGTGGAAGTGACGTGTTCGAGGATGAGGCTGAACGAGAGCACGATATGAGCGCCGCGGAGAGGATGAGAATTCCAACAAAGGTCGCCGTCTGGCTACGCGAGTGCATGTTGCATTGTAATGCGCTGCGTTCGCCTTCCATTCGAGCCGGCGTTCACTAGTAGGTTTAACGCGGAGATCGCGGAGATCGCAGGGAGGAGGCATTAGGCTTCCCGGCCAGTCGCGCCGTCGCCGGCTTTGCCGGCGACATGCATCGAGCGTCGGCGCCGGATCATAAGCGGCTCGTTGACACCTTTCAGAAGCCGCTTGTTGATCCGGCCGGCGCTCAATACATTGCCGCGCGCAGCGCGGCGCGCGACTGGCCTCTGCGATCCCGGCGATCTCTGCGTTTCAAAGACTCCCCGTCCTCCGAATTCTGCGCGCCCGGACTAGACTGTCCCTATGACCAGGCCGAGGGTCGCGGCGGAATCACTGGTCGCACTGGGTGCGACGGAGCGGCGGCTCGACGAGTACGAGAACTACGAGATCGCGCTCGGCACGCTGCGTATCTCGCGGGCGCTTCCAGTGAGGGGGCGCCGCATGATCGGGCCGTGGTGCTTCCTCGATCGGTTCGGCCCCCTCTCGTTTACCGAGGGGATGCCGATGGACGTCGCGCCGCATCCGCACATGGGGTTGCAGACCGTCACATGGTTGCTCGAGGGAGAGGTCGTCCACGACGACAGCCTTGGCGAGGAAGCCGTGCTTCGCCCCGGCGGCGTGAACGTCATGACGTCCGGCCACGCGATTGCGCACGCCGAGCGAACGCCCACCGACAACACGGGACGGCTGAATGGCGTGCAGCTGTGGACTGCGTTGCCCGATCGCGACCGGCACGGCGCGCCCTCGTTTCAACATGTGAAGCTCGCACCCGTGGTCGAGCTGAGCGGAGGGATCGTTCGAGTATTTTCCGGCCGGCTCGCCGATGCCGTATCGCCCTCACATCACCTTTCCGATCTGGCCGGAGCCGATCTGCAGGTGCATCGAGGCGAGCGCCTCGAGATACCGCTACGGCCCGACTTCGAACATGCCGCGCTCGTCCTTTCCGGTGATTGCGCACTCGATGGGCAGCTGCTCCGAGAGCGAGTCCTCTACTACCTGGGCGTGCAACGCGCTGACGCATCCTTCGCCAGTCACAGCGGTGCGCGTCTGTTGCTGATCGGCGGTCCGCCCTTCCCGGACACGATTCTCATGTGGTGGAACTTCGTGGCGCGCACACCCGAGGAGATCCGCGACGCGCGCGACGACTGGGAGAACGGGCGACGCTTCGGAGACGTGAAGGCGTACAGGGGACAACGGCTTCATGCACCGGAGCTGGTCAGGCTCGCGCGTCCGAATCCAGTGAGTTGATCTACTTCGGTCGCCCGCTGAAACCAGCGGCGATCATCGGAAGCCGATAGATCGTTTTCGCGTTGTTCCTGACGCCGTCCGGCGTCGTGAATTCCTGACCGTCCGGGCCGAGCGCGCCGCTGCCGACGATGTAGAGTGTTCGCTTCCCGGCACCAGAGAAGGCGACGCTAATCGCGGGGCGAGGCGTGGGAATCAGGCCGAGATACGTGCCTTCCGGGCTGAAAACCTGCACGCCCGATGCTGACGTGACATAGAGCCGTCCCACGTCGTCGATCGCCATGCCGTCGCCATTGCCGCCCGCTTCGAGCGTCGCGAAGTTGCGTCGATTGGTCACCCCACCATCCGGCAGGATGTCGAATGCCACGATCGTGTTGCCGTTGGTCACGTAGACGATCTTTTCGTCGCGACTGAGCGTCACGCCGTTGGTGCGGAGATCCTCGCCGAGACTCTTGATCATGCCACTCGGGCCAGCGTAGTACGCACCGCCGACAGTGAAGTAGACGCCGCCCTTTGCGTCCACGACGAGATCGTTGAGTCGTCCGAGAGGCTTGCCCTCGAAGCGATCGACGAGGACGACGCGTGTGGGCGTGAGCACACTCACGGCCGTGAGCTCGTTGCACGACTCCGGGTGTCCGCCGGGATCGGTACACGTTCGTTCGACCGCGATCACGCGTCCCTTCGAGTCGATGCCGATCGATCCGACGCCGTGTGTGTCGGAGAGAAACACAGACGCGCGGTCCATTGCATCGAGCTTGCTGATTCGTCGGGGCTGCTCCTGCGCGAAGAGCAGACCACCATCCGGTGTGCCAACGAGGCCATCGGCGTTGTCCGTGCCCT
>Ga0207675_100007785_pt1 | contig 10106 bp, 11 predicted proteins | sample KBSSwiS42_FD_184305 | JGI IMG/M metagenome (GOLD analysis project Ga0207675, IMG submission 184305) | Switchgrass rhizosphere microbial communities from Kellogg Biological Station, Michigan, USA - KBS Switchgrass S4-2 (SPAdes) (version 2) | ecosystem: Host-associated > Plants > Roots >...
CCCAATGGGCATTCCGGTCAACGTAACCTGCACGCACGCCGAGAACGCCGGTGGCTTCGATCGAACGTGTACGGGCGGGCTCCCAACCATCGAGCACTGGGCGTCGAAGGCCGACTTCATCGACGAGGCCGGGGCGGTCGGTATCGTCCGCCTGGCCGCGTTCATCAACAGCCAATTCGAAACGACGATCACGTACGAATACGACTCGCAGCGGCGCCTGCAGCACATGGAAAGCAGCCCGCCAGGGCTCGACGACACCTTCGATGCCTGGGACGATCTGGGACGGCCGCTTCACCGATCTTCTCACGTCGCCTACTGCCCGGGCGGGTACGACGTCACCATCACCTACGGCGATCACACGATCACGTACGATGCACCCGCCGAGGACCTCTGCCCCCAGCACACAGTGCACGTATTCGACGCCGACGGCATCGCGACGACGGTCGAATCAGCCAGCGGCGTCTTCAGCTACGTGACGACGGACCGCGCAACTGTTTGCCGGTGACCGGGGTCAGCCCGTCCTTCAATCCCACCAGAGGTAGAAGCCGTTGCGCTTCTTGATCTGCTTCGCGAGCGCCGCCACGTGCCGGTGTCCTGCTCGACGAAGCGCCGTCAGAGCGCCAGCGTGACGATCTCGCCGCGGGCGCGGCCCTTGTCGATCGTCAGCCGCCCGACCGCGATCGGCAGCTTGAAGCGTCGCGGGCCGGCGCTGCCGGGGTTGAACCAGAGCACCCCGTCGCGAAGCTCGTTGCGCGGCTGGTGCGAATGCCCGGCCACCACCACCCCGAACCCGCCCGCGTGCGGGTCGACGTCCAGCTCGCCGACGTCGTGAATCACGTAGACCAGCACGCCGGCCGCGTCGACGACCTGCGTGGGCGGGATGGCGCGCGCCCACGCGCCCCGATCGTTGTTGCCGCGGACCGCGGTCACCGGGGCGATCTCACCGAGCGCGTCCAGTACCTCGGTCGCGCCGATGTCGCCGGCGTGGATGATGCGGTCGACGCCGCGCAGGGCGGCGACCGCCTCGGGCCGCAGCAGCCCGTGCGTATCCGAGATGACGCCGACGATCATGCGCGCGCCAGCGTCGCGACCGCCTCGACGTGCCGGGTCTGCGGGAACATGTCGAACGGCTGGACGCGCAGGCACGCGTAACCGGACGCCGCCAGCGTGGCGATGTCACGCACCTGCGTCTCCGGGTTGCACGACACGTAGACCACCGTGCGCGGCGCGAACGCCGCCAGCTGGGCGAGGAACACGTCGCCGCAGCCCTTGCGGGGCGGGTCGACGATGACGGCCGTGTCGGCGCCCGCGAACGGGACGGCGGCGAACACGGCGCTCGCGTCGGCGGCGATGAACTCGCAGCTGGCGCGGCCGTTGCGCGCGGCGTTCTCGCGCGCCCAGACGACGGCGCTGGGGCTGACCTCGACGCCGAGCACGCGTTCGAATCCGGGCGCTGCTGCCAGCCCCAGCAAGCCGCTGCCGCAGTAGGCGTCGACCAGGAAGCGCGCGCCGCCGGTGCGCGCTTCGCGCGCGACGTGCTCGACCAGACGCGGGAGCAGGAACGGGTTGTTCTGGAAGAAGTCGCCGGCCAAAAACCGAAGGCTGAGATCGCCGACCTGTTCGGTGATCACGTCGCGCGGGTCGACCGTCACGCCGGACGACGCCTCGCGCACCAGCAGCGTGGCTCCGCGTCGGTAGGACGACCAGCGCGCGCGCACCTCGGCGCGCAGCTCGGCGAGGCGCGCGTTCACGGCCGGCGTCGCGATCGGGCAGGCCGCGACGTCGATGGTCCGGCGGACGCCGACACGCAGGAAGCCGATCGCCGGTTCGCGGTCGGGGCGAGGCCGGGCGAAGTGGGGCGTCAGCTTCGATCGATAGCCGTAGGGCGCGGGGCAGGGGACGCAGGCCGCGACCTCCGTCGGCAACGCCGCGAACAGGCGCCGGATCTCGTCGGTCTTCAGCGCCAGCTGGTCGTCGTACGCGAGATGCTGGTACTGGCAGCCCCCGCAGCTTCCGTAAAGCGGGCAAACGGGGACAACCCCTGGTCCGGGGCCACCGGCGGCGTCGGTTCCAGCGACCGCGGTCATGCGCACGCGTGTTAGCCGATTCGCGCGATGCCTCCCGCTGCGCTACGATCGCCCCGCCATGGACGAAGCGCTCGCGGTGTTCCGCCAGTACCTGACGGCGGAAAAGCGCGCGTCGGTGCACACCCAGCGGGCATACCTGCACGACCTCGAGGAGCTCCGCGCCTTCGCGACGAAGACCCTGGGCCACCCCCCGGCGCTCGACGAGCTTGACGTCGTCGTTTGCCGCTCCTACCTTGCGTCGCTCCATGGAGCCAACGACGCCGTGACCATCGGACGGAAGCTGTCGTCACTGCGGGCGTTCTTCCGGCTGGCGGTCCGCCGGCGGCTGGTGCGCAGCAGCCCGGTCGCCGCGCTGCGCGCCCCGAAGCGCGCGAAGCGCCTGCCGATGTTCCTGGGCAAGGAAGATGTGGGCCGCCTACTCGATTCACGCGGGCCCCGGCCCGACGCCGGCGCCGACCAGCTGGCGCTGGAGAGCGCCCTGTTCGAGGTGATCTACGGCGCCGGTCTGCGCGTGTCCGAGGCGTGCGGCCTGGACGTTGGCGACATCGAGGTCGACGGCGGGCGTGCTTACGTCCGCGTCCGCCAGGGCAAGGGCCGCAAGGACCGGATCGTCCCGGTCGGCGGCAAGGCGCGCGCGGCGCTGGACGCCTGGGCGGCGCAACGGACGGCGCGGCTCGCGGAAGCGCGCAAGAGCGCGGGCCGCACGGCCGCCGGCGCGGCGCTGTTCGTCAGCCGGCGCGGCCTGCGGCTGGGTCCACGCGCCGTCCGTCGGCTGCTGGATCGCCGCGAGCAGGTGACGGGCACGCCGCGGGTGTCGCCGCACGCGCTTCGCCACAGCTTCGCGACGCACCTGCTGGGTGAGGGGGCGGACCTGCGCGCCATCCAGGAGATGCTCGGTCACGCGAGCCTGCGCACCACGCAGCGCTACGCGCACGTCGACATCGATCATCTGATGGCGGTCTACGACAAGGCCCACCCGAGGGCGAAAGCATCATGAGCACCGAGAAGATTCGTTCGACGACCGTGCTTGCGGTCCGGCGCGACGGCCACGTCGTGATTGGCGGCGATGGTCAGGTGACGATGGGCAACACGGTCGTCAAGGCGTCGGCGCGGAAGATCCGGCGCCTCGGCGCCGACGGCAAGGTCCTGGCCGGTTTCGCGGGCAGCGCCGCGGACGGCATCACGCTGTTCGAAAAGTTCGAAGCGCGACTGAAGGAATTCAACGGCAACCTGGCGCGCTCGGCGGTCGAGCTGGCGAAGGACTGGCGCACCGATCGCGTGCTGCGCCGGCTGGAGGCGCTGCTGCTGGTCGCCGACCGCGAGAAGATGCTGCTGCTGTCGGGGACCGGCGACGTCATCGAGCCGGACGCTGACGCCGCGGCGATAGGCTCGGGCGGACCGTATGCGTTCGCGGCGGCGCGCGCGCTGTTGAGCGCGACGAAGCTACCGGCGCGCGAGATCGCGGAGCGGTCACTGACGATCGCCGGCGAGATCTGCATCTACACGAACGGCGTGCTCGTGTTCGAGGAGCTGGGCGCGTGACCGCGCCGCCGTCAGGGCCGGGGCGCCGCTCGCAGGATCTGACCCCGCGCGCGATCGTCGAGGAGCTGGATCGCTACATCGTCGGCCAGAAGGCGGCCAAGCGCGCGGTCGCGGTCGCCCTGCGCAACCGCTGGCGGCGGCAGCAGGTGGCGCCGCCCATGCGCGACGAGATCGCGCCCAAGAACATCATGCTCATCGGCCCGACCGGAGTCGGCAAGACCGAGATCGCGCGGCGGTTGGCGCGGCTCGCGGGCGCGCCGTTCATCAAGGTCGAGGCGTCGAAGTTCACCGAGGTCGGTTACGTCGGACGCGACGTCGACTCGATGGTGCGCGACCTGGCGGAGACCGCCGTTTCGATGCTGCGCGAGGAGGAGCGCGAGCGCTTGCGCCCGCGCGCGCGCGAAAACGCGGAAGAACGGCTGCTGGACGTGTTGTTGCCGCCGACGCCGCGGCAGCGCCCGACCGGCCCCGCGAACATGACCAGCTCGATGGTTCCGGCCGCGCCGCCGCCGCCTGAACCGCCGGCCGACAACGCCACCCGCGAGAACCTGCGCCGGCTGCTGCGCGACGGGAAGCTTGACGACAAGATGGTCGAGATCGACACGGCCGACGCGCCGCCGTCGTTCGTCGATGTTTTTTCGGGCACCGGGATGGAAGAGATGGTGCTGAACCTGCGCGACATGTTTCCGCAGGGCGCCCGGCGGACGAAGCGACGGCGGCTGTCGGTGCCGGAAGCGCTGGAGGTGCTGACCGACGAAGAGGCGACCAAGCTGATCGATCTCGAGCGGTTGCAGAAGGACGCCATCCGCCGCGCCGAGCAGGCCGGGATCATCTTCATCGACGAGATCGACAAGGTCGCCGGGCGCGAATCGGGCGGGCACGGCCCCGACGTCTCGCGCGAGGGCGTGCAGCGAGACCTGCTGCCGATCGTCGAGGGGTCGACGGTGTCGACGAAGTACGGCCCGCTGAAGACGGACCACGTGCTGTTCGTTGCGGCCGGTGCGTTCCATGTCTCGAAGCCCAAGGATCTGATTCCTGAGCTGCAGGGACGCTTCCCGATCCGCGTCGAGCTGGAGTCGCTGTCCGATCAGGACTTCGTCCGCATCTTGACGGAGCCCGAGAACGCGCTGACCAAGCAGTACACCGCGCTCCTCGCGACCGAAAAGGTCACGCTGGACATCCGGCCCGACGCCGTCGCCGAGATCGCGCGCATCGCCACGCTGGTGAACGCGCGCATGGAGAACATCGGCGCGCGCCGCCTGCACACCATCATGGAGCGCGTCCTGGACGACCTGGCGTTCGAGGCGCCTGAGCTCGGTCAGACGACGATTCCCATCACCGCCGCCTACGTGCGCGAGCGCCTGGACGGGATCCTCAAGGACGAGGATCTCTCGCAGTACATCCTCTGAGAGGACGGGCGCCCAAAAGAAAAGGGCGGCTCTCTCGAGCCGCCCCTTCACGTCCTGATCGGGAACGCGGTTACTTCTTGCGGGTCTGGCCCGGCGGCGTGCGCACCGGCGACGGCGCGGGACGGCCGCCGCCCGGCGAAGCCGTGCTCGGCGCGGGACCGCGCATCGAGTTGCCGCCGCCCATCGAGTTGCCGCCGCCCATCGAGTTACCGCCGCCCATGGCACCTCCGCCGCGCATCGAGTTGCCGCCGCCCATTGACGGGCCGGGGCCGCTCGGGCCCGGACCCGGCGGACGGTACGCGTTGCCGCCGCCCATCGGCGGCGCGTGTCCGGGAGGCGGTCCGCCCCCACCCATCTGTCCCGGCGGGCCCGCCGGCTGGCGACCCGGAGGCGGTCCCGTCGGCGCAACCTGCCCAGGAGGCGTCCCGCCCGGCGACTGACCCGGAGGCAGCCCGCCGTGGCCCGGCGGCGTGCCACCGTGACCCGGAGGCGGGTTACCGGCGGTCGGTCCGCGCCAGCCAGCCGGTGAAGCCGGCGGCGCGCCGAACTGGCCCGGCGCCTGGCCGGTCGTCGCGTTGTGGAAGCCTGCCGGCGGCGGATTGCCACCCGTCGGCGGCGCATTGCCGGTGCCCGGCGGAGGGGCGCCACCGCCCGGAGGCGGGGCCGCGCCACCACCATGCCATCCGCCACCCGCCGGAGGAGGCGCCGCAGGGCCGCCCGCGGTCGGGCCGCGCCAGCCACCGCCCGCCGGAGGCGGCGTGGTCGTCACCGGAGCCGGCGTCGTCGCCGGAGGAGGAGGGTTCGTACCGCGCCAGCCCGGGCCGGACGACGGTGGGGGCGTCGCGGGAGGCGGCGCCGTCGTGGCGGTGCCGCGCCAGCCCGAATTGGACGGCGGAGGCGCTGCCGGAGGCGGCGCCGTCGTGGCCGTGCCACGCCAGCCCGACGCGGGAGCGGCCGGAGGCGGCGCGGTCGTCGCCGTTCCTCGCCACTGCGTGTGCGCGGGCTGCGACCGCCAGACGTGCGGCTGGGTCTGCGGCGTGCCCCGCCACGCGCTCGGCGGCGCACCTCGGTAGCCGCCGTAGCCGTACTCGCGGTAGCCGTTGTTGCCCTGCCAGTAGCCGCGGTAGTAGACCGGGCGGCCGTCGACGTAGACGTAGCGAGGCGCGATGTACGCGTACCCGACGCGCTCAGGCACCCAGTAGCCGCTGCTCCACGACCAGTCGTAGCCGCTCCAGTCCCAGTACCCGTCCACCCACGTGTAGCCGTATCCGGGCGCTGCGGGGCGGTACTCCGGGATCGGCTCAGGCGCGAACGTGGTTGGATACACTGTGGCGTAGTCACTACTCCCGTCGACGTAGACGCCGGCGCTCACAGCGACCGGGGCGGGCCGTGCGCGCACGACGCAGCCCGACGCGAAGGCCGTCGCCGCGAGCGTCAAAATCGAACCTGCCAGTACATGGCTGCGTTTCATCGGCACTCTCCTAGAGATTGAACTCTTCAGCGTATCCATGAATTCACCATCAAAGCAAGGACTGCGCCGCCATGTTCTTGACGTCGTCGTCTTGACGGCGTCGGGCGCGCCGTCTAAACAACCGGCGATGGAGACGGTTTTTTCCGGGATCCAGCCGTCGGGCGAGCTGCACCTCGGCAACTACCTGGGCGCCGTCCGGAACTGGGTGGTGCTGCAGGGACAGTACCGTTGCTTCTACTGCATCGTCGACTACCACGCGATAACTCAGCCGTACGATCCCGTCGAGATGACGGCGCGTACGCGCGCGATGGCGATCGACATCCTCGCGTGCGGCGTCGATCCGGATCGGGCGACGCTGTTCGTCCAGTCGGCCATCCCCGAGCACACCGAGCTCGCGTGGGTGCTTTCGTCGGTCGCGCCGCACGGCGAGCTGGAACGGATGACGCAGTTCAAGGACAAGGCCGAACGCCATCCCGAGAACATCAACGCGGGCCTGTTCATGTATCCGGTGCTGCAGACCGCCGACATTCTGCTGTACGGGGCGACGCGCGTTCCCGTCGGTGAGGACCAGCGCCAGCACCTGGAGCTGGCGCGCGAAATCGTGCGCCGGTTCAACGCGCGCTTCGGCGAGACGTTCGCCGAGCCGCAGCCGCTGTTCTCGACGACGCCGAAGATTCTCGGGCTGGACGGGCAGGCGAAGATGTCGAAGAGCCTGGGCAACACGATCGCGCTCAGCGAGACCGACGCGGCGATCTGGGACAAGCTGCGCACGGCGGCGACTGATCCCGCGCGCGTGAAACGCACCGATCCGGGCACGCCGGAGAAGTGCAACATCTACACGCTGCACAAGTTCTTTTCGTCCGATGAACGTCAGAAGGAAGTCCACGTCGGCTGCTCGACCGCCGGGATCGGCTGCATCGACTGCAAGAAGATGCTGTTCGAGGGCGTGAAGGCGGACCTGGTCCGCATCCGCGCGCGCGGCGACGAGCTGCGCGCCGATCCTGCGCGCGTCGACGCCATCCTGGCGCGCGGAGCCGCCGAGGCGCGCAAGGTCGCGGTCGAGACGATGGCGCGTGTGCGCGCACGGCTGGGGTTGCCGAGCGCGCCCGCATGAGGTGGGCGGGCATCGCGCTGCTGGCGGGGGCGCTGCTGGCGGGGAGCGGTTGCCGCGGGCGCGACGATCCCGAGGCCGCCGTCGAGGCGTTGATCGCTGCGGCGCGCGCCGGCGATCGCGCCGCCGTCTACGCGCGCTTCGGTCCGCGGACGCGCGCGCGCATCGACGGGCTGCTGGCAGCGGCGCAGCGCACCGGCGGCACGCGCACGCTGCGGCCGGAGGATCTGGTCACGGTCGGCTGGCTGCAGCCGGCATGGGAGCCGGCAGGTACGCGCCTGTTGCGCCGGGAGGGCGCCGAGGCCGAGGTCGAGGTGTTCTCAGGTTCGGGCGAGCGCCAGGCAATCCAGACGGTCCAGGAAGGCAAGACCTGGAAGGTCGAGCTACCGTTTCGGTAGCGCCGCGATCGCCTTCTCTAACTCCGCGTCGAGATCGGCGTCGGACTTGTGGCCGAGCTCGCAACCGATTCCTTTGGCTTCACGCAGGCCAAGCCCGGGAAACGCCCGGATCAGGTGCATGATCGCGAGGACCGTCCCGCTGTGTTCGCGGTCGGCGCGAGCCAGCGCGGCGACGCTGGCTCCGGTCCGGCGGGCCTCGCGCAGCTCGAAGGCACGGTTCCAGCGGGGCTTCTTCTGGTCGATGCGCGGTTCCAGCGCGGCGTCGAGCGTCCCCGCGTCGATGTTTCCCCGGCACCAGCCGCGGATCTCCCGCAGGTCCCCTCGTTCCAGATCAAACGACTGTTCCAACGCCAGCATCAGCGCGAGCGGCGTGAGGGCCGGGTTTTCGTCGCGCATCGCCGCCAGCATCTGGGCCGGCGTGCGGCCGCTGCGCCGCCAGCCCTGGATCGTGTCGACGTCCGGCGCTCCCGGCGGGTAGTGCAGGCTCTGCGACCACCCGCCGACGTAATCGCCTTCGCCTTCGTCAGCGCGACTGATCACGCGCGTGCGCACGATGCGGTGGCGCGCGTCGAAGCGCTCGCGGACGTCCCGTTCCACCAGCTGGCGCGCTTGCTCCAGCGAAGGTGCGTGGACGCGCTCGGTCCCGGACCGCTCCTCGTCGGAGCCGTCGTCCAGCGCGATGACGGCTTCCCATCGCACCTCGTACTCGGCCTCGTCCGCGGACATGGCCGGAAGTATGCCCGACGGCGGGCGGTCAGTCGTTGACGGGCGGCGACGGCGGGACAGGCAACGGCCGGGCGCGGACCTGCGTCTGCTCGACCTCTTCCATGTCCGTGTCCGCCAGCTCGATGACGACGTCGTCGAACTCGGACAGCCGCATGCCCGGATCGGTGTCGGCGTACGCTTCGCGCGAGGGCCCCCGGCGTTCGCCCACCCGGCGCTCGCGCGGGAAGATGCGCTGGTCGACCTTCTCGTCGCCGCGGCGATCGCCGTCGCGGCGGTCGCGGCGCAAGGCATGGCGCAGCTCCTCGATGGAGTCGGGTATATCGGACAGGCGCAGGAGCTGGGCGGCGCAGCCGTGGCAGAACGGCAGGGTGCGGCCTTTCAGCTCGACCAGCTTCAGCATCGTGCGGCGTTTCTCCATGCAAACGGCGCAAGAAGCCCCCCGCCCGACGGGGCGCGATTCCACCCAGCGCGTGTAACAGCCCCAGCACCGCCCGCGGCGCAGCTCGCTGACGGCTGCTCCACAGACGTTGCACGGCATCGTGGCCCGCTCGACTTCGACACTCATGAAAACCAGTAAAAACCCGATCCGGCCAGGGGGCAAAAAATTGACCTGATCGCGCGGTGTGCCGGCGAGTTCCCGAGGGGATTTCGAGTAGGATTCGGGGACACATGCCCCCCTCCGACGACGACGCGCCGATATTCCTGATCGGCTTCATGGCGTCGGGGAAGACGACGGTCGGGCGCCTGCTGGCCGAGCGGCTGGACTGGACCTTCGTCGACCTGGACAAGGTCATCGAGGACGCGGCCGGGCAAACCGTGGAGCAGATCTTCGCCGCGGAAGGGGAGGCGGGGTTCCGGAAGCGGGAGACCGAGGCGGTGATCGGCGTGGCCAAGCGCCGAAAGGTCGTCGTTGCGACGGGTGGGGGCGCCCCCACCCTTGACGAGAACATCGAGGCGATGCTGACCGAGGGTCGCGTCTTCTGGTTGGACGTGTCGGCCGAGGAGGCCGTGCGCCGGGCCGGAAGCGCGTCGGGGCGGCCGCTGCTGGATCGCGAGGCCGATGCGCTGGCGGCGGCGCGCAAGTTGATCGAACGGCGGCAGCCGTTCTACAAGCGCGCGCACGCGGGCGTCGAGACGGACGGCCGCAGCCCCAAGGAGATCGTCGACGACCTGCTGATGGTGTCGATGGCGATCGCGACCATGGGCGAGGCAGAGCCGAACGCATGAGCGAGAAGGTTCACGTCGCACTGGGCGCGCGCAGCTATGACGTCAGCATCGGCGCGTTCACGCCGGACGCGATCGCCGAGACGATCGCGTCCGCGCTGGATCCGAAGACGACCGGCGTCGCCGTGCTGGTCGACG
>Ga0207675_100007787_pt1 | contig 10103 bp, 13 predicted proteins | sample KBSSwiS42_FD_184305 | JGI IMG/M metagenome (GOLD analysis project Ga0207675, IMG submission 184305) | Switchgrass rhizosphere microbial communities from Kellogg Biological Station, Michigan, USA - KBS Switchgrass S4-2 (SPAdes) (version 2) | ecosystem: Host-associated > Plants > Roots >...
GATGGGCCGCCTCACGCGAGCGACGGGCCAGACTCGCCGACATGGAGGGCACACGATCGAGACGGCCACTCGCGTCGTCAGCCGTGGCTCAAGGGGGCTGCTGGAAGATGACGGCGCACGGCTAGCGATGACCGACGTCGTGGCGCTCCGCACGCGTGCCGAGGGCGAGGCCCGGTAGAGATGCCGCCGCTGGTCCGGCGCTTCATCAAGACGAGCTTCGTCTTCCTCCTGACGGGCCTCGGGCTCGGGGGATACATCATCGTGGCCCAGTTCGTGGTGGGAACCTATCCGCCGCGCCTGCTCATCACGGCCCACGTGCATCTGCTCCTCGTGGGTTTCATGCTGATGATGGTGATGGGGGTGGCGACGTGGATGTTCCCGCGGCCCGCGCGCGACGAAGCGCGCTACCGCCCGGAGCTCGTCGAGGCGGTCTACTGGCTGATGACGCTCTCGACCGCGCTGCGGGCCGTGGCGGAAGTCCTCCTCGGTGTGACGGGCGCTCCTCGGCTCGGCTGGCTCATCGCCGTGGGCGGGCTCGGCCAGATCGGTGCCGCGGTCCTCTTCGTGCTGAACATGTGGTGGCGCGTGCGCATCCCCGCCCCCGCCACGCCGCCGGCGCGCTGAGGGTCCGCTCCCCTGTTAGCCCGCGACGCTGTGCGTATCATGGAGCAAGACCGCCTCGGTCGGTTCGCCGTCCCTCACCGGTGGGACACGACGATGTCCGTCACCTCCGGCGAGCATGCCGCGTCGGCCCGGCAGATCTCGCGCAACAGGTCGGTCTCGGTGATGATCCCCACAAGCCGCCCGCCCTCGGTCACCGGAAGCGATCCGACCTTGTCCTCGAGCATCATGCGCGCGGCGTCCGTCACCTCGTCGGCGGCGTCGACCGTGAGGACCGGCGCCGACGTGATCTCGTCCACCGTCACCGCCTTGAGCAGGACTTCGATGGAGGTCGCGCCGATATCCTTGCCGACGTGAGGACGGAACAGGTAGTGACGGAGGTCGCGATCCGTCACGACACCGACCAGCGCCCCGTCGTCGCTCAGCACGGGCAGGTGTCGGATGCGCGCCCGGTGCATGCGTCGGATGGCCTCGTGACACGAGCTCGACTCGGCGATGGTCACCAGGTTCCGGTTCATCAATTCCCTGACTTTCATGATCCGCTCCTTCGCGGGCAGGACCGAGGGTTATCGTCCATCGACGCTTCTCACGAAGGCGCGCAACATGTCGGTTTCCGTCACGATACCGATCAGGCGCCCGCCGTCCGTGACCGGGAGCGCGCCGATCTTGTGGTCCAGCATGAGGCGGGCCGCATCAGCCGCGTCCCGGTCGGGACCCACGGTGATCACGGACTCCGTCATCACCTCCCCTACGGTCAGCTTCGTCAGCAAGTGGTTGATCTCCCACACCGAGAGGCTCGTCGCCTGCGAGGGCAGGTTGAGGCGGATATCGCGGTCCGTGACGATGCCCACGAGCTGGTCGTCTTTCGTCACGAGCAGGTGTCGGAAGTGGTTGCTCAGCATCAGATGTCGCGCGTCCAGCATCGGCGTGTCGGGGCGGACCGTGATGGGCGCACCGGTCATCAGTTCGCGGACTCGCATGGGTTCCTCCTTCAACGTGACGTCCTACTTCCCGCGCACCGTCATCACCGGGCACGGAGCGATGGCGATGACGCGTCCGGCCACACTGCCGAGAAAGAGCTTCGCGAGTCCGGTGCGCCCGTGCGTGCCCATCACCACGACGTCGGCCCGCTGCCTGCGCGCCGTCCGAGCGATCTGCTCGTGCGGCACCCCCTCGAGCAGGAGGCTCTTGGCGCGCACCCCCGCCTTCCTGGCCTTCGCCACGCGCGCGTCGAGGTTCTTCTTGCCGTAAGCGCGCGCGGATGCCGCCAGATCCTCGTACACCTGCGGCGAGACATAGCCGTCCCCGACCATGGGCATGCCGGGTGCGAGCGTGTGAACCACCAGAAGCTCGGCCTTGTTCGTCTTGGCGAGGTCGAGAGCCTTGGTGAAGGCGGCGCGCGAGGCGCGCGAGAAATCGGTGGCGTGAAGTATGCGGCGAATGCGGCTCATTGCCCGGCTCCTTTCGTGATTGTCTTCAGGACTGTGGTCCCGCGATCAGCAGCATCGGCTTGAGGCTCGGCGCGCCGAAGAGATCGACCCGGCCAGCTCGGACGCGCTCAGGTCGAGGCCAATCACTCGTCGGGTTGGCGCACGGTCAGAACCGGGCACGGCGAGAAGCGGATCACGCGATCCGCGACGCTGCCGAGGAGCAGGCGGTTCAGGCCGGTGCGCCCATGGGTCCCCATGATGATCAGCTCCGCGCGCTCGTCGGTGGCGAGGTTGACGATCTCCTCGTTCGCCGAGCCCGTGCGCACGACCGTGCGCACCGTGGTCCCTTCCGCTCTGGCGGCGGACGCCCACTTCTCGAGCTCATCCTCCACCCACTTCCGCCCCTGCTCGAAGAGCTGCAAGGTCGAGTCCGCGGCCCCGGACGGGTCGCCGTAGACGATCGGCGCTACGAGGATATGGGCGAGCACCACCTCCGAGCCCACGGTTCCCGCGACGCGCTTGGCGAGCGCCCAGGCCCCCTCCGCGCATTCGGAGAAGTCGGTCGGTACCACGATTCGAAGGAACAGGTTCGAGGCCATTCGCGCTCTCCTCTCGGCGGCCCGGCGATCCAAGCACCCGTCGTCCTGGTCACACTCCCGGTGAATCATCCCACAGAAAGGCACTGGCAATCGCCGGGCCACAAAGATACGCGAGAATGAAGCGTTTGGAGATGTGCTCTGCGGGGTCAGCGGGTATCCTCACACCCGCTGGGGCGCCAATTTCCCAGGCGAAGACGGGAGCCGGGCGCCGAGAAGGGTCCAGAGGCGAGGCGGCGAGGGCGCGGCAGCCCGAGGCGTACTTGCTGTACGTTGAGGGCTTGCCGCGCCCGCGCCAACGAAGCATATGGGCCCTTATCGGCGTCCGCCACGCGTGTAGAATGCGCGGGTGGCTGGAGGCAAGCTCGTGACGATGCGCGAGGCCGTCGCCCGCTTCATCCCCGACGGCGCCTCCGTCTGCATGGGCACCGCGCTCGAGGCGGCCATCCCGTTCGCCGCCGGTCACGAGCTGATCCGGCAGCGGCGCCGCGACCTCACGCTGATCGGTCCCATCTCCGACATGCTGTTCGACCAGCTCGTCGGCGCCGGATGCGTCCGCCGCATCATCGCCGCGTGGGTCGGCAATGTCAGCGCCGGCCTCGGCCACAACTATCGCCGCGCGGTGGAGAAGGGCGTGCCCGCGGCCATCGAGGTCGAGGATCACTCGAACCTCACGCTGGCCTTCGGCCTTCAGGCCGGCGCGCTCGGCGTGCCCTACCTGCCCACGCGATCGCTGCTCGGCTCCGGACTCGCCGAGTCGAACCCGACGTTCAAGGCGGGCACCGATCCGTGGTCGGGCGCACCGCTGCTGCTCGTGCCCGCGCTCGTCCCGGACGTCGCCGTGCTGCACGTGCAGCGCGCCGACGAGGACGGGCGCGCCCACTTCTGGGGCACGCTCGGCGTGACGCGCCCGGCGGCGCTGGCGGCGCGCCGGGTCATCATCGTGGCCGAGGAGATCCGCCCGCGGACCCGGATCCTGTCGGATCCAGGCCTGGTCCTGACGCCGGACATCAAGGTGGCGGCGGTCGTGCACGAGCCCTTCGGCGCGTATCCCTCGCCGGTGCAGGGCTGCTACCGGCGCCACCACGACTTCTTCGGCCGCTTCCACGACGAGAGCCGCACGGTCGAAGGCAATCGCGCCTGGCTCGACCGCTGGGTCCACGGCGTGGACGACTGGGAGGGCTTTCTCGGCAAGGTGGGCGCCGGCGTGCTCGACACGATCCGCATCGCGCGCCCTCTTCTCTCGGACCCGCTCGACTACGGAGCCTGACCATGAAGATCACCGCGATCCAGGCCATCACGCTCGCCATCCCGCTCAAGCCCATGACCCCGGCCTCGGCGTGGTCGGGGGCGACGCGCAAGCAGATCGTCGTCCGCGTCTCGACCGACGAGGGCGTGACGGGCACGGGCGAGGCGTTCGCCTACGGCGCCCCACTGGCGGTCGCGAGCATCATCGAGGAGAGCCTGGCGCCCCTCATCGTGGGCCAGGATCCGCGGCGGATCGAGGCGGTGGTCGACCTCATGCATCGCGGCACCATGATCTACGGCCGGCGCGGGCTCGCGATGTTCGCGATCAGCGGCGTGGAGATCGCGCTGTGGGATCTGCTGGGCCGGCTGCACGGGGCACCGGTCTACCAGCTTCTCGGCGGCGCGACACGGGCGCGCCTACCTGCCTACGCGAGCCTGATGCGCTACGACTCCCCGGCCGACGTGGCCGCGGCCTGCCGGCACTACGTCGCCCAGGGCTTCCGGATGCTCAAGCTGCACCAGACCGACGTCGCGTCGGTCCTGGCTGCGCGCGAGGCCGTCGGCCCCGAGGTCGAGCTGATGCTCGACACCAACTGCCCGTGGGATCCGGCCGGCGCCACGGCCATGGCCCGAGCGCTCGCCCCCTATCGCCTGTTCTGGCTGGAGGAGCCGGTGTGGCCGCCCGAGGACTACGAGGGCCTGGCGCGCGTGGCAGCATCCACCGACACGCCGATCGCGCTCGGCGAGAACGAGTCGACGGCGTACGGCTTCCGCGAGATCATCGCCCATCGCGCCGGCCAGATCCTGCAGCCGAGCATCACCAAGGTGGGCGGCATCTCCGAGATGAAGAAGATCGCCGCGCTCGCCCAGGCCGCCGGCCTCACCGTGGTGCCGCACTCGTTCTACTTCGGTCCCGGCCTCGCCGCCACGCTGCACGTCGCGGCCACGTTCGGCGGCAGCGCGCCCATCGAGTTTCCCACCGGCGAGATGGAGACGCCGTTCCTGACGCGCCCCATCACTGCGAAGGACGGGTGGGTGGACGTGCCGACCGGCCCCGGCCTCGGCGTCGAGGTGAACGAGGAGGCCATCCGCCGATATCCGTTTGAGCCGGCGGCGGCCAAGCCCTTCGTGCTGACCTGATGGATGCTCACACCTACACCGACCGCGAGCTGATGGTGATCGCGGCCGGTCGCGAGATCCGGGACGGCGACACCGTCTTCGTCGGCATGCGGCTGCCGCTCGTGGCCTTCGCCTTCGCCAAGCGCACGCATGCGCCGGGCGCCCTGGGCATCTTCGAGAACGGCATCGTCCGCGACGCGCCCGCCGCGGAGACGCTGATGACGATGAGCGACACGCCCAATATCCCGGGCGCCCTCTGGTGCGCGGGCACGCTGGAGGTGATGGGGCTGCTCCAGCAGGGGCTGATCGACCTCGGGTTCATCGGGGGCGCCGAGATCGACCGCTACGGCAACCTGAACACGTCCTATATCGGCGACCGGCGCCATCCGACCGTCCGGCTGCCCGGCAGCGGCGGCGGCGCCGACATCGCGAGCCTCGCCAAGCGCTTCGTCGTGATCATGCCGCAGGAGCGGCACCGCTTCGTCGACCGCGTGCAGTTCATCACCTCCCCTGGCTTCGGCGATGGCGCGGGCTGGCGCGAGCGGGTCGGGCTCGCGCGCGGCGGGCCGGCGGCGGTCATCACGACGCTCGGCGTCTTCCGGTTCGACCCGGGCACGCGCGAGATGTATCTCGCCTCGTATCACCCGGCGCAGAGCATCGACCGCGTGAAGGCGGCGACGGGCTGGGGCCTGCGCGTCGCGGCTGACGTGCGCGCCACGCCGACGCCCACAGGCGAGGAGCTGGCCATCGTCCGCGCCTGCGACCCCGACGGCTTCTGGACGCGGTGAGCGCAGCCTCACCGCTTCTCGCTCAAAGACGGTGGCTGATGTGGGGCATCCCCGCGGCCATCTTCTTCATCGCCTTCATTCACCGCGTCGTCCCGGGGATCGTGGCCAAGGACCTCATGCAGGCCTTCGGCGCCACCGGCGCGATCGTCGGCCTTCTCTCGTCGATGTACTTCTACAGCTATGCCGGGTTCATGATCCCCGCCGGCCTCCTGATCGACGGCTTCGGCGCGCGCTCCACGATCGCCGCGGGCGCCGCGGTGATGGGGGCGGGCTCGCTCGCCATGGGCGTGGCGACGGGCGAGCCCCTGCTCTTCGCGGGCCGCTTCGTCGTGGGGCTGGGCGCCACCGTCACCTTCATCGGCGCGCTCAAGATCGGGGCCGCGTGGTTTCCGCCGTCGCAGTTCGCCACGCTCGCCGCGGTGACGGCCACGGTGGGCGTGCTGGGTTCCATCGCCGGGACCTATCCGCTCGCCGCGCTCGTCGCCGTGGCCGGGTGGCGCGGCGCATTTCTGATCCTGGGCCTCCTGACCCTCGTGCTGGCCGCGCTCTGCGCGCTCCTCGTCCGCAATCACCCGGCGGGTTCGGCGGCTGCCGATGCGCCCGCGCCGAGCCTCGCCGGCATGGTCGGCGGCATGATCCTGGTCCTCGGCAATCGCCACACGTGGCCGCCGTTCCTGGCGTTCTTCTTCGCCTACGCGGCCATGGGCAACCAGATGCTGTGGATCGTGCCGTACCTGCGCGACGTCTACGAGCTCAGCACCACCCAGGCCGCGCTGTACGCGTCGGCGCCCTCGCTCGCCATGCTCGCGTCAGGTCCGCTCACCGGCTACCTCTCGGACCGCGTCGTCAAGCGGCGCAAATTGCCCTACACCGTTCTCACCGGCGTGTCGCTGGTCATCTGGATCGCCTTCGTCGCGACGCTGGGCACGCTGCCGCTCGGAGGCGTCTTCGCGCTGCTCTTCGCGATGGGCCTGGCCGGCGGCGCCTTCGTGCTGACGTGGCCGCTCGGGCGCGAGGTCAACCCGCCGTCGCTCTCCGGCATCGCCGTCGCCGTCGTGAACCTCGGCGGCTTCCTCGGCGCCGCGCTCACCCAGGGGCCGCTCGGCGCCGTGCTCGACGCGCGCTGGACCGGCGTGAGCGTGGCGGGCGCGCGCGTCTACCCACTCGCCGCGTACCAGGCCGCGTTCTCGGTGTGCGCGGGCTTCACGCTGGTCGCGCTGCTGGTCACCCTCGGGCTTCGCGAGACGCGCGGGGAGAACATCCACCACCAGCTCGCTCGCGGCGTCGCCGCCCGCTCGCGGCCGGCCCCGCGCGGCGGATATTCGACGTGAGGGACCGGGCTATGGTGCCGCGGGCGGTGCAGTTTACGGTGCGACGCTGGGCACGTGGACCACGAAAACGGCGGGCCGGGCCGCGTCGGCAGCGAGCGCCGCCATCGCTCGATCGCGTTGTCGGATGGATTCGAGGACGCGGGCCGCGGCCTCGCTGTCCGCCTCCGCGCGTCTGATGACCCTTTGCTCCCAGGCCATCATGTCCTCCTGGGTCCCCGCGCTCGAGTGCGCCGTGATGCAGTATCGCAGCCACTCGCCGAGCTCCACCCCGTCACGGGCGACCATTTGCTCCATCTGCTCGCACCAGGCGCTCATCACGGCGCGCTGTCTGACGGCGGTCACGCGATCGGCCGGCAAGTGCAGCACGACGACGGGACGCGACGGGTCCGCCCTGCGGATCAGGGCGTGATACGGCTCGAGGGCATGAAGGATGGCAGCGGCCACGTCGCTCCGCGCCGCACGCTGCAGGACACCCTGCCGCCACTCGGTCATCGCGGCAGGCTCCGCCCGGGGCCAGGTTGCAATCGACGTGTCCCGGTCGACGCGCGCCAGCGCGCTCCTCAGATGCAACACCTCGTCCCCGTCACTCAGGACGATGTCCCTGACGTCGAGGAGCGCCTCCAGGATCACGACGAGCTCGGGAACGACACCCTCGTCGGCCTCACCGCCCTCCGGCCCTCCTGCGGGCGTGGAGGCTCGTCCCTCGGGGAGTCCCTCCGGCGCCATGAACGTGTCCCACTCCGAAGCCACGAGCGCGCTGCCCCGTCGCCGGCCTAGCCGCGGTCGGAGTCGCGGTCGGCCTCGGCCGGTCCTGTCTCCCGTTTCTCGTAGCATTCGGGATGGTAGTCCTGCTCGTCGATGGTGTAGATGGTTTGCGCCGGCCCCAGGATCTTCTTGCAGACCGGGCAGATGCTCGCTCTCGCCATGACCTCAATGTAGGAGGGCGAGAGCGCTCCTGTCTTGACATTGGGCGACACGCGATTGACACTCGGAGCGCCTCAGAGCCGAAGGGGGATCCGGGCACGTGCGTACGAGACCGATGATTTCCCTGACCGCCGCGACCGGGCTGATCGACGCGATCGCGGCGGGAGGTGGCGATCCCGATGCCCTGCTGAGCTCGCTCGGCCTGACGCGCCAGGCTATCTCCAACCCGATGGGAGTCATCCCCTCGTCCGACTTCGCCAGGCTGCTCGAAGCGGCGGCTCAGGCCACCCATGACGCCTGTTTCGGGCTGCACTTCGCCGAGCACTACCAGCCCAAGAACATCGGCCCGCTGACCTATGTCGTGCTGAACTCGCCCACGTTTGCCGCCGGGATCGAGAACGTCGGGCGCTACCTCCACGCGCACAACGAGGCGGCGCGCGTGACGTTCGCGGTCGAGAGAGACCGGGCATACGTGCGGCACCAGCTCGCCGACCTGTCCATCGAGGTTCCGCGACAGCACAACGAATGCAGCCTCGTCGTCGGGTTGAACACGGTCCGCCTGATGGCGGGCAGCCGGTGGGCCCCGTTGGAAGTCCAGTTCGCGCACGCCGCGCCCGCCGATTCGTCGGAGCACGTCAGGGTCTTTCGCGCTCCGGTGTCATTCGGCTGTCCGACGAATGCGTTCGTCGTCGAGCGCGAGTTCTTGGATCGTCCGGTGCCGGCCGCCGACAAACGGCTGTATCCGATCCTGCGGCGCTACCTCGACCGCGTCCTGGAGGAAATGCCGCGAGAGGAAGGCCTGCTCATCGCCGTGCGACGGGCCATCGGAGAGGCGATGCGGGATGGCGACCCGACCCTCGCGCGGGTGGCGAAGAAGGTCGCGGCGGGCTCGCGCACGCTGCAGCGGCAGCTGAAGGACCACGGCGTGGAATTCAAGAGACTGGTCGACGACACGCGCCACCGCTTCTCGCTCAACTATCTGAGAGACCCGAAGCACACCCTCACCGAGATCGCCTATCTGCTCGGCTACTCCGAAGTCAGCGCATTCAACCGTGCCTTCAAGCGGTGGACCGGCTCGACCCCGTCGGAATACCGCAAGAAGCCTGGACGGTAGCGGGGCCACCCGTGTTCCCGTGCCCCTGATCGCGCCCGCCCATTGAGCCGCGTGGTGCTCCGGATCATCCAGCTCATGTACTTCATGGCGCCCGCCTACGTGGCGAACATGGTCCCGCCGTTTCTCAAGTACTGGAAGGGCTGGAACCCCCCGATCAGTCGGCGCTGGCTCGGGAGCCACAAGACCGTGCTCGGCTTCACGGCCGGTGTTTTGGCCGGCGTGGTCACCGCGGGCATTCAGTCACAACTCGGCGGGTGGACGGATGCCATCGCCGTGCGCGAGACGTGGCTCGGGCTCGGACTGCGGTTTGGCATCGGCGCGATGGCCGGCGACTCCATCAAGAGCTTCTTCAAGCGCCGAGCCGCCGTTCCCTCGGGCGAGCGGTGGGTCCCGTTCGATCAGATCGACTTCATCGTCGGGGCGCTCGTGCTCGTCTGGCCGGTCGCGGATCTCTCATGGCTGGATGTGGTGACAATCCTGCTCGTGAGCGCGCTCGGCCACATCCTCGTCAACCACATCGGCTACTGGCTCGGGGTGCGGCCCGCGAGGTGGTAGCTATCCCCGGTCGAGGAACCCCTCGGTCATCGCGTTGACCTCGGGGATGCCGACGCGCGCGATGGTATTGATGCGGGCCTTCATCTCGGCGAGAGGACGGGCGGGCTTCTTGCCGAGCATGTCGGCGTAGTCGGCGACGGTCTTTCCGAGCTCGGCGCCGGGCACGACCTGGTGCACCAGCCCCATCGCCCGGGCCTCGGATGCCGAATAGCGGCGGCAGCTCATGATGATCTCCTTCGCGCGGGCGGGCCCGACCATGCGGACGAAGCGCGTGGTCGAGGCCACGCCGAGGGGCACGCCGAGGTCGACCTCGGGGATCCAGAGCTGCGCCTCCTCGGCCGCGATGCGGAAGTCGCAGGCCAGCGTGAGGCCCCAGC
>Ga0207675_100007789_pt1 | contig 10101 bp, 10 predicted proteins | sample KBSSwiS42_FD_184305 | JGI IMG/M metagenome (GOLD analysis project Ga0207675, IMG submission 184305) | Switchgrass rhizosphere microbial communities from Kellogg Biological Station, Michigan, USA - KBS Switchgrass S4-2 (SPAdes) (version 2) | ecosystem: Host-associated > Plants > Roots >...
ATTACTGGCAACCACTTTACTCATTGAATCCAGTATCACTTTATCAAAAGTGATATCATTGATCTGGAGATCCTGCAGGTGATAACCCCATTGTTCCAATGAATGATCAACCTGCTCTTTTACATATTCCACTATCTCTTTACGAAGACCAAGCACTTCGGCTTGCTTTTTAGTGGCAACAAAGGAACGGATATTGCCTTCTATTGTTCTTATCAAAGCCTGCATGAGATCTTTATCGGCAATAAATTTGAATGCGACCTTTTTTATTGTTTCCTCGTCAGCATTTTGTACGGAATATAAAAGCATGCTTTTAAAATAAACATTTGCCTGGTCTTGTGTTACTGCCTGGAACTCGAGTTCAACCGACCTGTTTTGAATTGAAACCTTTTTATGTACCGTTTCAATGAACGGGATCTTCATCCGCAACCCCGGGTGTGCAATGCGTTGATATCTGCCAAACATTGTAATGACACCAACAAAGCCCTGGTTAATTGTATAGAATGAACTAAAAAAAAGTAAGAAAACAACTACTACCCACCAATAATTTGCCCAAAAGTCCTGCATATAAAAAAATTTAAGTAGCTAAAGTAACAAGAATTTTAGTGAAAGATGGTAATTAATCTCAAACCGAATGGCTAAAGAATGAATTAACTTTATGAAAAGAAATTTTATGTCACGTGGTTCAAAAATTTTCGCAGGTTTTTTAAGTTTCCTGCCTATTATTCTTGTGGCCGCTTTATTCATAGCGATGTTCCTGATGTTTTCACAATTCAATAGATTTGTTGAATGGCAGGACTCTCATCCAGAACCCGCAGAATTTTTTCGCATGTTCGGTTGGATCTTCGTTATTGAAATAATAATGTTCCTGGTCTCGATCGGGGTGTTGATCTTTTTTATCATTAATCTTTCCAGGAATAAAAAAATGGATCAAACAGAAAAAGCGGTGTGGGTGCTTGCTCTTGTTTTAGGAAATGTTATTTGCTATCCTATCTATTGGTACATGAAAATTTGGAAAGAGGATATATAGAATTGGACTAGAAAGAATCATATTAATTTTACAAAAACTTTTATGTCACGAAGTTCAAAGTTATTTATAGGGTTACTGAGCTTTTTGCCGATCATTTTATTGATCGTTTTCTTTGCTATGTTCTTTTCCATATTCCCCCAGGTTTTTTGAATGGGACCATGGATACGAACCGGCCCCGCAGGAAGTATTCAGTGTATTTGCACCAATTTTTATACTGGGAATTTTTATGGCAATTGTTTCACTTGCCTTGCTTGTTTTCTTCATTATACATTTAGTTAGAAACAAGATGATGGATGGAACTGAGAAAGTAATCTGGATATTGGTATTTGTATTTGCAAATATGGTTGGATATCCTATCTACTGGTATATGAAGATCTGGAAAGAAGAATAATTAAGATCTCTCTTCCCATATTTTAACTAAATGCACCATCGTCTCTACTGCCTTGTTCATATCCTGCGCACTGATGAATTCAAGCTTGGAATGAATTGCTTGTTCACCAGCAAATAAATTAGGACAAGGTAGACCCATAAATGATAAACGACTTCCATCTGTACCACCGCGGATGCTTTCCATTTTCATTTTCAATCCTGATCTCTTGATGGCTTCTTTTGCATTATCAACCACCTGGGGATGTAACAACAATACTTCTTTCATATTCCTGTATTGCTCGATCACTTTATATTCAAATGAAGCTTTAGGATAAAGTCGCATCAGTTCTTCTATCTGTGTACGCAAATAATCTTCTTTCTTCTGAAGACCTTTTGTTTCAAAATCCCGAATGATAAAATCTATTGTACATTTTTCAGCAATACCATCTATTCTTACAGGATGAATAAATCCTCTTTTTCCCTCTGTTGATTCAGGAGATAAACGATTCTTTGGAAGCGCTGCTAAAATTTCTCCGGCTATCTTCATAGCATTTATCATTTTACCTTTTGCATAACCAGGATGTGCACTTACACCATGTATAATTACCTGAACAGCATCAGCGCTGAATGTTTCGTCTTCTAAGCTTCCGGCTTCTCCTCCATCCAAAGTATATCCAAAATCAGCTCCCAGTTTTTTCAGATCAACTTTTGCAGTTCCCTTTCCTATTTCTTCATCAGGAGTAAATAATATCTTTATTTCACCATGCTTTACTTCTTTATTTGTCATTAAGAAATTGGCCAAATCCATGATCTCTGCCACACCAGCTTTATCATCACTTCCCAACAATGTTTTTCCTGATGCAGTGATAATATCGTTTCCTATTTGAGTTTTTAAATATGGATATTCACTCAGCTTTAAAACCTGTGTAGTATCATCTGGCAAAACAATATCCTGACCCTGGTAATTATTATGAACAACGGGTTTTACATCAGTTCCGCTACAATCTGGTGCTGTATCAACATGTGCACAAAAGCAAATGACAGGAACTTTCTTATCAGTATTTGAAGGAATAGTTGCATATACATAGCCCCATTCATCTATATGTGCATCAGTTAAGCCGATTTGCGTCAATTCGTCTGCTAATATCTTACTTAGATCTTTCTGCTTTTCTGTTGATGGATGTGAGTTTGAAAGAGGATCGCTTTGTGTGTCTATTTGAACATATCTCAAAAATCTTTCCGCTGCGGTGAACTTGTAGTTTTCAAACATAACCTTAAAAAATTGGGCAACGAATATACGACTAAAGATCGGCAATAGTCAATGGTGAATATTAGAGGAGCTTCCAATTCACAATTGACCACTCTCCATTCACGAAAGCTAAATAGAATTGTTGCAGTATAAGAGTACGATGCAAATCCCGATAGCTATCGGGACCCCAATCAAGGTATCAACCGCTGGTTAACAAAATCACTTGCAAAAGCTGGATAAAGTATCTACCTTTTATTCCTAAACCAAAACTCGCTATTATGAAAAAGCTTCTCATTGGCGCCATTGTAGGCGGCATTCTTGTGTTTGCCTGGCAAACTCTTTCCTGGACCGTTCTAAATCTTCATGAACCCGAATATAAACAGGCTGCAAACCAGGATGCAGTTATTGGTTCGCTTGGTCAACTTGAGGAAGGACAATATCTCGTTCCCCGCTCTGATCCAAAAGCCTCAATGAAAGAAATGGAGGAATACGGGAAGCAAATGGAAGGCAAACCCTGGGCTATCGTCACATATCATAAATCATATAAAATGGATATGACGATGAATATCATTCGCGGTTTGCTTGTATCGATCATTGCAGCATTTTTGGTTTGCTGGATATTGATGAAACAAAACGCCGGCTTTGGAACAATATTCATGAGCTCGTTATTTATTGGTGTCGTCGGTTATCTTTATATTCCTTATTCCCTGCATATTTGGTATCAAACACCGGGAGCAATGACGAATCTTATAGACTCACTTGTATCATGGGGTCTTTGTGGCTTATGGCTGGGATGGTGGTTGAATAGAAAATAATTGGTAATAGGCAATTGACTAACCAAAAAGTTCATAGCATACACTATGAACTTTTTTATTTAAAAAACTTTTTGCCGATTGCGAATTGACAATTAATCTATGGCATAATGATCAGCGGTTTTCCGCCAACGATCTCTACCAGCTCAATATCGAATACCAATTCTTCACCAGCCAATGGATGATTTGCATCGAGCAATACAACATCATCTTTTATTTCAGCAATTCTTACCTGGAACTGTTGACCTGATGCACTGCTCATCACTAATGCTTCTCCTTCTTTCAATTCTATTTGCTCAGGGAATTGTGCTCTTGGGTATTCAATGATCATTTCAGGGTTCTTTTCACCATAGGCCTCTTCAGCAGGAATATTCACAGTTTTCTTCTCACCTACTTTCATTCCTGTCACACCATCATCAAATCCTTTGATCACCATTCCGCTTCCCACTTCAAATTCCAATGGCTCACGACCTGCTGATGAATCAAATGTTTCTCCACTTGTAAGACGACCATGGTAATGAACTTTTACTTTGTCGCCACTTTTTGCCTGTTGCATACTACTGATTTAACTGATTAAATGATTTTTATTGTTGTCAACTTTTAATATTCTGCTCACCGTCCCTTGCGTCGCACTCTTCTACATTAGTAATTCTGCGGAGCAAATAAGAAGATAAAAAGAATAATGAGCCCGCAATTTAATCGAAAATGCTTAATGCAACCGTTTAAATATAAATCAAGGTCTTACTGATAATTTTCCTGAAATTTGAAGACAACATAAGTAACATGAAGCAAATCATTTCTTATTTATTGATCGCTATTCTTGCAATTAGTTGTAAGGCTCAAACCAGTCAAAAACCTCAAACCTCAAACTCCAAACCACAAACATCAAACAATACTTCCCAAACAATCAAACCCGCTGCCGAACGTATCAATGTTTACTTGCCATTGTTAAAAGGAAAAAGAGTTGCTGTATTTGCCAATCATACTTCCACAGTTGGTAATAGTCACTTAGTGGATACATTATTAAAATTAGGAGTCAATATCACAGTAGCATTTGCGCCTGAACATGGTTTTCGTGGAGATGTGCCTGATGGCATAAAGATCATGGATTATAAAGATGAGAAAACTGGAGTACAGGTTATTTCTCTCTATGGTAGCAAAAGAAGACCGACCGTAGAAGACGTAAAAGATATTGATGTTCTTGTGTTCGACATCCAGGATGTTGGTACAAGATTCTACACTTACATTTCATCGATGCAGGAGTTTTTAGAATTTGCTTTGGAAAATCATAAGCCATTAATGATCCTTGATCGTCCGAATCCAAATGGATATTTTGTTGATGGCCCTGTGCTTGATCTCAAATACAAAAGTTTTATCGGCATGCAGCCAATACCCATCAACTATGGAATGACAATGGCAGAGTATGCAATGATGTTGTTAGGTGAAAAAATGCTTTCTTCAAAAGCGAATGAAGTAAATGCTTATAATATCACTATTCAACCGACGGCTGATACACCTTTTCATGTACAGTTTATAAAGAATGAAGGTTATACTCATAAAAGCAGATACACATTGCCGGTAGCCCCATCTCCTAATTTACCAAACATGCAGGCTGTTTATTTATACCCTTCCACTTGTTTATTTGAAGGCACTTCTTTAAGTGAAGGAAGAGGAACTGATAAACAGTTCCAGGTATTTGGTCATCCTGATCTTCCGAAGAATTTATATTCATTTACTCCAAATCCAAATGCAGCATCCAAAAGCTCAAAGAATTTTGGAAAGGTTTGCTATGGTTGGTATATACAGGGTACCCCCGAAGAAATTTTAAAACAGGTAGAGGGCAAGATCCAATTGAAATGGTTGATAGAAGCTTATCGTCTCTTCCCGAATAAAGACAGTTTCTTTTTGAAAGGAAATTCATTTGAACTTCGTTCGGGCACTATAGATCTAAGACAACAATTGATAGAGGGTAAAACCGAAGACGAAATAAGAAAAAGCTGGGAGCCTAAACTGAGTCAATTCAAAGCTGTGCGAAAAAAATATTTATTATACGAGGACTTTGAATAACTTTCAGATACCAAAATCAACTTTTATGTCAACTGAAACCAACCCAACCCCAGCACCTGCGACATCTGGTGTAGATGGAAAAACAATCTCTATCATCAGCTATTTTTCATTGGTAGGATGGATCATTGCCTTTGTTTTGTTCAATAATAACAAATCGAAACTGGCAGCATTTCATATTCGTCAATCTCTCGGTTTGATGATCGCCGCTATTGCGCTATACATTGTTATGTTCATTTTCCTTTTTATTCCTGTATTGGGATGGATCATCTCTATCCTGATATGGGTATGTATGGTAGGAATATTTGTATTATGGGTCATTGGCCTTGTTGCAGCAATAAATGGCCAGGAAAAGCCTGTACCGCTAATCGGAGCTATGATCCAGAACATGCTAAGTGGTATCAAATAAATCGATCCATATTTATTTATTCAAACCTGTTCTATTTGAGCAGGTTTTTTAATGATCTGTTCTTAGGACAATCAATATAAACCTTAACTATCTTCGCAAGTAATGAGCAATTACAAGGATCTAAGGATAGTTTTTATGGGCACTCCCGAGTTTGCCGTTGCATCGCTTGATGCATTGGTAAAAGCAAAATGCAATATTGTCGGTGTGATCACAGCTCCGGATAAACCTGCGGGCCGTGGAATGAAGATGACTGAAAGTGCTGTAAAAAAATATGCTGTCCGCCATCACTTAAAAGTTTTACAACCTGAAAAATTAAAGAACCCTGATTTCTTAAATGAGCTAAGATCATTAAATGCCGATCTGCAAATTGTAGTTGCATTCCGCATGTTGCCTGAATCAGTTTGGAACATGCCACCTCTTGGTACGATCAATCTTCATGGAAGTTTATTACCACAATACCGCGGCGCTGCTCCTATCAATTGGGCCGTTATCAATGGAGAAAAAGAAACAGGTGTAACCACTTTCAAACTCAAACATGAAATTGATACTGGAAATATTTTATTACAGGAAGGCTTTCCAATTGATGAAAATGAAACTGCAGGAGAAGTACATGATAAAATGAAAGAGATTGGGGCAAGAGTATTGGTGGTGACCGTGAAAGGGATTGCGGATGGAACACTTGAGGAAAAACCACAGTCAACAGCCGACAGTCAACAGCCGGCAGAAGCTGACTCATCACTCACCACTCACAACTCACAACTCAAACATGCCCCCAAGATCTTCACGCAAACCTGCAATATTGATTGGCGAAAGTCGATTGATGAAATTCATAATCTCATTCGTGGCCTCTCTCCTTTTCCCGGTGCATTTACCGAGCTTGGTGATAAAACACTTAAGATATTTCGCAGTGAAAAAGAGCCATCATTTCCAACTCAAAAGCCCGGCAAATGGGAAAGTGATGGAAAAACTTATTTGAAGTTTGCCGCAAAAGACGGATACATTCTTTTAAAAGATATTCAACTCGAAGGAAAGAAACGAATGTTAATCGAAGATTTTCTTCGCGGCTATCGCTTTGGTTGATCAACTTCTTTCACTAATTATTTTTTCAGCGATCAAAAGATCAACCGGTTTTGTGATCTTGATATTATTCTCCTCTCCTTCAACCAACGTTACTTTCAATCCATAGGCCTCAACCACGGTGGCTTCATCAGTAAATTTTTCTTTATAGTCAATTTGAAAAGCCGGTAAGAGTATCTTACTGTGAAAAGTTTGCGGAGTTTGAACCAACATTACTTTATTACGATCTACTGCATCATTCCCTTCCTCATTTACTATTCTTACGCTGTCTTTACTAACCACAACAGGAATTGCAGTTCCGGAATTCACTGCTTCAGCATAACAACGATGAATTAAATTTTCCGTCAGCAAGCATCTTACCCCATCATGCACAAAAACGATTGCATCACCTTCTATTAATTGTAATCCATTTTTTACTGACTGAAATCTTGTATCACCTCCGGCAGTGACTTTTATCTGGTCGCCATCGAAATAAGCGTCTATGATCTCTTGTCCCATATCCGTGTAATCAACCGGTAGCACAAGAATTATTTGAATATCAGCAAATGCATTTAAGAAAGTTTGTAAAGTATAGTAAAGAACAGGTTTATTATTAACCAATAAAAACTGTTTCGGTGTAGTTCCGCCCATTCTCGATCCTGATCCTGCTGCTACAATGACTGCATATTTCTTCATTTTGCAAATAACTGTGATTTATTGCATATAAAAAACCCATCTTGTTTTGAACAACATGGGTCCTGATTTATACATATTTTTTTAAATCAATTAACAACAAAGATCCTGCTCAACACACGGTTTCCATCACTCCAAACGATAGTGTATATCCCTGGAGTAATATAATTTAAAATCACATCTGTTTTATTTGAATTACGTATTGGTAAAACTGTTTTTACTTTTCTGCCAAGAATATCAAAAAAGTTTAATTCAGTACTTTTATTTGATGAAGGATGTTTGACAATCAGAAAATCTTTCGCCGGGTTAGGATTTACAATAAGCTCTTTGGAATTAATACTACCCGGACCGCCAATACCGGTAACTGCATTAAATGTAAACCCACCTAATGTTGCTGTGCCACCAGGTGTTGTTACTGTTATATTTCCTGTTGCACCTGTTCCAATCACCGCTGTTATTGTTGTAGAATTGACAACCACAAAAGATGTCGCAGAAGTTCCACCAAAGCTAACTGCAGTGGCACCTGTAAAATTTGTTCCTGTGATCGTGATGGTTGCCCCCACACCTCCGACTGTCGGCGTAAAAGATGAAATAGTTGGTGTAGGAATAAATGTAAATCCTGAACGTGATACAGTTCCTCCGGGAGTAGTAACATTTATATTTCCTGACGTCCCTGAACCTACTACTGCAGTGATTGTGGTCGCATTCACAACTGTAAATGATGATGCAGCTGTTCCACCAAATGATACAACAGTAGTTCCTGTAAAATTTGTTCCTGTAATTGTAACGGTAGCACCTGATGCTGCTGATGTTGGTGTAAATGATGTGATAGTTGGAGCTGCAATAAATGTAAATCCAGCAAGTGATGAAGTTCCTCCGGGAGTAGTGATGCTCACATTTCCTGAAGTTCCCGAGCCTACTACAGCAGTGATAGTAGTTGTATTCACAACTGTAAATGATGATGCAGCTGATCCTCCAAATGTTACAACAGTTGCCCCTGTAAAATTTGTTCCAGTTATCGTAATGCTCGTGCCATTACCACCACTTGCTGGTGTAAAAGAAGTAATTGTTGGAGCTGCAATAAATGTGAACCCTGAAAGAGAAGCTGTACCACCAAGTGTTGTTACTGTTACACTTCCTGATGCGCCTGCTGCAACAATTGCAGTTATGGTGGAAGAGTTAATAACTGTAAATGAAGAAGCATTCGTGCCTCCAAAGCTAACAGCGGTCACTTCGCTGAAATTCGTACCGGTTATTGTAATGCTAGTACCATTTCCGCCACTAGTAGGTGTAAAAGAAGTTATTGTTGGCGGCCCAGCTACAAATGTAAACCATGCTCGTTGAGCTGTGCCTGATGGTGTTGTTACTGTTACATTACCTGAAGTCGTTCCTGCAGCGACAGTTGCTGTAATACTTGTGGAAGAATTTACTGTAAATGATGCAGCGCCTATCCCACCAAAGCTTACTGCAGTTGCTCCAGTGAAATTTGTTCCTGTAATTGTAACCACTGTTCCTGCAGACCCTGTTGTAGGTGTAAAAGAAGTAATAGATGGACCTGTATAACCGAAAGTATTTTTCAAAATTGAAATGCGATTATCATTATAATTAGCTGTAGCAATATCGGGTTTGCCATCAAGGTCAAAATCTCCGACTATAATATGAGTCGGGTTATTGCCTGTGGCATAGCTTACCATTGAATTGAAATTGATACTAGCACCACTGCTTATATTATCAACAACAGAAACACTATTATTGGGAAAGAGTTGAGCAAAATCAGTCTTATTGTTTCCGTTTAAATCGCCAACTGCACCAAGACCAACCAGGTTGTTTTGAAGTTGCTCTGTAAAACTTAGCCCTCCATTATTTCGAAAAGTAGAAACCTCTCCTATTATATCTAACCTGCCATCGCCGTCAATATCTCCAATAGCTAAGTTCCGATCTTGCGGAGTTGTTGTTGTTGTAATATCTGTTCTGGATAAAGAAATAAAATTACCATTACTTGTGTTTCTCATGATGCATATTGCATGTCTTGATACCTGATGTCTAAATCCGATCACAAAATCTTTTCTGCCATCATCATCCATATCACCAACAGAAATCCTTGTTGGGTATTCATTGTAACTGGAAACATTTCCTGAAATAATGTACATTATCGGCGAATCGAATGATATAATATTATTAGCCGTCGTATTCAAAAGGGTTATCATGAAAAGTTCCCCGTTAGCAGTTGTGGTATTATTATTTGTCATAGCCAAATCTGGTTTACCATCGCGACTAAAATCATCGATAACAACATTCACTGGGTTATTCCACACAAAAAGTTCGATCGCTGGTGCAAATGAGATTACTCCATTTGCTGTTGTATTTCTAAATACACAAGCACGGAACAGTGAGCTGCCTGTAAGAACTACAATATCCAATT
>Ga0207675_100007790_pt1 | contig 10101 bp, 10 predicted proteins | sample KBSSwiS42_FD_184305 | JGI IMG/M metagenome (GOLD analysis project Ga0207675, IMG submission 184305) | Switchgrass rhizosphere microbial communities from Kellogg Biological Station, Michigan, USA - KBS Switchgrass S4-2 (SPAdes) (version 2) | ecosystem: Host-associated > Plants > Roots >...
GTGTCAGGTATCGCGGTGTCAGGTATCGCGGTGTCAGGTATCGCGGTGTCAGGTATCGCGGTGTCAGGTCTTGAATCGTTGCGCGGCAGCGCGTCCATCAAATGTTGGCGGTCGAGCGCGCAACAATTCAAGACCTGACACCGCAACGATTCAAGACCTGACACCGGCTTCGGGGTGCGGAGGTCAGACCTGGATCAGCTCGATCTTGTAGCCGTCCGGATCCTGCACGAACGCGATGATGGACGTGCCGCCCTTGACCGGGCCCGGTTCGCGCGTGACCAGGCCGCCGGCGTCGCGCACGCTGGTGCAGACGGCGGCGACATCGGGCACGCCGAGCGCGAGGTGGCCGAAGGCGGTGCCGATGTCGTAGCTCGAGACGCCGTAGTTGTAGGTGAACTCGACCTCGACATCGCCCACCTCGCCGCTGCGTCCCGTGCCTTCGCCATAGCCGACATACGCCAGCGTGTACTGCTGCTCGGGGCGGTCGACGGTGCGCCGCAGCGTCATGCCGAAGTGCGTGGTGTAGAAGGCGATCGAGCGTTGCAGGTCGCCGACGCGCAGCATCGTGTGGAGGAATTTCATGGCGTGACCAGGGGCAATGGCGGGATGGCCGCCACGTTAGCAAACATCGCGCGCCCGAGCGCGGCGGGGTCATTGACCAGGCGAAGCTCGTCGTACGCGCGCTGCGCCTCGGGGTAGCGGCGGCGCAGCAGGTTGAGCCACTGCTTCAGGCGGCCCGCGCGATGGCGCGGTTCGACCTTCGCGTTGACGCGGCGCCAGAAATCGGCGATCAGCGGCAACAGGTCGTCCCACGCCACGGCCGGTGGCGCGCCATAGGCCGCGGGCGAATGCGGGCCGCCGGCCGAGGCCTTGACGTAGCCGCGCTCGTCGACGCGTGCGTGACTCGCATGCGCGGGCAGCGCCATCGACGGCACGTGGCCGGCGCGGCGGCTCGCGCGGATCGCCAGCGCGAGGCCGGGGTCGGCCACCATGCCGCGTCCCAGCATCAGGGCATCGCAGCCGGTGACACGGCGGCAGCGCTCGGCGTCGTCCGCAGTCCAGATCTCGCCGTTGGCGACCACGGGAATCGATACGGCCTCGCGTATCGCCGGCACGCGCTCCCAGAACGCCGGCGGCCGGTAGCCGTCGGCCTTCGTGCGCGCGTGCACCACAAGCTCGCTCGCGCCCGCGCCCGCGAGCGCCTGCGCGCACTCGACCGCGCGCGAGGCGTCGTCCACGCCCAGCCGCATCTTCGCGGTCACCGGGAGATCGGCCGGCACCGCGCGCCGGACCGCCTCGACGATGCGTGCGAGCAGCGGCGGATCGACCAGCAGCGACGCGCCGCCGCCATGGCGGTTGACCACCTTGGCCGGGCAGCCGAAGTTCAGGTCGATGCCGTCGGGTTTGAGCGCCGCCAGCGCGGCGGCGTTGTCGGCCAGGCACGCCGGATCCGACCCCAGCAGTTGCGGCCGCACCGGCACGCCGGCCAGCGTGCGTCCGCCCTGGTGCAGCTCGGGCACGATGCGCGTGAACACGCGCTCGGGCATCAGCTGGTCGGTGATGCGGATGAACTCCGACACGCAGCGGTCGATGCCGCCGACGGCGGTCAGCACCTCGCGCAGCGGGTGATCGAGCAGCCCTTCCATCGGGGCCAGCAGCAGCTGGCCGGGCAGTGCCAGCCCAGCGCGCGGCGCGGGCCCGGATTCGTCCTTCGGGTGGCTGGGCACACTCATCAGGCTACCCTCGCGCTCAGCGCTGCGGTCAATTCGTCCTTCCGGCGGCTGCGGGCTCATGCGGGCCAGGCGTCCACGGCTTCGGCCAGGCGCTCGAAGTCGGTCTCGTCGTTGTAGACCTGCGCCGCCAGCCGCACGTGCGGCCGGCCGCGGATGGCCAGCACCTGGGCCTCGATGCGGCGCTCGTGGAACAGCCAGTCCTTCAGCGCGGGCGCGGCCTGCGCGCCGAGCGCCGCGATGCGCTCGGGCAGCGCCACCCCGGCCATGCAGCCCACCATCGCCTCGGGTGTGGTGAACGGCTGGCCCCAGCGCGCAGCCAGTTCGTGCGCCATGCGCCACACGAGACCGTGGTTCCATGCGCGCATCGCGTCCACGCCCAGCACGTCGCGCATGAAGGCGATGCCGGCGGGCGCGGCCAGCATCGCCGACGGGTCGCGCGTGCCGGTCCACTCGAACTCCTGCGCGAGGCCGACGTCCAGGCCCCACGAGATCACCGGCGGATGCAGCGTGGCGCGATGCGCGGGCGCGACCCACAGCAGGCCGCAGGCGCGCGGCGCGAACGCCCACTTGTGCAGGTTCGCGACGTACCAGTCCGCGCCGATCGACTCGATGTCGAGTTCGATCGCGCCGGGCGCGTGCGCGCCGTCCACCAGCACCGGCACGCCGCGCGCGCGGCAGGCCGCGGTCATCTCGACGATCGGCAGCAGCAGCGCGGTTTCGGACGCGATGTGGTCGATCACGGCGAGCCGGGTGCGCGGCGTCAGCACGCGCTCGACGGCCTCGACGTACGCGGCTGACGCATCGACCGGCGCCGGAAACGGCGTGGCCGCGACGACGACGCGCGCCCCCGCGACGCGTGCCACGAACTCGGCGGCCTTGACGACCGCACCGTACGCCTGGTCGAGCACGACGATCTCGTCGCCCGGCGCCAGCGCGATCGAGCGCAGCACCGCGTTGATGCCGGTGGTGGCGTTGTCGACGAAGACCAGGTCGTCGCCGCGCGCACCCAGGAATTCGCCGACGGCGTCCGTCGCCTGGCGCAGCAGGAGGCGCGGCTGGCCGGGCTCGTCGGGCGTGAGGCGCATCAGCTCCCGGAACAGGAACGCGGCCGGCTGGGCCTCCATGCGGCGCTGCCAGGCCTGCTGCGCCTCCAGCACCACGCGCGGCGTGGCGCCCACGGTGCCGTGGTTCAGGTAGGTGATCGCGGGATCCAGCCACCAGTGGGCAAGGAAGGAACGGCCGAAAGTGGGCACGGAAGGATTCGGGCGGGTCGCGGAACCGCCATTTTCGCGCGTCCCGGGCAGTGGCCAGGATCGAACGCGCAATCCGGCAGCGCGAGCCTGCCGATAGCGTCATCCACCATGTCGACAGTTGCAACGAAGCCGGCGAACAGCGGGTCGCGACCCGACCTGCCACCACACCGTCCGGTCCGCAGCGCGGGTCAGCCGAAGGCGTCCCCCGCCACTCGCTCGCCGAGCAAGCTTCCCGGGCAGCCGGCGCCGCACCCCGTCCAGAACGCTCAATGCAGGTCGGTCAGCAGCACCGCCGGCGACGCCCATTCGCGGCCGACGCTGCCCTGCGCACGCAGGAAGCTGGCGCGGGCGCCGTCGGTCATCGCGTCCCACTTCACCTCACCCTGGCGGTCGCACGGGAACGACAGCGCGCGGCCGGCGTGGAACAGCGACTGGAAGCGCAGTTCGTAGCGGGCGAGCGACTCGGCGGCGGGCAGCGGTGCGGTGATCATGATGGCCTCGGAGATGGCGGATGAGGACTCGACGCCGGGGGATCGGCCCCTGGGTGAAACCAGTGTGCGCGCCGCCTCGCCCGGGCGGCATCAGCGTGTTTCCATCCGCGGCCTCGCCGCAACGCTGGCCCGCGTGTCATCCCGGAGGACAGCGGGTGTCAGCGCGCGTCTGACAAACTCGGCATCCTGTCCGGCTCCGACCCGCTTCCCGCCCGTGAACACCCCTCTCATCCGCCTCGCCACCGTCGACGACGTCCCCCTGCTCTGCCGCCTCGGCGCCGCCACTTTCCGCGAGACCTACCGCGCGATCAGCGATCCGCGCGAGGTCGACGAGTACGCCGACGAGCACTTCACGCCCGGCAAGGTGGCCGCCTGGTTCCACAAGCCGTGCGCGCGCACGCTGCTGGCCGTCGCCGGCGAGACACCCGTCGGCTACGCGCACCTGCGTCACGCCAGGGTGCCGGCCTGCGTGGCCGACCGCAAGGCGATCGAGCTGTCGCGGCTGTACCTGCTGGGCACGGCGCAGGGCAGCGGGCTGGGCAGCGCGATGATGGCCGCCGCGCTGGCGCAGGCCGCGCAGCTCGAGGCTCGCACCGTGTGGCTGGGCGCCTACGACCGCAATGTCCGCGCGCTGGGCTTCTACGCCCGCCATGGCTTCACGCCGGTCGGCACGCACGAGTTCGAATTTGGGGGGCGCATCTACGCCGACCCCGTCCTGACCCGGCCCGTCGTCTCCGCGCCCTGAGCCGCGACTATGATTCGCGCCTTCCAAAACATTTCGGAGATGACCCGATGAACTCCCGCACCGCCCGCCTGGCCGCCGCCCTGGCGCTCGCCGCCGGCTTGGCAACCGCCGCGCACGCCGACGACGACGCCGCCCTGGCCGCCGCCGCCAAGGAATCCGGCGCCAGCGTGTCCTCCGCCGGCGTCGTCTACAAGTCGCTGAAGGACGGCACGGGCGCCAGCCCGAAGTCATCGGACACGGTCAAGGTCAACTACCGCGGCACCTTCCCCGACGGCAAGGAGTTCGACGCCTCGCGCGGCAATCCGATCTCGTTCCAGCTGAGCCGCGTCATCCCCTGCTGGACCGAGGGCGTGCAGAAGATGAAGGTCGGCGGCAAGGCCAAGCTGACCTGCCCGTCCGCCGTCGCCTACGGCGCGCGCGGCGCCGGCGGCGTGATCCCGCCGAATGCGACGCTCGTGTTCGAGGTGGAGTTGCTGGCGATCAACTGACGCTCCGGGATCGACGAACGCGGGTCGAAACGACCCGCCCTACCGGCCGGCCTCGGCCTGGTCCGGCGTCAGCCCCATGCGCGCGTGCATGCCCGCCAGCATCGTGTCGAACACCATGCGATGCGTGTCGGGCACCTTCGACAGGACGACGTCGCGATAGTCGTCGTGCGCGCAGTCGCCGGTGCCCACGCAGTGCAACGCCACCTCGACACCGCCGCGGCAGCCGCTCACCAGCTCGCACGCGACGGTCTCTGCGGCCCACTCGTGCAGCTGGCGGTCGACGCCGTCGTCGCCCGCCGAATTGCCGACATCGAGGAACGCGGCGTTGTTCTGCAGCGCCTCGGCCTCGGCCCAGCGGTCGCCGGTGCGCAGCGCCGCGTCGATGTCCGCGTTGGCGGTCTGGCGCGACGTCGGCGCGACGATGCCGCGGCCGTTCTCCGGCAGCAGGACATCGCGCCCGCCGCGCTGCTCCACCGCGATCTTGTACAGCGCCACCACGTCGGGGTAGGTCTCGAGCACGCCGGTGCAGCGCTTCTCGATGTCCTGCACGAACGCCAGCGCCCCCTCGAAGAAGGCGTCGTTGCCGGTGTGCGAGGCCGCCACGCCATGGTGCTGCGTCAGGTCGTTGCAGCGCTTCCAGGCCAGCAGCGCGTAGAACTTGCCGCCTTCCTGCGGCCGGCTCATCGACCGGCCGATGAAGTCGAGGTAGCTCGTCGCGCTCTCGAACTCGCTGCGCATCCGGGCCGAACGCGCGCTCTGCTCGGTGCCGGCGGTCTCCGACGGCGTCAGGCCATTGGCGCCGGCGTCCGTCGCGCCACGCGCGGCGGAGGCCGTCACCGCGGCCGCGGCCGGGCGGCGCGGGCTCAGGTGGTGCGCCTTGCGCGAGAGCATCAGCAGCGCGAGGCAGCCGGCCACCACCAGCACCAGGCCGGCGGTCGACGACTTGTGCGCGCGGATCCACAGCAGCAGCTTCGTCATGCGCGCACCCTCGCGTGGGGTCGCGCGTCACGCGTGGGGACGCGCGCGACGGCGCGCGGGCAACGGGAGGCGAACGGGCTCAGGGTCATGCGGATCGACGGCGAACAGGGGCTCCGGGCCCCATTCTCTACGACCGGGCCGCCCCTTCGGCCGGCAGGCGGCCGCCCGACTCGCGCAGTGCGCGCGGCGTGGCGCCGAACCAGCGCCGCACGGTGCGGCTGAAGTTGGAAGTGTCGACGTAACCCAGGCGCGACGCGATCTCCTCCATCGGTTCGGCGGTGTGCACCAGCATCCACAGCGCGCGCTGCTGGCGCGCCGCATCGAGCAGTTGCTGGAACGTGGCGCCGTCTGCGTGAAGCCTGCGAATGAGCGTGCGCGGCGAGATGCCGCAGCGCGCGGCCACGTCGGCCATGCGCGGATAGGCGCCGTCGTCCACGCTCGCGAGCAGGCCGGCCACGCGCTGCGCCAGGCTGGCGCCGGCCACCTCGGCCAGCGCCTCCTCGCATTCGCGGCAGGCGCTCGCATGCGCCTTGGCGTCGGCGCCGATGCACGGCAGCGCCAGGTCGCGCCGCGCGGCGTGGATCGCGAACGCCGGCCGTTCGAAGCGCACCTCGGCGACGCCGAAGCGCTGGTACTGGTCGCGCCAGGCCGGCGTGGGCAGCGGCAGGTCGATGACGAGGCTCGCGGGCACCTGGCCGACGGCCGTCTCGAGCATGCGCAGGATCGCGCCGAGCACGGTGTCGACGACGAAGCCGCGCACGCTGCCCAGCGCCGTGCGCTCGGCGGCCTGCATCGTCATGCCATCGACGGTGTCGGTGCACGTCCAGGCCATCGCGTCGTTGCGCGTGGTGCCGTAGCGCGCGAGCGTGCGCATGGCCTCGCGCAGGTCGCGGCTGGTGACGACGGCGTAGCCGAGCGCGCCGTGCGCGGATACCGGCGTCCCGCCGCCAAGATCCAGCCCCAGCCACGGCCGCCGCGTCGCGGCCATCGCGCCCTCGGCCAGGCGCACGATGGTGTCGCGGCCCAGGCGCTTGTCGTCCTTGACCAGCGTGGCCCAGTCGAGGCCGGCCGCGGCCAGCACGCGATCGCCGTCGACCTCCGCGTGCTGCAGCAGCATGCGCAGCAACCGGGCGTAGATCGGCGGCACGAGCGAGCCGGGCTGCGGCAACGGCGGGTGGGCGGAGGCTGTACGTGGCATGGAAGGTATGAGCCGGTCTGTGCGGGGCGCCCCTCGCACCTGCTTAGGTGTCTTCCCTCGTTTGGGGCGCGCGGGACCTTGTTTGTCACTTTATGACGATTTCGTGGCGCCTGCATCGGTGTCGGCCCTCGGGCCCGCCGCCCAAACTGGCCCTCTCGATGAGCAGCGCCAACACGTCCGATCCGTCCGTCCCCGTCGTGGCGGCCCACCCGGACGCGTCGCGCATCAATGGCTATTCCCGGCGACGTGCCGCGCTGATGCGCCGGCAGGGTCTCGCCGATTTCCCCGCGACGTCCGCGTGCAGCGGCGCATGATTCCTGAGGGTGTTCCTTGGCTGACCACAAGAAAGAGACAGGCATGAATTTCGACTACATCGTGGTGGGCGGCGGCTCGGGCGGTTGCGTGCTGGCGGCGCGGCTCAGCGAGGATCCGTCGGTGTCGGTGGCGCTGCTCGAGGCCGGGCCGGTGGACAAGAACATCCTGATCCACGTCCCTGCGGGCCTGGCGCTGCTGGCCCGCACCAAGGCGGCCAACTGGAACTTCAGCACCGTGCCGCAGAAGGGCCTGAACGGGCGCATCGGCTGGCAGCCGCGCGGCAAGGTGCTGGGCGGCTCGAGCTCGGTCAACGCGATGGTCTACACCCGCGGCCACCGCGCCGACTACGACCACTGGGCCGCGGAAGGCAACGAGGGCTGGTCCTACGACGACGTGCTGCCGTATTTCCGCCGCGCCGAGCACAACGAGCGCCTTCACGACGCGTACCACGGCAGCGATGGCCCGCTGAACGTGATGGACCTGCGCAGCCCGAACAAATACACGCAGCCCTTCATCGACGCCGGCCGCGAGGCGGGCTACCGCATCACCGACGACTTCAACGGCGCGGAGCAGGAAGGCATCGGCCCATACCAGGTCACGCACAAGGACGGCGAGCGCTACAGCGCGGCCAAGGCCTATCTCACGCCCAACCTGGGCCGCAAGAACCTCACGGTGTTCACCGGCGCGCACACCACGCGCATCCTGTTCGAGGGCAAGCGCGCCACGGGCGTCGAGTTCCGCCGCGACGGGCGTCTCGAGCAGATCGGCGCCACGCACGAGGTGCTGATGGCGGCCGGCGCGCTGCAGACGCCGCAGATCCTGATGCTGTCGGGCGTGGGACCGGGCGACGAGCTGACGAAGTTCGGCATCGACGTCGTGCACGACCTGCCGGGCGTCGGCCGGAACCTGCACGATCACCTCGACGTGGTGCAGGTCGTCAACGCCCCCACCCTGAAGGAGACCGTCGGCGTCTCGTTCGGCGGCATCGCGCGCGTGCTCAAGGCCATTCCCGAGTGGCGCCGCCGCCGCAGCGGCCTGCTCACCACCAACTTCGCCGAGTCCGGCGGCTTCGTCAGGAGCCTGGCCTCGGAACCCATCCCCGATCTGCAGCTGCACTTCGTCATCGCCAAGCTCGTCGACCACGGGCGCAAGACGGTGTTCGGCCACGGCTACTCGGGCCACGTCTGCGTGTTGCGCCCGAAGAGCCGCGGCAGCATCACGCTGGCCAGCCCCGACCCGATGGCCGCGCCGCGCATCGACCCGAACTGCCTGGCCGACCCCGACGACGTCACCCGCATGGTGCGCGGCTTCCGCCTGATGCGCGAGCTGTTCCAGCAGCCGGCGCTGGCGAAACTCGGCGGCCAGGAGCATCCGCGTTCGGCCGGCTCCACCACCGACACCGAGATCGAGCAGTTCATCCGCAGCTACGCCGACACCATCTACCACCCGGTGGGCACCTGCCGCATGGGCCCCGGCGCGATGGACGTCGTCGGCGCCGACCTGCGCATCCACGGCCTCGAGGGCATCCGCGTGGTCGACGCCTCGATGATGCCGCGCATCATCGGCGGCAACACCAACGCGCCGGTGATCATGGTGGCCGAGAAGGCGTCCGACATGATCAAGGCGGCGCGGCTGTCGGGTGCGGAGTCCGCGCCGCAGGCGATCCACGCGTCGGCGTCGCCCGAGTCGATGGCGGCCTGATCCGCGCGCGGCCGGGCAACGCGGCGGCAATGCTTCGTTGCCCGATGGCAAGAATGGCGTGGTGCAATCACGCCCCCCCCATTGCACTGCCTCCGATGATTTTCCTGCGTTCCCTCGCGGCCCTGGCCGCCATCGCCTGCGTCGCATCGTTGACCGGCTGCGCCAGCGAGCCCGCGGCACCTCCGGCGCCCCAGCATGTCGACGGCGGCATGCGCATGGCCGCCAGCGGCCTCGACGGCTGGCAGTTCCACCGCGTGCTGCGCTTCGGCGACTACGCCACCAGCCCCGTCACTCCGAAGGCATCCGGGCTGTCCGCCGACGGGTGCATGCCCGACTGCCCTGACAGGACCACCGTCGGCGATGCGCCCGGCCACGTGCCGATCTATCGCAAGCAGTTCGACGACGCGTTCAGGAGCGCCACGGTCAAGGTCGAATTCGACCAGCACGGCCCCGCTGCGCAGATGGCCCCGGTGCGCGCGCTCTATGAGGCCAGGCGCTACAGCAACGTCCAGATGACGGAGTGGATGGGGTTTCCGACCTCGGTCAAGGGCCAGGTGGAGTTCATCACCAGCTTCACGGGCGTCATCGACCCGGTGCCCCCCGGCCAGACGGCCTGGCACTTCGCTCTCTTCAGCGACGACGCCGTCGGCACCACCGCCACGCCTGCCGGCTGGATTGCCGACGACACCGGCCGCCGCCTGGCCATCCGCCACGCGCCCTTCCCCGCCGGAACGCCGGCGATCGTCGTGCGGATGGCGCACGGCATCTCGCCCGGCTACCGCTTCGAGCTCGACGGCCAGATGGTCGGCAGCGTGGACGTATTCCCGGACAAGGCCGTCTGGCTGCGCGACGACCTCGCGCCCGACCTGCGCTTCGCGCTGGCAAGCCTGAGCTCGGCGTTGTTGCTGCGTCCGCACTGAACGCGAGGCGCCGCGGCCGGTGCACTTCTCACGGTTGGCCAACGCCGTACGGATCGCTGCCGTCGAAGAGTGCTGCCAAGCTCGCGGGCGCAGCCGCACCAACCCAGCGCCAGCCGGCGGGAAAGGCCAGTGTGCGCAGACTACCATCCGTTGCGAGTCGCACGACCAGCGACTTGCCGTAATCCATGTTCGTTGCCGTCAGGCTCAGGTTGCCGGTGAGGTCGATGCGCTTATGCGCGACAGAGTTGAAGTCGAGGTTCACGGACGCGGCGTACACGA
>Ga0207675_100007791_pt1 | contig 10101 bp, 6 predicted proteins | sample KBSSwiS42_FD_184305 | JGI IMG/M metagenome (GOLD analysis project Ga0207675, IMG submission 184305) | Switchgrass rhizosphere microbial communities from Kellogg Biological Station, Michigan, USA - KBS Switchgrass S4-2 (SPAdes) (version 2) | ecosystem: Host-associated > Plants > Roots >...
TCTGTAAGCGTTTGCAAGATTCCGGGAAGGCCTGAAGAAATGACAACAAGAGTAATCATTCAGTGCCCAGAACCAACTGCCGTTATAATCGTTTTCAATATTTTTGCTAACGGCCATCTGCACGGCAAAAACCGATTCTTTCCCGTTTTCATGTTCTACATCAAATGCATTCCGGAAGCAATCTTCCAATCCGTATTTTGCTCCATTGGTCGTTTTACCATTATTAATGATATCATCAAGTACAGGTTTTGCATCACTATATTTTCTCTGGAACATATACACTTTTGCGAGGTACGCTTTCGCTGCCCATTTATTGATCCTTCCAACCTGTGGAAACGTTTCAGGTAAATTATCTGCCGCATATTTAAAATCATTTTCGATATCGGGCCATATATCTTTATCATTGGGAAGTCTTGTCTCCGTCGCATTTTCATCCACAAACGGAATCCTGTTCCATATTTTTTTCAGTTCAAGATAATAATGACCGCGTAAACCCCGCGCCTGTGCGGCTGCAATAGCTTTTTCCCCGTCCGTCATGTCGTTGGCAGCTACTACCGCTCTCAGCACATCGTTACAGCGGGAAGCACCATCGTAAAGTGCCTGCCATTTATAAGTCAGAAATATATTTGTCGAATTCAACTTAAATGTTTCAAAAGCATTTAAATCCTGTTGGTCACCGTCCAGGTCGCCTTTATATGCATCACCGGCAGCAATATCACCATAAAACCAATTGCTGACATCCGACTTCCAGTCAGTCGCATATGGATTGGCGTAACCAATCTGATCCAGCAGGGAATAGGCTCCTATCAATAGTTTATCTACCCCGGCTTTATTATTCAACAGTGCACCGCTCGTTGAACCCAAAGGAGGAGTATCAAAGAAACTCTTCTTACAGGCAATAAAAACTCCTGTAATCAGAATGAACAAAATCAATACTATTCTTATATTATTTTTCATATTCTTTTAGTTGAAAAATTTAAAAACCTATTTGCAGTCCAATAGTGAATGTTCTCGTAAATGGGTAAATACCTTTATCAAGACCATATTGCAGATCGGCGCCCGCTCCTGGATTTTGTACCGGAACTTCAGGATCAATGCCCTTGTATTTAGTGATGGTAAAAATATTCGTACCCTGTATATAGATCCTGGCACCTGTAGATTTTATCTTTGATAACAAACTTGCCGGGAACGTATATCCTATTGCAAGTGTCTTTCCACGCAGATAGGATCCATTTTCAATATAATAGCTGTTCGCCTGGGATTCAAAGCTGGCTGCAGCAGCATTGGTTTTGGGCAGAACCGCATCCGTATTTGCAGGCGTCCATGAATCCAGCATTCTTACACTGGGGCTTGTATTGAATGGAAAGAAGTCAGTGACCACTTTCAGGAAATTGAAAATTTTATTACCATAACTACCCTGGAGGAATAATGCCAGGTCAAAACTTTTATACTGCAGGTTAATATTCAGTCCATAAGTAAATTGGGGATGAGGGCTGCCAATGAAAGTCCGGTCCAGTGTATTTACAACTGTATCTCCATTTACGTTACGGAAAATGAATCTTCCGGGTTGATTATATAAAGAACGATCGCCATTTTGTGTTGGATAATTATTCGCTTTACCATCGTCCTGGAAAATACCATCGTTTATATATCCCCAGAATTGACCAATCGGGTAACCTTGTTGTGTTCTTGATAGTGTACTGGTTCGCTGGTTATCGAATTGTATAAATCCATCTTCACCATTGTATAATTCGGTGACTTTATTTTTATAAGCCGACCATATAGCGCTCAACTGGTATTTAAAATCTTTTCCCGCTTTTCCGTTATAACTCAGGTTAAGGTCTATGCCTCTGTTTTCCATTGAACCAACATTGGTAGCGGGCTGAACATTAATACCACCGGTAGAAGATACCGGTACAACAAGCAGAAGTTTACGGGTTTCACGTTTATACAAATCTATGGAGAAGTATAATTTATTTTTAATGAGGCTCGCATCCAATCCAACATTGGTCATTACCTGCTCTTCCCATTGAGCCAGGGGATTACCGATCCTGTCTGCCTGGAAGCCCTGAACAATGGACCCGTTTGTACCACCTATGTCATAATACGATAGTATAGGGTTACTGCTGAATGTGCTGTACTGGTTGTTCGGGTCAATATCCTGGTTGCCGGTAATACCCCAGCTTGCTCTTAATTTCAAATAATTCACGAAATCTGTCCCCTCCATAAATTTTTCATCGGAAATTATCCAGCCGACACCGAATGCGGGAAATGTGCCCCATCTTTTCGCCGGAGCAAAATTGCCAGACGCATCACGGCGAACAGTAGCCGTAAACAAGTACTTGTCGTCGAATGCATAATCCAGTTTACCAAAATAAGAGAGCAATCGGGATTCAACACCGCCACCATTGGCAGATACAAGATTGGAACCCGAACTCAGGTATTGAAAACTCACGTCTTCAAACGCGAAACCACTTTTCGTAACACTTGAATTACGATAGGTTCCCCGGATCGCTTCAGTACCCGCCAATATTTTCAGATCATGACGGTCATTCAGATTTAGTTTATAAGTAAGCAGGTTAGTTAAAGTAAGATTGATATTATAGCTATTATTTACACTCAGATTAGCTGTCTGGGCAGCCAACCTGTCCTCTAAAGGCAAGGGTGAAAAAATAGAAGCATACGAATTACCATAATCAAAACCGAAATTAGCTCGGTAGGTTAACCCTTTATATAAATCAGCTTCCGCAAACACATTACCCAATATTCGGATGGCCTGGTTCTTATTATCCTTGTTACGGTATAAACTTGCATACGGATTATATGCGATTCCCGGATCTACCTGTGAGCGGTTACCGGAGAAGTAACCATTGATATCGTAAATGGGTTGCAGACGTAACGCCGAATAAATCTTTCCCATCATTCCGTAATCCTCGTACAATTGAACTCCATTCGATTTTGTATAACCCAATTGAACATTCTCACCAAAGCGAATTTTTTTAGAAATATTGAAGTCGCTGTTTATACGAAGTGAATACCGGGTCAGGTAGGTATATTTCAAAATGCCATCCTGGTTATATAAACCACCGGATACCAGGTAATGTCCTTTATCTGATCCGCCGGATACGGAAAGATCATAGCTATTCACCGGCGCTGTTTGCGTGCATTCCTTAAACCAATCTGTACCCTGCTTATTGGCTTTCGTGATCATAAACTTGTTCACTAACCATCCGGGTCCATCTACATCCCTCGAGTAATTTGATGGGTCCGCTAAAGGATTGCCTTCCACAACCATTGGAATAATATAGTCAGGAAGACCCGGGCCCGATCCATTACCGATTGCTCCATAAGGAGTCGTCAACGGATCCTTTCCCTGGTTTACCGCATTATCCCAGTTGAGTTGGGCATATTGTTGCGGTGTCATGGGGTCATAAAAATTATATGCTTTCTGCACTCCTGTATACGCATTGAAATTAACTTTCACGCCACCGGTTTTTCCCTTTTTTGTAGTTACGATGATCACGCCGTTATTGGCGCGGGAGCCATATACTGATGCAGCGGATGCATCTTTCAACACCTGTATATCCTCAATATCGTTGGGATTAAGTTCAGTCAATCCCCCGCGTGTAGGTACACCATCAATTAAATATAACGGATCATTAATACCCGTTACGGAGCCCACTCCCCTGATACGAACCATTACACTTCCTCCCGGAGCTGCACTGTTTGTTACGGTAAGACCAGCTACTTTCCCTTGTAATTTTTGAGCAAAATTATTCGCAGGGTTTGTAACAAGATCTTTACCGGATACAGAGCTTACAGCGCCGGTGATATCTTTTCTCCGCTGACCGGTGTAGCCAGTGATAACCACTTCATCAACTGCTGAGACATTGACTTTAAGAACTGCATTTGTTACGTTTGAAGAGTTTATTGGTATTTCTATCTTTTCATATCCGACAGAAGTAATTACCAATGTTTTCCGGTTATCGGGTATCTCAAGTACATACTCCCCGGATTCCGTCGTTTTTGTTGCAATGGTTGTTCCTTTCACAGTCACTGTAGCGCCTTGAACAGGGTCGCCTTTTTCATCCGTTATCCGGCCTCTTATTTCTACAGGTGGCGGTGGCAATGGGGGGCTATCTGTTACCGTTTCTGGTTTGGATTTGATAACAATAATTTTCCCAACAACTGACCAGGTCAGGGGTTGATCTTTGAAACAAATTTTAAGCGCTTCCTCAATAGAAACATCTTTTACAGTAATATCAATTTTACCGGTTTGGTCCAGAAGTTTGTCCTCGTACCAGAAATCATAGCCTACCTGCTTTTTTATTTCCTTAAATACTTTTTCCAGCCGGACATTTTTTTCACTAAGATTGATCTTCTGTGAGTTTACTTTAGCGCTGATTTGTAAACTCGCGGTTAATAATAAAAGGGCGGTCAGTTTCATAATCCGCAGTGTTTTGGCAAGCCTTTTTGGCTGTGTACAGGCAGGCCTGCAGAATGCAAGCAAATTCATACTTTTGTCTTGTTTAGGTTAAACAATAAAACTTTCTCCAACAGATTGTATTAAATGAATAGCCTGAATACCTGCCGCTCCGGCTCCAACCCGGGGCGGTTTCTTTTCAAGCCTGTCTCTCTATTTATTTTCTAGGGCATTACTATCAACTTTCTTCCTTCAATTTTAAAATGAATCTTACTCTCTTCCAGCACCATCAGAATTTGAGAAAGATTTGTACTGCGCGAAATATCTCCGGTAAAAAATCTTTCGGGTATGCTTCCCTGGTATACTACCTCTGCATCATACCATCTTGTCAGTTGCGCCATTATCGTTTTAACATTTGTACGCTTAAATAAAAACCTTCCTTCTTTCCACGCGATTGCTTCTTCGGTATCCGCATTTTTTACCAGTGATATTTTTTCATCCCCGCCTGATTGGCCCTGTTGACCGGGCTCGAGGCGGATTGAATTATTTCCATTCTTCAATACTATCCTTCCTTCCAGTAATGTTGTCCTTATTACCGCGTCATCACGGTATGCGTTGATATTAAAATGAGTGCCCAGTACCTCTACCTCCATTCCATTGACGCTTACACGAAATGGCAGCAAGGGCATTTTTGCTACTTCGAAATAGGCTTCACCGGTTATTTCCACCCTTCTTTCCTTACCGGTAAATGTGGTTGGGAAACGGATCGAAGAAGCAGCATTCAGCCATACTTTGCTTCCATCAGCTAATACAAGTTGATACTGTCTTCCTTTAGGCGTAGTCATTGTGTTGTACACGGTATTCGCCCGTACATTTTTGCTGTTATTGTAAACAACAAGCCCATCTTTTTTCCTGACCGAAAAACTTTTTTCTTCTACAAGATTTCCATTGGCAGCGCTGTCAAGAATGATCTGCTTGCCATCAGCGAGTGTAAGTATGGCGCCGTCATGGCCGGGAGCCATATCATGTGAAATGGGTATCTGTTGTTTTTCCACAGCGGTTACCGGTAATTTTTTCGATTTATTTAAAAACAGGTAAACGACAGATGAAAGAGTTGCAACAATAACCGACGCTGCAAGAAGCCGTTTCACCCATAGTTTTACTACCGGCTGTTCAGGGTTCCTGGTAAGATTCGCTGCACCAGTTTTTTCGTGGATAGCCGCCAATATCCGGTTTGATATTTCAGGAGATGGTTGTTCTGCTTTTTCCAGGTCATCCGAAAAAAGCCGATACATTATTTCTTTTAATTCTTCTGTACCGGAATTCTCAAGATAGTCGAGCAGGTTTTTCTTTTCTTCCGCGGTCCATTCGGATTTGGAGAGAAGTTCTTTTAAATATTTTTCAGTTTCCTTCAAGCCGCTTGTTTTATTAAATACAACCGGCTTCTGAAAAAGGGGGGATGAGTTAAAGAGATTTTTTTAATAATTGCAGATGGAGAATAAAAAACCGGAACCCGGTCCGGCTAAAACTATAGCCCAAAATAAAATTTCTTCGGGGTGTTTTTTTACATAATCGCGGATAAAAACTACGGCGCCTGATAAATATTCCTTTACGGTATATTTTGAAATATGCAGCTCCCGTGCAGCTTCTTCATAGGTTTTGCCGCGTATCTTACACAATTCAAAAACCTTCCTTTTTTGCGGAGAAAGTCTTTCAATAGCTTCTTCGATTCCATCCAAACGATACTCTGGCGTATTATTTTTTTCTTTCGTTATCTCCTGTTTGTATAGTCGGTTCCCTATTTCTTTGCGCACCAATGATTCTTTCAGTTTTCGCTTCAGGTAATTGACTGATTTGTTATAGCTCGTAAGAAATAACCAGCCGCCCGGCTCCCTTGTTTCATCCAGACAATGCCGTTTACTCCAAAGAGCAGTAAAAACCTCCTGCACAATGTCCTCAGTTGCCTGTTTATCTTTTGTCAACTTCAAAACATTTGCATAGAGAGCACCATGATAATGCCAGTAAAGAGCATTAAATGCATCAACATCATTTTCACGCAAACGTGCAGTTAACTGTATGATATTATGCAGGGCCAATGGTAAAGGTTATAGATTCGCTGTTAAGAGGAAATAAAACCGTTCATTTCAGGTAGAAAGTATTTCTGTTGCTGAATTAGTCCGTAATGTGAAGAAAACAGGCGTGTTAGCATAAGCAATCGTTTTAAGTGGTTGATGTATCCCGGAAGCGCTGTAAATCTAAACTATAAAAGTTGACGTAAATGTCGGGCGCAAACAACTTAAGAAGATTGTATCAGCAACAGTCAATTTACTATAAGTCCTGAATAATCATTTAGCAGCCCGGACTCATCAAACAAATAAACATTATCTACTGTGAAATTCAATTGTGCGATATCAAAACCAATACCCAATCATCAAATCCTTTTTCATTTTTAAATGCAGGCGGTGTAAAATATTCTACGCCCTCATTTCTGTAAGTAACCGCGGATAGTTTGTATTTGCCGGAGGAAGGGTCATACCATTTCGCATTCACTATACGATTTTTAAATCGTTTCATGTTTACGCAAAGCTTTCGGTAAGAAGGCATATATATTGCAGCGACTGCACTGTCATTACTTAAGGCTGCAGTAGCATAGTCTTCACCACCAGGATAGATAGTTGAATTAAAATTTCCCCTGCCGCCAGTAACAAGTGTATGTGCCCAATCGGCCTTCATGCTATACCACGGGATACTTTGCACAAACCTGTAAAATATCCCCATACTTTCTGCCCCCGGTTTTTTTAATGCAGATTTCCATTTTTCATCCATACGCCAAATGTTATTTTGCCCGTAAATATTTCCACTTGCCCCACTGAGTAATGACCAGTATGCCTGCCTCCTGATAATTTGAGTCTCTGGAAATGAATAAGGACTGGCAATACAAGCAGGTATACGCGATGTTTTATGAAGAAGGTCTAATTAATTACGGCATGCCCGTCATAACAGTCCGCTATAATCGCAGTTTCATCAAAAATCCTTTTTCTTGTGTGAACTGTGTCAAATCTTATTTGTTTGACAGATGCCAACACTTTATGCAGTCAATCCCCCATCTGCTGTAAAAAAAGCACCCGTGCAATATGATGAATCGTCGGAAGCAAGAAATACCGCCAGGCCATCAACTTCATTTACATTTCCCAATCTCCCCAGCATCGATGCGTTTTCAAGTTCAGTTTTTACCGTACTGTCATTAATAATATCCGTAATCATAGCGGTGTTCATCGTTCCGGGTATTATTATATTGGAACGGATATTATCTTTCCCGTAACCGGCAGCGATTACCCTGGCTAAGGCGTGTACACCTCCTTTAGCGGCGCTGTATGCAGTATATAAAGGAGCACAGCCCACTATGCCTGTAGGTGATCCTACGAAAATAAGAGAGCCACCACCTGTTTTCAGCATTTGCAGGATGCAATATTTTGCGCAGAGAAAAGCGCTTTTGAAATTTATATTGATCGTCTTATCCCATACTTCGGCCGACAGGTCATGAATCCGTGCATCCTGTCCGTGCAGTTGTACAGCAGCGTTATTATATAATACATCGACACGACCGTATTTATCTATTGTTTCTTCAACCATATCTTTTACCTGTCCTTCATCCATCACATCTGTTTTTACAAAATGAGCATTACCTCCTTCTTTTTGGATCAACGCGATAGTTTCGTTGCCGGTTTTTTCATCGATATCTGCGACAATCACTTTTGCTTTTTCTTTTGCATACCGCAATGCAACTGACCGGCCCATTCCTGCGCCGGCCCCGGTAACAATAGCTACTTTATTTTGTAGTTTCATTTTTAAAAAATTTATCAAAATTTCTTACCCACTTAATTAAAAGACCAAACTAACAGATAAAAACAAAGATGAGTTTTTCGAAAAAAAATTAAACAAAATTATATCAGGATCAATCAATTTACTATCAGTTGACCAGTAGCCGGGTTTACACGCGACATTTTACCGCAAAAGAACAGGATCTGGTTAGTATTAAGTTGCAGATGTCACGGATAAATTTGAATTATCACAAAAAAGAAAGGGCCGAAATGGAAATTTTGGCCCCGAAACTAACTGCTTGCCTGAGTCAGTTTTCTGCTTATGCTATTGTCTTTATTCTAAATCCTGCTTTACACTAATATTCCGAAGACCTCCTTTACTATCTGTAATGGTCGCTGAAAGTACATTATTATTTAAACGCAAAAATCTTCCTGATTCGGAATAAAAACCCTCTCCATAATTAAATTCTTCTTTTCTTGTTTTACCATTTTTCAATTTCATCAGAGCATAAATGTCAAATGATTTCACAGGAATAATCCCGCTATTCTGCTTCAATAGAAAAATTTTCAACGCTCCCCTGTTTTGTGAAGCGGCAAAAAGACAATGACCGTTTTTATTATGAAGCTTTACCAATGCTTTTCCATTTCCCGGAACATAGAACCCGCTTTGCAAAATGCTGAGCGGACTAAAATTACCTTTCCCGTCTCCTTTTAAAATTAACCCGTTCAATGCATCATATCTGCCTGTCGGCACTTCTGTGCTATAGTCATTACCACTGAGAACTATATCAAGGTTTCCATCAGCATCAACATCTTCCGCAACCATCCCGAATATGCTTGAAACCTGGGCCTGCACCGGTAGTGGCATAATAGAAAAATGATCATTGCCATCATTACGGATAAAAGAGCTTCGGAAATTGCCGGCATGAAGAGTCAACGCATTTTTCAGTTCCGCATCTGAAAACATTTGACGGAAATCAGCGCTTGCAAAATCCTTATAAGTCAGAAATTTCTTTTTTAGTACAGGGAGTTGCTCCACTATGGCGTCCCTGCCCTGCGCCGGGAATTCATCATATTTACCCGACTGATCTTTCAGGAACAAAGTCGGAATGGCATCAAGGCTGTTATTTCCATCAAAGTCTTTTGCATATACTGCCGCCGGTAATTCCTTTGACCCCCTGTAATATGAATTTTCGCCCAGGTTGCCGGCTATATAGTCCATATCGCCATCGTTATCAAAATCGCCTGCGACAATACTGTTCCACCAGCCTGTTTCGTTCAGTATGCCGGTACCTGCAGTAACATTTTTAAATACGCCCCTGTCATTTTTCAGAAAAGCCAATGGCATCCACTCCCCCGCCAAAATCAAATCAGTAAATCCATCATTATCAAAATCGGTCCATAAAGCATCACATACCATTCCGATTTTGGTAAGGTCTTTTGCAATGCTGCCGGTAACATCTGTAAATTTAATTTTCCCTTTTTGGGAATCATTCCTGTATATAAAACTTGAAACGGGATTTGGATAATTCCAGGGATCAACCCGGCCTGCAATAAACAAATCAAGATCTCCATCGTTATCAAAATCACAGGCGCGGACACAGGATTTACTTGTAAAGTTGGGTGGCAACACACCCTTTACCTCAAGAAAATTTCCTTTCCCATCATTTGTATAAAAATGATCCGAATATTCTTTGCTGTTGCTTTGATTTTCGTATCCCCCTGAAGCAATAAATAAATCCAGTGTCCCATTGTTGTCTGCATCAAAAAGCAGCAAACCCGCGTCGTCATATCTTTTTGTTTTTAATGAATCGTCGGGCAGTAATGATTTTTGAATGAACCGGTTATTATCGTGCT
>Ga0207675_100007796_pt1 | contig 10100 bp, 10 predicted proteins | sample KBSSwiS42_FD_184305 | JGI IMG/M metagenome (GOLD analysis project Ga0207675, IMG submission 184305) | Switchgrass rhizosphere microbial communities from Kellogg Biological Station, Michigan, USA - KBS Switchgrass S4-2 (SPAdes) (version 2) | ecosystem: Host-associated > Plants > Roots >...
GCGCGATCCGCGCGCAGAACGTGCAGGTCGCGGCCGGCCAGCTTGGGAGTCCACCGGCGCCCAACGCTGCGCAGTTCCAGCTCCTCGTCGACACGCAAGGCCGCCTCGTCACCGAGGAAGAGTTCGAGAACATCGTCATCAAGACGGGCGACCGCGGCCAGATCACGCGCCTGAAGGACGTCGCGCGCGTCGAGCTCGGCTCGAGCACGTACGCCTTACGCTCGCTGCTCGACAACGAGCCGGCCGTCACCATACCCGTGTACCAGCTGCCCGGCAGCAGTAACGCGATCGACATCTCGAACAAGGTCCGCGCCAGGATGGAGGAGCTCAAGAAGGAGTTCCCGCAGGGCGTCGACTACCGCATCGTCTACGACCCCACCGTGTTCGTGCGCGAATCGATCTCCGCCGTCGTGGAGACGCTCGTCGAGGCACTGCTGCTCGTCGTGCTCGTCGTCGTGCTGTTCTTGCGCACGTGGCGAGCGTCGATCATCCCGCTCGCGGCCGTGCCCGTGTCGCTCGTCGGCACGCTGGCCGCCATGCATCTTCTCGGCTTCTCGCTGAACGCGCTGTCGCTGTTCGGCCTCGTGCTCGCGATCGGCATCGTCGTCGACGACGCGATCGTCGTCGTCGAGAACGTCGAGCGCAATATCGCGCGCGGCCTGTCGCCGATAGACGCGGCCAAACAAGCCATGAGCGAGGTTACGAGCCCGATCATCGCGATCTCGGCCGTGCTGATCGCAGTGTTCGTGCCGACGGCGTTCATCACGGGTCTGAGCGGGAAGTTCTACGAGCAGTTCGCGTTAACAATAGCAATTAGTACCGTGATCTCCGCTGTGAACTCGTTGACGTTGTCTCCCGCGCTGGCCGCGCTGCTGCTGAAGCCGCACGGCCAGCAGCCCGACCGCTTCCAGCGCGGTATCGACCTCGTGTTCGGCTGGGCTATCGGCCCGTTCAACCGCTTCTTCGAGTGGTTGTCCGTGCACTACGTCGGGCTCACGGGCAAGGTGCTGCATCGCGCGGGCAGGGCGGCGGTCATGTACGTCGCGCTGGTCGGCGTCGCCTGGCTCGGCTTCAGGAGTGTGCCGCAGGGCTTCATCCCGCAGCAGGACAAGGAGTATCTCGTCGCGTTCGCGCAGTTGCCCGAAGCAGCGACGCTCGATCGGACGGAAGACGTCATCCGCCGCATGACGGACATCATGCTGGCCGAGCCCGGCGTCGCACATTCGGTCGCGCTCCCCGGCCTCTCGATCAACGGTTTCGTCAACGCGCCCAACGTCGGCATCGCGTTCGTTGCGCTGCGCGACTTCGAGGACCCGAATTTCGAGAAGACGCGCTCCGCGGACGAGATCGCGGCGGCGCTGAATCAGAAGTTCGCGGCGATTCAAGATGCGTACATCGCGGTCTTCCCGCCGCCGCCGATTCAAGGCTTGAGCACGATCGCCGGGTTCAAGATTCAAATCGAGGACCGCGCAGGTCTGGGCTATCGCGCGCTCTATGAGGAGACCCAGAAGATCGTCGGCGCCGGTTGGCAAACGCCGGGCCTTACGGGCCTGTTCTCCGGCTATCAGGTCAACGTGCCGCAGGTGCGCGCCGACGTCGATCGCGACAAGGCGATGGCGCAAGGCGTGCCGCTCTCGGAGATCTTCGAGACGATGCAGGTCTATCTCGGTTCGTTGTACGTCAACGACTTCAATCGCTTCGGCCGCACGTATCAGGTCAACGCGCAAGCCGACATGCCATTCCGGCTCGAGCCCGAGGACGTCGGCCAGCTCAAGGTGCGCAACGCCTCGGGCGACATGGTGCCCCTCGCCTCGTTCGTTTCGCTCGAGAAGACGGCGGGGCCCGATCGCGTCATGCACTACAACGGCTATCCGTCAGCCGAGATCAACGGTGGCCCGGCACCGGGCTACTCGTCCGGCGAAGCCGAGGCGTTGATCGCGGCGCTCGCGAACGCGTCGTTGCCGAACGGCATGCACGCCGAGTGGACCGAGCTCACGTATCAGAAGGAGCTCGCGGGCAACGCGGGGTTCTGGGTGTTCCCGATCTCCGTGCTACTCGTGTTCCTCGTGCTCGCGGCCCTCTACGAGAGCCTGACGCTGCCGCTCGTCGTGATCCTGATCGTGCCGATGACGTTGCTGTCGGCCATCGCGGGCGTCTGGCTCGTGGGCGGCGACAACAACATCTTCACGCAGATCGGCCTCATCGTTCTCGTCGGGCTCGCGGCCAAGAACGCGATCCTGATCGTCGAGTTCGCTCGCGCGCGTGAGCAAGCAGGCGCGAGCACTTGGGAGGCGATCATCGACGCGGCGCGCTTGCGGCTGCGGCCGATCCTGATGACGTCGATCGCGTTCACGGCCGGCGTCGTGCCGCTCGTGCTCGCGCATGGCGCCGGCGCCGAGATGCGCCACGCGATGGGCGTCGCGGTGTTCGCCGGCATGATCGGTGTCACGCTGTTCGGGCTCGTGCTGACGCCCGTGTTCTATTGGCTCGTGCAGCGGCTCGCCGGGCATGCGCGCTCGCGCACTGCCGAGCGTTCTTCGGTGAGCGACATGAACGCGGTCGCAGCCGCTTTGATTCCGTAGGGAGAGGCTCATGAGAAACGCATTGTTGGCCAGTGTCGCGGCGCTGCTCGCCGCGTGCGCCGTCGGTCCGGATTATCGGACGCCCGAGACCGAAGCCGCGCCGTTCGTCGCCGCGCAAACGGCGGGTGTCGCCGAGCAGCCGTTCGAGGCCGCGTGGTGGGAGCAGTTCCAGGATCCGGTGCTCGACCGCTTGATCGAGCGCGCGCTGACGGACGACCTCGACCTCAAGATCGCGCTCGCACGCGTCGAGGAGTCGCGCGCCTATCTCGGCGCGGCACGCCGCGATCGGTGGCCCGGCGTCACGGCGGCGATATCGCGTACGGAGAGCAAGCAGCAACAGCCGCTGTTCACGACAGACCGTGTCGAGACCGAGAGCTACGCCGCGGGCTTGGCGACGCTCTGGGAGCTCGATCTCTTCGGCCGTGTGCGCCGCGGCGTGCAGGCGGCCGGCGCCGAAGCCGATGCCGCCGTCTCGGATCTGCGCGACGCCCAGGTGCTGATCGCGGCCGAGGTCGCGCGCAACTACGTCGAGCTGCGCGGTGCGCAAAAGCGCCTGGCCGTGGCACGCGCGAACTTGGGCTACAGCCAGGACACGCTCGAGCTCACGCGCGTGCGGCTCGAGCTCGGCCGCGGCAGCGAGCTCGACGTCGCGAGTGCCGAGGCGCGGCGGGCCGCGACCGAAGCGACGATTCCGCCGCTCGTGGCGGCCGAGATCGTCGCGGCAAATCGGCTCGCGGTGTTGCTCGGCGAACGGCCCGGCGCGCTGGCCGGCGAGCTCACGTTCCGCGAGGTGCCGGCGCATTTGACGACGCTTGCCGTCGACTCGCCGGCCGCGCTGCTGCAGCGCCGGCCCGACATTCGTGCCGCCGAGCGCGAGCTCGCGGCCGCGACCGCGCGCATCGGCGTCGCGAAAGCCGATCTCTTCCCGCGCCTGACGCTCTCCGGCTTCTTCGGCTTCGTCGCAGGCGACGCCGATCAGCTCGGCGAAAGCGGAAGCCGCGCGTGGAGCGTGTCGCCCGTGTTGTCGTGGGCCGGCTTCGAGCGCGGCACGTACGCGAGCGTGGTCGTCGCCGAAGCGCGCACGCAGGCCGCGCTGGCGATCTACGAGCGCACGGTGCTGCAAGCGCTCGAGGAGACCGAGAACGCGTTCGTGACCTACGGCACGCATCGTGCGCGGCTCGAGTCGGTGGTGGAGCAAGCGACGGCGTCGCGCACGGCGGCCGAGCTCGCGCGAATCCAGTATCGCGAAGGCGCGCTCGATTTCTTGCGGCTGCTCGACGCCGAGCGCACGTTGCTGCAAGCCGAGGACGCGGTCGCCGCGGCCGAGAGCGATCTCAACGCGTCGGTCGTGCTGATCTACAAGGCGCTCGGCGGCGGCTGGGAAGCCGCGCCGGTGCCGACTACTTGAACCAGCTGATGGCATTCATCGAGGAGTGATTGCAAATGGAAAAGGAAAAGACAGCGTTGCTGACGGTGGGCGAGGGCGACTTCGACCGCTTGGTGCTCGACTCGCCGCAGCCGGCCGTCGTCGACTTCTCGGCCGCATGGTGCGGACCGTGCCGGTCGATCGCGCCCGTCATCGAAAGCCTCGCCAACGATTACGCCGACCGCGTCACGGTCGCGACCGTCGACATCGACGACAACCCTCGGCTCGCAGCGCGCTACGGAGTTCGCTCCGTGCCCACGGTCATGCTGTTCGCCGGCGGCGACGTGAAGCGCGTGTTGGTCGGCGCACGCTCGGCGGAGGTGTACCGCGCCGGCATCGACGACCTGCTGCATTGAGCGCAAGCTAGATCAGGTTCCAAACGGGGGAAACTCGGATGAGCGCTCAATTCAACGAGCCGGGGTGGGCCACAGCGGCCGTGCTCTCGGGAAGATTGGTTTTCGCTGCGCTGTTCATCATGGCGGTGGCCTTCAAGCTGGCGGACATCGATGCGACGGCGGGGCAAATCGCCGCGGCGGGTTTTCCGCTGTCGCAGGTCCTCGCGTGGCTCGCCGTGGTATTCGAGCTCGCGCTGATTGCCAGTTTTCTTACGGGGCTCTACTTCGCGCCGGCCGCGCTGCTCGCGGCGGTTTACGTCGTCTTCCTCGGCTTCGCTTTCCATGGCCCGGACCGTTGGACCGAGAACCAGAACGAATTCGGCTTCTTCATCGACCACTTCACGTTCATGGCGGGTCTGCTCTACGCGGCTGCGCACGGACCGGGCCGCCTGCTGACCGTGCGGCGGCGTGCCGCCGCTGCAGTCTGAGATGGAAGCATCGACCGCCGTCGTAGTCGGTGTCGGGCCGGGGCTCGGCTTAGCGCTCGTGCGCGCGTTCGCGAAGGAAGGTTACACGGTCGTCGCGGCGGCACGCTCGGCGACGGATCTAACGGGTCTCAAGGAGCGGAACGAAGCGGGCCGAATCGTCGCGATCGATTGCGACGCGACGGAGCGCTCCGACGTCGAGCGTGTTTTCGAGAAGGCGGCAGCGCTCGGCACCACCGAGGTCGCGATCTTCAATGCCGGCGCGTTCGTGCGGTCGAGCATCCTCGAGACCGACCCGGTTGAGTTCGAGCGTTGCTGGCGAGTCGGATGTTTGGCGGGATTCTTGGTCGGTCAAGCTGCGGGCCGACGAATGGTCGAGCACGGCGCCGGCACGATTCTCTTCACGGGCGCCACCGCGTCGCTGCGCGGCGGCGCGGGCTTCGTGAACCTGGCCTCGCCGAAATTCGGCTTGCGGGCCGTCGCGCAGAGCATGGCGCGCGAGCTCGGGCCGAAGAACATTCACGTCGCGCACGTGATCGTCGACGGCCAAATTCGTTCGGAGCGTTACGCGCACCTGGAAGGAGAGCGCGGGCCCGATTCGCTGCTCGCGCCCGACGCGATCGCAGCGCAATACGTTGCGCTGCACCGGCAGCACCGCAGCGCGTGGACGCAAGAGCTCGACTTGCGACCTTGGTCGGAAAAGTTCTAGCCCGGAGTGCGGACTCCGTCCGTCAGCAGCTCGATCGCCTTATCGAGCCGCCGTGCCCGCGTCTCGTCCTTCTTGGCCTCGGTGATCCAACGGCAGTATTCCTTGCGATGAGTGAAGCTGAGACTCTCGAAGAACGGTAAGACACCTGCTTTCTTCATGCGCGCCTGGAGCTCCGGCGGGACCGCGACTTCGCGAGGCTCGTCGTCCTTCCACAACACGATCGTCACGACATCGCCCGGCTGCTTGTTTTTCTGGGCACGGATCGCCTTGGGCACGCCGAGTATGTGATGCGGCAATCCCATCCGGATCAACGCACTCTTGTCCGGCACGCCGTCGATCGTCGCGGCGACCGGCACTTTGCCGTTCGTCCCGAACTCTCTATGGACGTCGTAGGGGAACACGACGTACGCGCCGCCGCCCCTGCCTTCTTGGATCTCCGCCTCGAACTTGTACTTCTTCATGAGATTGCTACCCCAAACCCCTCCGCAGAGGGATTTCGTTACCGCGATGCGGTGCGCGCGTCGATCGCGTCGAGGTAGCTCTGGGCCATCGTGCGATGCCGCTCGGATTGCGCGGCCATCGTGAGCCACTCGCGCGCTTCGTCGAGCTTGCCTTCCGCGTAGAGCGCGACGCCCATCAAGAGATCCGCGTGCGCTTCGTCGGTCAGCGAGCCCTTGCCCATACCGGCGTGCAGCGCAGCGACGGCCGCGGGCCAGTCTTGCCGCGTGATGTGCACGTTCGCGAGCCGCACGTACGCGTCGCCGCCGGCCGCGACACGCGCGGCGTTCTCGAGCGGCGGGACGGCCTTCTCCGTTTCGCCCGCCATGTACCACGCGGTGCCGAGCTTCGTGTACGCCGCTTCATCGGCGCTCACGGTCTGGGTCGCGAGCGCTTGGTCGAGGACCTCGGCGCCCTGGAACGGCAGACCTTGGTGCACGAGCAGATCGGAGAGCCGGCGGAAATCGCCGTCCTCGCCGAGCAGCCCCGCCTGCTGCGCGAGCCGCATCGTCGCGAGCGACCTCTCGAAGTCGCCGACCTTCTCGTATGCGACCGACAGCTCGAGCCAGTAGACCTTGTTCCCCGGCGCTTTATCGATGAGGCGCTCGAGCCACGGGATGGCGGCGCGCGGCTGATCGCTGCGCTTGAGAATATCCGCAGCGAGCTCGAGCCAGCTCACGGGCGCGTCGGACGCGAGCGTCGCGGCGCGTTCGGCCGGTATCCGCGCTTTCGCGTAGTCGCCAAGCTTGTAGTGCGCGAGGCCGAGCAGATAGAACGCTTCCGGCACTTGCTCGGATTGGTTCGCGATGAACCCGTCGAGGATCACGATCGCGTCGGCGTATTTCTCCGCCTCGATGAGCGCCGCGGCGTCGTTGACGGCCAGGTGCGGCGTGAGCTCGATCAGCGTGATGCGCGGAGAGGGCTCCTGCGCACTCGCCGGCGCAACGCCGAGCGCCAGAGCTGCGAGCGCGACCGCGATGCGCAGCTCAAGCCTCATTGAGAGCTCCGGCAACCTTTCCTTGCAGTCTCGAATCCGTCGAACAGTCGGCTCGCGCCGGCGCCGGCGAGCGTCTCGATGCGATGCGGCTGTCCTTTCTCCTCCGAGAATTCCGCGACGCTGCCGCGCGAGCGCAGGAAGTCCGCTTCGCGCTCCATCTCGCCGTGCCAGCGGTACTCGTCATGCTCGCCGACGTAGAAGTACGCGCAGATGCCCTCGAGCTTGCGCAGCTTCGCTTCCGTCGGTTGCCAGAGGTAGCCGGGGAATGCCGTTGCCGACAGGAAGTACTCGGGATGCTTCGCCGCGACGTGCATCGCGGCGATGCCGCCGTTCGACGGGCCCGCGACATGGAACTTGCCCGCTTCGATCTTGTAAGCGGCGCGGATGTTGTCGAGGAACTCGGGGACGATGCGGTCGCCGTCGTAGAAGAACAGATCGCCGTCGGGCGCCGCGGGCCCGATCACGATGTAGCCCCGCTGCTCGGCTTCGGCCTGGAAGTTGCGCGCGAGCGCGCCTTCGATCGTGTTCATCGTCTGCGGGCCGCCGCCGAAGACGAGAATCGCCGGATAGGTTTTCGCGGCATCGTAGCCGTTCGGCAGCACCAGCTTGTAGCTGACGGTCGTGCCGGCGACGCGCATGATGCGCTCGCTGACTTCGGCAACTGCCGCGTGAGCCGCGAGCGTTGCGGCGGACAGATACAGCGCGAATCGCGTGCGAGTGTTCATGCGGCCCCGCGCTCGAGCGCGCCGAGTAGGCGCGAGTACAGCTTGCGCTCCGCCGCGAGCACTTGCGCGACGCGCGCGTCGGAGAGCTCGCTGCCGGCCTCGAGCCGCGCGGCCATGTCGCCCAGGTGCGCTTGCTCCTCGCCGAGCACGCGCTTCAACGACATTGCGTGTCCCGCTCGCTTCAGCGCTTGCTCGTACAAGCCGTAGAACCACAACGCGCGAAACTCGACGACCATCGACATATACAAGTATGCCGCCCGCGCGCTGCGCCGCGAGCCCAACGCGCGCACCGTCGCGCCTTCGAGCCGCTGGAAGTACATGCGCGCCGAGGAGGGCGCGAGCAGATCGTCGGCGACGTACTCGAGCGCGCGCTCGGCCGTTTTCTCGGCCTGGCGCTTCATGAAGAACGCGTGGTGAGCTTCCTCGGCGACGTGCTTCAGCGTCGCCTGGTCGATTGCAGCCGAGTGCTGCGTGGCCATGATCTTGTGACTGCCTATGTGCTCGAGTAGCGACAGCGTGTTGATCATGCGCGCGTGGCGCTTCGGCTCTGTGACGAGCGCGTCCAGCAGCGCGCGCGTGCGCGGCGCGAGATCGCCATTGTCGGCGTCGAAGCGTACGAGCTCTGCCTCGAGCCAAGACAGGCCAGGCGCGGGTTGGGCGTGCTCGAGCATGCGGCCGAAGATTCTCCTGCCCGCGGTAGGTCGGGGCTGCTAGTGTATACGGCGGTGAAGGGGGTAAGCATGCTGCGCCACGCTTGGTTCATCGCGGTTCTCCTCAGCGCGCCGCTCGCGGCGCAGAAGTCGGGCCCGCAAGGCGACACCTGGGACTCCATCGCGAAGCTGCCGGACTTCGGCGGCCTGTGGGAGGTCACGTTCGGCGGCGGGCCGCGCGGTGGCGGAGAGCCGCCGCAGTTCACGCCGGAATACGCCGCGAAGGTCCAGGCGTTTCAGGCGGCGAGCCAGCGCGGCGAGATCGAGGACGGTCCCGCGGCGAATTGCGTGCCGAACGGCATGCCTTCGATCATGACGCAGCCGTATCCGATCGAGGTTCTGTTCACGCCGGGCAAGGTGACGATCCTCATCGAGGCGTACGCGCAATGGCGGCAGATCTTCACCGACGGCCGCGAGCATCCCGAGGATCCCGATCTCACGTTCAACGGCCATTCGATCGGGCATTGGGAGGGCGACACGCTCGTCGTCGATACCGTCGGCTTCACGACCGACACGTTTCTCGGCAACCAAGGCATGCGGCACAGCGAGAAGATGCACATCGTCGAGCGCTTCCGTTTGGCGCAGCCGGATCGGCTCGAGGTGCAGACGACGATCAGCGACCCCGAGGCGTTGACGAAACCGATGACGCGCACGGCCGCGTACGGCCGTCATCGCGATTGGACGCTCGCCGAGTACGTGTGCCAGCAGAACAACCGCAACTTCACCACCGACGACGGCAAGGCCGGCATCGACTTGAGCTTCGAGGAAGAGAAATGAGACAGACCAATCGCGCTCGCACGTTGCGTCAGGCGGGCCTCGTGCTCGGCAGCGTCCTCGGAATCCTCGCGCTCGCGGCGTGGACGTCGCCCGCCGAGGCGCACCACTCGTTCAGCGTGTTCGACACGCAGACGAACAAGGAGCTCGAAGGCGAAGTCGTCGAGTTCCAGTGGACGAACCCGCACACGTTCTTGTGGATCAACGTCACGAACGCCGACGGCAGCAAGACGCGCTGGGGTCTCGAAGGCATGAGCCCGAACTTCTTGGGCCGGCGCGGCTGGACGAAGAGAACATTCGAGCCCGGTGTTCACGTCAAGGTCGTGATCTGGCCGCTGAAGACCGGCGAGCCCGGCGGCACGCTGCAGCGCGCGACGTTCGACGACGGCACGCAGGTCGTGAACTTCGGCGGCGGTGGTGGCGGTGGTGGTGCCGGTGGCGCCGGACGTGCCGGCGGCGGTGCACCGGCCGGCGGGGGCGCGCCTCAGTAAGCAATAGCTCGAGCGTTCCTCGTCCGTCAGGGCCCGTCTGCAAACGCGGCCGCCGCTCCGACGATGACTCCATCCGTCAGCGCGATGCGCCACGTCACGACGCCGTTCTCGCAGCGGACCTCGTATACGTCCCAGCCTTGGCTGCCGACGCCCTTGAACTCGGTGGACTGCGTCGCGCCGAGGAATCGGGCGGTCATTTGAAGTTGCGAAAGTTGCTGGCGGCAGAGCTGCGCAAGCGCGGGGCTCATCTCGTCGTAGTTTGGGGCGCCGTTACGCAGGCCTTCCCTGAGGCGACGCAGCGCGGCGTCGCTGCCCGGCACCGGCGCCTTGCTCTGAATTCTCGCCGTTAGCTTGGCTTTGATCTCGTC
>Ga0207675_100007797_pt1 | contig 10099 bp, 9 predicted proteins | sample KBSSwiS42_FD_184305 | JGI IMG/M metagenome (GOLD analysis project Ga0207675, IMG submission 184305) | Switchgrass rhizosphere microbial communities from Kellogg Biological Station, Michigan, USA - KBS Switchgrass S4-2 (SPAdes) (version 2) | ecosystem: Host-associated > Plants > Roots >...
CCGTCAGTCCGGAAAAAAGGTTCATTACGGAGAAGTAGTTGTTGAAGCTTCAAAACTGGAACCACCAAAAGATGTTAAGCTGAAAAAACGCGCAGACTATAAACTTATTGGTAAACCGCTTCGCCGTCTTGACACACCATTAAAAACAAATGGTACAGCTATTTTTGGATTGGATAAGAAACTGCCGGGTATGTTGTATGCGTCGGTGGAAAGAAGTCCACGGTTTCGCGGTGTTGTAAAAAGTTTTGATGATACTGAAGCATTAAAAATTCCGGGAGTCAAACGCGTTTTAAAGGTGAAGATGGATGTGTTTAAATCATCGCGTGAAGGTATAGCAGTTGTAGCCGATTCATTAGCCGCTGCCATGGCGGGAAGAAAAGTTTTAAAAATTGAGTGGGATGACAGCGGGTTTGAACATATAAACACAAGCGATATTTATAAGCGCCAGGAAGAATTTCTTAAAACAAAAGAGGGAATCGTATTCAGCGTAAAAGGAGATCCTAAATCCATCATTGACAAGGCTGCAAAAAAAATCGATGTTATATACCAGACTCCATACCAGGCTCATTATTGTATGGAACCACTTAATTGTATTGCGCATTATCAAAAAGATAAACTGGAAATATGGGGACCGATCCAGGCGCCGGACTGGGTGCAGGATTATTTAAGTGAGCAGTTAAAGATGCCACGGGAAAACGTGATGGTAAATATGACTTTTTTGGGAGGAGGGTTTGGCAGAAAGGCCTTCCTCGATTACCCGCATGAAGCCACAATGATCTCTAAAGAAATAGGAGCTCCCGTACAGGTAGTATGGACAAGGGAAGATGACGCTACGCAAGGTCCTTTTCGGCCCGGCATGTCTTACAGGTGTCGTGGTGTAATTAAAGATGGCGCTATCAGTGCCGTTCAATTTAAAATCGCCGGGCAAAATATTGGCCATATGGATAGTACTGAAAGGGATAAACCCAATGATAGTACAACGGAAGGTTTTTTAAAGCAATACACGGACGGCATTAAAGACATAAGCTTTCATGATGTGCCGTTTGAAACGCCGGTTCCGATTATGTGGTGGCGGTCAGTATATGCTTCTACCAATGGCTTTGCTTATGAAAGCTTCATCGATGAATTAGCTGTCGAAGCAGGAAAGGATCCGCTTGAATTCAGGAGGCAACATTTACAGGATGAGCGATGCCAGCGCCTGATAGATAAATTAGAAGAAGTATCAGGCTGGAAAAGCAGGAAAAAGAATGGAGGTTTTGGCGTGGCTATAACCGAATGTTTTTCGAGTACTGTAGGTGAAATTGTGAAAGTGTCTAAAGGGCCGAATGGAAAAATTAAGATCGATCATGTATGGGCGGTGATGGATTGCGGATGGTATGTAAATCCGGATACTATCAAGGCGCAGGTTGAAGGGTCCATTATTATGGCTCTGGGTGCTGCTACCCTGCACGAAATAACATTCAAAGATGGCCTCACAGAACAAAAGAACTTTTATGATTATAATATGCCGCGTATAAATGATATACCGCCTATTGATGTATATATCATGGACAACGATGCTGATGCCGGTGGTGTTGGTGAGCCCGGTTTACCCGCGTTCTCTCCTGCCCTCACTAATGCTATTTATGATTTGACAGGAAAGCGGATAAGGAAATTGCCTTTTAGCCTGGCGGCATTTTGATCATGCACATTCATAAGAAATGATGTGAAACGATTTTTAAAAATTGTCCTCTGGTCTGTCGTATCTGTTATTGTTCTCGCAGTCGCGTTTATAGCGGTATTCGCGTATAAAATAAAAAATGGTTTTCCTGTTTCCTATGAAACGAAAATTCCAACTATTAACTTTCCGGCTAATCAAACTGCCGTCTTACTATTTTCTAAATCAACCGGCTTTCGCCATGGAGAGTCTATCGATGCCGGGAAAAAAAAGTTTGAAGATTTAGCAAAGAAAAACAATTGGTTTCTCTACAGCACGGAGGAAGGCGGCGTATTTAACGCCGGGCAGTTGGCAAAATTCAATGCAGTGATATTTAATAACTGCACAGGCCGCTTGTTAAATGATGCGCAGCAAAAAGTATTGGAAAATTATGTAGAGCAGGGTGGCCGTTGGATCGGGATACATGGCGCAGGTGATAATTCGCATCATTGGGATTGGTATGACAAGAACCTGGTCGGCGCAAAATTTTCTCATCATGCTCTCGAAAAGCACTTGCAGGAAGCAAACGTTACTCTCAATCAAGTGCCCGATAGTTCCCTGGTAAAAGATTTACCCGCAGTATGGACGCACACAGATGAATGGTATGTATTTTTTGATAACCCACATGCCAATGGGTTTACTATACTCTGTAACATAGATGGAGAAAAGATCAATCCAAATGGAAATATTCTTTGGATAAAGAACAAGAATTTTGGTATGGGTAAAAATCACCCGGTAGCCTGGTACCGGGCAACAGGAAAAGGGCAATCCTTTTACACTTCTATTGGCCACGACGCTACTGCCTGGAAGCAGCCGGCATTTGTTCAGCTATTGGAAAATGTGGTGAATGATTCAGGAAAGAAAAAATGGATCAGATGAACTACAAATGATTGTTAAGATGATTGTTCCGGCATAGCAGGTCCTGCTATATTTGATTTTCGTAACTACTTGTTTCCTTTTTGTTATTTCAGGGCCTGGCATCTCGTTAGCTTTGTTCCATATTTTAAAGCAATAATTATGGAAACAAAAATGCAAAAACGCAAATTGGGAAATAGCGGGCTGGAAGTTTCAGCTGTAGGACTTGGTTGCATGGGAATGAGCTTTGGCTATGGCCCTGCCGCCGATAAGAAAGAAATGATTACTCTTATGCGTAAAGCAGTAGAACAAGGTGTTACATTTTTTGATACAGCAGAAGTATATGGCCCGTTCACCAATGAAGAACTGGTTGGAGAAGCCCTTGCTCCGTTTCGTGGACAGGTGGTGATAGCAACAAAGTTCGGATGGAAATCAAATTCTGATGGCAGCGGCAGATGGAATGAGTTGGATAGTCGTCCTGAACACATTAAGCAAGTTGCAGAGGAATCACTTAAACGATTGAAAGTTGATGCTATTGATTTATTCTATCAGCATCGCGTTGATCTCGATGTCCCGATTGAAGATGTTGCAGGTGCTGTAAAAGATTTGATTAAAGAAGGAAAAGTGAAACACTTCGGACTTTCGGAAGCTGGTGTAAAAACAATCCGTAAAGCACATGCAGTGCAGCCTGTTACTGCTTTGCAAAGTGAATATTCGTTGTGGTGGCGACAACCCGAAGCAGAACTGTTGCCCACTCTTGAAGAACTCGGAATTGGATTTGTACCGTTCAGTCCGCTTGGCAAAGGTTTTCTCACAGGAAAAATTGATGAGAACACAAAGTTTGACAGTTCCGATTTCCGGAATGTTGTTCCCCGTTTTTCACCCGAAGCACGAAAGGCAAATCAGATGTTGGTCGATTTACTAAACAAAATTGCCGCACAGAAAAAGGCAACACCTGCCCAGGTAGCATTGGCATGGCTGCTTGCGCAAAAGCCGTGGATAGTTCCGATTCCGGGAACAACAAAGCTGCATCGCCTGGAAGAAAACAACGGTTCAGTTGCTGTTGAATTTACAAGCGACGAACTGAATGAAATTGAAAATGCTTCTTCGGAAATTAAAGTCCAGGGAGAACGCTATCCTGAAAACCTGCAAAAATTGGTAGGTCGCTAAATGAAAAATGTAATTATTCTGGGCGCCGGTGGCAATATTGCAAAACATGTTATTGATATTTTAGTAAAAAAGGATGATACCAGGCTGACACTTTTTTTGCGTAACAAAAACAGGTTAAGAAACCAGGATGTTTCCAGGTTCCTTATCATTGAAGGCGACGTTTTAAATATTAATCAATTAAAAGAAGCAATAACCGGGCAGGACATTGTGTATGCAAATCTTTCCGGAGACCTTGAGGCGATGGCAAAAAACATTGTGAAAGCAATGAAAGAAACAGGAGTAAGAAGGATAATCGCCATCAGTTCCATTGGTATTTATGATACTCCCCTTAAGCCTGTTTTAAAACCGTATAGAAAATTAGCGGACGTAATAGAGGCGTCAGGACTTGAATACACCATTCTGAGACCAACCTGGTTTACGCCCGCAGATGAAGTGGATTATGAAATAACCCGGAAAGGGGAAATGGAAAAGGGATCGGTCATTTCTCAAAAAAGTCTTGCAACTTTAATTACAAAAATTATCGAAGCGCCTGAAAAATATCGTGATGAAAACCTGGGCGTAAATAAGCCAGCTTCCTGATCGCTTTATTCAATAAAGAATTTATCAGCAAAATACTTCTCATAAGCAGCCATTGAAAAATAAGATTCGATAAAAAAGGTTACAAATACCGTCAGTTTGATTTTCTTAACTTTGAAATATGAATAAGGATGCACACGCTGCTGCGTCAGATTTCAATTCAGAATTAAAATTGAAAGGGTTTAAAGTCTATAAAATAGATAGCAAGACCGGTGGTCACAACTATAATCGCAAAGACTTTTATAAAATCAGTTTGAATACCGGGAAATTTATTTTTCATTATGCAGACCGGAGTTTTGAAACGGATGAGACCATTTTATTTTTTGGAAATCCTCGCATCCCCTACTCCTGTGAGATTATTTCACCAACACACAGTGGCTACGCCTGCCTGTTTACAGAAGATTTTTTAAAGTTGAGCGACCGCTCTGAAAGCCTCCTGCAGTCACCCTTATTTAAAATCGGGGGAACACCCATTTTACAATTAAATAAGGAACAAAAAGATTCCATTGCTTCCATCTTTCAAAAGATGGTTGTGGACCAGGATTCCGGCTATGCATATAAAGATGAGTTAATGCGCAATTATATCAACCTGGTTATACATGAAGCGTTGAAAATACAGCCCTCAGAAAATTATTCCAAAAACAAAAATGCGGCGACGCGAATTACTGCCGTGTTTCTCGATTTACTGGAGCGACAGTTCCCAATAGAAAGCACCGAACATCCGCTTGGGTTAAAAACAGCCCAGGATTTTGCAAAAAATTTGTCTGTTCATGTTAATTATTTAAATCGTTCGGTAAAGGAAGTTACGGGGAAACCTACTACTACCCATATTACCGAAAGAATAATCAGCGAAGCAAAAGCACTCTTGCAGCATACGGATTGGAATATTGCTGATATTGCTTATTCCCTTGGCTTCGAATATCCCACCTACTTCAACAATTACTTCAAAAGAATGACGGGCACCAACCCTAAATCTTTGCGGACACAGGAAGTTTGAAATTCTTAATGATAGGTTTGATTATCATTACCAGCCCGGGTAGTGGTTAAAATACCTTTGTGGTGTAATGAATATGTCGCGTCATTTAGTTCTCATTAATGCAGACACTATATTCAGCCTGATCATCACTTAAATAACAAATGAAAAGAAATATGAGCAATAAGAAAGTTTGGTTGATCACCGGTGCCGGTCGTGGTATGGGTGTCGATATCGCAAAGGCAGCTTTAGCTGCAGGTCATAAAGTGATAGCAACCGGCCGCAATACTGATAGAGTAGCTAAAGCTATTGGTGGGGCAGCGAATCTTTTAATAGTAAAATTAGACGTTACCAGGCAAGCAGATGCCGAAGCTTCCGTTAAAGCTGCGGTTGACAAATTTGGTCGCATAGATGTACTGGCCAATAATGCCGCCAACTTTGTTGCAGGTTTTTTTGAAGAGTTAACACAGGAGCAGATCGGGCAGCAGCTTCAGACGAGCCTCATTGGCCCGATGATCGTAACCCGTGCAGTACTTCCCGTAATGCGCAGGCAGCGCTCAGGGCATATCATTTCGATCTCATCAACAGCAGGCCTTACCAGTTTCGATTTCTGCAGTGCCTACTCTGCATCGAAGTTTGGCCTTGAAGGTTGGATGCAGGCACTTCAATCGGAAGTAGCACCGTTTGGTATAAACACTACCGTTGTCAATCCGGGTTTTTTCCGTACTGAGTTGCTCACCGAAGAATCGACAAATTATGCTGATCATCCTATTGATGATTATAATGAACGCAGAACACTTCAAATGCAATTCTGGAAAGACGCCAACGGCAAACAGTCCGGCGACCCCGCCAGGCTTGCGCAGGCACTGATGACAATTGCAGGCGAGAAAGAACCGCCACGCCGTTTCATTGCTGGCGCAGATGCTATCGGCACTGCAGAGCAGGTGGTCGCAGCACTTCAGCAACAGATAAACGCTTATCGTGAGTTGTCGGGTTCCCTTGCATATGAGAACGAATAGTTACATGGTTATTCGCTTTCGCCATTCGTGCTGAGAGAATCTGGCATCCATGAAATCTTGTACAATCCTGCAGGTCTTTAATTTTAAGCTTTGCTACCTTTAGTAGTCAAATAAAAAGTCTGAATATGGAAATAAAAAAAATCGGTTCGCAACCTTCAGGCAAAGGACCTGTTGAATGGTTTACCGGTACGGTGCGCATTGACCCATTGTTCCAGGCCGCTGCGCCGGCACGAGTGGCAGGCGCCAGTGTTACTTTTGAACCCGGAGCAAGAACAGCATGGCATACACATCCATTTGGACAGACATTGATTGTAACTGCAGGTTGCGGTTTAGCACAACGCGAAGGCGGCCCTATTGAAGAAATTCATCCGGGCGATGTAGTCCGGTTTTCGCCAGGTGAGAAACATTGGCATGGAGCCACTGCAACAACAGCTATGTCGCATATCGCTATACAGGAAGTTCTCGATGGCAAAGCAGTTGACTGGATGGAAAAAGTAACAGACGAAGAATACAACAAGGATAAATAATTTACGGGCAAATTTGCCTGGAATTGTATCTGGAAAAAATAAAAAATGGAAGCAAAAATAACAAGATCAACGATGTCAATTCTTATCCTATGTATAATGACATTTGTTTTTTGTAACAACAGTTCCGCACAAAATAAAAGCCAAATGGTTCGTCTTGCAAAACTTGTAATTGATTCAGCGCAACTGAAAAGTTATACGGCCATGTTAAAAGAAGAAATTGAGACTTCGGTAAAGCTCGAACCCGGCGTGCTGACCTTATATGCCGTTTCTGAAAAAAATAATCCTAACCACATCACGATTTTAGAAATATATGCTGACACTATCGCGTATAAGGCGCACTTGCAGACGCCTCATTTCATAAAATACAAGAATGGAACAAAGGATATGGTCAAATCCCTCGAACTGGTCGGGGCTGATCCCCTCCCCGGGATGAAGATAAAATGATGATGAAATATATACCTGCAATTATTCTAACTCAGCAAGTGGTTGTAAAATTTTATTTTATTTTTTCATAGTCTTTACCGTTCCATTTCCATACTCCATTATCAAATACTTTAACCCATTTGTCATTTTCCAATTCCCAGGTATCCGCGTAATTGTTTTCAGAAGCGTCTCCGCCACCATATAATACAAGCTTTTTCCTCAATACATCATATCCTAATGCCGCCATCATTCTTTCCGGACCATCTGCCGGTATTTTCTTCCATTTAGTTCCATCCCATCCCCACATATCACCGCGGATATCCCATACGTCTCCATTAACGCTTTTCTTTTTCCACACATCGCCGCCATAAAGAACAGACATCTTCCTGCTTTCATCATATACCATCGAGAATCGTCCACGTGGCCCCGGCCCTTCTGTTGTAATAAGCTCCCATTTGGTACCGTCAAATTCCCAGGTGTCCTGTTGTAAACCCTGTTTGTTATAACCACCGTACAATACAACTTTACCCCGGTTTGGATCATACACCATACCAAAATGAAAGCGGCCACCCGGCCCTGTTATTTTTAATTCTTTCCACTTGTTATCTTTTAGTATCCATGTTGAACTATCATTTTCTCTTTTTGTGTTTTGCCCGCCATACATGACAAATGCATCGAGGTTAGTCGAATAAACCATTTTATCATGGTCTCTTGTGCCAATATCATTTGTATTGACCTGTTGCCATTGCTTTCCATCAAATTCCCAGGTATCGCCATGCAGACTTTCATAACCTTTGTTGCCGATACCACCGAATACAGCAACCTTATTATTTTTTATGTTGAGCGCTGCAACACTTAGTGATTTGGAATCCGGCCCTGAGGCGGAAATCTTTTTCCATTTTTTTCCATCCCAACTGTAAACATTGTTTATACCCTCAGCCGGATGTTTGGAATAACCGTCAATGAGTAACAACGTCTTCGTTTCCGGGGAATAGATTAAACTTGCTGAGACCCTTGCATCCGGAAGATCATCGTTGACAGTATAAAAAAAATCAGTTGCCAGCAAAAACAACAATGCGTATTTCATAACCTGCTTTTCGATTAAATTACGTTAATTGTAAAATGATAGCAGGTGAATTTAACCGACACATGAAAGATTAATTCCGAAATAGCAATTTAAAATACCTTTTGAGCAGCTTTTGACAAATTAATTTCTCTTGTTTGCATTAAATAATATATAGCGGCAAATCACACAAGGAGCAATTTGTAAAAATTCTTTTCGACGTTTGTTAAAGGTTACGGTTGAACAGCCCATGCCATACCATCAGGCACTCCCCCAACTTCAAAATGACGGATATCTTCCAGTGTTTTCAAATCAATAACTGCTATATAATTATCCGCCGAACAGGCAACAAAGGCCCGTGAACCATCCGGGTCCATCAAAATTCCGGCTGCGCCATGGCCCAATTTCAATTGTTTCACTTTCGTGTGTGCTTTGGCGTCATATATGGTCAGTTCACCCGATTGAAGGCTTGAAATGAATACCAGCTTACCATCCGGCGTAAACTTCAGCCGGTTCGCCCCGTTCACCTTTGCATCAATTTTGGTTTTCAGTTTTTTTGTCCCTAAGTCAATAATGAAAACTGTTCCGTCCTCACTGGCAGCCGTCCATAACTCGCTGCCGTCCGGCGATACATCAAACCCTTCCGAACCTCTGCTAACGGGTACGACTGTTTGCAACCACTCTTCACGCGGTTTTGCATTGGGCGGCGCCATTTTTCCGGGTTGTATTAAGGTATCAACAAGTATACTGACCGTTCCGGAGGAAACGTTTGTTGTATAGATTTTTTTTCCATCGGGAGTAACGTAGATCATATGCGTCCTGTCTTGTCCCGTTCCCATACTCCAGTCCATTTTACCGGTTGCGGGGTCATAACGGCCAACCGATTTGGAACCTTCCGCGGTAAACCAGGCCTTTCCATTCACAAATGTTATATCATGCGGACCGTAGAGAGGTCTTGTATCAAAGTTGAGCAATGGTTTTTGCGCAACCAGGTCAATAATATTCAGTTCATGAAAGCTGCCGCCACCATAGTTGCAAACATAGGCAGTCTTTCCATCTGAAGACGCGATCACTTCGTGCGGATCATCACCAACGGGTATGCGGGTGATAGTCTTTAATGTAGCCGGGTCTACTATAGACAGCATATGATCTGTTTTTGAAAGTGCCAGCAAAGAACGGCGTGGCGTCGGTTGCGCCATGCATTCAATTGACCCGGCAATAAATGTTGCCAGCAAAACAGTTACTATACTTGTCTTGAATTGAAGGCCCTTTAAATTTTTCATCGCTTGAAGTTTTTATAATTAAATGATGCGTCCTGGGGTAATTTCTGTTCCAGGGCACAAACCTATTTCATAGTAAGAAATAAACCTTTAAAATGATACGAATGAGGAAAACTTTGCTGTGAAGTTAGAAAGTTTGCAGACAGCATCTATAGCCGAAGATTTAAATAGTAAAGAGATGATGACCGGCTGTGGACAACGAAGACTATGGGTCAATAAGTGTTTTTCTTGCAATGATGAATTGCATGGCATAAATTTATGGGTTGTGCCCATAGCAGGTTACAATTGCTGATAGATTAAATGGTAAACCGGGAGTGCAATGAAAAAAATATGAAACTCGAAAAATCACTTTATCAAAAGAGTTGGCTCTATTTTATAGTTTTCTTTTTATTCATGCTTTGGGGGTTCTGGCTTACCTATTTCACCAGGATATTGGATCAGAAAAGTTACCGGATGCACCTCCATGGCGCTGCTTTGATTTTGTGGTGCCTGATGTTAATTATTCAGCCTTACCTGA
>Ga0207675_100007801_pt1 | contig 10098 bp, 11 predicted proteins | sample KBSSwiS42_FD_184305 | JGI IMG/M metagenome (GOLD analysis project Ga0207675, IMG submission 184305) | Switchgrass rhizosphere microbial communities from Kellogg Biological Station, Michigan, USA - KBS Switchgrass S4-2 (SPAdes) (version 2) | ecosystem: Host-associated > Plants > Roots >...
TCGTCGTCATCCTCGCGATCGCGGTCGCCGCGATCCCGCTGATGCTGCTGACGAACGGCGGGCAGGGATGAGCAACCCCGTCGAGGTCGACATCGCACTCGGGATCCTCGATCACCAGCTCGTCGATTCGGAGGGGGTCAACTGCGGCAAGGTCGACGACCTCGAGGTGCAGGGGCTCGACAGCGGCTCGCCGGAGGTGACGGAGATCATCGTCGGGGGCAACGCGTGGCGCTCGCGTGGCCTTCTCGGCAGGCTCGCCGCCCGCCTCTCGGGCAATGCGGTGCACCTGCCCTGGTCGGAGGTCGAGTCGGTCAGCTCCGTGGTGAAGCTGAAGCGGCCGGCCGCCGAACTGCGCCTCGGCCGCGGCGACGTGCGCTGGGAGAGGCTCGTCGGGAAGGCTCCCGGAGCCTGATGCGGCTCTCGGAGCTTCTGAGACGGGAGGTCGTCGGTGAGTCCGGCTTGCGATTCGGCCGCGTCCATGACCTTCGCGGGGAGCTCGAGGACGGGCGGTTGCGCGTGACCGGCCTCGTGGTCGGCGGACTCGGGTTCCTCGAGCGCTTCGGCGTCGGGACCGGCGGAAGCGGCGGCGCGAACACGGCGAAGGTACACGGACACGCGGCGATCCCCTGGGAGCGGGTCGTGCGCGTGGGCTCGGAGATCGTGGTCCGGGACTGAGGCGCCGCCCGGATGGGCGACCCAAGGTGATTGAAGGGCGGCGTTGGCCGCCGCCCTTCGCGTGTTGTTGTTCAGGCCGGGTTCGGAGCCGGCGTCGGCGCGGCTGCGGGAGTGCGCAGGTACAGCCACACGCTCACGATCAGGACCCAGATCGGAGTCGCGAAGATGAAAGCGGCCCAGCCGATCGGGCCGATCAGGAGCACGATCCCGATCAGGATGCTGAACCAGCCGAGCCACTTCGGGAGCACCGCGTAGCGGAGCACGAGGATCGCGCTGGCGAAGAAGAAGACCGGCAACGTGTACTCGGCCGCGACGAAAAACCCGTCGGAGAAGTGATGCAGCACCGAGGCTCCCGAGGCGTCGATGTCGTCTTTGTTCAGTGCGCCGACCTCGTCGGCGACCGGTATCAGCATCGCGATCGTCGCCGCCGCGATGCCGCCGCCGTAGGCGAGCGCCGTCAGCCGGCCGGCGCCGCCCTCGGCGGCGAGGTAGCGGCTGCGCAGGCTGCCCAGGAACCAGATGAAGAGCAGCGTGCCGATCGCCCACAGCAGGCCGGCGGCGAGGATCCCGTCGCTGTGCTGCTGGTAGTGAGTGAGGATCTCGGGGCCTTTGCTGCCCTTCACCTTCGTGGAGATGAGGGCGACGCTCGCCACCCAGAACGGAACCGCGAGCGCGCCTGACAGCGTGGCCCAACGTTCCCACTTCGAAACCATGTACGTACCCCTTCCTCTCCGTGTTTATCGGACTCCGAATACTGTCGCGGCGGCCGGACACGTCAAGAGGCAGTTCCGGCACAGAGACGTCACACACGTGTGCGCTTCCCTCTGCTGGAATGGATGCATGAAGAACGGAAAACCGACGGTGCGGCAGGTGTATGCGCTTGCGGCCGTGCTCTGCGAGCGGGCGGGCGAGGAGTTCCCGGAGACGAGGGAGGCGGCCTCCGAGCTGATCGAGCGTCTGCGAATCGAGAGCGGGCATCATGCGCCGCGGCTCGAGGACGTCCCCGTCCGCCGGCGGGGGCGGTGGGCTCGCGCGGAGGTCGCCGAGAGCCGCGTCGCCTCAGAGCTGGTGCGCGAGATGCGCTGAGCGCTCAGACATCCACTGCAGCTCGTGGCTCGGACCGTGCATGCGTGAACACGTTGTCCCGCGCCGCCGCCAGTCCGACCGCCAGGGCGCCGGTCAGGATCGCCGCCTCGCCCAAGGTCGAGACCTCGACGCGCGGCGGGTAGGGGAGCCACTCGTCGAGCAGGCGGCCGACGGGGCGGAGGAGCAGGTCGCCGTTTGTTCCGATGCCGCCGCCGAGGACGACCAAGGAGACGTCGGCTACCGCGGCGACCGCGGCGATGTGCAGGGCGATTCGCCTGGCCACCTCCTCCACGACGGTCCGGGCGGCCTCGTCGCCGTCTCGTGCCGCCTCGAACACCGCCCGGGCGTCCGCCAGACCCTGGGCCAGGGTTTCGACCCCGGGGGCCGACGGATCGACCTCGAGGCCGAGCCCGGCCAGCGCGAAGTCGATCTCGCCCGCGGCGCCGTGGCGGCCGCGGTGCAGCTCGCCGCCGAGGACGACGCCGGCGCCCATGCCGGTTCCGACTGACAGGAAGACGAAGTCGTCAACGCCGCGGGCGACGCCTTGCCACTGCTCACCGAGCGCCGCGAGGTTGATGTCGTTCTCGAGCGTGACCGGGAGGTCGAGAGCGTCCTGCAGCTCGTCGGCGAACCTCCGGCCCTCGAGGTCGGCGACGTTCTCGGCAAGGCGGAGCACCCCGGTCTCGGGCTCGACGACTCCCGGGACGCCGACGACGACGCCGTCCACCAGGTCGGCGTCCAGGCCGGCGGTCTCGAGCAGCGTTGCGCGGAGTCGCGAGATCGCCTCGACAGCACCAGCGGCGTCGGCCACGCCCAGCTCGACGTCCTGCCGCGCACGCACCTGGCCCACCAGGTCGCAGATCGCGCCGCGCACGAAGCGCGCGCCCAGGTCGAGCCCGAGCACGAGTGCCGCCTCCGGAACCGGTTCGAAGTAGACCGCGCCGTAGCCGGGCCCGTCAGGGCCGCGCTCCGCCTCGCGCACGAGCCCCGATTGGAGCAACGACTGCAGGGCGAGCGAGACGGTCGGCTTCGAGATCCCGGCTCGCCGCGAGATCTCGGCGCGGGAGATCGGCGCGCCGGCGCGAATGGTCTCCAGCACCTCGCGTTCGTTCAGGCGCTTGAGCAGGCCGGGGACGGCACGAGTCTTCGTCACGTCAATAAACCTAACGAGAGAAGCCGATGAGCGCTAGAGCGCTTGACTCAGAAAGCCAAACGAGTCATAAATCGCGTTTGGAATCTTAACCAGATCGGAGGAGCGGGATGAGACGGGTCTTGCTGGCGTTCGGTGTACTGCTCATGCTCACGGTCACGGGGTGCGGCGGCTCGAGCAAGTCCGCAAGCTCCACGTCGAGCTCGACGACGAAGGTCCAGCCCGCGAACATCACGATCTGGACGCCGTTCGTCGATCCCGAGCTGATCACGTTCAAGAAGGTGGTCAAGGACTTCGAGACCAAGAACCCCGGCATCCACGTCAAGGTGATCGGCGGCACGAACGACGACAAGATCGTCGCGGCGATCCGCGGTGGGAATGCGCCCGACGTCGCGCAGTCGTTCACCTCCGACAACACCGGCGTGTTCTGTCCGAGCGGCGCCTGGATCGACCTCGGCTCTTACATGCAGAAGGACGGGGTCAAGGACTCGATCTTCCCTGCGGCTCCGCGCGACTACTCGAAGTTCGAGGGGAAGCGCTGCGCGCTGCCGATGCTCGCCGACGCCTACGGTCTGTACTACAACAAGACGCTGCTGGCGAAGGCGGGATACAAGAGTCCGCCCAAGACGATCTCGGAGCTGACCGCGATGGCGAAGAGGCTGACCCAGCGCGACTCGAGCGGCAAGCTCAAGGTGGTCGGCTTCAACCCGTTCCCGAGCTGGTACGAGAACGTCCCCGCTCACTTCGGACCCTCCTGGGGAGCCAACTGGGTCGACGGCGGAGGCAACTCGAACCTCAACACCCCGGCCTGGGCCGACCAGCTTCGTTGGCAGAAGAGCCTGATCGACTGGTACGGCTACGACAACCTCGTACGCTTCAACGCGGGCGCCGGCGACGAGTTCTCGGCCTCGAACGCCTTCGAGACCGGCAAGGTCGCCATGCACATGGACGGCGAGTGGCGCGTCGCCTTTCTGAAGCGGGAGCATCCGGAGCTGAAGTACGGCACTGCACCCTTCCCGGTCGCCGACGACAAGGCAGACCTGTACGGGGCGGGCTACACCACGGGGAGCATCATCGGGATCCCGAAGACCTCGAAGCACAAGGACCAGGCGTGGCTACTGGTCAAGTACCTGGGGACGAACCCGACCGCCCTCGCTGAGCTCTCGAACGGCATCCAGAACGTCCCGACGACCTCGGCGTCGCTGAAGTCGCCGGTGCTGAAGCCGCTGCCGGGCTTCCAGACCTTCCTGGACGTCTTCGGGAACAAGAACACCACCACGACGCCGATCACGCGCATCGGAGCCGCGAACCAGGAGACCTTCCAGTCGTTCATCGCCAAGTACCTCTCGGGCTCGAAGAAGGACCTGGAGGGCGGGCTCAAGAACACGGACGAGCAGATCGACGCGATGGAAAAGCAGGCCGAGGCCGGACAGGCGCCGTGACATGAGCGCGGCCGCCGCGGAAGCGACCCGGCCGGTCGATAGGTCGCGGGCCAAGAGCCGCGCGGCCTGGCGCCGCCGCGGGATCGTGCTCGCCTTCATGAGCCCGTGGCTGGTCGGCTTCTCGGTCTTCTTCGGCTACCCGCTCGTGATGAGCGCCTACCTGTCGTTCACGCACTACGACCTGCTCTCGCCGCCGCGCTGGGTCGGGCTCGACAACTACCGCTTCATGTTCGGGACCGATCAGCAGGTCTGGCCGGCGGTCAAGAACACGCTCTGGTTCATCGCGATCGCGGTCCCGCTGCAGGTGCTGTTCGCGCTGGGGATCGCGATCATGCTCTCGCGCGCGCGTAGAGGGGTCGGGGTCTTCAGGACGGTCTTCTACCTCCCGGCGCTGGCGCCGCCCGTCGCGGCGACGCTCGGGTTCGTCTACCTGCTGAACCCTGCGACCGGGCCCGTGAACACGATCCTCGGGAAGCTCGGGATCCAGGGGCCGCTCTGGTTCGACTCGCCGGAGTGGTCGAAGCCGTCGCTGACGCTGCTCGCGATCTGGGGTGTCGGCAACACGATGATCATCTTCCTGGCGGCCGTGATCGACGTGCCGAAGCACCTGTACGAGTCGGCGGAGCTGGACGGCGCCGGGATCTTCTCGCGGCTGCGCTTCGTCACGCTGCCGACGATCAGCCCCGTGATCCTGTTCGCGGTGGTGATCGGGGTGATCGAGGGGCTGCAGTACTTCACGCAGGCCTACGTCGCTGCCAACGTGGCGGGCGGCTCGGCGACCTACTCGGCAGAGCAGGCGAACAAGCTCGGCTACCCGGAGGACTCGACGCTCTTCTACCCGGTGCTGCTCTACCAGCAGGGCTTCCGCTACTTCAACATGGGCTACGCCTCTGCGATGGCGATGCTGCTGCTCGCCGTTTCGTTCGCCGTCACGTTCCTGATCGTGCGCCACTCGCGCCGCTTCGTGCATTACCAGGGGGCGGCGCGGTGAGCACCAGCACCCAGGCCGCTCCGGTTGCGGCGCCGCTCGTCCGGCGGCGGCCTCCCGCCGCGGTGCGGCGCAGGCGCTTCCTGATCGCGGTTGCGAACCACTCGCTCCTGATCGCGACGGCGGTGATCTTCATCGCGCCGTTCATCTTCATCGTGCTGACCTCGCTGATGACGAGTCAGCAAGCCCTCTCGCCGAAGCTGTGGCCGGACCCGTTTGCCTGGCACAACTTCACCGACGTCTTCTCGAAGGCACCGATGTGGCGCTACGCGTTCAACACCCTGCTCTACGCGGGGCTCGGCACGCTCGGGCTGCTGGTCTCGAGCATCCCGGTCGCCTACGCGCTCGCGCGCCTGCGTTGGCGCGGGGCCAACGTCGTCTTCCTGATCACGCTCATCGCGATGATGCTGCCGCCGCAGGTGACGATCGTCCCGGTCTACGTCCTCTGGGCGAAGCTGCATCTGGTGGGGACGATCTGGCCGCTCGTTTTCCCGAACTGGCTCGGCGACGCGTTCTCGATCTTCCTCCTGCGCCAGTTCTTCCTGACGATCCCGGAGGAGTACCTCGACGCCGCGCGCGTCGACGGTTGCGGTGAACTCCGGATCCTGACCACCGTCGTCTGCCGGCTGGCAAAGCCCGCGATCGCCGCCGTTGCGCTCTTCTCGTTCCTCTTCTGTTTCAACGACTTCTTCGGGCCGTTGCTCTATACGGGCGAGAACTCGTCGCACTGGACGCTTTCGGTCGGGCTGTCGCAGTTCCGCTCGCTCTACCAGGTGCAGTGGAACCTGACCATGGCGGCGACGCTGATCGTGATGGCGCCGGTGATCCTGCTCTTCTTCCTCGCCCAGCGGGCCTTCGTCGAGGGCGTCACCTTGACGGGGGTGAAGGGGTGAAGCTGGCGGTCATCGGGGCCGGCTCGACGTACACGCCTGAGCTGGTTTCCGGCCTCGGCCGCGAGCGCGACGGGCTCGACCTGCGCGAGCTCGTGCTGCACGACATCGACGAGGAGCGGCTCGAGGTGGTGGGCGCGCTTGCGCAGCGGATGCTCGAGCGCCAGGGCTACACCGCTGGGTTGCAGGTCACCGGCGAGCTCGACCGCGCGCTCGACGGGGCCGACTTCGTGCTCGTCCAGATCCGCGTCGGCGGTCAAGAGGCGCGCCTGCGCGACGAGACCGTTCCGCTCGCCTGCGGCTGCATCGGCCAGGAGACCACCGGTGCGGGCGGGCTGGCGAAGGCCTTCCGCACCGTGCCGGTCGTGCTCGAGATCGCCGCGCGCACGCGCGAGCTCGCCGCGGACGGCGCGTGGACCGTCGACTTCACGAACCCGGTCGGGATCGTCACCCGGGCGCTGCTCGACGCCGGCCACCGGGCGGTCGGGCTGTGCAACGTAGCGATCGGGTTCCAGCGCTCGTTCGCGCGCCTGCTCGGGGTGGAGCCCGGGCAGGTCGTCGTGGACCAGGTGGGGCTCAACCACCTGACCTGGGTGCGCGCCGCCTGGGTCGACGGGGAGGACGTGCTGCCGCAGCTGCTGGCCGAGCACGGCGACGAGCTCTCAGGGCAGGCCGGCGGACTGCCGCGACGGCTGCTCGAGCAGCTCGGTGTCGTCCCCTCCTACTACCTGCGCTACTTCTACGCGCACGACCGCGTCCTCGCCGCCCAGCTTGGCGAGACGCCGCGGGCCGCCCGGGTCCAGGAGATCGAGCGCGAGCTGCTGGAGCTCTACCGCGATCCCGAGCTGACCGAGAAGCCGGCGCTGCTCGAGCAGCGGGGCGGCGCGTACTACAGCGAGGCGGCGGTCGGGCTCGTCCGCTCGCTCGCCACCGGCGACGGCGCCGTGCACGAGGTGGACGTGCGGAACGAGGGCACCCTCGCCGGGCTCGCCGAGGACGACGTGGTCGAGGTGCCGGCCCGCGTCGGCCGCGACTCGATCGAGCCGCTTCCGCAGGCGCCGCTCGCGCCCGAGCTGCTCGGCCTGACCCAGCATGTGGCCGCCTACGAGCGCCTCGCGGCGCAGGCCGCAGTGTCGCGCGACCTCGAGACCGCGCGCAAAGCCTTGCTCTCGCATCCGCTGATCGGCCAGCACGAGCTGGTCGAAGGGCTGCTCGAGCCGCTGCTCGAGCCGCAGGAGGCACCGGCGTGAGCGCGGCCTTGATCGCCGTCGACGGCGGCGCCTCGAAGACCCACCTCGCGCTCGTCGGCGCCGACGGTGCCCTCCTGAAGCTGATCCGCGGCCCCGAGAGCTCGCCGCAGAACCTCGGCCTCGAGCGCGCGCTCACGGTGCTCGACGGCCTCTATGCCGAGGCTGCGGTTGGGGGCCCGGTCGGGGTCGCGCAGCTGAACATGTCCGGGGTCGATTTCCCGAGCGAGGAGCAGGAGCTCCGCGAGGCGATCGAGGCACGGCGTTGGGCGAAACTGACGCAGGTCGACAACGACACCTTCGCCGTCCTCCGCGCCGGCACCGAGCGCGGCTGGGGCGTGGCCGTCGTCTGCGGCACCGGCATCAACTGCGTCGGCGTTGCGGCCGACGGGCGGCACGCGCGGTTCCCGGCGCTCGGCCAGATCACCGGCGACTGGGGCGGCGGCACCGACGTCGGCTACGCGGCCCTGTTCGCCGCCGCGCGCAGCCAGGACCGCCGCGGGCCGAAGACCTCGCTCGAGCAGGCGGTGCCCGCCCACTTCGAGCTGGCAACGCCTGACGAGCTGGCGGAAGCGATCCACCGCGGGCGGATCTCGGCGCGGCGCTTGCAGGAGCTGCCGCCGATCGTCTTCGCCGAGGCCTATGACGACGAGGTCGCGGCCGGGATCGTCGATCGCCTGACAAGCGAGATCGTGGCGATGGCGCGGGTTGCGCTCGAGCGGCTCGGCCTCGGGGACGAACCTGCAGAGGTCCTGCTTGGCGGAGGGTTGCTCCAGTCCGGCGACGGCCCCTTGGGAGCGGCGGTCGAGGCGGAGCTGCGGCGGGTCGCGCCGAGCGCATGCGTGACGACGCCGAGCTCGCCGCCGATCGTCGGCGCCGCCCTGCTCGGGCTCGACGCGATCAGCGCCTCCGCCGAGGCGCAGCGCCGGGCGCGCGAGGAGCTCGAGGCTGCAGTCGAGGCGGAGGGAGGAGCAGATGGCTGACGTCAGGTTCGAGCGCGCGACGAAGGTCTACGCCGGGAACGACGCGGCGGCCGTGCACGAGCTCGACCTGCACATCGAGGACGGCGAGTTCATGGTCCTGGTCGGCCCGTCGGGCTCCGGCAAGACCACGGCGCTGCGGATGCTTGCCGGCCTCGAGGAGGTAGACGACGGCGGCGTCTTCATCGGCGTCCGCGACGTCACCTACCTGCCCCCGAAGAAGCGCGACGTCGCGATGGTGTTCCAGAACTACGCGCTGTACCCGTACCTGACCGTCGCGCAGAACATCGCCTTCCCGCTCAAGATGGCAGGCGTCAAGAAGACGGAGCGCGAGGCGCAGGCGCGCGAGGTGGCGAGGAAGCTCGGGCTCGAGGCCTACCTGCAGCGCAAGCCGGCGCAGCTCTCCGGCGGCGAGCGCCAGCGGGTGGCGATGGGTCGGGCGATTGTGCGCAAGCCGAGCGTCTTCCTGATGGACGAGCCGCTCTCGAACCTGGACGCGAAGCTGCGCGTGCAGATGCGGGCCGACATCGCCGCGCTGCAGGCCGACCTCGGGATCACGACCGTCTACGTCACCCACGACCAGTCCGAGGCGATGACGCTCGGCCACCGCGTCGCCGTGCTCGACCACGGGCGGCTGCAGCAGTGCGGGACGCCGCGCGCGCTCTACGACCGGCCCGCGAACAGCTTCGTCGCCGGCTTCATCGGCTCGCCCGCGATGAACCTCTGCGAAGTGGCGCCGGGTTCGAACGGCTCGGTGGCCCTGGGGCCGGAGCAGGTCGACCTTCGGGGGGCGCCGCTCGACGGGCGGCCGGTTGTGCTCGGCCTGCGGCCCGAGTCGCTCGAGCTCGCCGCCGAAGGCATCCCCGCTCGGGTCGAGGTCGTCGAGGAATTCGGGGCCGACGCCTACGTCTTCTGCACAGCGCAGCTGGGGAAAGGGCAGACCCGTCTCGTCGCCCGGACCGATGCCCGAACGGCTCCGGCTCGCGGGGAACGCATCGCGCTGAGCGTGCGCCCTGGCGAGGCGCATGTCTTCGATGCCGAGACCGGCGAGCGCCTCGGTTCGGACTAGCCGGGGCGAGAACTACACTCGCCCTTCCGTGCCTGACGCCGGCTTCGTCCACCTGCACGTCCACTCCGAGTACTCGATCCTCGACGGCGCGTGCCGCATCCCCGGGCTCGCGGCGCGGGCGGCCGAGCTCGAGATGCCGGCGGTCGCGCTCACCGACCACGGCTCGCTCGCCGGCGCGGTCGAGCTCTACCAGGAGGCTGGCAAGCAGGGCGTCAAGCCGATCCTGGGTTGCGAGCTCTATGTCGCCGAGGACCGGCGGGCCCAGCGGAAGGGCTACGCCCACCTCACGCTGCTGGCCGAGGACAACACTGGCTACGGCAACCTGATCAAGCTCGCCTCGGCCGGCTACCTCGAGGGCTACTACTACAAGCCTCGTGTCGACTGGGAGCTGCTCGAGCGCCACTCGCAGGGACTGATCGCGCTCTCGGGCTGCCTCTCGGGTCGCGTCTGCAAGGCGCTCGAGGAGAATCGCGGCGACGACGCGCGCCGCGACCTCGACCGGCTCGCACAGGTCTTCGGCCGCGACTCGACCTACGTCGAGATGCAGAACGCCGGCCTCGACATCCAGTCG
>Ga0207675_100007802_pt1 | contig 10098 bp, 10 predicted proteins | sample KBSSwiS42_FD_184305 | JGI IMG/M metagenome (GOLD analysis project Ga0207675, IMG submission 184305) | Switchgrass rhizosphere microbial communities from Kellogg Biological Station, Michigan, USA - KBS Switchgrass S4-2 (SPAdes) (version 2) | ecosystem: Host-associated > Plants > Roots >...
ACGGCCTGGCCAACCCCGCCGCTGCCGCCGACGACGAGCACCGCGCCCGCCGGAAACAATTGTTCGGTCATGAATTCCTCTCGATGAGATGCGCTGCGTGGAACGAAGCGGCCATGTCTCAGGCCGGCGGCAACCCCTGTTGAAGCATGTCGATCAGGCGACGCTTCATCGGGATGACCCAGTCGGATTTCAGCTTCGGGTCGAGCAGGCCCGCCTCCTCGAGCTCGTCGCAGAGTCGCATCTGGTGCGCCATGTCGAAGAGATCGTACTGCGAGGAGAACTTTCCGCCCCCACCGTAGGTGATGAAAGACACGCCCTGCGTCTCGTAGTGGCTGCCGTCGGCACGACGGCCCGGCCCGCGGTTCGCCCAGCGACTGATGATCCGGTCGCCATTGATTCCCCAGTCGAAGATCGGAAAGCTCCACCCCTTCCAGGCGGCGCCGACCTCCATGTCGCGCCCATAGTGCGTGCGACGGATTTCCTCCCGTCCGTTCGCCACGACCAGCATCGTCCCGCCGTACGGGCAGGTATACACGCAGTCCTCGTGGTAGAACTCGTCCGCGAGCCAAGACCACGAGCCGCGGCGCTCCGCTTCCTTGAACGCCTCGGACAGCCCGCGAATCGCGGCTTCGACTTCTGCGTGGCTGTACGACATCAGGCGGTCTCCTTCGGGTAGTCCACCGCGCCCGCGACGGACTTCGCGGCCAGCACCGCTTCGAGCACCCCTCCGGCATAGCTGCAGTGCAGCGCCGTCTTGAACTCGGTACGGCTGCCCGAGATCTTCCAGTCGCCATCCAACTTGACGTATTCGTCGTGGTAGACCGCGCTCAGGAACGTGACGGTCCTGTCCTTGGTGTTGAGGTTTCGATACTCGAGCGCCCACAGCCCGCGCGCGTGCGTGTCGTCGAGGATGTCGATCTCGGAATTCGTGCCGTGATGCATGTCGAGGATGTGCGGATGACATCCCGCCGCACGGTAGAGCGCGGCGAACTGGTCCCTGTGGCTCAGGACGCCGACATGGCCCATGTCGATCCTGACTTCGCCGTCCGCGAAGCAGCGGCTGGCGCCTTCGGGATCCTGCGAGTCGCAGGCGTTGAGATAGCGCGCCTTCAGCCGGCGGATGGCCTCGATGTCCTCGAGCCGCTGCAGCCGGCGGCCCATCTCCTTGAGCGTTGCGTCGGTCATTCGCCACCTCGTCGATCGCACGTCGGGCCGTGAATCATGCCAGCAGTCGGCGCGTCCGTGGGGCTTGCGGCCCGTGGCCGGCCACGACGAGACTGTGGGACTCTGCAGGAGGCCTTCGATGGATGCCGATGACTATTTTTCGATCCAGAAGCTGATCTTCACCTACCCGCAGCTCCTCGACCGTGGCGAGGTCGAGGCGATGGCCGATCTCTTCGCGCACGCGACCGTGCACTTCCCGGAGCAACCACCGATCCACGCCAACGCCGCGGCGGTTGCGCGCGCCTATCGCGATTTCCTGCACATCTATCCGGATGGCACGCCGCGGACGCGCCACGTGATGGCGAACCTGATCATCGAGCCGGATGGCCCGGATCGTGCGCGCTCGACGAGCTGCGTAATGGTATTCCAGCAGACAGCTGGGTTCCCGCTGCAGCCCATCATCGGCGGCGACTACGAGGATCGCCTGCAGAAGATCGATGGCCGTTGGCGCTTCATCGAGCGGCGGATTCGCAACGACCAGGTCGGCGACCTGAGCGCGCACGGCCGCTATCGCTTCGATGGCTCGGTGGACGCACCTGTCGAAGACTGATCACCGCGTGTCGCTGCGGGGGCGCCGGTTGCCGTGATGCACCGCGCCTGGCCGTCGTGCCTCGCTGCGCTCGCGCTCGCCCTCGCGCCGCGCGCGGGCAGCCAGGCGGGCCCGTCGGACGTGAGCGCGGCATTCACCTCGCCCCACGCGACGGAACGGGAATCGGCGCTCGATCGGCTCATCGCGACGCAGGATGCACGACCCGAGTTGCTGCCGCTGCTCGCGCGCGTGCTCGATGACCCGGACCTCGCCGTGGCAGGCAAGGCCGCCACCGCGCTCGCGCTCCGGGGCGCGGCGGCCTCGCCCACCCTCGCCCAGCTGCTCGTGGGCGGCTCACCGCAGCAGCGCTGGGGCGCCACCGTCGCGCTCAGCCACGCACCCGCGGATATCCGGCCCTTTCTACCCGCCTTGACACAGCAGCTCGCGGACGCCGACTCACGGCTGGTCAGCGCGAGCCTCGCCGCGCTGTCGCGCCTCGAGGCGGATGCGGCGCCTGCGCAGCTGGCGCTCGAGGCGGTGCTCACACACGAGGACGCGGAGATCCGCCGTGCGGCGCTCGTGACTCTGGGAAGGATCGGGCCCGCCGCAGCTCGGGGCGTGCCGGCGATCGCGCCCTTCCTGAACGATCCGTCCGCGGAATTGCGCCTGGCCGCGGCCGAGGCGACGCGTCGGATCCGCCCACCTGCGCCGATTCCCACCTCGCAGCTCGCAGCGCACCTCGACTGGCTGCGCGAGGAAGTGCCCGCGCTGATGCGCCAGCACCACGTGCCCGGCGTCTCGATCGCTGTCGTCCAGCAGGGTGAGCTGCGGTGGGCGGAGGGCTTCGGCGTCGCCGATGTGCGCACCGGGCGGGTGGTGACGGCCGAGACCGTGTTCGAGGCCTGCTCGATGTCGAAGCCGATCGTGGCGCTCCTCGCCGTGCAGCTCGTGCAGGAGGGCCGGCTTGATCTCGACCGCCCGCTCGTCGAGTACCTCGGCCGCGACTACTTGCCCGACCAGCCGGCGCACCGGCGCATCACCGCGCGCATGGCACTCACGCACCGCACCGGCCTCGAGAACTGGCGCCCGGGCTACGACGAGATGGGCGGCCCGCTCGCGCTCATGTTCCCACCGGGCTCCGAGTACACGTACTCGGGCGAGGGGATCCTGTTCCTGCAGCGAGCGCTGGAAGCGATCAGCGGGCAGCCGCTCGAGCGCCTGGCGCAGGAGCGGCTCTTCGCGCCGCTCGGTCTCGCGCGCACGAGCTTCGTGTGGTCCGAGACGCTCGAGGCGGACCTGGCGAGCGGCCACCGCGAAGACGGCGGCTTCAAGGAGCGAACGCGCTACCGGAAAGGAAACGGTGCGTACTCGCTCTATACGACACCGATTGAGTACGCGCGCCTGATGCTATCGCTGGTGCGACCGGCGCTGCTTCGCGAGCGTGCGTTCACGCCCGAGAGCATCGAGCGCCTGCTCGCACGCGAGCTGCGCCTCGACGACGGGGACGCGCTCGTGCGGCCCGGCCTCGCGCGTGCCGTCGCCACCTACCGCGCGCTCGGGTTCAAGCTTGACGTGACCGCCGAAGGCGACATCGCCTGGCACACGGGCGCCAACAGCTCGGGCTTCCGGACGCTGGGCCAGATCAACCCCGCGAAGGGCTCGGGTCTCGTGGTCTTCACCAACGGCGACGGCGGCTCGCGCGTGCACGAGGCCATCGTCGCGCGGATCGGCAACCTGTAGCTCTCAGCGGCGAAGGATCACCGATGACCCGTGCCCGAACAGCCCCTGGTTCGCGGTGATCCCGACACGTGCGCCCTCCACCTGGCGTGTACCCGCCTGACCTCGCAGCTGCCAGGTAAGCTCGCACACCTGCGCGAGCGCCTGGGCGGGCACCGCCTCGCCGAAGCACGCGAGACCGCCGCTCGGATTCACGGGGATCCGCCCGCCGATCCGCGTTGCGCCGCTGCGCAGGAGCTGCTCGGCCTCGCCCGGCTTGCTCAAGCCCAGATACTCGCACCAGTCGAGCTCCATCGGCGAGGCGAGGTCGTAGACCTCGGCCACCGAGACGTCCTCAGGTCCGAGCCCGGCTTCCTCGTAAGCCTTGGCCGCGATCGAGGCGCGAAACGAGTGCGCCTGTGTCGCGGCCGCGGAGTCCGTGGCGATGTCCGGCATCTCGACCTCGCCGCTCGCGAAGCGCGGCGTCACGGTCGAGATCGCCGCGATGCGCACGGGGGTGCGCGTACGCCGGCGCGCGTACTCCGTGCTCGAGATCACGACCGCGGCGCCGCCGTCGGATGTTGCGCAGACGTGCAGGAGGCGCAAGGGATCGGCGACCATCGCCGAGGCGAACACTTCATCGGCGGTGTACCGCTTTCGATACCGCGCATTTGGATTCTCGGCGCCGTGTGCGGCGTTCTTGACCTTGACCGCCGCGAAGTCCTGCTCCGTTGCGCCGTACAGGTCCATCCGGCGGCGCGCGTAGAGCGCGAAATAGGTGGGGTTGGTGATCCCGATGTGAAAGCGGACCCAGTCGGGGTCCTCGGGCCGATAGCCCTTGGCCGGCGCAAGAAACCCCTTGGGTGTCGTGTCGGCGCCCACCACCAGCGCAACTTCGCACTGGCCCGAGAGAATTTTCGCGCGCGCTGCAGCGAGCGCCTGCGAGCCCGATGCGCAGGCCGCGTACGAGGTATTGACCTCCGCACCCTGCCAGCCGAGCGCCTGCGCGAAGGTCGCACCCGCGACGTAACCCGGATAGCCGCAGCGCATCGTCGCCGCGCCGGACACGAACTGCACGTCGCGCCAGCCGACGCCGGCATCCTCGAGCGCAGCGCGCGCCGCGTGCACACCGTACTCGACGAAGTTGCGACCCCACTTGCCCCATGGGTGCATCCCGACACCGAGAACGACGACATCGCCGCTCATCGGGCACTCCCGGCGGGCTTCCACTTCCATATGAGCTTGTCGGTGTCGCCATCGCGGCAGAGCGTCTCGAGCACGAGCTCCATCGGCATCCCGACCTCGAGCTCGTCGACGCCCACACCGGCGACGACCTGGCCGAGCACGATCATCTTCTCGCGCTCGAGCTCGACGGCGGCGATCGCGAAGGGCGCGAACGGTTTCGGCGCGACGAAGGGCTCCGGCGGCTCGTAGCACGCGTTGGTGTACGACCAGATACGGCCCGTTCGCGAGAGCTCGACGTCCTCGAACGTCGTGCTCGCGCAATCCGGATTGCGACAGAAACTCGATTGGCGCGGAAAGAAGTAGGTGCCACAGATCGTGCAACGCGACCCAAGCAGGTGCGGCTGCGCCGCGTCCATCGTGAACCAGCCTTCGATCGCTGGGGCCTGCTTCGCGTCGTTCATTGCAGCGATGGGAGCGGGGAGAGACGGCGCATGATCCAACATCGGGCGGCGATGCGCGAGCATCCAGCCTATGCCCACATCATCGCCGTGCCGGGCGACCCCGCTCGCCGACGCTTCACTGCTCGACACGTCGGCTTCGTGATTAGGGGCAGGAAAGTCTACAAGCGCCCGTAGCGACCAATGCACACCGTGCCGCGGGTCCTGACATCGTTCACCAGCGCCGCCCTCGTCCGGCCCCCGCGCTTTGCCGACGCGGTGCGCCGAACGTGCGATGCGGAGCGCGGTCGGCGCGTGCGGCCGGCATCGACTGCCGCGGTGGAGGAGGCGGGGCGCGCTCCGGCTGGAACTTGATTCCCGAGCGGTCGAGCGGCAGGACATCGATCCTGCGGCCGAGCACGCCTTCGATCGCGCGCAGTCGATCGCGCTCGTCGCTCGACACCAGCGACAGCGCCTGCCCCGCGCAACCTGCGCGACCCGTCCTGCCGATGCGGTGGACGTAATCCTCTGGCACGTGCGGCAGCTCGTAGTTGACGACCTGCGGCAGCTCGACGATGTCGAGCCCGCGTGCGGCGATGTCGGTGGCCACCAGCACCTGGACCTTGAGCTCCTTGAAGTCGGCCAGCGCGCGGGTGCGGGCGCTCTGCGACTTGTTGCCGTGGATCGCGGCACACTCGATGCCGTCGCGCGCGAGCTGGTCGGCCAGCCGGTTGGCGCCGTGCTTGGTGCGGGTGAATACCAGCGTCTGCTCGGAGGCGACTTCGCGCAGCAGGTGGCTCAGCACTGCGCGCTTCTCGCCCTGCTCGACGAGGTGCACTCGATGTTCGACGAGCTCCGCCGGCGCGTTTCGCGCGGCGACTTCGATCGTGACCGGGACATGCAACAACCCGGTGGCGAGCGTCCGGATCTCGTCGGAGAACGTCGCCGAGAAGAGCAGGTTCTGACGCTTTTTCGGCAGCACGGCGAGCACACGGCGGATGTCGCGGATGAAGCCCATGTCGAGCATTCGGTCCGCCTCGTCGAGCACGAGATGGCGCACCTGCGAGAGGTCGATGGCGCGCTCGGCGAAGTGATCGAGCAGCCGGCCCGGTGTGGCGACGACGATGTCCACCCCCTGGCGGAGCGCATCGACCTGCGGGCGCGGGCTGACGCCACCGAAGATCAGGATCGTGCGCTGGTGTACATGCCGGCCGTAGTCGTTGAAGGACTCGCCGACCTGGGCCGCGAGTTCGCGCGTGGGAACGAGCACCAGTGCGCGGGGCGCGCGCGGGCCACGCGGATGCGGGTTCTCCGCATCCAGGCGCTGCAGCAGCGGCAACGCGAAACCGGCGGTCTTGCCGGTGCCGGTCTGGGCCGCGGCAAGCAAGTCGCGGCCGGCAAGCACGGGCGGGATCGCGCCGAGCTGGATCGGCGTGGGTGTGTCGTAACCCTGGTCGGAAACGGCGCGCAGAAGTTCGGCCGACAGGCCGAGTTGGTCAAAGGACATAAAAGAAATTTCCACAGCGCTTCTCCCGCGCGAGCGGGAACCGGACGAAGCGTCATTGATTCAATGACTAGGATCGAAGGCGCGGAATGCAGACTTCGAGAGGTCTGCAGGAGGGGCCGCGAGGGTCCTTAGAGCAAGGACACCGAAGAACCTCGGGCGCAGACCGGACTGCGCGGCGGCAAACTTGGCGCGGATTGTGCCTGAAACCTCCCCGCCGCGCCCGGGCGTGTATTCCGAGGCGCGGCGGATCGGTGCAAGTTACTGAATCAACTATGAATTTAAGCAGCTGTGGGGCAACAGGACTCCGCCCGTTGACCCACAGCTCCAATGTTGGCTATCAGCCAGGACTCCGCCTGTTGACCCATGCTCCAACGTTGGCTATCAACCGAGCTCGACCGGCACGAACAACCGGGTTTCGCCGCGTTGAACGAGCAGCGCGACGTGATCCTTCGCGCCAGAAACGACGGACTTCAGCTCATCGGCGCTGCGAACGGACTTGCCGTTAGCGGACAGCACGACATCGCCGGGCCGGATTCCGGCTTCTGCGGCGGCGCCGTCCGCGCCTTCCACGACGAGGCCGTTGTCGACGTCGATCTCGCGCTTCTCGTCCGCGGAAAGCGGCCGCACCATCAGGCCAAGGCGTCCGGAGTCAGTCTCGCCGGCGTTGGCGGCGACGCTCGCCGCTTCCTGCATTTCATCGAGCCGCACGTCGAGTTTCCGGGTCGAATTGCCGCGCCAGATCTCGACGGGCACTGTCTTGCCCGGCGCAGACGTTCCAACGAGCGCCGGCAGCGCGCCGGCTGCGTCGACGGGATGGCCATTGAAGGACACGATCACGTCGCCGGCCTTGATCCCGACACGATCCGCAGGTCCACCGTCCTCGACGGAGGTCACCAGGGCGCCGTGGGGGGCTTCCAGGCCAAATGACTGGGCGAGCGCCTGGTCCATGTCCTGGATGCCGACGCCGAGACGGCCGCGAGTCACGTGACCTTTGGCCTGCAGCTGCCCGCTCACGTCCATCGCCATGTCGATCGGGATCGCGAATGAAACACCCTGATAGCCGCCCGTGCGACTGTAGATCTGCGAGTTGATACCCACGACCTCGCCATCGAGGTTGAACAGCGGTCCACCCGAGTTGCCGGGGTTGACCGCTACGTCGGTCTGGATGAACGGCACGTAGCCGTCGTCTGGCAAGCTGCGGCCCTTCGCACTCACGATGCCTGCGGTCACCGAGTTGTCGAAGCCGAACGGAGCGCCGATCGCGACGACCCACTCGCCGACCTGCAGCTTCTGGGGATCGCCCAGCCGTACCGCCGGCAGGTTCGTCGCCTCGATCTTCAGTACCGCGATGTCGCTCTTCGCGTCGGACCCGAGCACCTTCGCCTCGAACTCACGTCGATCGCGCAGTCTCACGGTGACCTTCTGCGCGTCCGCAACGACGTGCGCGTTCGTAAGGATCAGCCCGTCGTGGCTCACGATGAAACCGGAACCCTCGCCGCGCATCGGCACGGGCTCCTGTGGCATTGGCATGCCGCGGAAGAACTGCGAGAACGGGTCATCGGGGCCGAAGCCCGGCATCTGCGGAACTTGCGGCATCCGGGCCGCAGTCTTCACGTTGGCGCGGACGCTGACGTTGACGACGCTCGGTCCGTACTGCTCGACCAGGCCACGGAAATCCGGCAACCCGGCTCGCACCGCGTTGGTTGCCGCAGTGGCGGGAGCCGGAAGCGCTGCGGCCGGGGCAGTAGCTACCTCCGCGGCGTGGGGTGCGCTGCCGTACAGGTACAGGGCCCCGGCCGGAACGCCGACGGCCGCCGCGCCGAGCAGCGCGGTCGCTATCGGATTCCGGATGAGATTGCTGACGCTCATTGTTCGATCCTCCTCGAGATGCTCGCGCCCGTCCTGGACGGTGCACTTACGAGGACGGATCGTGAGCCCACATCCTTAACCGCAGCTTAAGAAGCTGCGGTCGGGAGGGTGACGCGAACCGAGAGCCCGCGGCCATCGCGGCCGCGCCCAAGCTCGACGCGGCCTCCGTGGCGCTCCGCGATGGTCCGCACGAGCGCAAGGCCGATTCCGCTACCCGAGGAGCCCGTCCCCGGTACGCGATAAAAACGGTCGAACACGCGGGTTCGCTCGGGCTCGGGAATGCCGGGTCCGGTGTCTACGACTTCGAGTACCGCTCCCGACCCGGTCGCGGCCTGCTCGCGACGGACCAGCACGTCGACTTGCCCGCCGTCCGGCGTATAGCGCAACGCATTATCGAGGAGGTTCCGCAGCAGCACCCGCAACGCGTCGGGGTCGCCCTGGAGGGCGACCGGCTCCGCATGCGCGAGACCGAGGTCGATGTGCCTGCGATCCGCGAGTGGCAGTGATTCTTCAATCACTTCAAGCGCCAGCTCGACGAGCGACACCCGCTCGGGGGCCGCGGCCGGGCCGCGCTGTTGCCGGGCGAGCGACAGCATCTGCTCGACCAGCCGGTTGGCGCGCAGCACCCCGGAGCGAAGCTGCTCGAGCGCCCGAGTGCGGCTTGACTCGTCGGCGGCCGACGCGAGTGTCTGCATCTGCAGATCGAGCGCGGTGAGCGGCGAGCGCAGCTCGTGCGCCGCATCGGCGATGAACGCGCGCTCGTGTTCGAGCGCGGTGCGCAGACGCGCGAGGAGCTCGTTGAGCGCGACGACCAGCGGCTGTACTTCGACAGGCAACCCCGCCACCGGCAGCGGCTCGAGCGTGTCGGGACGCCGCGCCTCGACCAGCCGGGTCACGGTCTTCAGCGGCTCGAGCGAGCGTCCGACGATCCACCAGATCAGCAAAGCGAGCACGGGCATCAGGACGCCGAACGGTGCCAGCGTGCGCAACGCCAGCCGCGCGGCGCGGGCCTCGCGGACTCCGAGGGTCTGACCGACCTGGATAACGTGGCCGCGCGCGAGGACACTGAACGTCCGCCAGCGCTCTTGCGGCGTCTCGTCGGTCGAAAATCCGAGCGTGGCCGTCCGTGGCAGTTGCGCCTGCGGGCGCGACACGTAAACGCGCTCGCCGTCGAGCGTCCACACCTGCACGACGAAGTCGTACTGCGGGATTTCCTCCGGGAGCCCCGGCGACGCCGAGAAACCGTAGGCCTGATCACGCAGCAGCAGCGCGGTCTCCCGCAGGTGGTAGTCGAAGAAGGCGTTGGCCTCTCTGAGTGCGTTGCGATAGATCACGTAACCGCCCGCCAGGCCGACCAGCAGCACGGCTCCCAGGAGCCATGCCAGGAGCGTACCGCGCAGCGATTTCACGACGCCGGCTCCAGCCGGTATCCGACACCGCGGATCGTGCGGATCAACGCGGTACCGAGCTTGCGGCGGAGGGCGTGAATGTAGACCTCGACGACATTGCTTTCGATTTCCTCGCCCCAGCCGTACAGACGCTCCTCGATCTGGGCGCGCGACAGAACACGACCCGGATGCTCCATCAGCGCGAGCAGCACGGCGAACTCCCGCGCCGAAAGCGGCACCGGA
>Ga0207675_100007803_pt1 | contig 10097 bp, 5 predicted proteins | sample KBSSwiS42_FD_184305 | JGI IMG/M metagenome (GOLD analysis project Ga0207675, IMG submission 184305) | Switchgrass rhizosphere microbial communities from Kellogg Biological Station, Michigan, USA - KBS Switchgrass S4-2 (SPAdes) (version 2) | ecosystem: Host-associated > Plants > Roots >...
CCGGTGCGGGCCTGCTTTCGGTCAGCTTCGAACACGTCATGACGGTGTTCCCCGGGTTCCGTCCCGACAATATCCTGACCGGCCAGATGACGCTTCCGGGCAAGAACTATCCGGATGTCGCCGCGCTCCTTTCTTTCAGCGAGCGCCTCAGCACGGCCCTCGACCGCCAACCGGGCGTGCTGGCGACCGGCTTCGCGACCAATGTGCCGCTGAGCGGGATCAGCAACAGGAGCGCAGCCACGGTCAAAGGCTACAGGCGTGGTCCGGGCGAGTCGCCGCGCGGACATTACTCGTACGGCGTCGGCGGAGATTATTTCGCCGTGCTGGGCTACTCGCTCCGTGAGGGACGGCATCTCACCGCGGCCGATTCACGCCGAACGGAGCGTGTCTGCGTCGTGGACGAGGCATTCGCGAGACGGTACTGGCCCGCAGGCGGGGCGATCGGCCAGAAAGTGTTCCAGGGACCGAATGAAGGTCCCGACGCGGAAGCTTTCCGGGTCGTCGGCGTCGTCGGCGCGGTCAAGCAGGCGGCGCTCGCGGAGGAGGATGGCCTCGGCGCTGTGTACTATCCGTTCGTGCACCGCGCCGAGCGCAACATCTTCGTCGTGGCTCGCACGAGCCTGCGCCCGGAAGGGCTCGGCAACACGCTCCGGGATGTTGTCCGGACGATCGACGCCGAGCTGCCGGTCAACGACATCCGGTCGATGGACGGGCGGATCGCCGACAGCCTGGTGGACCGGCGGTCGCCGGCGCTGCTGGCGGCGGCCTTTTCCGCGATGGCGCTGCTGCTCGCCGCCATTGGAACCTATGGGGTCCTGACCTATGCCGTCTCCGAGCGCCGCAAGGAGATCGGCATTCGCATGGCGCTCGGCGCCCGTCCCGATCAGGTGCGGCGTCAGTTCCTGTCCGTTGCGCTTCAGCTGCTGGCGGTCGCGGCGGTCCTCGGTCTCGCCGGCGCATGGCTCACCGGGCGGGCGATGCAGGCGATCCTTTTCCAGGTACCCGCCGTTCACGCCCCGACGCTCGTGGCCACGGCCGTCATCATCACCCTCGTCTCCCTCGTGGCGTGCCTGCTCCCGGCGCACCGTGCCGCCCGCATCTCGCCGGCAGAAGTGCTGAATCACTAATCACTAATCCTTGAATCTCTAATCCTTGAATCCTTGGAATCCCGAATCTCGAATCAGTGGCGTACAATCCCCGCGGTGATTCGTGATTCCAGGATTCAACGATTTCAAGGATTAGTGATTCGTGATTAGTGATTCGAGACTTGTCGCCGTCGCCCTCGCTGCGCTGTTGGTCCTCGGTCAGGGGTCCTCAACGCTTCGCCCTGACTCTCCCATCACGTGTACCGACTGCGCGGAGTGGAACGCGCCTCGCGAGCCGGGTCGCGTCTTCGGCAATACCTACAACGTCGGGGTCGGTGGTCTCTCGGCGGTGTTGATTACGTCGGACAGCGGGCTGATTCTGCTCGACGGCGCCCTGCCGCAGTCCGCGCCGTTGATTGACGAGAACATCCGCAAGGTCGGCTTCCGCACGGCCGATATCCGGCTGATCCTGAACTCGCACGCGCACTTCGATCACGCCGGCGGCATCGCGGCGCTCCAGCGTGCGAGCGGAGCGGTGGTGGCGGCCAGCGCCTCCGGTGCTCGCGCGCTCGAGCAGGGCGGACCGACCGCCGACGACCCACAGTACACGCCCGGCGTGAAGTTTCCGGCTGTCCCGAAAGTACGAGTCGTGGCGGATGGAGAAGTTGTCCGCGTCGGCAACCTCGCGGTGACGGCGCACCTCACGCCCGGCCACACGCCCGGGGCCACCGCGTGGTCGTGGCGATCCTGCGAGGGCACGCGCTGCAAGGAGATCGTCTACGCCGACAGCCTGAACGCCGTCTCGTCGCCGGGGTTCCGCTTCACCGGCGATCAGAAGACTCCCGACATCGTCGCGGAGTTCCGCCGCAGCATCGCGAAGGTCGCCGCGCTGCCCTGCGACGTGCTGCTGGCCGTGCATCCGGCGCTTGCGACCGGCCAGACCTGCCGCAGCTACGCGGCGGTGGCCGCGAAGCGCCTGGATGAACGCGTCGCCGAGGAGCGTCGATGAATCGCCTGCGGCTGCCCGGATGGACGATCGCCGCGGCGTCGGTCGCACTTGGGTTTGGAGTGCAGCTCGCGGCATGGCAGGGCCAGGCGGGCACGCCGATTGCGCTTCACGCCGGCAATCCCCACTACTTCCAGTGGCGCGGCCGTCCCACCATCCTCATCACCTCGGGCGAGCACTACGGCGCGGTGATGAACCTGGACTTCGACTATCGCAAATACCTCGACACGCTGGCCGCCGCAGGGATGAACTACACGCGGGTCTTCAGCGGCGCCTACGTCGAGCCTCAGGGCGCGTTCAACATCACGCGCAACACCCTGGCGCCGGCGCCCGGCCGATTCATCGCGCCCTGGCCACGCAGTAACGAGCCCGGTTACGCGAACAGCGGCAACAAGTTCGATCTCGCGCGCTGGGACCCCGCGTACTTCGCCAGGCTGAAGGACTTCCTCACCTACGCGGCGAAGAAAAACATCGTCGTCGAGCTCACCCTGTTCTGCCCGATGTATGAAGAGATGCAGTGGAAGCTCAGCCCGATGAACGCGGCCAACAACGTGAACGGCGTCGGCGCCGTCGCGCGCACCGACGTCTACACGCTCGACAAACATGGCGGCCTGCTGGCCGTGCAGGAGGGGCTCACGCGCAAGATCGTGACGGAGGTGAACGGGTTCGACAATCTCTTCTTCGAGATCTGCAACGAAGCCTATTTCGGCGGCGTCACCATCCCCTGGCAGCACCGTATTGCCGACGTGATCGTCGAGACCGAGCGCGGCCTGCGCTCGAAACATCTCGTCGCGCAGAACATCGCCAACAACTCCGCGAAGGTCGTCGACCCGCACCCCGCGGTGTCGATCTTCAACTTTCACTACGCCACTCCGCCCGACACCGTCGGCATGAACTACGCGCTCGACAAGGTCATCGGCGACGACGAGACCGGGTTTCGCGGCATCACCGACGAGCCATACCGGACCGAGGCGTGGGATTTCGTCATCGCGGGCGGCGGACTCTACAACAATCTCGATTACTCGTTCGTCGCCGGCCAGGAAGACGGCACCTTCGTTTATCCGGCGACGCAGCCCGGCGGCGGCAATCGCGGGTTTCGCCGCCAGATGAAGGTCCTGAGCGACTTCATCAACGGCTTCGATTTCGTCCGCATGTCGCCGGACCCCTCTGCGATCAAAGGCGGCGCGCCGCCTGGAGGGACCGCGCGGGCGCTGGTCGAGCGGGGCAAGGCGATGGCGATCTACGTGCGGAAGGCCCTATCGACCGGGCCGTGGTCGGCGCGCTGGACCGGCTTCATCGAGGCGCCGTCGAGCGGCGAGTACTCGTTCCACACGTTTTCCAACGACGGCATTCGGCTGCGGGTGAACGACGCCGTCCTCGTCGAGGACTGGACCGATCACGGCGAGAAAGAAGACACCGGCCGCATCACGCTGACCGCGGGCCAGCGCTACGCGGTGCGCCTCGAGTACTTCTACAACGGCGGGCAGGGCGTGTCGAAACTGTGGTGGACGCCGCCTGGCGGCAGGAAGGAGGCGGTCCCGGCGAGCGTCCTGCAGTTGCCGGCGGGCGGCCGTGGCCTTCGCGGCGAGTACTTCAGGGGCGTCGACCTGTCAAACGCCTGGGCACAGCGCGACGATGCCCAGGTCGACTTTGCCTGGGGCGTGGAGCCGCCGATTGCCCGCGCGTCAGCCGGTCCCACTGCCCTGCAGATCGAGCTGACGGACGGGGTCTGGCAGGGCGAGTGGGTCGACACGAAGTCCGGGAGCGTGGTTCGCAGCACCCGCGTGGACGGCGGCGCCATCCGCACGTTCGACGCGCCGGCCTACGACACGGACATCGCGCTTCGGCTGAGGAGACAGTAGATAGCTTCCAGCCTTCGCTCATGAATGCCGCGAAGGCCGCCGAGTCTACGAACGAGCTACGGCTGGCAAGCCCGCTTCCGCTTCCCGCTTCCAGTCTGAACCCCGCAACTGGCACTCAGGACACGATCGTCGCCTTCTTCACATACGCGGGATCGATCGTCACGCCGAGCCCCGGACCGGTCGGCACCTTCAGGATGCCGCCGACGCTCGTGAGCGGTGACGTGTCGGAGGTGACGGGCAGCGAGTCGTCCGTGCCCTTGAACTCCTGATGCGGGCCGGCGTTGGGCACGCACGACGCGAAATGGGCGACGTAGAGATAGCCCAGGCCGCCGCCAGACATGTGCGGCGTGCAGGGCCGGCCGGCCGCGGCCGCCATGCGGGCGACCCGGATCGATCGCACGAACCCGCCGAAGTAGAACAGATCCGGCTGCACGACGTCCACGCACCGGTGCTCGATCATCCAGCGGAAGCGCCGCAGGCTGCTTTCCTGCTCGCCACCGGCGACGGGGATGGGCAGCGCGTCGGCGATGTGCCTGGTCTCGTCGTAGAAGTCGAACGGCACCGGCTCCTCGAGGAACGCGAGACGATGCTCCTGCATGATGCGGCCGATGCGCAGCGCCATCGGGATGTCGTACGAGCCGTTGCCGTCGGCGTAGATCGTCATCGCGTCGCCGAAAGTCTTTCGGGTGAGCGGGATCATCGCCAGGTCCCGCCGCGTCGACGCGTCGTCGAACCGCATGCGCGCGCCGAGGCGGAACTTGATCGCCTTCGCGCCGGTTTCTTCCACCAGGCGCCGCAGGTACGCGATCTCCTCCTCCGGCGAATTGCCGCGGTTGCCGCTGGCGCGGTAGACGGCGATGTCGCGCCGCGCGACGCTGCCGAGGATCTCGCCGAGCGGCTTCCCGGCGATCTTCCCGAGCAGATCGAGCACGGCGATTTCGACGCTCGCGACCGGCACCCAGAACGGCAGCCCCTGCCATTTGTAGTTGGAGCTCGCGAGGTACACGCCGTCGAGGAGCGCCTCGAGGTCGCGCGCATCCTTGCCGACGAAGAACGGCGCGATGCGTTTCGTCAGGATCGGCCAGGTCGTCTCCAGCACCTCCGGATGACCGGCGGCGAGGCCCTCCGCGCCGTCGCGCGATCGGACGCGGACGAGAAAGTCCGCCGGGCCTTTGAGGAGCTCGATCGAAGCGATGGGGACGGGCGTCCGCCACAGCTCGCTGCGGAGCACCGGTGTCGCGGCCGCTTTCATGAGTGCAGCCGTCAATGAGCGATCGGAGTCCGTTCCCGTCTGGTGCGCGGCGGCGGAGGTCGAGGCGCCGAACCCCGCTGCCAGCGCGCCCAGGCGCATGAACTCCCGTCGATTCGTCGAGTGCCGCACGGTCGCCTCCTCGGTCGTTGGTCCGGTAGCCTACTACGCCAGGCTATCAAACCGCATTGCCGTGGGCTTCGTCCAATCGGTCATGAATCAGAGCTCGACCCGGCGCTTCGTCACACCGTTCATCCTCACCCTGCTCGCCTCGACGTGGCTGCTCGCGCAGAATGCGGAGCAGAACGCCGCGGATGCCGAGCGCGTCATCAAGGCGCTCGAGATTCGCGCCGGCAGCGTGGTCGGCGAGATCGGCGCCGGCGACGGAGCGCTGACGATCGCGATCGCGAAAGCGGTCGGCGCAACGGGCCGCGTGTTCAGCAACGAATTCAACAAGGACAGACTCGCCGAGGTCGTCAGGGCCGCGGCGAAGGCGGGACTCGGGAATGTGACCGCGATCGAGGGACGTGAGGCGGAAACGAACCTGCCAGATCGATGTTGTGACGCGATCTTCATGCGCAACGTCTACCACCACTTCGGCGATCCCGGCGCGATGAACGCGAGCCTGTTCACGTCGCTGAAAGCGGGTGGCAGCCTCGCGGTCCTCGATTTCGGACCGCCGCCGGGCGCGGAGAGCGCCACGCCGTCAGGACGATCGCAGGACGGACACCACGGCGTCACGCCGGCGGCCGTCGAGCGCGAGTTGAAGGCGGCCGGCTTCGAGGTCGTGTCCGCCAGCGAGTGGCCATTGCGCGCGTTCATGGTCGTCGCGCGGCGCCCCGTCGTCGAGTGTCCTGAACTGGCTAGAAACCAGACAGAAATCTCACCCCCAAAACCGTAAGGGGTCTGACCCCTCCCTTCCTCGGGCGACTGAAAATCTGTCCGGAAACCAGACGGTCATGCGGCCTCCGCGCCAATCGTGCGTCGAACTGTCCGAATCGCCGACACCGACAACGCCCCCAAAACCGTAAGGGGTCTGACCCCGTTTGGGGTGGCGGGGGGGAAAAGTGTTGGGAAAGCAGACGGAGGGGTGATCGGGCACAAAAAAAGAGCAGGCGCGGACATGGCCTCCACTCCACGTCCGGCCTGCTCGAAAGCGACCCGTCTTGATCAGAGAATCAGAATCGGAACCCCAGCGCGACCAGATACGCGCGGCCGCCGGTCAGCCCCGATCGCCACCCCGGATAGTCGGTCTCGGCCGTGGCCTGTCCGTACCGCGACCCTCTCGTGAACGTCGTCGGAATGCCGAGCGCGTCAACGGGCCCATCCCAGTTCGGCTCGAGCGTCGTGTCGAACGCGATCTGTTTCTGGCTGTTCAGCAGGTTCAGCACCTCGAATCGGATGTACGGCCTGACCGTCCGCCAGACCGGGACGGCGTAGTTCACCGAAATATCCGCCAGCGCATACGACGGGAACAGGTTCGCACCGCGCGCGCCGTAGTAGATGTTCTGCCCGCCGCCGCCCGGCTGATTGGCGTAGCCGAGCGCCGCGGCCTCTTCGATCTGGAAGTCGCTCAAATCCGCATTCACCGTGACGTCGCTGTACGGCGTCCCGGAGTTGTAGCGCCAGATGAACCCGATATCGGCCGCGCCGAACCGGCCGAGCGGCTGGTTGTAGCTGCTCAGCACGCGGATCTTGTGACGCTGATAGCCGGCGAGGCGACCCACGGGGAAGTTGCGGTCGGCATTGAACAGCTCCGGATAGTCGAACGCCAGGCTCGGGATGCCCGGTTGATTGGCCGCTTCTCCCTCGTAGTTGCCTTCGTTCTTGAGCTGCGCGGTGTAGCTGCCGTCGATCAGGAAGCGTGTCCCGAACCGCTGACGGCCCTGGAACACCAGGGCCTTGTAGTCGCGGAAGATCGAGTCGGGCGCATTCTTCCAGACCGCGATGTCGAACGCGCCGTAATCGATGCCGTCCTGCACGACCTCGGTCTGTCCGTTCTGGAGATTGATGAAATCCTCGAGCACGCCCGTGAGACGCCTCTGGACGTAGGTGACCTTCGCGTAGCCGCGCGTGCCGATCTCGCCGCCCGCCGACAGCGTGAACTCCTTGTTGACGGGAGAGTGGAGCCCATCGGCGAACTGCACGTTGGCGGTGGGGAAGTTGCCGAAGATCGGAGCCCCGAGATTCGACAGGTTGAAGGCCGGCGCGAAATCGAGCCCCTGACCCGCGGGTCCTTCATACGGGTAGATGACGAGGCTCGGATTCGCCACATCGGTGTTGTTGACGAACTGCGCTTCGCTGTACTTGCCCGCGTAGTGCGCGTAGGTTCCCTGCAGCACCCACTTGCCGTTGCCGAGCAGGTCATACGTCGCCGCGAGCCTGGGCACCCACGTGTCGGTGTCGGCGCCGACGATGCCGCCGGTGGCCTCGGTGCGAACTTTCTCGTAGCGGACGCCCAGGTCGACCGAGAGGTTCCTGGTCGCCGACCACCGATCGTGCGCGTAGAACGAGTTGGTGGTGATGTCGATCTTCGCGCCGCGTGACGCGATCCAGTTGTAGACGAGCGTCTCGTTGGGATCGAACAGCGGCACCACCCGGCCGTTGCTGCCGAATACCGGCGCGCCGCCGCTGGTCAGGTACGGCGTCCAGTAGACGTATCCCGTCGAGGTCTGCGAGTTGCCCCCCTTGTCGCTCGAATTGAAGCGCTCCCAGCCGGCCTTGACGTCGTGGCTCCCGCCCTTCGACGTCGTCAGGAAGTACGACACGCTGCCGGCCAGCTGCTCGTTGTTGCGGTCCTCGGGATCGGTGGCGTCGAAATACGGCGCGTTGAACAGGCGGCCGCTCGGCAGGCCGTCGCCACTCGACCGCATCGGAGAGTCCTGCAGCACCGTGCTCGACCCGCCGGCGTTCCTGAAGCCGAAATACTTGCGCGAGTACTGCGCCGTCGCGAAGAAGCGCGGCGACAGCACGCCGTTCCAGTTGAGTACGCCGATCTTCTGCGGCGTCTCGCGGTCCACGAGCACGCTCGGGTCGATCGCCTGCGACGAGATGCCCCGATTGCCGAGCTGCTTCGTGTCGTTGTTCAGGAAGCTGCCCTGGAATGTGTGGTTCTTCGCGACGGTCCAGGTGACCTTGCCGTCGATCCGCTTGTCGTCGTTGGTCTGGGCTCCGGGGATCCCGGTTTCGACGAGGTTGTAGGGCACCTCGATGTTCTCGGAACGGCCCGACAGGAAGAACCAGACCTTGTCGCGGAGAATCGGCCCGCCCAGCGTGGCCTCATGGGTGCTCTGCAGGCTGTCGCGGCGGGTGGTGGTTTCGAACGGCGTCTCGTCCACCCAGGAAGGATTCGACAGCGTCGCGCGGTAACTCCCCGAGAACTGGTTGCCGCCGCGCTTGGTGACGATGTTGACCACGCCGCCGGAGAAGCGGCCGTATTCGGCGGAGATGCCGGCCGTGAGCACCTGCGTCTCGTCGATCGCGTCCTCGATGAACAGGTTGTGCGGGCTGGCGAAGATGTTGTCGTTGATGTCGACGCCGTCCATCAGAAAGACGTTGTCGAACGCGAACCCGCCGGCAATCTGCAGCTGTCCGGTGTTCGGCGTGTTGTCGGTCAGGTTGGGCGCCAGCTCGGCGACGTACTGCGGAGTACGGCCGACCGGCAGCGCGTCGATATCAGTCTTGCGGTAGTTCGCCCCGGTGACGGTGTTCGTGACAGCGGGCGACGATTCTGCGGAGACCTGCACGCTTTCGCTCACCCCCGCCAGCGCCATCGTGGCATCGAGAGAGGTGGTGCCCCCGAGCGCGACGACGACCTTTTCGGTGCGGGTCGCCATTCCGGTCATCTCGATGGTCGCGGTGTAATTGCCGGGAGGCAGCCCGCGGATGACGTAGTTACCATTCAGGTCGGTCAGGGCCGTGCGTGTGCCCTGCAGCGCCGGCGACGTCACCGTAACTGTCGCGCCAGGCAACGAGAGACCATCCGACGACCTGACGGTACCGGTGACGACGCCGGTCTGCAGGCCCTGAGCGGCGGCCGACCCGGCGGCAATAATTGTGGCAAGCGCCAAAAGCCCCAGTCGGAGCCAATGTAGACGTTTCATGGGATCTGGTCCTTTCTTCCTCAACAGAGCGCGGACGCCGTAGGAGCTCGCGCCGGGGAATCGCGAAGAAGAAAGGAGAGCAGCCCCCGTGCCGCTCGACCGGCTGCATGCGGTCAACTGGTCCCAATGGTGGCAGGCGAGTACGGGCCGCGCGTTGAGCGTGACGAACCACGCAAAGGAAGGGACGATGACCTCGGCCTTTCAGGGACGAAACCTTCGCCGCGGTTCAACAAACCGTAGAAGGTCGCGAGGCGGATTCGAGGATTTGAACCCGCCGCGGATCAGCGCAGCCGTTTGAGACGTGCTTCGAGCAGGTCAGCCATTTCGCGTTTGCGCTGAGGAGTCAGGTCCTGGTTCGAAAGGACCTCCAAACCCTTTCGCGCGACCTCAACCGATTGCGCGCGCTCGCCCGCCGCCTCGAGCGCCTCGGAGAGTGAGTCGTACGCATTCGCCGAGCCCGGGAACAGGTCCACGACCTTGCGGAAGATCACGATGGACTCCGCCGTCTTCTGCCCGCGCAGCAGCCGGTAGCCGAGCCGGTTCAACGACGGCTCCCTGAAAACCGCTGCCAGCGGATCGACCGCACGAGCCGCGTCGATCTCCCGCACGGCCGCGTCGATGCCTCGCGCCCTGACGATCGCCTCGACGGCTTCCAGCGTCGGCGCCGGCTGCACCGCGGCGTATTCGCGAACGGTCACCAGCCCGTCGGGGGCGCCATTCGCCTGCGGATCGCGGCGCAGGAACGCGACGGCCTCGCGATCGTGCTTGACGTAAGCGTTGAAGAACTGAAGC
>Ga0207675_100007804_pt1 | contig 10096 bp, 7 predicted proteins | sample KBSSwiS42_FD_184305 | JGI IMG/M metagenome (GOLD analysis project Ga0207675, IMG submission 184305) | Switchgrass rhizosphere microbial communities from Kellogg Biological Station, Michigan, USA - KBS Switchgrass S4-2 (SPAdes) (version 2) | ecosystem: Host-associated > Plants > Roots >...
CCACCGAAGCCGAGTTGCGCGCCGCGAGCGTCGACGCGGCCGTCGTCACGAAGATCACGGCGAGCCGGCCGTTCAAGAGCGCGAGCGCGCTCGACGAGCTGCTCGCGCCGACGCTGAACGAGCAGCAGCGCGACGAGCTGTACGGCCGGGCGTTTGTCACCATCAACTTGAACACCGCCTCGCGCGCCGAGATCCTGCTGATCCCCGGCTTGAGCGATCGCATGGCGCACGAGTTCGAGGAGTACCGGCCTTATACGAGCCTCGAGCAGTTTCGGCGCGAGATCGGCAAGTACGTGCCGGCTGCCGAGGTCGCGCGGCTCGAGCAATACGTGTTCGTGCCGATGAACTTGAACAGCGCGCCGGGCTCGGCCTTTCTCACGATCCCGAAAATGACGCAGCGCATGGTGCACGAGTTCGAGGAGTACCGGCCGTACACGGGCTTCGAGCAATTCCGCCGCGAGATCGGTAAGTACGTCGACCAGAAAGAGGTCGCGCGCTTCGAGCGCTACCTCGTCATCGAGTAGCCGCTCGAGTCGCGGATGCGCCACGGCTGTGGCGCCGTTCGGCGATCAGGCCGCCGGCGATGCCCTCGACGCTCTTCAGGGCGTGAGCCACGACATATAGCGCTGGCTGAGCGAGCGATCCCGTCGTGCCGACCCACATGACGGTGAAGAGAAGGATACCGAAGATGCCGATCAACGCACCGTGCAGCACGAACGCGGAGTCGATGCGCTTGCCGGCGGATGCGACGCACGCCGCTCAGGGGTCCAGGTGGTAGCGCAGGGCTACGGGAGCCGAATCGGCGAGCTTGCCGTCGACGAATCTCGGCCGGAACGTAGCGCTCTCGATGAAGCGGATCAGGTCTCGTTCCTCCGCACGTGTTGCGCCCTTGCCCGTGTCGAGGATCTCGATTTTTTTGGCGCCGCCACACTTCGAGATGTCGAATGAGACGTCGATGTAGCGTGGCGACTCCGTCGCAGCCGAAGCGAACGGGTTCGGCTCGTACGTCGGTAGCGTGACGGGGAGCTCCGGAAAAAAGATCGACGAGCGCGCCTCGTCGTCTTGCCCGGTCTCGCCGTAGGCCATCTCGTAGATTCGGAACGCCGTATCGCCGCCTAGGCAGCGCCGGTCCGGGGGCGTGGTTGTCAGATGCCAGTCCGCGAGCTCGGCGATCGCGTTCGCGCGAGCGACCGCCGACGCGTCGCTGCGGACTTCATAGGCGATCAATCGGACGAGGCTGACCCAACCGCCGACATTCCCGGCGACGGGTTGGCCAAAGTTGTGAATGACGGGTTCCAGACAGGTGCCGAGAAGTGGAAGCGCGACGAGCTGGTTGAGCGAGCGGTCCCGACAATAGCTGTTGAACACGCGGAACGCTTCGACCCGAAGCGCTTGCTTTTCGAGATCTCGCAGCTCCTGGCTCGCGTAGTCGCCGTTCTGGAGGATGACCTCGATCGCGTCGGCGTAGTACGTCAGGATTTCTTGTCGTAGTCGCCCGACTACGACCGAGCTCTGACCGGAGTGGCAACTGGTGCCTTCCAGCTGCGGGGGCGCGCGTACTTTGCCGCGCTGGTCGTGATAGGGACGCGGGTCCACCGGAACGTAGTAACAACCGAGCGCGATCTCCGGAGGGAACCCCCCGGTGCGATAGTCTTCGAGCGCATCCGCGCGATCGTCGGCGAGCTCGCGAAAGATCGGCAGCATGCGGATGTCATCGTGATGTCGCCGCGCTATCGTCACCATCTCTTGCTCGAGATCCCATACGCGCTCGTGTAGCCCTAGCGCTTGCTCGTTGCGGATCTGCTGACGCAGCAGTAGTGCCTCGTCAGCCGAGGACAAGCCCTGGTGGACGCGTGTGATGTATCTCGCCTCCTCGAGCGTGGAGATCGCCGACACGTGATTCTCGGTCTCCTCGTACAGAAGGGCCAAAGCGCGTAATGGATCGATCACGCTCTTCGGGTTAGGGCCGCCTTCGAGGCGTAACTGGGCGATCTGCTCGAGGAGCTGCTCTTGGGGGTTGATCGAGGCGGGCTCTGGGTCTGTCTGGGCCCATAAGCCGCGAGAGCATGGTGTGGAGACCGCAGTAGCGGCGGCAATCGCGATCCAGACGCCCTTGTTCACGTCGGTCACCTGGGCTGGCCCGTCCCGGCAATATACGAGCACGCCGTCGTCTTGTCGCCGTCCCGACCGGCGCGCAATACTCGCACGGGGGGTACACCATGAGCCTCATACCGCCGGTTCTGACGCTGATCGGCTGGACGTTCGTCATGTGGGTCTGGCTCTACGCGACGCGCATTCCGGCGCTGCGGGCCGCGCGTGTCGACCTGGTCGCGGTCTCGCGCACGGGCGCGAAGCTCGAGCTGCCGCCGGAGGTCTCGCGCGTTGCAGACAACTACAACCACTTGCACGAGCAGCCAACGCTGTTCTATGCACTGGCGCTCGCGGCGGAGCATGGAGCGGCAGTCGACGGCATCAGCGTCGCGCTGGCGTGGGGTTACGTCGGCCTCCGCGTGATCCACTCGCTCGTACAGGCGACGCGCAACGTGATCATCGTGCGCTTCTACGTGTTCGCGACTGGGTCGCTGCTGCTGTTGCTGCTGCTGCTGCGCACGATCTGGTTGTACGTCTGAATACGCCGATGGCGATGCGAAGATTTCGTCAGCCGACACGCCGGGACTTGCTGCGGCAAGCGGGCGCGCTTGCCGGCGCTGCGCTGTTGCCGGCACGGCTGGTAGCGCAGTCCACGGCGCTGACGACCACGCCGCTGTCGTCGCGCATGAGCGCAATCGCGGGACCGAATGCCACGGTGCTCGCAGCCGACAGCGACGACGGCGTCATCCTCGTCGACGGCGGTCACGCACCATGGAGCGACACGCTGCTGCAAACGGTCGAGGGTTTGTATCCCGGTAAGCCCGTTCGCGCGCTGTTCAACACGCACTGGCACGAGGAGCAGACGGGTGCCAATCGCGCGCTCGGCGAGCGCGGCGTCGAGATCGTCGCGCACGAGAACACGAAGCTCTGGTTCGGCAGCGAGGTCTGGGTTCGCTGGTCGGACAAGAAATATCCGCCGCTGCCGAAAGCTGCGCAGCCGTCGACGACCGTTTACGATCCCGGCCGCATGACGTTCGGCGACCGCGCCGTCGAGTACGGCTGGGCGCGCGACGCGCACACCGACGGCGATCTCTTCATCTTCTTTCCCGACGAGAACGTGCTCGTCGCGGGCGGCTTCGTGTCAAACACGACGTGGCCGATCATCGACTGGTGGACGGGCGGCTGGACCGTCGGAATGCTGAACGGCTTCGATCGCTTGCTCGAGGTCGCGAACGAGCGCACACGCGTCGTGCCGGCCGTCGGGTCCGTGATGTCGTTCGCGGAGCTGAAGGCGCAACACACGATGTACCTGACGGTCTTCGAGCGAATACACGGCCTGCTGATCAAGGCGCTCGGCGTCGACGAGGTCGTCGCCGCGAAACCGACCGCCGAGTTCGACGCACGCTACGGCGATCCGAAGCAATTCGTGACGTTGGCATTGCAAAGCACGTGGGGCCACTTGCGGGACGCTCATGACACGCGGTTGCGCAACATTGCTTAGGCGCGCGTTGCTCGCGACGTGCGCAGCCGCGGCGCTCGCGGGTTGCAGTCGCGAGCCCTCGCCCGAGGCGCAGTGGGCTCTCGTCGAGCAGTACTGCGTCGAGTGTCATAACGAGACGGATCTCGCGGGCGACATCGCGTTCGACAAGCTCGGTCCCGACGACGTCGCCGCGCACGCCGACACGTTCGAGCGCGCCGTGCGCAAGCTGCGCGGCCGCATGATGCCGCCGCCCGGCGGCACGCGACCCGACAACGCGGCGGTCGACGCGTTCGTCGCGTGGCTCGAGGCGACGCTCGACGCCGCGGAGCCACGGCCTGCGCCAGGCTACGTGACGCCGCACCGCATGAATCGCGCGGAGTACGCGAACGCAATCCGCGACTTGCTAGTGCTCGACGTCGATCCCGCGACGCTGTTGCCCGTCGACGGCGCCGAGCACGGCTTCGACAACATCGCGAACGCGCTGACGGTCTCGCCGTCGTTCATCGATCAGTTCTTGAGCGCCGCGCGCAACTTGAGCGCGCAAGCCGTCGGCAACGCGCATCCGCGCGCCGTCGGCGTGCCGTACACGATCGGCAATGCGCGCGCGCAGCAGTTCCACGTCGACGGCCTGCCGCTCGGCACGCGCGGCGGCGGCGTCATCGAGCACTACTTTCCCGCCGACGGCGAGTACAAGCTCAACATCGGCGACCTCGTCACCGGGACCTGGTGGTTCAACACAGAGCACGAGAACACGCTCGTCGCGCTGCTCGACGGTCGCAGGTTCTTCGAGCTCACGATCGGTGGCGGCCAGGATTCGAAAGAGCTCGACCAGATCCGCGCGCCGGCCGTCGATGCGATCAACGCGCGCCTCAAAAACATTCCGTTCACGGCGACCGCGGGTGTGCATCGGCTCGGAGTGACGTTCCTGCATCGGTCGTTCGCGGAGTCCGATCGGCAGCTCTACTCGCTGGTGCCCGGCGGCGGGCAGGACACGGTGATGACGCTGAACCAGATCGAGATCTTCGGTCCCGTGACAGCGACGGGCCTCTCGAGCACGCCGAGCCGCGACAAGATCTTCGTCTGCCGGCCGGAGATTCCCGCGGAGGAAACGCCGTGCGCGAACCGCATCGTCGCGTCGCTCGCGCAACAGGCATTCCGCGGCGCGTTCAACGCCGACGACTTGCCGAGGCTCATGCGCCTCTACGACGAAGGCGCAGCGAGCGGCGGCTTCGAGAAAGGGGTCGAGCACGCGGTCGCGGGCGTGCTCGCGCACCCGAAGTTCTTGTATCGCTTCGAGCCGAAGCCTGAGGGCGCGGCGCCGGGCGACTCGTATCCGCTTTCCAGTGTCGAGCTCGCGTCGCGGCTCTCCTTCTTTATATGGAGCTCGATCCCCGACGCCGAGCTGCTGGCGCTCGCCGCAAGCGACCGGCTCGCCGATCCCGCCGTGCTGCGGCAGCAAGTCGAGCGCATGCTCGCCGACCCGCGCGCCGAGACGCTCGCGTCGAACTTCGCGTACCAGTGGCTCGGCTTGGGCGAGCTCGACGGCCTGGCGCCGGACCCATTTCTGTTCGCCGACGTCGACCGCGACATTCGCAAGCATTTCGTGACCGAGTCCAAGCTCTTCGTCGACAGCGTCTTCCGCTCGGACTCGAGCGTGCTCGACCTGCTGACGGCGAATTACACGTTCGTCAACGAAACGCTCGCGCGCCACTACGGCATCGACGACGTCTACGGCACGCGCTTCCGCCGCGTCGAGCTCACGGACGAGAACCGTTTCGGCTTGCTCGGCAAGGGCGGCGTGCTGCTCGTCTCGTCGTATCCGAATCGAACGTCGCCCGTGCTGCGCGGCCAATGGCTGCTCGAGAACATTCTCGGCACCCCGCCGCACGCGCCGCCGCCGAACGTCGAGGCGCTCGTCGAAACCGTCGAAGGTCAGAAGGCGACGACCGTGCGCGCGCGGCTCGAGGCGCACCGGAGCAACTCGTCGTGCAACGCGTGCCACGGCATCATCGATCCGCTCGGCTTCGCGCTCGAGAATTTCGACGCCGTCGGCCGTTGGCGCAGCGAAGATCGTGAGGCCGGAGAGCCGATCGATTCGTCGGGCGTGCTCGCCGACGGCACGGCCGTCTCGGGGCCCGTCGAGCTTCGCGAGGCGCTGCTCGAGCGCCCCGATCAATTCGTGCAGACATTGACCGAGAAATTAATGACTTACGGGCTCGGCCGCGCGCTCGAGCACACCGACATGCCGACCGTGCGCCGCATCGTGCGCGACGCCGCGGAGAACGACTACCGGTTTTCGGACCTCGTTTGGGGTATCGTGAATAGCACGCAGTTTCGGATGAAGGGCGGCGCCTAAAGGGGGCAGCGCGCATGTTCATCGCCAAGAAACACCTGTCGCGCCGCACCGTGCTCCGCGGAGTCGGAGCCGCTATTTCGTTGCCGCTGCTCGACGCGATGATTCCGGCCGGTACCGCGCTCGCGCAGACCGCCGCACGTCCTAAACCGAAGCTCGGCTTCTTCTATCTCCCGCACGGCGCCGTCATCGATCGCTGGACGCCGGCCGCGACGGGCCGCGCGTTCGAGCTGCCGCAGATCTTGGCGCCGTTCGCGGCGTTCAAAGACTACATGACCGTCGTCAGCGGCTTGCGCAACCAGGCCGCAGAAGGCGCAGGTGTGCACACCGTGAATCCGGGCACGTGGCTCTCGTGTCAGTCGCCGTTCTGGAAGAGCGACGACCCGCTGCGCGGCATCTCCGCCGATCAGATCGCGGCGCGCGAGCTTGGGAGCGATACGCCGTTCCCGTCGCTCGAGCTCTGCACCGAGGTGAAGCCCGGCAGCGGCCAGGCGTGCAGCCCCGAGTTCGGCTGCGGCATGGGCTCGACGATCTCGTTCCGCACGGCGAGCCAGCCGCTGCCGATGGAGCACAATCCACGCAAGCTGTTCTATCGTTTGTTCGGCCAAGGCGATACGGCGGCCGAGCGCGAGGCGATCGTCGCGCAGACGGGCAGCTTGCTCGATCTCGTGAGCGGTGAAGCCGCGTCGCTGCGCGGCACGCTCGGCCCCGCCGATCAGGCGCGCATGAGCGAGTATCTCGACTCGGTGCGCGAGATCGAGCGCCAGGCGCAGAAGATGGCGGATCAGGATTTCTCGAAGCTCGACTTGCCCGACGCGCCGGCCGGCGTGCCCGCCGATTTCGACGAGCACATCAAGCTCCAGTTCGACCTCGCCGCGCTCGCGTACCGAGCGGGGCTCACGCGCATCGTGTCGTTCATGATGGCCGCCGAGATCAGCATGCTGACGTACAACCAGGTCGGCATCTCGGAGGCATTCCATCCGCTGTCGCACCACCAGAACAACGCGGACAAGATGGCGCGGCTCGCCGTCGTGCAGACGTATCACACGACGGTGTTCGCGCGGTTCCTCGACAAGTTGAAGAGCACGCCCGACGGCGACGGCTCGTTGCTCGATCACTCGATCCTGCTCTACGGCAGCAACATGAGCGACTCGAATCTGCACAACGCGGATCCGCTGCCGTCGGTCCTGTTCGGGCGGGGTTACGGAACCGTTCGCGGCGGCCAGCATCTGAAGCTCGCGCAAGACACGCCGCACGCGAACTTGATCCTGACGCTGCTCGATCGCGCCGGCGTGCCCGTGAAGTCGATCGGTAACAGCAACGGTGATATCGCCGACGTCTAACGCGCTCCGCGCGTTCGTTTCGCTGCTTCTTTGCGTCGCTGCCGGCCCAGTGCTCGCGGCGGAGTCGCTGCCGGAGCTCGTCGAGCTCGGGCGGCGCGAGGCGGTCTTGCGCGCGCTCGAGGATGGAGCCGACGTCGATGCGCGCGGGCCGGACGGCGCAACCGCTCTGATCTGGGCGGCGCATCGTGGGGATCGCGAGCTCGTCGCGGCGTTGCTGAAGCGCGGCGCGAATCCCGATGCGGCGAACGACTACGGCGTCACGCCGCTTGCCGCGGCGGCCATCGAGGCGGATGCCGAGATCGTCGGCGCGTTGCTGACGGCGGGCGCCGACGTCGAGGCGGCGAATGCCGAGGGGCAGACGGCGCTGATGGTCGTCGCGCGCACGGGGCGTGTCGACGCGGCGCGGTTGCTGCTCGAGCACGGCGCGCGCGTGAACGCGCACGAAAGTTTCGGCGGGCAGACGGCGCTGATGTGGGCCGCGGCGCAGAAGCATCCCGACATGATCCGGCTGTTGCTCGAGAACGGCGCCGACGTCGACGCGCGCGGGACCGCGCACGACTGGGAGCGCCGCGTGACCTCTGAGCCGCGCATCAAGATCATGCAGACGGGCGGCTTCACGCCGCTCTTGTACGCGGCGCGCGAAGGCTGCGCCGCGTGCGTCGAGCCGCTCGTCGCGGGCGGCGCCGACGTCGATCTCTCGGATCCGTACGGCATGACGCCGCTCGTGCTCGCGTTGTACAACCGCCAGTTCGATACGGCCGTCGCGCTGCTCGAACGGGGCGCCGACGTCAATCAATGGGACTGGTGGGGCAGGAGCCCGCTCTATCTCGCGATCGAGCTCAATCGCATTCCCGACAGCCGCCGCGGCGACTTGCCGGCGCTCGACAAGAACACGGGCCTCGACGTCGCGAGGGCGCTGATCGAGCGCGGCGCGAACGTCAACATGCGCTTGAAGCATCAGCCGCCGCTGCGCAACGAGCCCGGCGATCGCGGCTTCACGGACGGCAGCCCCGACGTGCTCGTCGTGAGCCCCGGAGCCACGGCGCTGCACGTGGCCGCGAAGGCCAGCGACGACGAAGCCGTGAGGCTCCTGCTTATGCACGGCGCGAACGTGCACGCGGCGAACGTGTTCGGCATCACGCCCGTGATGGCGGCCGCCGGCGTCGGCCACTGGTACGGCGTGTTCCGCGAATTCCCGACGATCGGCCGCTACAAGACGGGCGCCGAAGCCGTCGCGACGATGAAGCTGCTGCTCGCCGCCGGCGCGACGCTCGACGGCCGCACGACGGAGCTTTCCATCGGCTTCCAACGGCCGCGCGTCGCGGGATTGACCGCTGCGCACGGCGCCGCGTTCCAAGGCTGGAACGAGGTCATCGAATTTCTGCACGAGCAGGGCGCGCCGATCGACGCGAAGCAGACGAGCCCCGACGGCTCGACGCCGCGCGATATTGCGATCGCCGAAGGTAATCCCGAGACCGCCGCGCTCATCGAGCGGTTACTCGCCGAACGAGCGCAGCAATGACCAATCCACGCGCAGCTGGAGGGCAACATGAAAGCTCACACGGTCACCGGCGACGGCGGAACGAAGCTCCACGTGCAGGAAACGGGTAAGCGTTCCGGCAAGCCGATCCTGTTCATTCATGGTTTCTCGCAATGCTCGCTCGCCTGGAGCAAGCAGTTCGACTCCGATCTCGCCGGCTCGTTTCGGCTGCTCGCGCTGGATCTTCGCGGGCACGGGCTCTCGGACAAGCCGCGCGACGCCTACGGAGACTCCGCGATCTGGGCCAACGACATTCACGCAGTCATCGAGCAGCTCGAGCTGGCGCAGCCGATCTTGGTCGGCTGGTCGTACGGCGGGCCCATCATCTCGGACTATGTGGCTCGGTACGGCGAAGACGCGATCGCCGGCTCGAACTGGGTCGCGGCCGTTTGCCGACTCGGAGAGACGTTGATGCCGTTTCTCGGCGCGGAATTTCTCGCGGCTGCTCCAGGATTCTTCTCCGCTGACGTCGAAGAGAGCGTGAGCGCACTGCGCACGCTCATTCGCCTCTGCATACCCGGCGGCCTTTCGGCGGCAGAGGAAGCGCTGATGCTCGGGTTCAACGTCGCCGTCCCGCCGCACGTGCGGGCCGGGCTGTTGTCACGCAACCTGAACAACGACTCCGTCGTTGCAGACATGAAGAAGCCCCTGCTGATCACCTGGGCCGAGAAAGACGCAGTCGCTCTGCCCGCCATGCGCGATCATCTCGCTCGCCTGGCGCCGCACGCGAAGGTGTCGACGTATCCCGGCGCGAGCCACGCGCCGTTCTGGGACGCGGCCGAGCGTTTCAATCGCGAGCTGCGAGCCTTTCGCGAGGCGGCCTGAGCTTCGCCATGCTCGGGATATCAAGAACGCCTGCCGCGCGCGAGAACGTGACGACATCAGAAGCGGCGTACGCGTTCATGATCGCCGCGCCGCGATTCAACATGGCGCTGCTCATCGCGTTCGCCGCGATCGGGCTGGCGCTCGCCGCCGTCGGACTCGCGGCCGTGATCGGCTACGAGGTCGCCGAGCGAACGCACGAATTCGGCATTCGCATGGCGCTAGGCGCGCGCGCCGAGAACGTCCGCCGGCTCGCGATGAAACACGGTCTGATGCCCGCGTTCGCCGGCGTCGTGATCGATCCGCTGACGTTCGCCGGCGTCGTTGCGTTGCTCGTGCTCGTCGCGCTCGGCGCGAGCTGGCTGCCCGCGCGGCGCGCGGCGCGCGACGAGCGTGGATCCGATCACGGCGCTGCGCGCCGACTAGGAGTTGACCGATGTTGCTGGATCTCAAAGCCGCCTGCCGCG
>Ga0207675_100007805_pt1 | contig 10096 bp, 10 predicted proteins | sample KBSSwiS42_FD_184305 | JGI IMG/M metagenome (GOLD analysis project Ga0207675, IMG submission 184305) | Switchgrass rhizosphere microbial communities from Kellogg Biological Station, Michigan, USA - KBS Switchgrass S4-2 (SPAdes) (version 2) | ecosystem: Host-associated > Plants > Roots >...
CGACGAGTTGTCGGCTCTGCCAATGACTGCCGCAACGGAGACTGGCTCCGACAAGCGGAACACCGTCTAGCTGCATTTCAATCGAGGGCAATGGTGGAGTCCTTACGGTCTGACGTCGCGATGTCCGACGTTCAAGAACCGGCGGCCCGCGGCCCAATTAACCACATTTGCGCACGCGGCTCCGTGCGGCAGCGTACACAGAAGAAGGGTTCCGGCGGGCGTGTCAGGGTTCGCGCGGCAGGAGCCGATCGAACTCCCTCTTGAGGACGGCATAGCACTCGCACGAGCGCGCCTCGAGACCGGGCCGGTCCATGACTCTGATGCGTCCACGGTTGTAGCGAATCAAGCCGGCCTTCTGCAGCTTGCCGGCCGCTTCGGTCACACCTTCGCGGCGCACGCCGAGCAAGTTGGCGATCAGCTCTTGCGTCATCGTCAACTCGTTCGACGGCAGGCGGTCGAGGCTGAGCAGCAACCAACGGCACAGCTGCTGATCGAGGGAGTGGTGCCGATTGCAGACCGCCGTCTGCGCCATTTGCGTCAGCAGGGCTTGCGTATAACGCAGAAGAACTTGCTGGAGCTCCGCAGCGCGCATGAACTCTTGCTTGAGCTCTCGACCTCCCAAACGGTAGGCGTGTCCGGAGCTCTGGACGATACCGCGGCTCGGCGTCGTTTCGCCCCCCATGAACAGGGAGACCCCGACGACGCCCTCGTTGCCGACGATGGCGATCTCGGCCGACGAGCCGTTCTCCATGACGTACAACAACGAAACGATCGACGTCGTCGGAAAGTAGACGTGGCTCAGATGGATGCCGGACTCATACAGCGCATCGCCGAGGCCCATCGAGACGGGCTCCAAGCTCGGCTCCAAACGCTCGAGCACGTCGCTGGGCAACGATGCGAGAAGCTGATTCTGTAGAGGGCTGTGAGAACGCTTGGGCACGCTCAGGGCAGTGTAGACGAGATGGCTCGCGCCGGGTCGCTGCGTGCGGCACCGTACAGACCGTCGTTCGCGGCACGATCTACGGTGCGCGAACATGACCAGCCATCCACGAACGGCATGGGGACGGCGCGTAGCGCGGAAGCTGCCGATGGCCAATCGCCTCCTCGCCGGGCTACCGGCGCGGGTTCGGAACGACGTTCTGAATTGCTGCGAGGAAGTGGAGCTCACGTACGGCGAGCTCCTGAGCGAGTCCGCCGAGACCGTGCGATACGCGTATTTTCCGGCGGACGGATTCATCTCTCTCATGATGAGCGTGGGCCGTTACACGAACGAGGTCAGCCTCGTCGGCAACGAGGGCATGTTCAGTCCCACGTCGACGCTGGGCTTCGACGTCTCGCCACTGCGGGCTCTCGTTCAGGGTTCGGGCCACGCATTGCGCATGACGACGGCCGATCTGCGGCACGCGATCGACCGCTGCCCGCCGCTGCGGGACACGCTGAATCGTTATCTGTGCGTGATCATCGCGGAGCTAGCGCAAACCGCGCTTTGCAACGGTTGTCATACGATCGAAGCGCGCTTGGCACGCTGGCTTCTGATGACACACGACCGCGCGGATTCCGATCGACTCAGGCTCACGCACGGGCTGCTCGCGACGATGCTCGGCGTACGACGTAGCGGCGTCAGCGTCGCTGCTGCCGCGCTGCAGACCAGAAAGGCGATTCGCTATCGTCGCGGCGAAGTCAATATTCTCGACCGCGGCCGGCTGGAGGCCGTCTCCTGCGAGTGCTACGGGGCGGCCAGGAGCATGTACCGTCAGTATCTCGGCTAGCAGCCGAATTCACGCCGTCGCAGCCGCGCTCCCCATGCGGCGCAACCACCGATAGTGGGATCGCACCGCTGCGGCCATGGTCATGTTCCGGTTGTAACGCACGCCGAATTCCGCGCAAGTTCGTTCCACGATGGGAGCGATCGCGGGGTAATTCACGTGGCATATCCGCGAGAACAGATGATGCTCGATTTGAAAATTCAAACCGCCGAGCAGCCACGATGCCGCGATGCTGTGAGGCGCGAAGTCGACGGTCGTCTCGACTTGATGCACGGCCCACGCGTTGTCGATGCGCCCCGGCGACGAGTCGAGCGGGAAATCGGCTTCCTCGACGCAGTGCGCAAGCTGAAATACGGTGCCCAACACGAGCCCCAGCACGGAGGCGGTCAACACGTAGACGCTCGCGACTACCCAAAACGGATGGAACAACAGCGGCAACCCGAACGCGAGCGTCAGAAACGCGACTTTGCCCGCGACGAAGATCGCGAGCTGCCTGCCTCGCGGCCCCGGAACGACGTGGTCGCCCATGCGGCCGTTGATGACGAGCCGAAAGTCGTCGTAGAGGTGCCACTTCATCGCCATCGCGCCGTACAACAGCCAGACATACCAGTGCTGCCACCGGTGAATCGGTGCTCGCGGGTGGTGCGGCGTCAGGCGGCCGAAGCCGGCGAGGTTGATGTCGGTGTCGTATCCGACGACGTTGACGAACGTATGGTGGAAGACCACGTGCTTCCAATGCCAGAAGTGCGAGCTGCCGCCCACGAGATCGAGGCTCATGCTCATGAGCCGATTGACGAGCGGAGAGTCGGAATACGCCCCATGACTCGCGTCGTGCATGACGTTGAAGCCGATCGCGACGATCGTCAGCGCCAAGAGGACGGCCAGCGGCACGGCAACCCACCAAACCGTCGCGACGAAGACGAGCAACACATACGCGGCGCAAAATGTCGCGAAGATGAGCGCCGTCTTCAAATACATCGCCGGAGAATCTCGTTCGCTCCGGCCAAGGCTCCGCAAGTGAGCTTCGACGCGCTGTTTGACTACCGCGTGGAAACTGTTGTCGGCCCCGAACTTCAGTCGGCGAATCGACGGCGCCGACGGCAGAAGGGGGCTCGCGGCTCGAATTGCGGTGGGTATGTTCAGGTGGTGCGCTCGCAAAAGATGGATACTCGCAGCCTAAGTGAGCCCGGGGTGGTCGCTCTGTGCGGTAGCGTACAGAATCCTCTGCGCCTGTGCCGGTCGATCAAAGGAGTATGCCGCCGATCCACCAGGCCAGCGCCGCGATAGTCGCGGACGCCGGGATCGTGAGGATCCAGGCAATCACGATGTTGCCCGCGACGGCCCAGCGTACAGCACGCGTGCCGCTCGTCGTGCCGACGCCAACGATGGCGCCCGTAATGGTATGCGTCGTCGAAACGGGGATGCCGAAGTACGTCGCCAAGAACAACGTGATCGCGCCGCCGGTTTCGGCGGCAAACCCGCCCACGGGCTTCAGCTTCGTGATGCGCTGACCCATCGTCTTGACGATGCGCCAGCCGCCGAACGCCGTGCCTAGACCGATCGCGAGGAAACAGCTCATGACCACCCAAGTCGGCAATCGATCTTCCGTCGTGATGCCGTTCGCAATGAGCAACAGCCAAATGATGCCCATTGTCTTCTGCGCGTCGTTGCCGCCATGCCCCAGGCTGTAGGCTGCCGATGAAACGAGTTGCAGCCGCCGAAACCATCGGTCGACTCGCCGCGGCGATTGCCTGAAACAAATCCACGACACGAGCAGCATGATCAGCGCGCCGAGCACCATGCCGAGCAGCGGCGCGACCAAGATGAAGGCCGCCGTCTTCAAGATCCCCGGCCAGATCAGCGGCGCGGCGCCGGCTTTCGGCAGCACGGCGCCGACCAAGCCGCCGATCAACGCGTGCGAGGAGCTCGACGGAATACCGTAGTACCAAGTGATCAGGTTCCAGGAGATCGCGCCGATGAGGGCGCCGAAGATCACGCGGCTGTCGACGGAGCTCGGGTCGACGATGCCCTTGCCCACCGTCGCGGCGACAGCGAGGTGGAAGACCGCCCACGCGAGCACATTGAAGAACGCGGCCCAGAGCACGGCCTGCCAAGGCTTGAGCACTCGCGTGGAAACGACGGTGGCAATGGAATTCGCCGCATCGTGGAACCCGTTCATGAAGTCGAACGCCAGCGCGAGCAGCACCAGCAACACGAGCGTCATCGGGACCTGGATGAGATCCATGTTTCGAGAGTCCGGCCGGCGTCAGCCGTTCTCGAGCACGACGCTTTCGATGACGTTCGCGACGTCCTGGCACTTGTCGGTGGCCGACTCGAGCGCCTCGTACACGGCCTTGAGCTTGATGACCTGGCGCACGTCGGTCTCCTCGCGGAATAACCGCGAGATCGCACCGCGCTTGACCCTGTCGGCGTCGGACTCGAGCTTGTCGATCTCCTGGACGATCCCGAGCATCGCCGGGGCGTCGGACATCGATACCATGAGCTTCACGGCGGCCTGCACGCGCTCGGCGCAGCGAAGCACGAGCTCGGCGAGCTGCGTCGCTTCCGGCGTCACCTTCTGAATGTCATAGAGAACCAGCGACTCGGCGGCGTCCTGGATCAGATCGAGAACGTCGTCCATTCGCGAGATGAGCGTGTGGATGTCTTCACGATCGAAGGGTGTGACGAACGTCGTGTGCAGCAATTGCACCGTCTCATGCGTGATTCGGTCCGCCGCGTGCTCGGCATCCTCGATGAGCTTGATGCCCGCGGTGCGCGTCTTCTCGACGTCGTAGTGGCGCAAGACGCCCGCAAGGGCGACGGCGCCGTCGACGATGAGCTTCGCGTGGCCGTCGAACAGAATGAAAAAGCGCCCCTGGCGGGGCATGAGCCGGGAAATGAAGTTCATCGTTGTTGGTAATCCCCTGCGCTTCGAGCGCGAGTTTAGTGGTTACAGGGGGGCGCTGTCACAGCCGAGATGCCATTTCAGTCGAAGACCAAGAGCTAATACACTGCCGGACATCCGTCCGCGGGGGATCCATGAGCAGAGTTCTCGTCCTTGGCGCCGCGTTGCTCGCCAGCGCAGGGGCGCAGGCTCAAGAGATCGCGCTGTCGTTCACGGCGGCGCAAATCGAGCAAGGCCGCGCCGTCTACGACACGACCTGTGCCATGTGCCACGGCGCGAACTTGGACGACGGCCCGCTCGCGACGCCGCTCAAGGGCGACGCGTTCATGCGCAAATATGGCGGCAAATCGGCGCGCGCGCTGTTCGACGTGCTGCGCACGACGATGCCGACGGGCAATCCCGGCTCGCTGTCGGCCGAGACCTACGCGGCGCTGGCGGCGTTGATCCTCTCGCAGAACAGAATCGTCCCCGGCGACGCGCCGCTGCCGACGGACCCGCAGCTGCTCGCCGCGATGCAGGTGCCCGCCGGCGGCTTCAGCTTCATGGCGTTCTCGCCGTACACGGCGCGCACCGCAGTCGATCGCCCCACTCCGCTCGCGAGCTTCAAAGCCGTATCCGACGACGCGATCGCCGCGCCGCCGGCCGGCGACTGGCTCGGCTGGCGGCGCAGCTACGACGCGCAAGGCTTCAGCCCTCTGAAGCAAATCGACACGCGCAACGTGGAGAACTTGCGGCTCGCGTGGAGCTGGACGTTGCCGGCAGGCTCGACGGAAGGCGTTCCGGTCGTGCGCGACGGCACGATCTTCGTGGAAGCGTACGGCGACATCGTGCAAGCGCTCGACGCGCGCACCGGCGATCTGCTCTGGCAGTACACGCACACGCTCGAGAGCGGCGCGTCGCCGTTTCACAAGCGCGGCATCGCGCTGCACGGCAATCGGCTGTATCTCGGCACCTCGGACGTGCATGTCGTCGCGCTCGACGTCGCGACGGGCGAGGTCGTCTGGGACACCACCGTCGGCGACTTTCGGCGACGCGAAGGCTTGAACGGCGGGCCGCTCGTCGCGCGCGGCAAGGTCATGGTCGGCACGACGGGCACGGGCGTCGCCGCGAAGTTCGGCGGGCCGCAGATCGTCGGGCTCGACGAGCAGAGCGGCGAGATCGAATGGCGGCTCGGCACGATCGCGAAGCCCGGCGAGCCCGGCGGCGAAAGCTGGAACGGCATCCCGTTCGAGCAGCGCAGCGGCGCGTCGATCTGGACGCCGGGCAGCTACGACCCGCAGACCGGCCTCGCCTACTTCGGCACGGGCAACACCTACGACACGGGGCCGCTGCTGAAGCCGAACGCGCCGGGCACGACGAGCGACGCGCTCTACACGAACTCGACGCTCGCCGTCGATCCCGACACGGGCCGGCTCGTCTGGCACTTCCAGCATTTTCCGAACGACCAGTGGGACCTCGACTGGGCGTTCGAGCGGCAGATCCTCGACGTGCCCGTGGGCGGCATCACGCGGCGCGTCGTGCTGACGGCCGGCAAGATCGGCATCTACGATGCCGTCGACGCGCGCACCGGCGAATGGGTGTTCTCGATCGACTTAGGTCTCAACAACATCGTCACCGAGATCGACGCGCGAACCGGCGAGAAGCACGTCGACCGCAGCCTCTACCCCGACGGGACCGTGCAGCTCGTCTGCCCGCACGGCGCGGGCGCGAAAAATTTTCTGCCGGGCGCGTACATCGCGTCGCGCCGCGTCGTCGTCGTGCCGCTCAACGAAGCGTGCATGGATCTCTTTCCCGTGCCGGGCGGCGGCACCGGCGGGCTTTCGTCGGGCGTGAACTGGGGCATCCGGCCGCGGCCCGACGACGACGGCAACTACGGCCGCTTGCAGGCGATCGATCTCGCGACGCGCGAGACGGTGTGGACGACGCGCCAGCGCGCGCCGCAAACGTCGGGTGTGCTCGCGACGGCCGGCGAGCTCGTGTTCGCGGCCGCGTTCGACCGCGGCTTCCGCGCCTACGACGCGCGCGACGGCCGTCAGCTCTGGGAAACGCGCTTGAACGACGTCTCGAGCTCGAGCCCGATCAGCTACGCCGCAAGCGGCAAGCAATACGTCGCGATCATCGTCGGCGAAGGCGGCTTCCACGCGCGCAGCTTCGCGCCGCTCGTGCCGGAGTTCCGCAGCCCGCCGAATCGGGGCGCGACGCTGTGGGTGTTTTCGCTGCCCGACTAGCGCTTCTTCGCGAGCACGATGTGAGTCGCAGCGGACGTTGCGACGTGCTCGGTGACTTCGTATCCGAGCTCCGCGACGTCGATTCCATCGAGCAACGACTCGCCGGAGCCCAAGAAAACCGGCGCGAACGCGAGATGAAGCTCGTCGATCAAGCGCGCGCGCCAGTACTGCTGGATCGTCGCGACCCCGCCGCCGAGGCGCACGTCCTTGCCCCGCGCCGACCTACGCGCGCGCTCGAGTGCGTCTTCGATTCCGCTCGTCACGAAGTGAAACGTCGTGTCGCCTTTCATGGAGAACGATTCGCGCGCATGGTGCGTCAGCACGAAGACCTCGCAGTGATACGGCGGCTCGTCGCCCCACCATCCTTTCCAGCTGTCATCAGGCCACGGCCCGCGCACGGGGCCGAACATGTTGCGGCCCAGGATCCACGCGCCGACGTTGTCGAAGCCGCGCCGAGCGAAGTCGTCGTCGGCGCCGGTGCTACCGCCTTGGTTGCCGAAGAGCTGCCGGAACGTGCGCGTGGCGACGACCCAGCGATGCAGGTTCTCGCCGCCGACGCCGAGCGGATCCTGCACGCTCTGGCTCGGGCCCGCACCGTAACCGTCGAGCGAGACGGAGAAGCTATTGACGCGCAGCTTGGGCATGGCGCTCTACCTCACGCTCCGACTGCCGACGAGAATCGACGCGACGCAAGCACGTCGCTCAACAGTCCGAGCGCCTCGCGATAACGAGGCATCGCGAGGCCGAAGCCGATGCGAAAGTGCGCCGGTGCGCCGAATGCTAGTCCGATCGCGAGCAGCACGCCGCGCTCGGCAGCCGCGACGCAGAACGGCTGCGCGTCGGTAACGCCGCGCAAACGCGGGAACGCCGTCATCGAGCCGCGCGGCCGCACCCATTCGACCCATTCCTCGTTCTCGGCGCACCACTGCGTCAACGGGGCCAGGTTCTCCGTGCTCACGGCGCGGGTGCGATTCCAGATCGTCTCGCGATTGCGCGCGGCGACCTCCGCGAGCAACTCGCTCGGCATGCTGGCGCAGACCGTGAAATACGCGTGCGCGTTCTCGAGCTCCTTGCGCCGCTTCGCGTCGCGCTCGAGGATCCAGCCGATGCGGAGTCCCGGCAGGCTGAACGACTTCGAGAAATCGCCGAGCACCGAAGCGCGCGAGAATTCCGCCGCCGAGCGGGCGGACCCGCCGTGATAGATCGGGTGATAGACCTCGTCGACGACGAGCTGGATACCGCGCCGCTGCGCGAACTCGTCGAGCGCGCGGATCGCCTCCTCGCCGACGAGGGCGCCGCTCGGGTTGTGCGGCGTGTTCACGAGAATCAGACGCGTGCTCGCGTCGCAGAGGCGCATGATCTCCTCGGGATCGAGCGCGAAACCGTCCTCGAGTCGCAACGTGTAACGCCGCGCCTCGACGCCGAGCGCGGTCGGAACCTCGAGGAATGGCGCGAACGACGGCGTCGGCACGACGACGTTCCCGTCCGGATCGCCGCCGACGAAGAACAACGTGAGCAGAGCCTCGGCCCCGCCGTTGAAGACGACGATCTCCTCGGGGTCCGCGCCATATATCGACGCGATCGCCGCGCGCAGCGGCTCGCGGCCGTTCGACGGGGTATACGTCAGCGCGGCCCGATCGAACGCGTCTCGCTCGTCGCCGGTCATCAAGGCGCGAAGCTCTGCCAGCGTCCATCTCGGCCCCGTGCTCATGCCGAGATGGTGCGGCACGGAATCTCGATATTTCGCAAGCCAGTCTTCGAGCACGAAAGGCACCAGTTTCATGGCTTTTCCCAAACTAGGCGCAGCGCCGTGGATTGGGGCATTATTTGGCCGAGCCGTATTGAAAGAACAGGGGGGAGCGGGCCGTGCGACTACTGATGCTGGTTGTGCCTTTCATGGCATGCATGCTGGCAACGGCCGGCGCGCACGCGCACCACGCGTTCGCCACCGAGTTCGACGTCAACCGTCAGATCACGCTTGAAGGCAAAGTGGTCAAAGTCGAGCTCATCAATCCGCACTCGTGGATTCACGTCGAGGTCATGCAAGACGGCAAGCCCGTCGTCTGGATGGTCGAAGGCGGCAGCCCGAACGCGCTGGTGCGCCGCGGCATCACGAAAAACTCGATTCCGATCGGCTCGGAGCTCGTCATTCGCGGCTACGGCACTCGCGACGGCTCGAACAAGGCCGTCGGGCGCGAGATGACGTTCTCCGACGGACGAGCGCTCTTCTTCGGCGGCACGCAGACGCCGGACGAGAAGGCCGGCGCCCCGCAATGAGCCGCATTCTGACGATCGCCCTCGCGCTGCTCGCCGCAGCGGCCGCGCACGCGCAAGTCCGAACCGAGGTTCCGCGCGCCGCGAACGGCCGCCCCGATCTTTCCGGCGTCTGGCAAGCGCTGAACACGGCGCACTGGAACCTCGAGCCGCACGTCTCCGACTACCCGGTCCTGCTCGAGCTCGGCGCGCAGCTCGCGGTGCCGCCGGGCAACGGCGTCGTCGAGGGCGGCACGATTCCGTATCTGCCCGAGGCGCGTGCCGAGCGCGACCGCCGCTTCGAGAATCGCTTGATCGACGACCCCGAAGGCAAGTGCTACATGGGCGGCGTGCCGCGCTCGACGTACATGCCGTATCCGTTCCAGATCCTCCAGAACGAGCACGACGTCGTCATCTACTATCAGTTCGCGACGGCGTTCCGCCGCATCTTCGTCGACGGCAAGGAAGAAGCGCCGCTCGACAGCTGGATGGGCTGGTCGAACGGTCATTGGGACGGCGACACGTTCGTCGTCGAGGTCACGGGCTTGAACGGCCTCACGTGGCTCGACCGCGCCGGAAACTACGCGAGCGGCAACGCCAAGATCACGGAGCGCTACACGCCGCTCGGCCCGAACCATTTGCAATACGAAGCGACGATCGACGACTCGACCGTCTTCTCGCGGCCGTGGACGATCCGCATGCCGCTTTATCGGATCGTCGACGGGAGCTTCCGCGTGCTCGAGTTCAAGTGCGAGCCCTACGCGGAACAGAAGATCTACGGGCACTTGCGTAAGCCGGGAACCGAGCCTCCGGCAGGAGCACCGAGCCGATGAACTATCGAACCGCACTCGCCGTTGCGGCAGTCGCCGCCGCGATCGCCCCGCTCTGCGCGCAAGCGCAGAAAAAACCCCGCACCGCCTGGGGGGATCCCGATCTCACGAGCG
>Ga0207675_100007806_pt1 | contig 10096 bp, 8 predicted proteins | sample KBSSwiS42_FD_184305 | JGI IMG/M metagenome (GOLD analysis project Ga0207675, IMG submission 184305) | Switchgrass rhizosphere microbial communities from Kellogg Biological Station, Michigan, USA - KBS Switchgrass S4-2 (SPAdes) (version 2) | ecosystem: Host-associated > Plants > Roots >...
GATAGTCATACCTGTTGTGACGCGTCGGAGCTGAACTTGGTTCGGAGGAGCTCATACTGGTGAGGTGACTGCCCCCACAGGTGCCAGGCGGTTCGCGACGACGCACTGGAGCCTCGTGATGACGGCCGGCGGCCCGCGGACGCCCGCGTCCCACGACGCAATGGGCACGCTGTGCCAGATCTACTGGTATCCGCTGTACGCCTACGTCCGGCGCTTCGGTCACAGCGTCGAGGCGTCCGAAGATCTGGTGCAGGCGTTTTTCGTGCGCATCCTCGAGAAGGACACGTTGCAGCACGCCGATCCCGAGCGCGGCCGGTTTCGATCGTTCCTCCTGGCCTCGCTCAAGCACTTCATGGCCAACGAATACAACCGGGCGCGAGCGGCGAAGCGCGGCGGAGGCGAACCGATTGCATCGATCGATGTCTCGGGCGCGGAAGGGCGCTACGCCCTCGAGCCGCGCGATGAGGCGACCCCTGAACGGTTGTTCGAGCGCCAGTGGGCTCTGACGATCCTCTTGCGGGTGCAGGCGCGGCTGCGGAGCGTGTCGATCCGCTCGGGGAAAGCGCAGCTCTTCGAGCGATTGAAGGACTTCGTCACCGGCGAAGAAACCGACATCCCCTATCGCGAGGCGGGCGAATCCCTGGGCATGTCCGACGGCGCCGTGCGCGTCGCCATCCATCGACTGCGGCGGCGGTTCAGGGAGCTGCTGCGCGACGAGATCGAACAGACCGTCGCCGACCCCGCCGAAGTGGACGACGAGATTCGATTCATGCTCGCGACCCTGGCTACTGCTGGAGGATCGCGGCGCTGAGGCTCGCGAAGACCACCATCCGGTTCGAGCTACCGCCCGCGAGCGAGGCTCTCGGCAGGGCCACGCCGGCGCTGACGACCGCTCCTCGCCAGACCGTCATCATCTGCGCCGCTGCGCCGAATTCCGCGGTCGCATTCCCCTTGAGATAGCTGCCGCGCACACCGACTTCCCACGGACCTCGCAGGCGAAGATCGAGCGCTCCGCCGACGGTCGCGGCACGATCGAGCCGGAACTCCGCGTAGCGGTAGCCAACGACGAGATCGGACGGCGTCAGGTCCCAGGACCCGCCGATCACAAAGGCGCTGACGGTGTTCAGCGATTGCCCCGCAAACGCTGCGCCTCGGCCCGACAGCATCAGTGGACCGACACGCTTTCCGACGCCAACCCCCGCTTGAAACCGCGACCAGGAATGCGCGCCGGCCAGGAATTGCGCGGCGCCGCCGGCTTTGACGCCTTCCCAACGGGATGCGAACCGCTCCTCAGAGGAAACGTGGATGTAGGTCTGCGCGATCTCAACGCCGGCAAACGGTCGCTTCCAGTAGGCGAGCAGCTCGGAATCGAGGTCCGCCACAGGAGAGTAGACGGCCAGCAGACGATAGGCGCCGATCCACCGTGGACGATGCGCGACCTCGAGGCCGCCGCCAAGCTCCACCGAGGACGCGTTGAATTCCGCAGCCGAATCGCGCCGGCCATCACGATAGATGTAGCGGCCCGAGTACGCGTTGATCGGCGTGACGCGCGCGAACCACTGCCGCTTGCGGTTCATGTCGAGCGCGGTCCTGCGCTCGGCGCTCAGCGTCCACCCGGTCACTCCCAGGCTCCACTCGTGTCCCTCGTCGTCGGTCGACACCACCAGGAGGACGGGCACGACGAGCCGGGCCGACTCGTAGTTCACGCTGGCGAACCACAGGCGCGAATCGGCGCGGACCGCGCCGGCATGACAGAGGAGCAGCACGCATGCGAGCCGGAGACGCCGCATCATCGCCCCAGCTCCGCGGCGATGCGCCGGCCCTGATAGCGCGCGAGCGTCATGATCGACAGCATCGGGTTGGCGCCGCAGGACTCGGGAAACACCGAGCTGTCGCACACGACGAGGTCGCGGACGTGGTGCGAGCGCCCACGCGAGTCGACCACGGAGGTGGCGGGATCCTCGCCCATCTTCAGAGTGGCCTGGCAATGCGACGAGGAGAGGGTCGTCTGGTGCGGTGCGAAGGTGAGGCTGGCACAGTGGATGGCTTCCTCGGCGCGGCGAAAGCGAGGGGTCGGCAGCGGTCCAATCGTCTCCGATGACGGGAGCAACACCTCGCGCGCGCCCGCCGCGAACATGATCTCGACCCCGGTGCGCGCGGCGAATCGCAACCGGTCGCGGTCGCCCTCCGACAGCTGGTAGAGAATGCGGCGCTGTCCGGTGGGCGGATGCCATTCGACCCGATTGGCGCGGCTCGCCGTATCGACGAGCATCACGCCGAAACCGGCGATCCGCGGGTACTGACGCATCAAGTCGAAGTGATCGCCGGCGACGAACGGCAGGACGACCGACCCGTAGACCGGATGGCCGAACAGGCACTCGTAATAGAAACCGTGGCTCGAGTAGAAATGATCGCTGTAGATGGAGCCGGTGATCCCGCGATAGTTGGTCAGCGGCGCGTCCATGATCCCGACAATCGGGAGGCCAGGATGGAGGATGAGGCCGCGGCCAACCACCCCGTGCGGATCGGGATGGCCGGAGCGCTGCAGCAGGACTGGTGATTCGATCGAGCCGGCGCAGACGATCACGAGCTGCGCGCGAATCTGCAGGTCGCCCGGCTCGACGCTGTTCGGCTGCGACCCCGCTTCGGTCTCTCGCACGTGCGCATGCGCGCCGACTGCCTGCAGCCCGCCGGCGCGTCGTTCGAAATCCAGCCGTTGCACGTCGCAGTGGTGGATCAGGCGCACGCCCCGGCCGATGGCGTCTGGCACATACGTGACGAGCGTGCCCTGCTTGCGATCGTACGCGCACCCTTCCGTGCAGAACCCGCAACCAAGGCAGTCGCGCATGTTGAGCGAGAAACGTTTCGACGACAGGCCGAGCGCGCGGCAGCCGCGTTCGAGGAGCCGGTTGTTGTCGTTGACCGCCGCGTCGGACACCTCTTCGACATGGAGTCGGGCTCGCACCTCGGCGAGACACGACGCCATGTTGAGGCCGGCGACGCCGTAATCGTCGGCGGAGCGATCGAACGAGAATCCTGTCAGGCCCCGCTCCCGCTTCCATCGATCCCAGACGGCGGCGACCGGGTCGAACGCCAGCGCATAGTTCACGGTGGTGCCGCCGCCGACGCATTCGCCGCCGCGGATCGGCACGGCGCCGTCGGTGGTGGAGCGCGCGCCGCGATCGGCGTACAACACGTTCATGTCCCATTCGCGCTGGTTGAAGAACGCGCTCGTGTAATGGCCCCCCTTTTCAACCAGGATGATGCGCCGGCTCGTCAGCTCGCTGAGCGTCGCGGCGAGCACGCCTCCCGCGGCGCCCGATCCGACGATGAGGATGTCGCAGTCAAGGCGCATCAGGCGCTCACGTTCGTCGGCGCGGCAGCAGTGGTCCGTCGTATCCGATGGCGGGCCACACGGCCTCCATCGAGTACGCGGAAATCATGACCAGGGCCCGCGCCGACGCATAGAACTGCTGTTTGAGGAGAAACCCGCTGCGTCGCCACAGGTCGAGGTAGGCCCGCTGCTCTTCCAGCCGAAGCGTGCTGAAACGGGGCGCGCCATCGCCCAGCGACCGCGCGAAGGCGTCGGCCAGCTCGCGATCCTGCCGGCGCAGCGCGGCCATCAGTGCGGCGGCGTCGAGGCCCCGCTCGCGCGCGTCACGCGCCGTCAGCTCGGCATCCACCGGCGCGAGCTCGGCGAAGAGATCGGTCTGTTCGAAAATAACCAGGGTTTTCTGCAGCGCCAGAAACCGCGGATCCCGTTCGAGCTCGAACAGGCGCAGCAGGCGCGCTTCCACCTGCGCCGGCGTCACCGGGAAATCGCTGCGCTCGGCCGGCAGGACGGCGCGCACGATCCCGGTCAGAACGGCCTGGTATCCGGTAAAGGGCGGATCGGACAACAGCGCGTACGCCGATCGCATCCGCGGCGACACGTGGCCGCATCCCGCCAGCGAGAGGACCAGTGCCGAGCAGGCGCTCAGGAAGGCCCGTCGGCTCGGGCCGGCTGCCCGATCCGGATCAGGATGCGCGATGGGCACGCCCGGCCACCGTGGCTGATGGAACAGCCGAAAGCCGGACGCACCGCAGAAGATCCGCAAACCGTGGATCCGCGCGCAGCGGATCGAGGTGCGGCTCTACGTTCACGTAGTCGAGGTAGGCGGAGTGTTCCAGACAGCTGCGTTCGAGCTGCTTGAAGGCTTCGTCCTTCAGACCGAGGCCAATGTAAACGGTCGCCGACGCATACGGCGGAATGTAGCGGCGTTTCGAGAGCGCGTCGAGGTCGGCGATCACGCGATCTGCGGATGTCCGGTCGCCGTTGAGCGCGCTCACGTACCCGAAGACCGAGAGCCACGGCCCCGGCGGCGCCGGCGACTGACGAAGCTGGGTCAGCGCCTGGTCGAGCATGCCCTTCTGGGCATACGCCATCGCCAGCAGCTGGCCGGCGATGAACGCGCGTGAATCGAGCTGCAGCGTTTTCTCGAAGAGGGCGATCGCCTTGTCGTAATCGCGCGCGAAGTAGAAGTGCCGTCCCATGTTGAGGCTGATCAGCGCCGATAGCGGGTCGAGCGCCTGCGCCTGCTCGAGTTCGGCGAGCGCCTCGTCGAATCGCCGCTCGGTCCAGAGATAGCTGGCCAGCCACTGGTGGCCGGTGGCGTAGTTGGGATTCAGCGTCACCGATCGCCGGTGCTCGCGCTCGGCGCCCGGCCGATCGAATTCGTAGCGCAGCACGAATCCCATCGCGGCGTGCGCTTCCGACAGCTGGTCGTCGAGCTCGAGGGCGCGGATCGCCGCCGCCTTGGCTTTGGGGATCGCGTCGGCGGGCGGCAGGACGTCGTAGCCAACCGACCCGAGGACGTTGTAGGCGTCGGCCAGGCCCGCGTAGGCGAGGGCGTACTCGTGATCGACGTTGATCGCCTGCTTGAAGTACTCGAGGCTGCGCATCAAGTCCTGGGGCATGCGCTTGTTCCAGTAATAGCGCCCCTTCAAATACAACTCGTAGGCGGCGGTGCTCTCGGTGAACCGCTTCGCGACCCGCGCTTCGGCCCCGCCGGTCAGCGTGAGGCGCAGGTTCTCGGAGATTTCCTTCGCGATGTCGTCCTGTATGGCAAAAATTCCCGAGACCGGGCGGCGATATTGATCGCCCCAGATCTGGTGGTTGTCGCGGCCGTCGATCATTTCAACGCTCACCGACAGCGTGTCGCCGTGGCGTCCAACCTTGCCCACCAGCACGGCCTTGACATCGAGTTCGCCGGCGACCGCGCGCGCGTCGACTGGATGGCCCTTGTAGCGTCCGACCGAGGCGCTGGACATCACCCGCACATCGGGGACCTGCGACAGCGCGCTGATCAGCGACTCGGCGATGCCGTCGCTGAGGTATTCCAGCTCCGGGTCGCCACTGACGTTCACCAGCGGAAGGATCGCAATCGCATCAATCGGCTTCGGCCTGGCGATCCAGACGACCGGCGCGGCGCACAGCAGCGCGAGCGCGGCGGTGCCAAGCCAGAGGCGCGTCCGCGGTCGCATTCGCCGTCCGGGGACAGCGGCCGCAGCGCCCGGCGTCGACGCCGGCGCCGCAATCCATTTCAATTCGCTCAAGAGATCGCGCGCCGTCTGCCACCGCTCGTCGGCTTTTTTCGCCAGGCACTTGGCGATGACGTGATCCAGTGCGGGCGGGACATCGTCGCGCAGCTCCGACGGGGCCGGCGGCGTCGAGTCCAGCACGGCGGCGACGATTCGCGCCAGGTTCGGACCCTCGAACGCCGGCCGGCCGGAGACCATCTCGAATAACACCGCGCCAAAGGCGAAGAGATCGGACGCCGGGTCGGCTTCCTTGCCCTCGAGCAGTTCGGGCGCGATGTACGCGACGGTTCCAACCAGCGTGCCTTCGGCGGTCAACGACGCGGGATCCTCGATCGGCAGCGACGGATCGCCCGAGGTTGCCGGCACGAGGCCGGTGAGACAGGCTTTCGCCAGACCGAAGTCGAGCAACTTCGCGCCGCCGGCGGTGAGCATGATGTTGGCGGGCTTGACGTCGCGGTGGACCACACCCTGGCGATGGGCCTGGTCGAGGGCATCGGCGATCTCGATCGCGAACCGCAGCGCGTCCTTCAAGGGCAGCGGTTGCTCGCGATAGCGGCGGAGCCGGGCGGCCAGCGTTTCGCCCTCGAGATACTCCATCACGAGGTAGTCGACGCCGCCCTGCCGGCCGACATCGTAGATCGTGCAGATGTGCGGGTGATTCAGGCTGGAGATCGTCAGCGCTTCCCGGCGAAACCGTTCGCGCCGCGTGGCATCTTCCGGCGCGTCGAGGAGCACTTTGATGGCGACGGTGCGATTCAGGCGACGGTCAATCGCCCGATAGACCTCCCCCATTCCGCCGACGCCAATCCGTGCGCGAATTTCGTACGGGCCGACGGCGCTCCCCTCGCCAAAGGTCATTCATACATCCGTGGGCATTATAGGGGCTCCGGCCGACGTGACCGGGCAGGTTATTCCCGCCAAATCCAGAGAGCTGTAACGTTCCGGGCGAGGCCCGTTAGAACCCGCCAACGCAGTTGATAAGGCGTTATTGGAGGGTAGAGCGATGAAAAGCGTGAAGCGGATGTGGGCCTTGCTGGTCGTCCTGGCCGTGGTTTTCTGCGCGGCCCCGGCCGCCGCTCAGGATCGCCGGGAGTCGGGCGAAGCGGACGGCAGCTATCCGGGTCGGATCCTCGCGGCGGATGCGACGCGATATCTCGCCTTGGGGGACAGCCTCGCGGCGGGCTACCTGGCTGTACCGGTCACGAAGGGATACGTCTACAGGCTCTACGACAACGCAGCATTCGATGCGATAGACCACACGCTCTTCGCCAACGCCGCGATGCCGGGTGCGACCAGCAGCGACGTGCTCCGGTACCAGCTGCCTCAGGCGCTGATCCGCCCGGCGAACGGCGGGTTCACCCCGCAGTACGTCACCCTGACGGTCGGCGGGAACGATCTGCTGGCGATCCTGCACTACATCCAGACGAACCCGGATCCCTCGACGATCGTGCCGTTCGCGACCCAGGTGATCACCGAGTACGGGCGCAACCTCGGCGGGATCCTGTTTCAGCTCCGCACCGGACTTCCGGGCGCGAAGATATTCGTCGCGAATCAGTACGCGCTGCCCGAAATCGAAGCGCTCGTGCCGCTGGCGGGGCCGATGATTGCCTTCTTCAACCAGGTCGTCGACCAGGTCGCGGCGCAGTTCCCGACCAACGTCTATGTCGTCGACGTGCACGGCGCGTTTCTCGGCCGGAGCGGGCTGCTGCTGGGCGAGCTGCCCGGCGTGTCCCCGCTCGAGACGCATCCGACGAACAAGGGGTATAAGGTGATGGCGAATGCGTTCGCCGCGGTGATCGCAGCCCGGAAGTAGGCGTGCGAGCGGAGCGAGAGCTGCGCTTGTCACGCACGCCGGAGTCGGCTACCGTGACACGATCCATCGGCTTCAGGAGGATTTGCGATGCGTGCTCCAAGTCTCGTCGCCATCGTCGGCGCCCTGGCCGTCACCATAGCGGTCCCAACCGCTGCGGGCCAGGCTGGCAAGTGGACGCCGCCGCGCACGCCCGACGGCAAGCCGGACCTCCAGGGCACATTCACGTTCGCCACCATCACGCCGCTGCAGCGGCCCGATGCGCTCGCCGACAAGGAAATCCTCACGCCTGAGGAGGCGGCCGCATTCGAGACGAGCGAGAACATCCGCCTGAATCGCGATTTGTATGATCCGGAGAAGGGCCAGCCGAGTGCCGGATACCCGCCGCGATCGCAGGGCGGCGTCCTTTCCTACAACGATTTCTGGTACGAGCGCGGCGACAAGCTGACACGAGACCGGCGCTCGTCACTCATCATCGATCCGCCCGATGGCCGCATTCCGTTCACGGCGGAGTCGCGGGCGCGGGCCGCGGAGCGGGCGGCGAGGACCAACGCGGGAATCTTCGACGATCCCGAGGCGCTCAGCCTCGTCGACCGCTGCATTCTCGGCTTCAACGCCGGCCCGCCGATGGTTTCCGGCACCTACAACAACAACCTGCAAATCGTCCAGGCACCCGGCTACGTCGTCATCTTCAACGAGATGGTTCACAACGCGCGCATCATCCCGACCGACGGCCGCCCGCACGGCTCAATCCCGCGGTGGACCGGCGACTCAATCGGTCGCTGGGAGGGCGATGCGCTCGTCATCGAGACCCTCAATTTCAAGCGTGAGACCAGCCTGCAAGGTTCGACCGCGCAGACGAAGGTGGTGGAGCGTTTGACGAGAGTCGATCCGGACACGATCGAGTACAAGTTCACCGTCTCGGATCCCACGGCGTACACACGACCCTGGACGGCCGTGATGCCGCTGCGGGCGATCAACGATCTGCTGTTCGAGTACGCGTGCCACGAGGCGAACTACGGGATGGAAGGCATCCTTCGGGGCGCGCGGTTCAGGGATAAACAGGCCGCGAAGCCGTAGACGCCCGTATTCGCCCGCGAACCGACACGATCGAGCGACGGTGGGCAACCTTCGCGAAAGTCATGAAGGGCCTGCCGAGCCACCGGATTCTCGGCAACCGTCTCCTCGTCCTACGCCGGATCCCGGAGTCAGCGTCAGGGATCCGGGGCTTCCATTCGATTCTCACGAAGCAAGAAGTGGCTGCCGCACGATCTCTCATCTACCAGGATCGAGGGCCAAAGGGAAATCGCCTCGCCTCGCCGTGTGTCAACAAACGCCAGCGGCGCCCTCGAAAAGGTGGCGACAATCGTGAGAATAAGGCTGACATCCGATGGATCAGAAATCCGTCGTTTGTTGACATCCTCGCCGGGTGAAACTTTGCCAGCGTCTCCAAGCCGCTCCGGCAGCTCTTCCTCGCCTCCAGATCGTCAGGCGCGGTAAGTACGTCGTGCACCTACGGCGAGCGGAGGCTCCGCAGCCGCCGCGCTTCTGAGTGCCTCAGTGTTGGACCCCTTGGGGACGTATTCATCAGCCGAATGTGAACGCGAACGCCTCCACACCGGAATCGAGGAACTCGATCTCGAACTGGCGATCGCCGATCGGTCCCGATTGTCGAACCAGCTGATAAAGGCGCTGCTCGGTGACCGTGCCTTTACCTTCGCCGTCTGCGTCACTTCCATGGTTCGCGCCCAGTGGCTGTCCATCGATTGACACACGAAAAGGAACGGCTCCGCGGCGTTCGGATGGCCCCATGATCAAGTGGAGATCGCGCGCGTGAAACCCGTATGCGATCCGCCCGCCGGCCGTGTTCAGCACGGCCGCCTCTGTCTTTATCGTCCATTCACCGGCAAGCGCCCATTGATTGCGCCGCAAGCGAGGCGGAAGGACATAGACGTGGCGCATATCCACCGCACGGCCACCAGGAGACGCGAAATTCTCCGCCTTCTGATAGCCGACGTAGGTTTCGGGCGACTTTAAGCTGCCCCATTCTGCGCCCACCTCTGGACCACGCGCCTCGATTGAAACGGACGCGCGATCGGTCTCGCCGCGGTTTCCGGCGCCGGCCAGCAACTGCCGAATTGTCCTTTCTGACGCTTCATAGTTGCCCTCACCGAAGTGGTGATCGCGCACGTGCCCCGCCGCATCGATGAAGTAGAGCGCCGGCCAGAAGTGATTACCAAACCCATTCCAGATCGCGCGGTTGTTGTCGATTGCGATCGGGTACGTCACGCCTGTCTCCTGGGCGGCCTTTCGAACGTTGTCGATGTCTTCCTCGAAGGTGAATTCGGGGGTGTGCACGCCAATGACGACCAACCCTTGCTCACGGTACCGGGCGGCCCACGCGCGAACGTACGGCAGTGTGCGAAGCCAGTTGATGCAGGTGTACGTCCAAAAGTCGACGAGGACGACCTTGCCCTGCAGCTCCGCCGCTGTCAGTCGCGGTGAATTGAGCCAGGCGGTCGCCCCATCTAGCGAGGCCAAGTCGCTGGCGCTGGATGGTCTGAACGGTTTCACCGTGATCATATGCATTACCGAATCTCTCGTGCCGATCCACGCCGCACCCAGCGACAGCGCGGCCATCCCGAGAAAACGGCGGCGATCGTGTCGTGGTTGCGCGAACATACGTCTCTGCCTTTGCATGGAACG
>Ga0207675_100007807_pt1 | contig 10095 bp, 8 predicted proteins | sample KBSSwiS42_FD_184305 | JGI IMG/M metagenome (GOLD analysis project Ga0207675, IMG submission 184305) | Switchgrass rhizosphere microbial communities from Kellogg Biological Station, Michigan, USA - KBS Switchgrass S4-2 (SPAdes) (version 2) | ecosystem: Host-associated > Plants > Roots >...
GCCGGGGCCACCTCGGCGACCAGCGTGCGCACGTTCCCGGCGATCGCCTCCAGGTCGACCTCGACCCACGCCGGCCGCAGCCCCGGCCACGGCGCCCGGTTCACCGCCCGACTCACCGGGGCACCCCCTCGGGGTTCCCCGGACCCCTCCCGACTCACCGGGGCACCCCCTCGGGGTTCCCCGGACCCCTCCCGATTCACCGAGGCACCCCTTTGGGGTTCCCCGGACCCCTCCGGAGGAGCTCCCGGAACCCCGCCGGCAGGTGCCTGGCGACGTCGCCGGCGGCCACCGACACCGGGCCCAGGTCGGCCACGGCGTTGGCGGCGGCCCGGCCGTGGACCCACGCGCCGAGGCGGCCGGCGTCGAACGGGTCGAGCCCCTGGGCGAGCAGCGACCCGGTCAGGCCGGTCAGCACGTCCCCGGTGCCGCCCGAGGCCAGGGCCGGCACCCCGGTCGGGTTGACGGCCAGCCGCCCGCCGGGGTCGGCGATCACCGTGTTGTTGCCCTTGAGCAGCACCGTCGCCCCCCAGGCTCGGGCCCGGCCGGCGGCCTGGTCCAGCCGGGTGCCCTCGGCGTCGGGGGCGAGCCGGGCGAACTCGCCGGCGTGCGGGGTCAGCAGGGTCGGCCCCCGCCGCTCGGCCAGCGGCCCGCCGGTGCCGAGCGCGAACAGGGCGTCGGCGTCGACCACGGCCGGTCCCTCGTAGGCGGCCAGCAGCCCCCGGACCACCTTCTGGGTGCCGTCGGCCCGGCCCAGCCCGGGCCCGACCCCGATGGCGGTCGCCTCCCCGAGCCAGCGGCGGCAGGCGTCGTCGGCGTTGCGGGCCAGGCCGCCGCCCGACTCGGGCAGGGCGACGGTGAGGGCCTCGGGCACGGCCGCCCCGACCCGGTCGGCCACCGAGGCGGGCACGGCCAGGACCAGCAGCCCGGTCCCGGCGCGCCGGGCGGCCAGGCCCATCAGGGTCGGCGCCCCGCCCATGCCCGGGCTCCCCCCGACCAGCAGCAGCACCCCGCGTGAGCGCTTGTGCTGCTCGGCCCGGGGCACGGGGACCAGGCCGGCCAGGTCGCCGGCCTCGCTCACCCCCCAGCGGCCGGGCGGCAGGGGCAGGCCGATGTCGGCCACCTCCAGCCGCCCGACGTGCTCGCTGCCCGGGGGCAGGACGTGGCCGGGCTTGACCGCCTGGAAGGTCACGGTGACGGTGGCCCTGACGGCCTCGCCGGCGACCTCGCCGGTGGCCCCGTCCACCCCTGAGGGGATGTCGACGGCGACCACCGGGGCCTCGGCCGTCCTCGAGGCTGCCGCGATCGCCTCGGCCACCGCGCCCCTGGGGGCGCCGCTCGACCCGGTGCCGAGCAGCCCGTCCAGCACCAGGTCGGCCCCGGCCAGCAGCCGGCCGGCCAGGTCGGGGGTGAACGGCCGGACCCGCCCGCCGGCCCGCCGGACCAGGGCGACACAGCGCCGCCCCTGGTCGTCCAGGTCGTCCGGGTCGCCGGTGACCAGCGCCTCGGCCCCGGCGCCGCGACTGGCCAGCCGGGCCAGGGCCTCCAGGGCGTCGCCGCCGTTGTGGCCCTTGCCGGCCAGGGCGACCACCCGCCGACCGGCCACCGTGCCCAGCTCGCGGGCGGCCGCTCGGGCGACCGCCGCCCCGGCCAGTCCCATCAGCACCTCGACCGGGGTCCCGCCCTCCTGGGCGGCCTTGTCGGCCGCCTGCACCGCCGCCACCGTCGCCAGCGGTCTCACCGGGGCACCCCTCGAGGGCTCCCCGGACCTCTCCGGTTCACCGTCCCGCCCCCCGTCGCCGCCCCGTCACGACCCGCCGGCACCGGCGTCGCGCTGGCGGTCCAGGCGGCGGCGGACCCAGGGAGGCGGGCCGGGTGGGCGGCGCGGGTAGTCGTCCGGGCCTTCGACGAGCACGTTGGCGTAGGCGGTGTCCTTGGTGTCGGACAGGGTGAGGTGCCAGCGCAAGGCGCCAAGCAGGTGGGCCCAGTCGGCCAGCTCGCCGGTGAGCTTGATCGTGGGGGCGCCCGAGGGCAGGTTGGTGACCTCGATCTCGGTGTAGGCGAACCCCGAGAACCCGACCCCGAGCGCCTTGGAGGTCGCCTCCTTGGCCGCCCACCGCTTGGCCAGGTAGGCGACCTCGCCGACGCCGCGGCGGGCGGCCGCCTCCAGCTCGGCCTTGGTGAAGACGCGCTCGCGGAAGCGGGGGTGGCGCTCAAGGGCACGGCGGATGCGGTCGACCTCGATGGCGTCGATCCCGATCCCGACGATCATCGAACGCCGAACTTGGCCCTGGTCGCCGGCCGGGTCAGCAGGAAGATGATGAGCGCGTCGATCAGCAGCCCCAGCAGGTTGCCGCCGACCAGGGCGAGCACGGCCGACACGCCGACCACCACGAGCGCCAGGTACCAGCCCCACTGGCGGCCCTGGAGCAGCCCCACCCCGGCGGCGATCAGCCCGGCGGCCAGCAGCAGCGGGATGAGCAGGAGGCCGTTCCCGTTGACCAGGGCCGACAGCAGCGGGAAGCCGACGAAGGCGGCGTCGATGAACAGGAAGATGGCGACAATGCTGACCGCCTGGTCTGGATCGATGTCGTAGGCCATCGCGCTACTCCACCGTCACGCTCTTGGCCAGGTTGCGGGGCTTGTCGATCGGGCACCCGCGAGCAACGGCCACGTGGTAGGAGAGGAGCTGGAGGGGGATCAGGCAGACCAGCGGGGAGAGCAGCTGGGCGGTCGCCGGCACCCGCAGCACGTGGGTGGCGTGGGCCGCGACCTCGCGGTCGCCGTCCTCGGCGATGGCGATGATGGCCGCCCCTCTAGCCGCCACCTCCTGGATGTTGGTCAGCATCTTGGCGTAGACGTGGCTGGAGGGGTGGACCACCACCACCGGGGTGCCGTCCTCGATCAGGGCGATCGGCCCGTGCTTGAGCTCGGCCGCCGGGTACCCTTCGGCGTGGAGGTAGGAGATCTCCTTGAGCTTGAGCGCCCCCTCCAGCGCCATCGGGTAGCCGACATGGCGGCCCAGGAACAGCCAGTCGCGGGCGTCCTTGTAGGCCTCGGCCACCTTGCGGACCTGGTCGCTGCGCTCCAGGCAGAGCCCGACCTTGTCCGGGACCTGCTCCAGCTCGCGGACCACCGAGGCCACCTCGTCGGTGAACATCGTCCCCCGCACCTGGGCCAGGTAGAGGGCGACCAGGTACATGGCGGCCAGCTGGGTGGCGAACGTCTTGGTCGCGGCCACGCACACCTCGGGCCCGGCCCTGGTGTAGAGGACCGCGTCCGACTCCCGCGGGATCGACGCCCCGACGGTGTTGCAGACGGTCAGCACCCGGGCCCGCTGCCGGCGGGCGTAGCGGACCGCCCCAAGGGTGTCGGCGGTCTCCCCCGACTGGGAGATGGCGATGACCAGGGTGTTGCGGTCCAGCACGGGGTCGCGGTAGCGGAACTCGCTGGCGATCTCGATCTCCACCGGCAGCCGGGTCCAGTGCTCGATGGCGTACTTGGCCACCAGCCCCGAGTGGTAGGCGGTGCCGCAGGCGACCACGAACACCTTGTCGACCTCGCGGAGCTCGTCCTCGCTCATGCGCAGCTCGTCGAGCAGCAGCCGCCCGGCCGGGTCGGTCCGCCCCTCGAGGGTCTGCTTGATGGCCAGCGGCTGCTCGTGCATCTCCTTGAGCATGAAGTGCTCGTAGCCGCCCTTCTCGGCCGCCGACAGGTCCCAGTCGACGTGGTGCTCGTAGGGCGCCACCGCGTTCCCGTCGAGGTCGGTCACGTCGAGGCGTTCGGGGGTCACGACCACCACCTGGTCGTCCTCCAGGATCACCCCGTCCTTGGTGTGGTCGAGGAAGGCGGCGAAGTCGCTGGCCACGAAGTTCTCCCCGTCGGCCTTCCCCGCGACCAGGGGCAGGTCCCGCTTGGCCCCGACCACCACCCCGGGGTCGTCCTGGTGGAGAACGGCCAGCGCGAACGACCCCTCGAGCCGCTTCAGCGCCGTGCGCACCGCGTCCGGGAACGCCAGCCCCTGGGCCAGGGCGGACTCGACCAGGTGGGCGACACACTCGGTGTCGGTCTGGGAGGCGAACCGGTGGCCCTCGGCCTCCAGCTGGGCCCGCAGGGTGAAGAAGTTCTCGATGATCCCGTTGTGGATCACCGCCACCCGTCCCGAGCAGTCCAGATGGGGGTGGGCGTTGCGGTCGGTCGGCTGCCCGTGGGTCGCCCACCGGGTATGCCCGATCCCGCTCAGTCCCGGCAGGGCGTTGTCACTGCCGAGGGCCTGCTCGAGCGCCTCCAGCTTCCCGGCCTTGCGGACAACCTGGAGCTCTCCCCCGTCCAGCACCGCCACCCCGGCCGAGTCGTACCCCCGGTACTCGAGCCGCCGCAGCCCCTCGAGCAGGATCGGAAGCGCCTGCTGGTTCCCGGCGTACCCGACGATCCCACACACGCGAAGGCTCCTCTCGGCCGCGCAGTCTGGTTCTCGACACCGATGGTGTCAGTCGAGAGGGTACAGGGAACCGCCCGCCCGCTCACCCGGTCGGCTTGGGGTGGCCGTCGACCCGCACCCGCTCCCTGGCCGGGTTGCCGGCGACCCGGTTCTCGGTCAGGAACGGCCGGGCGCTCCCCTTGAACGCGACCGAGAAGGCGGCCTTGCGGTTGGCGCGGATGGTGTTGCCCCGGACCAGCCCGACCCGCGATCCGGCCAGGTGGACGCCGTCCAGGACGTTGGCCTCGATGCTGTTGTCCATCACGGCGGTGCCGCGGGCGTCGCTGGAGAGCCAGACGCCCATCTCGTTGTCGAGCAGGCGGTTGGCCGGGCCGATCTCGGCCGAGCCCCTGGCGATGAAGACCCCGGCCCGCTGGTTGAAGTCGATCAGGTTCCTGGAGGCGGTGACCTGGGTGGCGCCGCTGGAGACGCGGAGGCCGTCGAGGCGGTTGGCGGTGAGACGGTTGGCCTCGGCGACGACCGAGCGGGCGCCGCCGCGGACGTGGAGGCCGATGTCGTTGCCGTAGACGACGTTGCCGGTGAGGCGCAGGCGCAGGGAGTTGTTGACGTCGATCCCCGTCTGCTGGTTGTCGTGGACCTCGTTGCCGGCCAGGGTGACGTCGTTGGAGCCCTGGACCACGACCATGCCGTGCCCGGCGTTGGCATAGGACTGGTTGCCGCGGACGGTGGCGTTGGAGCAGCCGACGGCCAGGACCATCCCGTGCCTGGCGTTGTGGCGAAAGACGTTGTCCTCGACCCGGAGGTTGCGGCTGCCCTGGAGGTAGACGCCGTTCCAGTTGCCGGCGAAGGTGGAGCGCTGGATCGTCCCGCTGGTGGTGCCGGTGCGCCAGGCGACGCCGGAGCGCTCGGTCTGGTCGTAGCCGAGCTGCTCCATGCGCGAGCCCAGCACGTCCATCACCGCGCCGTCGCGGGCCAGGACCCAGGCCCGGCCGTCGTCGACGCGGTCGTCGGGCCGGGCCGCGCCCGGCGCCCATGACGTCACCGTGCTGTCGGTGATCTCGAGCCGGCCGCCGCGGGCCTCCAGGCCGACGAGCCGGTTGGGCTCCGAGCGCAGGCGCAGGGTCGCCTTGTCGATCTCGAGGCTGGCCCCGGGCCGGATCACGAGTGACCTGGACAGCAGCCAGGCCCCGTCCCGGCGGGCCAGGACGTCGGGCCGGCCGTCCCTGGCCAGGGCGTCGGCCAGGGCGGGGAGGTCCATCCGGCCGCCGAGCAGCTCGAGGCGCTCGCCGCCGGCGACCTCCCGGATGCCGTAGCGCCCGCGCTCGGCCGGGGGCCTGGCGACCAGGTGGCCGGCGGCCGCGCCGAGCAGGGTCATCCCCAGGAGCGCGACCCCGGCGGCGGCCAGCCGGCGCCGCCGGCGCCTACCACCTCGCGACACCCCAGGGCACCTCCCTCAGGTTGCGCTCGGCCCGGTTGCGGCTCAGGTGCAGGAGCTGGAGGGCGATCGCCACCACCAGGTAGAAGACGCCGACCACGGCCAGCCAGGGGATCGGGCCGGGGGGGACGGTGAGCCGGTTGGCCAGCACCGCCCGGGGCGGCGACCCCGACAGCGGGGCCGGCGACTCGATCGAGGAGGTGCGGACGCGGACCAGCCCGCCCGGCCGGACCTCGACCCCGGCCGTGGCGGCCCGCACGGTGGCGTCGTCGATGGCGGCGATGCCCCGGTCGGTGACGACGATCCCCCGGTCGGCCCCGGCCACCGTCGTCCCGCGGAGACGGGCCGGGGCCCTGACCTCGACGCCGGTCGGCGACCCGGTGACCCGGTCGTCGCGGCTGGTCGCCCCCGGGGCCTCGAGCACGATGCCCTTCTCCACCGAGCCGCCGACCTGGTTGGCGAGCAGCCGGACGGCGTAGGCGCCGCCGTACAGCTCGATGCCGATGCGGTTGCCGGTGACCTGGTTACGCTGCACCCGGTTGTCGCCGCTGCGCAGGTTGACCCGGATCCCGACCCGGTTGCCGCGGACGGTGTTGTCGCGCACCAGGTTGCCCGACGAGCCGAGAAGCACGATCCCGTCGCCCTCGTTGCCCTCGACCAGGTTCCCGCTGACGGTGTTGCGGTCGGACCGCTCGTCGATCACGATCCCGTTGTCGCCGTTGGCGTAGGCGCGGTTGGCGCGCACCACCCCGTCGGTGACGTCCTCGGAGAACACGATCCCGTGGACCTTGTTGCGGAAGGCCTGGTTGTGCTCGACGACCAGCCGGGTGCTGGCGGTGTGCGGGTCGAGGCCGTAGACCAGGTTGTCCCGGAAGACGTTGCCCCGGAACACCAGGCCGTGGGCCTGGTAGGTGTAGGCGCCGAAGAAGTTGTGGTGGAACACCGAGTCGGTGGCTCCGCCGGTGGCGCGGCGCCAGTTGACCCCGTAGGCCGAGGACCGGTCGGAGCCGAGGTAGGCGAAGGTGGAGCGGACGACCCGGAGGTCGGAGCCGTCGGCGTACTCGACGAACGGCCGCCCGCCCTGGTTCCTGGCCGGGCGGCCGCTCCCCGGGTCCCAGGAGGTCACGGTCACGCCGGTGTACCTGGCGGTCGCGCCCATGGCGCTGATGTAGACCTCGGGGTCGTCGAGCAGCCTGACCTGGCGGACGGCCGGGGCGGCGACCTCGAGCACGCTGCCCGGCGCCTGCACCAGCGAGACCCGGAGCAGGAAGGTCCCAGGAGCCGTCTCCTCGATCCAGCCGGCCTGGGGGGTCCCGGCCAGGGCGCCGGTCACCTCGGCCAGCGAGGCCCCGCGGCGGCCCGGGAACGGGAGGCTGGCCACCACGGCCGGCCCCCGCATCAGGTCCAGCCGGTCCGGGCGGACGATCACATGGCGGCGGGCCGACCGCAGGAACTTCTTCGGCGACCGCAGGATGTCCAGGGCGTCGGGCTCCAGGCGGGTGATCTTGCGCGGGATCGCGGCGGCCGGCCGGACTGTCACCAGCCCGGCGGCCCCGGCGGCCAGCAGCAGGCACACCGCCAGGGCCAGGTTGGCCGGGCGCCGGAGGCGGGAGCGAGACCGGAACATCAGGACGCCCTCGCCTCCGACGCCGCGGCCGGCTCGGCGGTGCGCACCACCCGCTTGGTGGTGGCCGAGACCTCGACGTCGCGGGTCAGCCAGCGCTGCTTGCGGATGGTCAGCAGGGCGGCGATCTTCACCAGGGCCATCGCGAACGACATCACGATGTAGACCGGCACCATGGTCAGGATGTGGCTGGGCCGGCGCTCCAGGTGGGGCAGCATCTTGGCCGAGCGGCTGACCAGCCACCACAGCCCCAGCAGCTGCACGACCTGCCAGTGGCGGGCCGCGACGGCCATGGCCATGAAGGCCGGCGCGACCAGCAGGGTGAAGGAGCTGGCCGCCTTGTCGAGCATGGAGAAGGCCAGGAACCGGTGCCGCCGCCAGAGCCAGCGGCTGCCCAGGGCCCGCAGGTCGCTGCGCCAGGTGTTGCGCGACCAGCGCAGCCGCTGCCGGAAGAAGGTGCGGCCGTCCCCCGGGAAGGTCGACCAGACCCTGGCCGACCGCTGCAGCACAGTGCGGTGGCCGCCCTCCAGCACAAGGGTGGTCAGCCGCTTGTCGTCGCCCGACATGCAGGGGACGCCGAGGAAGGTCTCGTTCATGAACCGCTCCGAGTGGCGCAGCAGCAGCGACCGGCGGTAGACGGCCGTCCGGCCCGACAGGCAGGACACGGCCCGGCCGACCACCGTCTGGGACGCGATCTCGTCGAAGTAGCGGTAGTCGAGGTACATGTCGTTGAGGTGCTCCCAGACGGTGGCCGGGGCGGCCACGTTCTGCCTGGTGCCGACCCCGCCGACCCGTGGGTCGGCGAACGGCTCGCACACCCGGACGGCCACGTCCCCGGCCCAGATGGTGTCGGAGTCGACCAGGGCGACGAGCGGCGTCCGGGCCGCCTCCCAGCCCCGGCGCAGGGCGTCGCGCTTGCCGGGCACGTCGGTGGGGATGACCCGCACCGGGTACTCCCTGGCGATGCGCAGGCAGGCCGTGTCCGTCTGGTCGATCACGCAGATGACCTCGAGGACGTCGTTGACCAGCCAGGACTCGAGCGCCTGGCGGAAGATGTCCTGGTCCTCCTGGTAGACGGGGACGACGATGGTCAGCGGCTCGAAGTGGCCGGTGCGGGCCGGCCGGTAGAGCGAGGCCGGGACCCGCCGGATCAGCCAGCTCGCCCAGCGCACCAGGCCGAGCAGCCCGAGCGGGATGTAGGCGGCGAAGGTGGAGAGGTCCATGGGCGTCGGATCGGCGGCCGGCCGGTCAGGGGGCCAGGGCGTCGCTGGTCAGCCCGTCGCGCGGCTCGAGCTCGATGACCGGGTCGCCGGCCTCCGACAGCTCCCGGGCGACGAGGCGCTCGAGCGCGTCGTTCACCTGGACGACGGCCGACAGCAGTGGCATCGGCACGCCGATCCGCTCGGCCAGCCCGAGGAAGCCCCTGGTGTCCTTGGGCAGGCAGGCCCCGCCGTACGGGGCGCCCCCGCGGATGCCGTAGTCGGGGTTGGTGGAGGCCTCGGCCGACCGGCTGACGGTGGTGGCGATGTCGTCGGCGGCCAGCCCGAGCCGCTGGCAGACCAGCCACATCTCGTTCCAGAAGCTGATCTTGGTCGCGTTGAAGATGTTGTGGCAGCACTTCACCATCTCGGCCGCGGCCGGGTTGTCGAAGGTCCGGACCTCGCCCCCGAAGCTCTGGGTGAGGCTGCAGAGCCGGTCGACGGTCGAGCGGCTGCGGGCCCCGATCACGGTCATCCAGGGGAACAGGAAGTCCTCAAGGGCCGTGGCCGCCCGGAGGAACTCGGGGTTGGAGGCCAGCGCGAACCCCTCGTTGACACGCTTGCCCGAGTCCTGCTCGAGCAGCGGCTGGACGACCTGCTCGCAGGTCCCCGGGGGCACGGTGGAGCGCACCACCACGGTGTGGAACGCGCGAGCCTCGGCCAGCGCCCGGCCCACCGCCCTGGTGCCGTCCACGAACGCCGACAGGTCGTAGCGGTGCCCCTGGTTGGGGGTCGGCAGGGTCAGGAAGACGAACGAGGGCCGGTCGGGCAGGTCGACGGTGGTCGTCGCCGCGTAGCCCTCGCCCCGCAGGGCCTCGACCCTGGCGGCGTCGATGTCGACGAAGCGGACCGCGTGGCCGGCGGCGGCGAACCCCTTGCCGGTCGAGCTGCCCACGACGCCGGAGCCGATGATCACAACCTCTGCCAACGTGCATCCCCCCGGAGAATCGATGTCGCGTTACCCGCTTAATGGATAAAACGGTTGTAGTTCATGAGGCGTGCGAACAACTCGATTAGATACGAGCGGATCTCGCTCTCGCCGTCGGGAGAACGGCGTAGTCAGGAACGAAGGGGGACGCCCCGCCCGAGTGGCTACGGCCTCTGGTTCGTGCGCCCGCGACGGTTGCGGGCGAAGGTGTTGGCCGCGATCCGGCCCTGGGGGCGCCGCAGCACCTTGAGGCAGAGAACCCCGTCGGCGGGCCGGGCCCGGAGTTGAGGAGCGCGGGTGGACGGCGAGCGCGAGGGGCTCAGCCCAGCTCGGCGACGACCACGGCGGCCAGGCGGTCGGCGGTGGACCGGGCCGCCTCCTCGGTCTCGGCCTCGACCATGACCCTGACCA
>Ga0207675_100007808_pt1 | contig 10094 bp, 6 predicted proteins | sample KBSSwiS42_FD_184305 | JGI IMG/M metagenome (GOLD analysis project Ga0207675, IMG submission 184305) | Switchgrass rhizosphere microbial communities from Kellogg Biological Station, Michigan, USA - KBS Switchgrass S4-2 (SPAdes) (version 2) | ecosystem: Host-associated > Plants > Roots >...
GGCGCGCATTCAGTTTGACTCCCATGGTTGAACAATAGTACGTTGATCCCCTCGCGTGAAACCTGCTGGACTCCGCAACGTCAGGCAGTCGTTCCGCGTACCAAGTAGCGCGTTCGGTCCCGGCCGTCCCCTCCATTACGAAGTGCGGTGATCCGATGAAGCTGTCGGATGTATCCATCAGGCGCCCGGTGCTCACCAGCATGCTGAGTGTCGGGCTGGTCGTCTTCGGCATCATCGGGTATACCCGCCTTCCGGTGCGGGACTACCCGGACATCGATCCGCCCATCATATCGGTCACGACCGTGTTGCCCGGAGCCGATCCCCAGGTGGTGGAATCGGCGGTTACCGACGTGCTGGAAGAGGAGTTAAGCACCGTCGCCGGACTGCGGACGCTGACCAGCTCGAGCGGCGAGCAGCTCAGCAACATCACCCTCGAGTTCACCCTCGATAAGAACGTCGATGTGGTGTCCCAGGACGTCCGGGACAAGGTCTCCCGGGTCCGTGGCCGACTGCCGCGGGACATTGAAGAGCCGGTAGTCGCGAAGCAGGAGGCAGACGCCCAGCCCTTCTACTGGATGGCTCTTTCGGGAGCCAACTACGACCTCTTACAGCTTTCTGACATTGCCGATCGGCGGGTAAAAGCCCGGCTGCAGAGCCTCTCCGGCGTTGGCAGTGCCCAGATCTTCGGCGAGCGCCGTTTCTCCATGCGGGTCTGGCTCTCGGCGCCGGAGCTTGCGGCCCGCGGGCTTACAGTGCAGGACGTCGAATCCGCCATTCAAAGCCGCAATGTTGAAGTCCCCGCCGGCCGGATCGAATCTGATCGTCGTGAGTTCTCGGTCCGCTCCCTCGGTGAGTTGAAAACACCGCTCGAGTTCGAAGATCTGGTTGTCACCGACCAGGGTGGCCAGCCCGTCCGCCTCAAGGACCTGGGCCGAGTCGAGCTGGGACCTCAGGACGACCGCAGCGTACTTCGATTCAAGGGGAACTCGGCTGTTGCTATCGGGGTGGTGCGGCAATCCAAGGCCAACCTGATCCAGGTCGCCAAGGAAATCCGGAATGAACTGCCGGCGATCCAGGCCTCGCTGCCACCGGGCGTCGCGATCGAGACCGCGTTCGACGGCTCGGAGTTCGTTACCCGGTCGATCAGCGAGGCGCAGGATACCCTGCTGATCGCGGCGGTACTGGTGATCATCATCATCTTTGTCTTCCTGAGAAATCTCCGGGCCACGATCATTCCGGGTCTGGCGATTCCCACGTCAATCATCGCGACCTTCGCGGTGATGTATTTCCTCGGCTTCTCCATCAATAACCTGACGCTGCTGGCTCTCACCCTGGCCATCGGCATCGTGGTGGATGACGCCATCATCGTGCTGGAGAACGCCTACCGTCACCAGGAAGAGCTGCACGAATCGCCCGAAGTGGCGGCGACCAATGGCACCCGGGAAATCGCCTTTGCGGTGATCGCGACCACGATCTCACTGGTGGCGGTCTTTACCCCGCTCGCCTTCCTGCAGGGTAATACCGGGCGTCTGTTCAACGAATTCGGCATCGCGGTGGCGGGATCGGTGATCATCTCGGGCTTCGTGGCCCTGACACTCACCCCGATGCTGTGCGCCAAGGTTCTCCGGGTGCCGGAGCGGCACGGTGTCCTGTACCAGGCCTTCGAAAACGGCTTTCGCAAGCTGACCGAGGGTTACTCCAGTTCTCTGGCGTGGGCTCTACGCCACCGACCGGTCGTAGTCCTGGGTGCGTTCGTCATAGCGGGGATGGCCTGGGTGCTCTTCAATAGCCTCAAGCGGGAGTTCATTCCGGCCGACGACCAGGGATGGTTCATGACCGCGACCATCGCTCCGGAGGGCTCGTCGCTGTCGTTCACCGACGGATACCAGAAGCAGGTGGAGCAGATCATCTCCAAGGTGCCTGAGGTCGAGAGCTACTTCGGCGTGGTTAACTTCGGCGGCGGGGTGAACAACGGTCTGGTGTTCACCAAGCTCAAGGACTACAAGGACCGTAAGCGCACCGTGGAGCAGATCATCGGCGAGGTGCAGCCCCAGTTCTTCGGCGTTGCGGGCCTTTTCGCTTTCGCTTTCAACCCCCCCGCGATCGGCGGGTTCGGGAAGCCGGTGCAGTTCGTGGTCCAGAATCCCGACTACGCCGTGCTCGGCGCAACCATGGACACATTCGTCACCCGGGCGCGGCAGATTCCCGGGCTGGTCAACATTGATACCGATCTCCGGGTCAACAAGCCGCAGCTCACTATCCATTTCGACCGCGACCGGGCCGAGGATCTCGGCGTACCGGTCGAGGCGATCGCCAGCACGCTGCAGACCATGCTGGGGGGCCGCAAGGTCAGCACTTTTACCCGGGAGAACAAGTTGTACGACGTGATGGTGCAGCTCGATCCGACCGAACGCTCTACCCCGTCGGATGTTTCCGGCCTCTATGTCCGGGGCAGGAATGATCAGCTGGTCCAGCTCTCCGCGGTGACTCGGGTGGACGAGGGTGTCGGGCCGAAGCAACTCAACCACTACAACCGGATCGCCAACTTCACGATGGATGCGAGCCTGGCGCCCGGCTTTACCCTGGGAGAAGCGATCGACTCACTGAACAAGCTGGCCAAGGAGGTCCTGCCACAAGGCAGCACCACCGCGCTTGCCGGGGAGTCGCGGGAGCTGGAGGAAAGCGGCGGATCGCTCTATTTCGCCTTCATGCTGGCGCTGCTGGTGGTGTTCATGGTGCTGGCCTCGCAGTTCGAGTCGCTGCTCCACCCCTTCACTGTGCTCCTGGCCGTGCCGCTCGCGGTGACCGGCGCGCTCGTCGTCCTGAAGCTGGCGGGCTCTACCATCAACCTGTACAGTCAGATCGGCATGATCCTGCTGATTGGACTGGTGACCAAGAACTCGATTCTGCTGGTGGAATATGCCAACCAACTGCAGGAGAAAGGACTGAACCCGGTGGAGGCAATGTTGGAGGCTGGTCGGATCCGGCTCCGCCCGATCCTGATGACGTCGGTGGCGACCATTACCAGCGCGGTGCCCATCGCGTTGGGCCTGGGCGCCGGCTCGATCAGCCGCCGTCCGCTGGGCTACGCCATCGTCGGAGGCGTGTTCTTCTCCACCGCTCTCACACTCTACCTCGTGCCCGTCGTCTACACCCTGCTCGATCGACTCCGCCACCGGAAGGAAGCCGAGGTTCCGGCGGTGGCTCCGCTCGAGGAGGTGTCGTGATCCTGCCGCTGCTGCTCCTGCTTCAGGCCGCGCCGGTAGCCCAGGATTCGATCCCCCGCGTCACTCTGCGGGAGGCCCTGCAGCGCTCGGTCCAGCTGAATCCCGACTACGTACAGGCCCTGGGCTTCGTCAATGAAGCGGAATGGGCCCGGACCGCCGCCCGGATCGCCTTCGTCCTGCCGTCGGTAACGGTGAGTCTCGACATCACCAAGTACTCGCAGCCCTTCTTCAACCTGGGCACCGGCGGACTTCAGTCGACGTCGGTCGTCTTCCAGGCTAATGCGCGTTACGAGTTGTCGGTCCGGAAATTCACCGACCTCTCCCGCACCAGCGCCGAGCTTGAATCGGCTTCCGCCTCCGAGATGCAACGCCGTTATGCCGCGGCGATGCTGACCGAGGCCGCGTACTACGACGTGCTGGCCCAGGGGGAGCTTACCCGGGTGGCCAGGGAACGGATGGACCGAGCGAGTGAGCAGTTGGGAGTAGCCCGCGCCCGGGTCGAGAGCGGCGCCGCGGTGCAGACCGACTCACTCGAAGCGCGGCTCGAGTTCACCCGCTCTCGCGTCGGGGTGCGGCTCCGGGTGACCGCCCTGTTGGTGGCCCGCCTCGAATTGGGCCGCCGGATCGGACTCGCGGGACCAGCCGACGCGGTGCCGCTGGACACCCTTCCCGCTCCCGACCTCCCCATCTCGCTGACAGACGCGATCAGCCGCGCTCTCGAACAGGGGCCGGAGTATCGGGTGGCCCGGGCCAACGAACGCGCATCGAAGGCTTTTCTCAAAGGACAGCAGGGTGCCTACCTGCCGGTCATCGCTCTCGACGCGAACCATTCCCGCTTCGACACCAAGGTGTTTCCCAGCGCCGCGAATTTTTCTTCGCTGAACCTGGGCATAAGTTTGCCCATCTGGGACAACGGACAGCGCGAGCTGGCCATCAAGCAGGCCCGCACCGTACACGAAGTGTCCAAAGCGGTGCGCAATGATCTCGAGCGGGCCGCGGCGCGTGACGTGACCTTCGCGTACGAGGGATACGAAACCGCACGCTTCACCACCGACCTTGCCGCGGAAGCCGTGGCCGTCGCGCAGGAGAACTACCGGGTGCAGGATGTCCGCTACCGAGCCGGCGCCAGCACCATCATCGACCTGTTGAGCGCCCAGAACGGCTTGAGCGACGCCGAGGCTGTTCTGGTGCAGGCTCGCTATGCCAACCTGCTGGCGCTCGCCGGACTCGAGAGCATCCTGGGCCAGCGACTGTTCCCGGAACGCCTTGGAGAAGGCTTGTGATGCGGCTAATCCTGGTGCCCTTCCTGGTGCTTGCGCTGCCGGCGTGCAACAAGAAGAGTGCGGCTGCAGGAAATGGAGGGCCCGGCGCAGGGGGCGGCGCTCCCGCCATGCCGGTTGAGGCGGCCGTGGCGAAGCAGGACACGGTGGTCGACGCCATCAGCGCTACCGGGCAGGTCGAGCCGGTACAGCAGATCGAACTCCGCCCCGAGGTTGAGGGACGGTTGGTCGAGATTCTGGTGCGGGAGGGTTCCGAAGTGGCTGAGGGACAGCCGCTGTTTCGAATCGACGACCAGGAGCTGAAGGCCGAAGTGGCGCGGGCCGAAGCCGATCGTGACCTTGCGAACCAGTCCCTGGCCCGGGCGAAACAACTCACCGAGCAGAACGCCTCATCCGCGGCTGACCTGGAGCGCGCCGAGGCGATGGCGCGAATGAACCAGGCTCAGCTCGATCTGCTGAAAGTTCGCCTCGCGCGCACCACGGTGCGGGCACCGTTCGGCGGAACCTCGGGCCAACGGTTCGTCAGCGTCGGTGATTACGTGACCACCAGTGACAAGCTGGCAACGCTCCAGACGGTGAATCCCCAGCGGATCGCCTTTGCGGTCCCCGAGCGATACGCCAGTCGATTAGGTCGGGGCCAGCGGGTCGTGTTCCGGGTTGCGTCGCTCTCGGGACAGGAATTCCAGGGCACGGTGGATTTCGTGGACCCCGTGGTCCAGCTGCCCGCCCGCACCATCCTGGTAAAGGCGCTGGTGCCGAACGGGCGCCGTCAGCTCCAAGCCGGCATGTTCGTCGAAGTGCGGCTGGCCACCGAAGTACGGCCCAAGGCCGTCGTCATCCCGGAGGATGCCATCGTGCCCTTGCAACGGGCCTACTACGTGTGGGTCGTCACCGACGGCAAAGCCAGCCGGCATCAGGTGGAGATCGGAGTGCGCTCCCCCGGTTTTGTCGAGATCAGGAGCGGGGTCGAGGCCGGCGAGCAGGTCGTGGTCGGGGGGCAGGAGCGATTGGCGGAAGGGGCGCCGGTCGCCGCCTCGATCGTAGAGCGCGGGCCGGTTACTCCGGGAGACAGCGGCGGACCGGCTACCAAAGTGGATAGCAGCGGAAAGGACTGACGGCTGGGCAAGTCACGAAGCATATGGAGCTGGCTGGTGCTGGGGGCGCTGCTCATCGGCTCGCCGCTCGCCGCACAGACCACGCGCCCGGAGCGCACTCAGTTCCGCGAGACCTCGACCCACGCGGATGTTCTGGCGTTTCTCGATTCGCTTCAGCGGCTCGGCGCGGGCCTGCGGATCGGGACCCTGGGCTCGAGTCCCCAGGGACGCCGAATCCCCTACGTTATCGCCGCCCGGCCCATGGTGGATTCTCCCGGCTCTGCCCACCGCAGCGGCAAACCCATCCTATATATCCAAGGCAACATTCACGCCGGCGAAGTCGAAGGAAAAGAAGCGGCGCAGATGCTGCTGCGTGATCTCACCCTCGGCAGCCTCCGTCCTCTGCTCGACAGCGTCATTCTGCTCGTGGTCCCGATCTACAATGCTGACGGCAACGATGACCTTGCCCCCGGCGAGAAGAACCGCCCGGGCCAGAACGGTCCCGCCATCGTCGGGCGCAATACCAACGGTCAGGGTCTCAACCTCAACCGCGACTATGTGAAGCTCGAGGCGCCGGAGACCCGCGGGGCGCTGGCACTCCTTGCGGAGTGGGAGCCCGATTTCTTCATCGATCTCCACACCACCAACGGCAGCTATCACGGCTACGCCCTTACCTACGCGCCGGGTCTCAATCCCAACAGTGGCCCGGCCAATGACTACGTGCGCGATCATTTCCTCCCGCTGATCAGAGAGCGGATGCGCAAGCGCGACCGGGAGGAGACTTTCTGGTACGGCAACTTCCGCAATCAGAATCCCGATTCCCTCGTTCAAGGCTGGGAGACATACGATCCCCGTCCCCGGTTCGGCACCAACGCCTGGGGCTTGAAGGGACGCCTGGCGATTCTCAGCGAGGGCTACAGCAACGCGCCGTTCAAGGACCGTATCGAGGCGACCTACAACTTCGTGCGCGAGGTCCTCGCGCTCGCGGCCGAAGAGCGTACCCGGGTACGAACTGTGGTCGAAGCGGCGGATGCATGGCTTCCCGACTCGGTCACTCTGCGCTCCGTGCTGGGGCCGCCCACCCTGCAGGATGTGATTGCGGAAATCACCCAGCCGGATGGAGAAGGAAGCGGCGGTTTCGCACGGCGGAAGCGAAGCGGCGTCTTCAAGACGATCCGGATGCCGGTCTTCGACCGCTTCGTCCCGGCTTTACGCGAGGTCCGACCCGCCGCCTACCTGGTTCCCCCGGAGCGTGCCGACCTGATCGCCATGCTTCGTGCTCAGGGCGTCATCGTCTTTCGGGCCGGGGCGTGGCGAGGCTCTGCGGAGCGGTTTACCGTGGACAGCGTGGATCTGACGACCACCGTCTTCGAAGGCCACCGGGCGGTCAGCCTGGTCGGCCGCTGGGCTTCTGGTGAGGTCACCATGCCGGAAGGCTGGTTCTACGTTCCCACGTCCCAACGCCTTGGCGTCTTCGCCAGCTACATGTTGGAACCAATGAGCGAAGATGGCTTCGTGACGTGGAACTTCCTCGATCGGGATGTTGCGGTGAGTGGCGTGTTCCCGGTGGCCCGACTCCGGCAACCACTGGTAGCCCCGATGGAGCTGGTGCCATAGCTTAGAGCCGTCAGCCCCAACCCGGTACCAGGTACCAGGTACTAGGTACCGGTACTCCCACTCAGTCCTCAGTCCTCTCCCCTCATCACTTATGCTCAAGTCCGGCTCTCCCGCTCCCGACTTTTCCCTTCCCAGTGACGCCGGAGGGACCGTGTCTCTCAAGGGTCTCCGGGGCAAGCCTGTCGTGCTGTACTTCTATCCCAAGGACGATACCAGCGGTTGCACGGTCGAAGCCTGCGAGTTCCGCGATAGCTGGAAGGCGGTTCAGGGGCTCGGGGCCGTCGTCCTCGGCGTCTCGCCTGATAGCGCAGCCTCGCACCAGAAATTCAAGAAGAAATACACCCTGCCGTTTCCCCTGCTGGCCGACGAGGACCACGCGGTTGCGGAGGCATATGGAGCCTGGGGAGAGAAATCCATGTACGGCAGGAAGTACAAGGGGATTCTGCGGACTACCTATCTGATCGATGGGAAAGGGAGCATCGCCAGGGTATTCGAGAAGGTGAAGCCTAAGGGCCACGCGAGTGAGGTCTTGGAGGCTCTGGAGGCCCTGCGTTAACGGCCTCCAAGGTGATACAAATCACTCATCTACGTCTAAAGGGCAGTTGACTGGGCGCGAGAGAGAGAGAGATATTAGCCAGGTTCGGCCGCCTCAAGGCCGGGTGCGGACCGTTCGTGCTGGACCGGCCCCGTTTTCGTGACGGGGCTACGCTCAATTTACGGATGGGGGGGTTGCATGCGACTATTACGTCCTGCCATGGCGGGCCTGCTGCTTCTTACCGGCGCCGCGCCGCTTGCCGCGCAAAAGCCCGGCGCTGTTGAAATCGGCGTTTTTGGCCGGTTCAACAGCACAGATCCACAGCTTAATTTCGACAACCGAACCGGTATCGGCGGACGGCTCGGCGTCTTCTTTGTACAAAACCTCGCGGTTGAACTGGATGGGTCCTACAATCCGCTCTATACCGCCGAGGGCGATTTCGTTCGGTATATCCCGTGGCATGCCGGCCTGGTCTACAACATTGGAGTCGGGTCGACTTCCGCGTTTCTGATTGGAGCCCGCTACACTGACAACTGGTTCCGTGAGGCTTACCGGGAGACCGAACACGGCATCGGCGGACTTCTCGGTTTCCGGCTAGGCACCGGGGGGACGCTCTCCATCAGAGTCGATGGTACGATCGACTACATCCTCAATCCCGAGAGCCGCTTCAGTCAGGGTCCTCCGATTGGTACCCAGGGAATCCCCAGTATCGAACAGGACGACAAGAACATTCACTACGGCGTCCAGGCCGGACTTAGCCTCATGTTCGGGGGGTACAACAAGGACTCCGACAAGGACGGCGTACTGGACAAGGCGGATCAGTGTCCCAATACGCCGACCGGCGACAAGGTCGACGCCAACGGGTGTTCGCTTGACTCCGACGGCGACGGCGTGAAGGACGGTCTCGACCAGTGTCCCAGCAGCCCGCCGGGAGACAAGGTCGACGCTAACGGCTGCTCGCTCGATACCGACAAGGACACCGTTCGCGACGCGATCGACAAGTGCGCGGACACTCCTGCCGGTGATAAGGTGGACGCCAACGGCTGCTCGCTGCCGAAGGATGCCGACGCTGACGGTGTGACTGACGATGTCGATCAGTGCCCGAGCAGCGCGCCCGGAGACAAGGTCGATGCCACTGGCTGCTCGCTGGATACCGACAAGGACGGCGTACGTGATGCAATAGATCAGTGCCCCGACACGCCGGCGGGTGACCAAGTCGATGCCAACGGCTGCTCGGCGGACAGCGACAAGGATGGCGTAAGCGATGCTAAGGATCGCTGCCCCAACACCCGTCCGGGTGCCAAGGTAGACGAAACGGGCTGCGAGTTGTTGTTTGAGCAGACCGAACGCGGACTGGTGCTCGAAGGGGCAACCTTCGCCACCGGTAAGTCCACACTGACCGCGGCCGGCAAGGCATCGCTCGACAAGGTCGCCGTGGGCTTGGTGGATAATCCCGGAGTTCGGGTGGAGGTCCACGGTTACACCGACAACACTGGCTCGAAGGCCACCAACGACAAGGTGTCCAAGCAGCGGGCCGAGTCAGTGAAGAAGTACCTGGTTACGAAGGGTGTCACCGCCGACCGTATCGATACCTATGGCCATGGCCCTGAAGAGCCCATCGCGGACAACAAGACCGCGGCGGGACGGGCACAGAACCGGCGGGTCGAGTTGCGGAAGGCGCCGTAATCGCAGTTCCGGCAGGACGTCGGGGGGCCGGGACCCTGCAGGATCGGGTTCCGGCCCCCCGATGCTTTGCCCTCCTTGCCGGGTCGGGTGGGCGATTATTCTTCCCCGCTCGGTTTTTGGCGTGACTTTTTCAGGAGGGGATCATTCGTCGCACGGCTTTGTTCGCGGTCGCCGCTCTCCTGGCGGCATGCGGTCACAATTCGACAAGCGCGGCCCAATCGGCGACTTTCCTTCCGCCGGCCCCCGGTGAGCGCCATCTGCGAAACATCCGGCAGCTCACGTCGGCGGGGAACAATGCCGAAGCGTATTTCTCCCGCTCCGGCAAGCAGTTGATCTTCCAGCGGCAGGAGAAGGTCGATTCCGCCTGCGATCAGCAGTACATCATGAACATCGATGGGTCTGGTATGCGGCGCATTTCCAACGGCCTGGGCCGGACGACGTGCGGCTACTTCTACGACAACGACCGCAGGGTGCTCTACAGCTCCACGTTCAAGAATTCTCCTGCCTGCCCCCCGGTGCCCGACAAGTCCCATGGCTACGTCTGGCCGATCGGCCACCTGGAGATCTTCACTTCGCGTCCCGACGGGTCGGACTTGAAACAGTTGACCGACAACGGCGCGTACAATGCTGAGAGCACGGTTTCGCCGGACGGCTC
>Ga0207675_100007809_pt1 | contig 10093 bp, 8 predicted proteins | sample KBSSwiS42_FD_184305 | JGI IMG/M metagenome (GOLD analysis project Ga0207675, IMG submission 184305) | Switchgrass rhizosphere microbial communities from Kellogg Biological Station, Michigan, USA - KBS Switchgrass S4-2 (SPAdes) (version 2) | ecosystem: Host-associated > Plants > Roots >...
ATGATCTCGACGGCGACCGCAAGCAGTTCCGCGTCGGCGGATACGTCAGGCTCGCCGAAGATGTCGACGTTGAGCTGAAAGTGCTCGCGAAGCCGTCCCTTCTGCTGCCGTTCGTAGCGGAAGAGCTGGGGCACCGAGAACCAGCGCACGGGGCGCCGCAGCGCGTTCGCGCGCGCGGCGACCATGCGGGCGACGGTCGGCGTCATCTCGGGACGCAGTGCGACCTGCCGTCCGCCCTTGTCCTCGAAGTTATACAGCTGTCCGACGATCTCGTCGCCGCTCTTCTTCGTGTAGAGATCCAGCGGTTCGAGTGGAGGGCCATCGTATTCCGAGAACGCGTACCGGCGCGCCACGTCGCGCCACGCAGCGAAGATGTGTGATCGCTCGGCGAACTCGGCGGGGTAGAAATCGCGAAACCCGGGCAGCGCTCCTGTCGACATCCCCGAAATCTACCCGTCCACGGGATCGACGTTCAAGCGCGCCATCGCGTCGCCGACAGTGTGAAAGGAACCGGTCACGAGCACGGTGTTCGCGAGTGACGTCGCACGCTCGATCGCCCGATCGAAGTCCGGCTCGGAAACGGCCTCCCAACCGCGCTCGCGTGCGTGCGCAACCGCTGCATCGCGATCCCATGCGCGGCTGCTTGGAGCGGTGGGCGCGTCCGTGAGCACGAAGACGTCCACGACCTGCGACAGCGCAGTCATGACACCACGCCAGTCCTTGTCGGCCAGGACACAGAGCACGACCGCAATCGGCCGTGGTGGGCGCACGGCGCTCACCGTCGCAGCGAGCACGCCCGCCCCGTCGGGATTGTGCGCCACATCGAAGATGAACGGGTCGACGCGCTGAAATCGTCCCGGCAGGCGAACGCGAGGCAGCGCGGCCCGCGCCTCCTCGAGCGTGGTCGCGAAAGATCCCTCGGCCGCGTTCAGCATCAGCAGCGCCAGCGACGCGTTCCACGCCTGATGGGCACCCGCGAGAGCCGTACGCACCTCACCTCGCTCATGCCCGACTGTCACGGTGAACACCGTCCCGTCCCCAGTCACGGCAACCTCGTCCGGCCCCGCTATCGACACGACGTCGAGAATCGGAGTCGACCCGCGGACCGAGGCGAGGTCGGCGAGCAACGCGCGAATGCCGTGGTCACGTTCGCCTATGACCGCGGGAACGCCGGCCTTGAAGATGCCCGCCTTCTCCGCTGCAATCTCCTCGCGTGTCTCCCCGAGGTACTCGACGTGATCGATGCCGATGGACGTGACACCAGCGACTACCGGCTGAACGACGTTCGTGGAGTCCAGCCGTCCGCCGAGGCCAGTCTCGATCACCGCTGCATCCACTCCCTCGCGCGCGAACAGATCGAACGCCATCGCCGTCGTGGCCTCGAAGAACGTGGCGCCGATGCGCTCCACGGCGGGCGTCCATCGCTCGATGAAGTCGACCACGTAGTCCTCGTCCACCCGACGTCCGTCGACGAGGAACCGCTCGCGAAAATCAACGAGATGCGGCGAGGTGTACTTCCCGACGCGGAGTCCCTTGGCGCGCAGAACCGTCTCGAGGGTCGCGCAGACACTTCCCTTACCGTTCGTGCCCGCCACGTGCAGCGAGCGGAGGCGGTCATGCGGGTCGCCCAGCTCGCGAAGGAGGGCAGCCGTTCGCTCGAGCCCCAGCTTCGACTTGCCCGTCGTCCGATCGAACAGGTAGTCGAGCGCCGCGCGATACCTGGAGGGCGGGTCGGTCAGGACGATGCCCACCCCGTGGCGGCGGGCTTGCCGCTCATGTGCCGAAGCAGCTGACCCACCGTCTGCTTCAGCTCTCTGCGATGGACCACGGAATCGACCATGCCGTGGTCCAGCAGGAACTCCGCCGTCTGGAAGCCTTCGGGAAGGTCCTGTCCGAGCGTCTGCTTGATGACGCGAGGTCCGGCAAAGCCGATGACCGCCCCGGGCTCCGCGAGGATGGCGTCGCCCAACATCGCGTAGCTGGCGCTGACGCCGCCGGTCGTTGGGTTCGTGAGGATCGAAATGTACGGAATTCGGCGCTCCGCCAGCTGCGCCAGCATCGCGGCCGCCTTCGCCATCTGCATGAGCGACAGCACCCCTTCCTGCATGCGCGCCCCGCCGGACGCCGAGATGAGCACCAGGGGGTACTTCCGCTCCAGCGACCGCTGGCCAAGCCGCGCAATCTTCTCGCCGACGACCGACCCCATGGAGCCACCCATGAAGCTGAAATCCATCACGCCGACGTTGAGCGGCGCCCCCGCGAGCGTGCCGGTCGCCGTCATGATGGCGTCCCCTTCGCCTGCGGTAGCACGCGCCTTTTTCAATCGTTGCTGGTATTCCGGGAACCCGAGCGGGTCGGCCGAGCGCAACTCCGCCTCGGTTTCTTCGGCGGACCCTTCGTCCAGAAGGATCGCGACGTAGTCACCAGCGCGGATACGGCGGTGATAGTCGCAGTTCGGGCAGACATTCAGATTGCGAACGAACTTCTCGCGAAGGTCAGTATGCCCGCACGCCTCGCATTTCTCCCACGCGTCGGCCGGGATCTCGAGCTTTTCCGTGCGCGGAGCGCGAGACTTTTTCTCCTTTTTCCACCATGCCATCCCCGAAATGTGAGGCAGACCCAGGGTTGGCGGAAGGGAAACCCGCCTCGGACTCGATCTTTCGGCGATCTGCCGACCACCGAGCCCGAGCCGCCTAGACCGCCAGTGTGTCCGCCCTGCCTCTGCCCTCACTGGAGATGCGAAGCAGGACCCCGATGGCCAGCCAGCTCGCGAGCATGAAGGAGCCGCCGTAGCTGAAGAACGGCAGTGGAATCCCCGTGATCGGCATGAGATTCAATGTCATGCCTACGTTCACGAGCACGTGGACGAACCAGCTCGCACCGAGGCCAAACGCGACCAGGCTGCCGAACGAGTCGTTGGCGCGAGACGCAACCCGTACGACGCGCAGGAACAGCAGCAGGAACAGGGTGAGCGCGAGGGTCACGCCGATGAACCCAAGTTCCTCACCGACGACGGAGAAGATGAAGTCCGTGTGCTGGGCCGGCAGGAATGCGAGCCGCTTCTGTGTGCCGAGCGTATACCCCTTCCCGAACCACCCGCCCGATCCGATCGCGACCTGGGACTGCAGCACGTGGTACCCGGAGGCGCGTGGGTCCGCCGACGGATCCAGGAACACGAGGAGTCGCCGCTGCTGATACGGCGCGAGGCGCTCCCACAGCAGTGGCGCAATGACTCCCATCGCGACGTTCGCGAGCACGAGCACCACGCCTTCCATCATGTACGGGCGGTAGTACAGCACGAGCGCGATGAGGATCAGGAACCACGCGCCCCAGAGCCCTGTGCTGAAGGCGAGGATGAGGCTCACGGCCGGACTCGCAATGAGTGCGAGCAGCTGCCATGAGACGCCCGACCAGTACAGCAAGGCGAAGAAGATTCCGATGAAGACGATCCCGGTGCCCAGGTCCGGCTGCGCCATGATCAGCAGCCACGGCACCCCAACCACCAGCGCGGGCTTCCAGAGGTCGATCAGTGACTTCGGCGCTTCCTTACGCGATGCGAGTACCCGCGCCAGCATCAGGACCACGGTGAGCTTCGCCAGCTCCGCCGGCTGGCCCAGCCGTATGCCGCCGATCGTGAGCCATCCCTTCACACTGGCCGCCGTGCCCGCGCCGGAGCCGAAGATGAGCGTGACGATGAGCAGAACGATCCCGATCCAGTACAACGGCACCGTGAGCCAGTCGACGAGCCGGACAGAGGCGCGGTACAGGAAGTACGCGGCGCCGAGCGCCAGCCCGAACCACGCGAGTTGCCGCTTCCAGGCACCCACGACATAGGCGACGGGAAAGTCGGTCTGGCCTGCCGAGTACACCACCGCAATCCCGTACGCCGAAAGCAGGAGTGCGAGGATGACGAGCGGATAATCGCCCACCGACTTCCTCATCAATCGCCCTCCAGCTGCGCACCCTGGATGGTTGGGCGCTTGAGGTAGTGCTCGATCATCTTCGACGCGATCCGCGCGGCGACCGAACCGTGATACGGAACCAGCTCGAGCATCACCGCGATGACGATCTTCGGGTCCTCCGCCGGCGCGTAGCCCGTGAACCACGCGTGATTGAGCTCGATACCGTTGCGGAACACGCCGGTCTGCGCCGTCCCGGTCTTGCCGGCAATGACGACCCCTTCGATCTGAGCGCTCGCGGCCGTTCCGCGAGACGACACGACTCCGGCCATGGCACGCTGGAGCCCGGCGATCTGGTCTGGCGTCAGGCGGAACACCTTCGTCCGTTCCGTCTGCCGCCGCACGATCTCGGGACGCACGACCGACCCGTCGGTCGCCAGCGCCGTGTAGAAACGCGCCATGTTCGCGACCGTCTGCGAGTTCTCTCCCTGCCCGATCGAGAGGCTCAGCAGCACACCGTTGCTCCACCCGCCCGGACCGTACCGCTTGTTGAAGTACTCGGCCGCGTACGGCCAGAGCGGCCGTTTCTCGTTAGGCAGGTCGATGCCGCTCTTGTCGTTCATCCGGAGCGACACGCCACCGGCGAGCATGCGTGTGATGCCGAGCTTGAGGCCGAGCTGGTAGAAAAACACGTCGCAGGACTTCTCGATCGCCTGCCGAAGGTTCACATCGCCGTGCCCCTTCTTCTCCCAGCACCGGAAGTACCGATTGCCGAAGAAGTAGCCCCCGCTGCATGGCGTCGGCATGTGATCGTCGAGCCCGACGAGATTGGCCTCCATCCCCATGATCGCCGTCGCGAGCTTGAACGTCGACCCCGGCGGGTAGAGCCCTTGAATCACCTTGTTGTAGAGCGGCCGCCGCGGGTCGTCGCGAAGCTGCGAGTAGTAACTCGTCGACACGCCGCCGATGAACTTGTTGGGATCGAAGCTCGGTGCACTGTGGATCGCCAGGACCTCACCGGTCTTCGGGTCCATCGCCATCACGCCGCCCTGCAGAGAATCGCCGAACAACGTCGCGGCGAATCGCTGGAGATCGAGATCGATGTTCGTATACAGCGGGTCCGGTGACTCGGGCGTGATGTCGCCCCGCCCACCGGCTTCGCCGACGACGCGCCCCCGCGCATCGACCTCCACGAAGTGTGTGCCTTCCTTTCCGCGCAGCTGCGCCTCGTACTGTCGCTCGAGACCGGCCTTGCCGACATCCTGGCCGGACTTGTACCCGCGGTACGCCCGTTGGTTGAGCTCCGACTCGGTGATCTCGCCCGTGTACCCGACGAACGCGGCGACCGCTTCCTTGTCCGGGTAATAGCGCTTGGGCGCGGCCTGGATGATCAGGCCGGGAAAGTCGACGCGACGCTCCTCGAGGACGGACACGACGTCGAAGCTCGCGTCGGCCAGCACGACCGTGGGCCGGTTCGGAGCCTGGCGAAACCGCCGAACCGCCGCCTCGATCTGCTCCGGCGTTAGGCTGATGACGCCCGACAGCCCGCGCAGCGCAACGCGGAGCGAGTCGGACGTCTTCGCGAGAATGGAGACCGAGTACCCGGGCAGGTTCTCGGCGATGACGGCGCCGTGGCGATCGTAGATGATGGCGCGCGGCGCCGGCAGCGGCACCTCGCGCAGCCGGTTCGTTTCGGATTGCAGGTTGTATGCAGCGTGTTCGAGGATCTGCGTTCGAAAGAACGCCGACGCGAGAAACACGAACGCGCCCGTGAGGATGAACGTCGCGGTCCGTCCGCGCCGCTGCACCTCGTTCGGATGAAAGCTCATACAGCCTGCGGCTCGAGGACCGGCCGCAACATGAGAAGCAGGATGACTCCGGTCAGGGCCGTCAGTGCCGCCGACAGCGGCGACCACAGCAACAGCTGCGTGGCCAGCTCCACACCGTGCATGCGCCGCTCAGCGGTCACGTACACGATGTCGAACGCCCATTTCCCGACGAAAAAGAAGAAGCCGTGCAGCACGACGTTATCGGCGAAGAAGACCGCCTTCAGCCACGACGCGGTGGCGCCGACAGCCGTCATCGCCAACGCCCCAGCGCCGAACGCACTCGGCGTCAGCGAGTCCGCGACGAGACCAGTCAGGAACCCGATGAGGGCCGCGGCCCCGGGTCGCACACGCACGGCCGACAGCAGCACCGCGATCACCAGAAAATCTACCGGAGTGCGCCACCCGAGCAGAGGCCGCACCGTGTAGTGCAGCAGGACGAGCAGGGCGAACGCCAGGACGGCGCGTGCACTCCGCGTCCAGGTCACGGGCGCGCTCCGTCCGCTGCGTCGGGGCGTCGCGTTGCCGGCGGACGACCGGTGTCGGCGCGGACGGGCGTCGGCCTCGCGGGCACCGGTTGGGCCGACGGTGGCGCTGGCGGCCGGCTGGCCCCTGTACGCGACGTGTCGGGGCGAGGCGTCGCCCGCGCCGCCGAGTCGCCAGCCAGGCGCGCCGCGGCCGCTTCGACGGACCGCACCGAATCGGTCGCCGCGCGACGCGCGAGCGAATCACCAGCCGCCGCAATTCGGCGGGCCGCCGAGTCGGCGCTGATCGTAGAGCGCCAGACGCGGTCGAGCGACGGGTCGTGGGTCTTCCTAGGCAGCAGCACGATCACGTTGGACACATCGGGCGGGCGGACCGCTGGCCTGACCAGATACGTGCGTGCCCATCCCTCGGACGTGCGAAGCTCGCCGAGCACCGTCCCAATCGGGATGCCGGCGGGATACACGCCACCCAATCCCGACGTCACGATCGCGGTCCCTGGCTTGAGCGCCGATCGAAAGGCCACTCCGCGCAGCTCGAGGAGGTATCGCTCGGGTGGCGTGTCCTCTCCGCGCCCCGATTCCGACAGGTGTGGATAGATGATGCCGTACGCGCTGCGGTCGGCGGACATCGCACTCGCCGCGAAATCCGTGTGCGTCCAGAGAATCGCGATGCTCGAAGACGGATCGACGGTGAGCACCATCCCCACGAGTCCTTCGGGCGCGATGACGGGCGTCTTCGACTCGACGCCGGCGCGCGATCCGACCGTCAACGTGACGGTGTTGTCCTCGCCGATGCCGCGCGAGCGCAGTGCCTCGGCGGACACGAATCCCCACTCGAGTTGACGGCCGAGTCCGAGCAGCGCACGAAGTCGCTCGTTCTCCGCTTCGAGCTTCGCGAGCTGCATGTTGCGGAGCGAGACGCTGTCGAGGCGACCGGTCGTCGCTTCACGCGAGAGAAATGCGGACCGGCCTCGCTCGGCTTGCTGTTGCAGGGACAGGAGCGGTGCGACCACCGTTCGACGAAGCCCCGCCGCGATGGCTTCGCGCAGGTTGAGCGGCAGCACCGTGGCAAGGAGGGCCATCGCGCAGCAGGCCACCAGAAGGACGGTGTCCACGCGGGTGCCGGACCGCACGGCGCGAGCCACTCGCAGCCTCAGCTACTGAGGACGGACCAGTATTTTTCTTCGTCGTCGAGAATCCGGCCGGTGCCACGAACGACGCACGTCAGCGGATCCTCATCGACGTGAATGGGCAGCCCCGTCTCCTGCGCCAGCATCAGGTCGAGGCCGCGAATCAGCGCACCGCCGCCCGTCATCACGATCCCGCGATCGACGATGTCGCTCGCGAGCTCCGGGGGCGTGATCTCGAGCGCCCGGCGAACAGCGTCGACGATCTGCTGAATGGGTTCCTGCACTGCCTCACGGATTTCGCTCGAGTGGACGCGCACCGTCTTCGGGATGCCCGACACGAGATCGCGCCCCTTCACATCCATCTCGCGCTCTTCACCAACCGGCGCCGCCGATCCGATGTTGATCTTGATCTGCTCCGCGGTCGGCTCGCCGATGAGCAGGTTGTAGTTCTTGCGCATGAACTGCACGATGGCCGTGTCGAGCTCGTCACCACCGGTTCGGATGGACGTGTCGCTCACGATGCCGGACAGCGCGATGACCGCGATCTCCGTCGTGCCGCCGCCGATGTCGATGACCATGTTGCCGGTCGGTGTCTCGACCGGAAGGCCGACACCGATCGCCGCGGCCATTGGCTCCGCGACCATGAACACTTCCTTCGCGCCGGCACCGAGCGCCGAGTCACGCACCGCGCGCTTCTCCACTTCCGTGATACCCGAGGGTACACACACGATCACGCGAGGTTTCACCTTGAACACGTGGTTCTCGATGATGAGCGTGAGGAAGTACCGGAGCATCTTCTCGGTGACGTCGAAGTCCGCGATGACCCCGTCCTTCATCGGACGCACAGCGAGCACCCCATCGGGTGTGCGTCCAAGCATGCGTTTGGCTTCGAGACCGACGCCCTTGATCTTCTTCGTTTCGCGATCGATCGCGACGACCGAGGGTTCGTTCAGTACGATGCCTTCGCCCTTGACGTAGATGAGCGTGTTTGCAGTGCCGAGATCAACCGCAATCGCATTCGCCGGGAAAAACGATCTTCCCGCTTTCAGGAAAGGCCAGCGCATCTAGCAGGGGCTCGAGACGTGCCGGAGGCACGGAGGGACGGTGAAACGGTGCATCGAGGGCGTAAGGTAGCGGGTGCGGGTATACACGAGCAAGGCATTGGCTTGACACAACCTAGGCTATTTCATAACGTCGCGCGCGATGCCCCGGATCGCATCTCTCCGAGTTGCCGTGGTCGACGCGAACCGCTGTGATGAATGCGGTCTGTGCGTGCCGCTCTGCCCACCGCACGCCATCGAGCTGCGACGGACCGGACTGCATATAGACGCGCCAGTCTGCACAGGGTGTCAAAAGTGCATCGTGCCGTGCCCTGTGTTTGCGCTCGCGATGGTGGATCGCGCACCCACCGACCTTGCAACGTAGCCGAGTGCGCGTCGAAGATTGCGATCTTCTCATCATCGGCGGTGGGCCCGCAGGGCTGATTGCAGCGAGAGAAGCCGCGCGAGCAGCGCCTGACCTGGCCGTCGTCGTTCTCGAGCGTGACGACGCGGTCGGGACGCCCGTTCGGTGCGGCGAAGGCGTGGGTTCCGCCGGAATAGCCGAGTTCATCGCGCCTTGCGTCGGTGACGTGGAGGCCGCATGGATCGCGCGGCGAATCACGCGCGTCGTGTTCCGCGCGCCTGATGGCACGACGGTCCGTGTCGCCGAGGGAGACGTCGGCTACGTCCTCGACCGCACGCGATTCGAGCCCGCGCTCGCCGCCGAGGCAGTGGATGCAGGCGCCGATGTCCGAACTCGCACCGAGGCGATCGGAATGATGCGCGACGGTTCACGGTGGCGCGTCCATGTGCGCGCGCCGGACGCCGACGCCGAGATCCGCACCCGAATCGTCGTCGGCGCCGACGGCGTCGAGAGCGCGGTTGGTCGGTGGGCTGGCATCGACACGCGCGTTCGGTCGCGCGACATGGAGAGCTGCGCGCAGTATGTCGTGCAGGATGAGAACATGGACCCCGACGCGATCGTGCTGCACTTCGGCGATCACGTCGCGCCCGGCGGGTATGCGTGGGTGTTCCCGAAGGGCGCTGGCTCCGCCAACGTCGGACTCGGCGTGCTCGGACTTCGCGCCGAGGGACGGTCGGCGATCGCCTGGCTCGATGACTACATCGCGGCCAACTTCCCTAACGCGACAATCTCCGGGCGCACGGTGGGCGGCGTGATCGTCGCGCCGACGCTCACCCGGACCGTCGCGGACGGCGTGCTCCTGTGTGGCGACGCGGCGCACATGATCAATCCGCTTTCCGGCGGCGGCATCGTGAACGCGATGAAGTCGGGCCGGCTCGCCGCGCACGCCGCGGTGGGCGCCATCCGACGTGGCGACACCAGCAGCACGGCGCTGGCGACCTATCATCGGGAGTGGATGCGCCTGCTCGGCGACGACCACGTGCGCTTCTACCAGGTGAAGGAAGCGCTCGCTCGGTTCGACGACGTGTTCTACGACAAACTGGCGCGCACCGTGAACCGCATTCCCGAACGCCGACGAACACTGCGTCGGATCTTCGGCGAAGCGCTCGTGCGGCACCCGATGTTGTTACCAGTCGTCGCCAAATATTTCGTCTGACGCGGCGCGTTATCCCGGCTGATGCGACGTTAGGCGCTGCCAGAGTGCCGTACCAACGGAACACTGCCCCGCGACATGCGACACCATCCGCTCCACCCTGCCGAGCGGGCCAACGGCCGGGAGTCGCGGCGAC
>Ga0207675_100007810_pt1 | contig 10093 bp, 6 predicted proteins | sample KBSSwiS42_FD_184305 | JGI IMG/M metagenome (GOLD analysis project Ga0207675, IMG submission 184305) | Switchgrass rhizosphere microbial communities from Kellogg Biological Station, Michigan, USA - KBS Switchgrass S4-2 (SPAdes) (version 2) | ecosystem: Host-associated > Plants > Roots >...
CTGATGGGTTCGGTTCCGCGCGTCTCCACGACCAGGATGGGCCGCTCGCCCCAGCGCAGGTGCGGCCGGCCGATGACGGCCGCGAGCGACACTTCCGGCAGCGCACTAACCACCGCCTCGATCTCGGCGGGATTGATCCACTCGCCGCCGGACTTGATCAGGTCCTTGGCCCGGCCCGTGATGATGAGATTGCCGGCCGCATCGATGCGCGCGAGATCGCCGGTGGGAAACCAGCCATCGGCGTCGGTCGCGCGCTGCTGCTCGCCGAAGTATCGTTCGATCACCGCCGCGCCGCGCACGCGCAGGTTTCCCTCGACCCCGCGCTGTTCCGGCAGCGGCCGGCCGTCGGCATCGGTGAGCAGCAGGTCGACACCCACGCCGGGACGTCCCGACAGGTGCGCCGAGCGCGCCGAGGCATGGACGGGGGACACGGTTCCCGACGGTGACAGCTCGGTCATGCCCCAGCTCGTCTGGACGATGACGCCGAGGCGTTGCTCGATGCGCTCCATGAGTGCCGGCGGCAGCGGCGCACCGCCCACGATCAGCCGTTCCAGCGTGGGCAACTCGCCGCCCGCCTGGTCGAGGTATTCGACGAGATCCAGCCACACCGTGGCGATTCCCACGCCCAACGTCACGCCTTCGGCATTGATGAGCGTCGCGAGACGGCGGCCATCGGTCTGGCGCCCGGGCAACACCAGCTTGGCGCCGGCGGCCGCGGTCGCGAAAGGCACCCCCCACGCGTTGGCATGGAACATCGGCACGACGGCCAGCACACAGTCGCGTGCGCTGATGGCCATGAAATCCGCCTGCAGGGCGCGCAGCGTGTGCAGGTAGCTGGCGCGGTGCGTGTAGGTGACGCCTTTTGGCGTGCCCGTGGTGCCGGAGGTGAAGCACAGCCCGCAGGGGGTGTTCTCGTCGAAGGCGCCCCACACCGCGCTGCCGTGTACCTGCGCGAGCAACGGCTCGAGCGCGCACACCACGGGACTGCCCGGCGCGGTCCCGGCGATGACAGCCGAAGCGTCGATCACCACCAGCCGCTCGATGCCGGGCGCGGCTTCGGCGATCTGCCGCGCCAGCGGCAGCAGGTCGGCGCTGACGATCACGATCCGCGCGCCGGACTGCACGACCATGGTAGTTAGCTGGGCGCATGTCAGGCGCGGGTTCAGCGTGTGACACACGGCACCCATGCCCATGATGGCGTACCAGGCCTCGATGTGCGCCTGGGAATTCCAGGCCAGCGTCGCCACGCGATCGCCCTGGCGCACGCCGAATCCGGCCAGCACCAGCGAGACGCGGCGGCTGCGCCGCTCGAGCTCGGCGTAACCGACGCGCGACACCCTTTCACCCTCGCGCGCCGTCACCACCTCGGTGCCCGGGTGCCACTTCGCGGCGTATTCCAGGAACTTGTCGAGGGTCAACGCATAGGGCTGCATCGCCCCGTCGTTCATCGGCATTGCGCTGCCTCGGGGGGCAAGGGTGGCGAAAGCAGGCCGACGTTCCAGTGCCAGGGAATCCCGCCCGCGGCGCGGCGGCGGCACACCACCTGTTCGTTGAACTCGTACATGCCGGGCATCAGGTGTTTGCCGGGCTTCGGCACGTCTTCGAAAGCCATGTAGGCGCGCTCGCCGCCGTATGCCGGCCACTGCGGCTGGCCCTGCGCGGACGGCACACCGCTGCGCGCGAAGCTGGTCCAGTAGTCGAGCATCGCATTCGAGAGATTCGCCTCGGCCGGTGTCTCCGGCACCTTGGGCCAGTTCAACGGCGCACGGGCGGCGTTGCCGAACATGTACGGGATCTCGCTGGCGTGGAAGGCGTGCAGGCCCTTGTCGTCCGCGGCGGGATAACCGTGGTCGAATAGATAGAGGAACGATGGCACGCCGAGCGCGGTCTGCTTGGTCACGAGGCGTTCGGCGGTCCAGCCGTACAACGAATCGCGCGTGGTCGCCCAGATGCTCTCCTGCAGGTTGCTCGACGGATAGAGCTTGAAGAAGGCGTCGGCGAGGTCCTTGTAGCGCTCGCGGATTTCCTTCTCATAGGTCGCAGCGTCGGCCGGCACCGGCGGCGCCAGCACGCGCAGCGAGCGGATCTCGCCCTGGTTGAAGCCGGCGAGCACCGGCACCTTCGCCTGCTCGCCGCGATCGAACACGTCGACGACCTGGCGCGGCAGGACGCGGCCGTCGATGACGAAGAAAGGGAAGAAACTGTTGGCGGCGGCCACGTCGACGATCCGCTGGGCGTCCATGGAGCGCAGCCCCGCGAGGTCTCCCGCGCCCAACTTCCCCTGCAGCCAGACGCCGATGGCTTCGCCCGAATACGCGTCATGGCCGGTGGTGCGCAGCTCCTGCGCCGAAACCATGTAGGCGCTCTGCATCACGGCCTTGTGGAACAAGCCGCGTGCACTGGGCGCCGCCATGAGATACATGACGCTCAAGCCGCCGGCGGATTCGCCGGCGATGGTGACGTTCGACGGATCTCCACCGAACGCGGCGATGTTCTTCTGCACCCATTCGAGCGCCAGGATCTGGTCGAGCAGGCCGTAGTTGCCCGAGATGTTCCGACGCGACTCGGCGCTCAGGGCCGGATGCACGAGGAATCCGAGCGCCCCGAGGCGGTAGTTGAGGGTCACGACGACGATGCCCTTCTCGGCCATGCGCGTGCCGTCGTAGAAGGGTTCGCTGCTCGAACCGCCGCTGAGCGCGCCACCGTGAATCCATACGAACACGGGCGCCTTCTTCTCTTTGGCCGGCGCCCAGACGTTCAGATAGAGACAGTCCTCGCTGGTTTTCGGCAGGCTCCAGAAATAGATGTTGTCGGGCCGGCCCTTGCCCTGGACGCAGGCTGCGCCGAACTCGGTGGCGACGCGCGTGTCCTTCCACTTCGAGGCCGGCAGTGGTGGCTTCCAGCGCAATGCGCCGACCGGCGGCTGCGCATAGGGAATGCCTTTGAACACGTGGATGCCGCTGACGGCCTCGCCCTGGATCTTGCCGGCGGGCGCGGCGACGAGTGGCGGGGTGTCGGCTCCAGCCGTCGAGGTGAGGAATGCCACTATCAATAACGACAGTCTGAGTCGCGTCATGAAGCCCCGCCGTGTTTCGCCGGTTGCCGCAACGCGCGTGCCAGCCACATGAAACACAATACGGCGAGCACGTAGAAGGGCACCAGGCTGTGGAAAGCCAGTTGCAATGAATGATCCGGATGCGTGGGCTTCAGCCACTCGCTGACCTTGCCCACGATGGTCGGGCCGAGACCCAGGCCCACCAGGTTCATGACCAGCAGCAGCAACGCGCCCGACAGCACGCGCTCGTTCGGCGCCACGTGCTCCTGCACCAGCGCCACTGCCGGCGATAGGTAGAAAAAGTTCAGGAACAGGGGCAAGGCGAGGAACGCAAGCGCCAGCGGCCAGCGGTCGGCCCACAGGAATCCGATGAAGAAAGGAATCGCCAGCGTCAGCGCCACGGCCGGCAACGAGGCATACGCGGTGCGGGAGCGCGGTACCAGCCGATCGATGAGGCGACCCGACAGGTACATGCCCGAAGTCACCGCCACCGCGATCAGCAGCGCGTAGTAGAGCGCGACTTCCTGCAGCGTCATGCCCTTCTCGCGCATCAGGAACAGCACGGCGAACCCCAGCGTCCCATAGGTGACGATCTGCGTGACGCCGGTTGCGATGGACAGACGCAGCAACACGGGATCGGCGAAGAACCGGCGGCAGGTGGGCCAGAACGGCGCCTTGGTCTGCGCGGCGCTGTCCGGGCGCGGCGCATCGAGTCTTCCGCGCGCGGGCTCCCGAACGAACAGCAACACGATCGCGGCAGTGGCGATGCCGACCACGCCGACCGCCACGAACGCCGAGCGCCAACTGTATGCGGCCGCGATCGAAGCGCCGAAGGCCACGCCCAGCGCCTGGCCGATGGGCGGACCGAGATTGAACAGTGCGAGCGCGCGGCCGCGGATGCCGGGAGGAAAGTAGTCGGTGATGATGGCGTACGACGGAGGAACACCCCCCGCCTCGCCGACGCCCACTGCCATTCTCGCGATCGCCAGTTGCGGATAGCTGGACGCCACTCCGCACGCCGCGGTCGCCGCGCTCCACAGTGCGCACGCCAAGGACAAAATCTTCACGCGATTGCCGCGATCCGCCAGCCAGCCCACCGGGATCGCCAGCACGCAGTAGAACAGCGCGAAGTACAGTCCGCCGAGCAGGCCCAGTTGCCCGTCCGTCAGTCCGAACTCGTCCTGGATCGGCTTCGCCAGAATGGTCAGCAGCTGCCGGTCGAGGAAGTTGATGACGTATACGAAACACAGCACGCCGAGCACGAACCAGGCGCGTGCATCGGGTCGCGCTCCGGGCGCGTCCGTTTGCCAGCTCTGGTTCGTCATCGACTCCGCGTGCATCTTCTAGAACGTGGTCATGAAACGCAGGCCGTACTGACGCGGCAGGCCCGCGAAGCGCAGCCCGGAGTTGAGAGCGGCCGGATAGTGCTGGTCGGTCAAGTTGGTGCCGTACAACGAGGTCACGAAGTTTCCATGCTTCCAGGCCAATTGGGCGTTGAGAATGTTACGCGCCTCGAGATGATCCCCCAGCGCCTCGTTCTGGAACAGCGTCGCCCACTGATCGGAGACGTGGCCGTAGTTGATGCGCGGCGTGAATTCATTCTCGCTGCCCTGGCCGAACACATACTGCATGCCGACGTTGAAGGTGAATTCCGGCGCGTAGGTCTGGTCGTTGCCTTCCAGGTTGATGCAGGACGTGGTCTCGGGTCCGGTTTCCGGATCGCAGGCGCCGAAGTTCGGGATACGCGGATCCACCGCGTAAAAGGTGCCGAGTTCGCTGCGCAGCCAGCCGAATCCCGCATCCGCCGAGAAGGCACCGAAGATCGCTTCGAGCTGACCCTCGAAGCCGTAGATCTTGGTGGGGCTGGGATTGTTCAGCTCGAATCCGAAAGTCGGGAACGCGGGATATCCCACGGTGACCTGGAAGTTCTCGTAGTGGTTGTAGTAAGCGTCGAACTGCGTGCGCAGCTGGCCGTCAGCCCAGCCGGCCTTCCACCCGATTTCGTAGTTGCGCACCTTCTCCTCTTCGAACGCGGGCGGCACGCCGAGCCCGACCGGCACGTTCAGGCCGCCCGGACGAAAGCCCGTGGCCATGAAGGCGTACAGGAAGTTGTGGTCGTTCACCGTGTAATTGAGCGTCAGCTTGCCGGAAGTGTTCGTGAACTCCTCCTCCTGCACCTGCGAGAGCGGCGTGCCGTACTGGTTGATCTGGATGTCGTTGCCCGTGGTGTGTTTGGAGTAACGCGCACCCAGCTGCAGCTGGAAGCCGGCCGGCATGTCGTAGGTCATCTGCCCGAAGAAAGCGGTGGTCTCGCGGATGTTGTTTCCCCAGAGCAGATAGTAGATGGGCGGCGGAACGCCGATGTAGAAGCCGCCATCCTGCGGGAAGGTGCTGCGGTCGTGCTGATAGTAGGCGCCGACTATCCACTTGAAGGCGCTGGATTCCGGCGAGATGACGTTCAACTCTTCCGAGAGGATGGTCTCCTTGGCGATGTCGCCGAAGATCCAGTACCCCATGGGGTTCAGGGGATTGACCGGGTTGGTGCCGTCGAGATCCGTCCGATACTCGGTCTGGCCCTGCTGGTAACCCGACACCGAGCGCAGCGTGGTCCCGTTGTCGAACTCGTAGTCGACCTTGAGCACCGCGCGGCCGAAGCGGTCGAGCGCGTGGAAGTCCGCGTTGCCGGTGATCTCGAAGATGTCGTTGGTGGCGAGGATGGGATCCGAGGGATAACCCGACAGGTCCAGGTAGTTATAGTCCGCCTTCAGGTTGATCGACAGGCTGTCGGTGGGCTCCCATAGAGTCCCGACGCGGATGCTGCCGGTCTTGACGCCGTCGTCGCCGGTGTAGGGTCCGGTGATGTCGTAGAAGCTGTCGCGCTTCTCGGCGTTGAATGCGACGCGCGCCGCGAACGTGTCGCCCGCGGGCAGGTTGATCGCGCCCTGCGCGCCGAAGTCGCTGAAGTTGCCGGCCTGCGCCGCGATGTAGCCGGTGTAGCCGCCGCGGATCACCGGATCGTTCGAGCTGACGAACACCGCGCCGCCGGTGGCGTTCTCGCCCACGAACGTGCCCTGCGGTCCGCGCAGGATCTCGACGCGCGCGAGGTCGTAGTAGGGCTCCGCGGTGTAGTACCCGGGGAAAGTCGCCACGCCATCGCGGTACGTGATCACGCCCGTGGTGGTCTGCGAGTTGTGCTCCGCCTTGCCGATACCGCGGATGTTGAAGTCGATGCCCTGGCCGAAGTTGTTGACCACGGCCGACGGCGAGATGAATTGCAACTGATCGACGGTCATGACGCCGGCATTGGTGATGTCCTCGCCGGTCATGACGGTGGCGGCAATCGGCGTCTTCTGTAGATCGGTGCGCCGCCGCTCGGCGGTCACCACGATCTCGCCGAATACTTCCGCCTCGCTGCTTTTTGGTTCGTTGGCGGGTGTCGTTTGCGCCGCCGCCGGCAATGTCGACGCGAGCTGCGCGGCGACCAGCGCCGTCGCAAGAAAATGTTTCTTGTACATGCACTTCCCCCTCTGGCACCGATCGTGACGTCGATGCTCTGGCGCCGAGTGAGCCACCCGGGGACGCCGCTGTCAATACTCATTCACGCGTGAGTGAATATCTTGGGCGGGTTGGATCGCGGGTAAGTTATTGATCAGCTAGGCGGATCTGAGAGCGCGGGTGACGAACCAGGATGTCGGCAGGCCGACCAGAACGATGTGCCAGAAAGCGTGTTCGTGCATGTTTTCCCACTTGTAGATCGGGTGACCGATCAACGAGAGCGGGCAGACGACCCAGTTCATGACCACCAGGAACGCGAGTCCGTAGAGCACACCGAGAACTAACCACTGCCGCGGAATCCACGCGACGCGCTTGACGATGAAGTACAACATCGCCGCAGCGGTGAGACAGATGAAGAAATGCAGCGCGGCGCCGAGCAGCACCATCCCGTTGTCGCCGAGTCCACTGTTCTTCCCCACCAGACAGCCGGCGACGCCTTTCCAGGGATCGGTCCACAAACCGTCCTTCATGTATCGCTTGATCGAGGCGAAAAGAAAGTCCGCGAGTCCGGCGACGAAGCCGCCGAGCAGGACCAGGCGCCACGGTTTGTTGTTAGTCATGCGGGAAATATACGCCCGCGTGTTGCGCACGCGGCGGCCGCGGCGCAAATGTCCCGAATGCGACCGATTCGTTTTGCGGGCAGCCCATACGTGCGAGCATTGCGGCGTCGACCTACGCGCGCCCGCTCACGACCCACACCTGCGACCGCAAAGGCCCGCCCGCTAAGTTCATCGATGAATCGGGCGGTGCGCACGCACGCGGCGCAGCTACCGTGATCAACTCGCGGCTTCAACGAGCAAGAGGACGCCGACCAAGATCATTAGGCAGTAAATGATCTTGTAGAAGCGTTCTCCATCGATGCGGCGCACGAGCCAGACGCCTCCGAACGTTGAAACGATCGCAACGGGAAGAAGCGCCGCAGCCGTCAGCACGTTGGTTTCGCTGAATTGGCCGAGCGCGGCAAACGCAGGCACCTTGATCCAGTTGAGCGCGGCGAAGTACACGGCCGACGTGCCAACCAGCACGTTGCGCTCCAAACGGCGCGGCATGACCCAAAGCTGGAACGGCGGCGCGCCTGCATGCGCGATCTGGCTCGTGAATCCGGACGCCACTCCGAACAGCGACCCTATGCAGCCCGGCGATGAAGCGCCGGCTTTGGGCGGGCCGTGTCGTCCCAGCCACAGACGATAAGCGCCGAAGACGATCGAGATGGTGCCAACGAGCGCCATGACGGCCGCGGACGAGACGCTTGCCGCGAAGAGATAACCGATCAGAATGCCGAGCGTCGCGCCGGGCAGCATCCAACCGAGCACATACCAATCGAGATAGCGCCGGAACGACCACACCCCGACGGCGTCCTGCACGATCAGGATGGGAAGCATGATCGCCGCGGCCTGCACGGGCTCGATCACCAGCACCATGAGGGGCAGCGCCAACGATCCGACGCCCGCCAGCCCGCCCTTGGAAAAGCCGAGTAGTACGACGGCTGGCACAGCCAGCACATAGAAGAGCGGATCTTGGATCACGTGCAGGCCGCGATAGAGCTCAGGTCGGCTACGCGCCGACTGCGTAGCGGTACGCCATATCCGCGCGCTGGATCTCCCCGTCAACCACCGAGATCGAGGCAGACGATCGCGTCCGTGCCGCCTTCGATCACGTCGGGCGCGGCCGGCAACGGACTCGCGGGCGAACAGATGCGGCCGTCCGCGGGAAAGAAGAACTCGCGCGAATAGAAGCCGCGGGTCGGCATTCGGTACGTGATGAACCGCCCTTCCTTCGGGATGAAGCGAAACAGCCGATCCGACATGTTGGCCGTGATCCAAACGTCCTGCCGGCGCGGGTCGACCGCGAGCGCGTACGGCGCTTCCGACTCGCCGGGCGAGAGTCTTGGCATTTGGTAATTGGTGTACTTCATCGTTCGCGTGTCGAGCTTGACCAGGGCACCGTCGCCGAACGCCGGAATCCAGAGCGTGCCGCTCGCGTCGAACCGCAGCCGCCGCGGGCCGCTCAGCGGCGGATCGAATTCTTTCACCTCCAGCGTCTTCGGATCGACGCGGCCGATCTTCCCGGCCCACAGGCGCGAGTACCAGACGCTGCCGTCCGTCGGGCTCACGTCGATGCCGTACGGGAACATGAAGCCCGCGGTCGGCCGATTCGTGGTCTTCGGCAGGTCGATGACTTTCATGTCGCCCGAGGCGGGATCGAAACGGCCCACTTGGTTGGAGATCGAAATCGTGAACCACGCGATCCCCTTGGCGTCGAAGCGCAGCGTGTGCGGCCAGAGCGCGCCGCCGCCGACCGGATAATCCTTGAACTCGCGCGACTTCGGATCGAACGAGGTAATCGTCCCGCCGAGCGCGGACGTGATGTAGAAACGGCCATCCGGTCCGTACTGCAGGCTGTGCATGCCGTGGCGCGACTGGTTCATGCCGATCGGGATCGGCAAGCCCATCGCGGGGAAATTGCCGCCGAGCGGGATGTCCAGCGCCGGGACCGGCACCGTCTCCGTCCGATTGGCGACGGGATCGGTGATGAAGACGGCGTCGCCGTCAACGAGGTAGAAGCGCCCGTCCTTCGGATTGACCTCGCCGTCGTGCGCGATGATCGCCCCCGGCAATTTCCACTCCGTGATCTTCGCGCGCAGCATCTCGGGCGCGACCTCGGTGCTCTGCTCGACGACGTAGGGCTTGCCGTCAAAGGCCGTGGACAAGAGCTCGACGTAGTCGGCAAGCGTCTGCTTGTCGCTGCTGCCGACGAAGCCGAGCATGCGTTCCGTCGTCACCTGCCAGTATTCTTTCGGCATGGCCCGGCTTGTCCGTTCGTTGCCGATCTGATGGCAGCTCAGGCAATCGTTCTGGAAATCCTTCCGCTGCTGCTCGCTCTTGAACTTCAGGCGCTTGAACTGCGCGCTTGCCGTCAGGCCGTCAGACAGCTCGTCGGGTGACGTCAACCGCTGCATCTTGAACGCCGCGTTGACCGTGGCCGAGGCGGTCAGGTGAATCTTCTGCTGCGCATCGCCAAAGCGCGGTGCGCGCGCCCGCAGCGCCAAGTCTCCTTCGAGCTTGGTGTCGAGGTGAAAGCGTCCTCTGTTGTCGCTGTAGACGGTCTCCGAATAGAGGCCGTCGGCACGAACGAGCGTGAGCATCGCTCCGGTGATCGGCGCGTCGACGTCGTCGAGGACCTGCCCATCGATGCCGGCCGCGAGAACCGAATGTGCCGCGAGCAGCGCGCCGGCAACGAGTATCGAGTGAACCGAGTGCCTGACCATATCGCTTTCCCCCTGGAAGTTTGCTTCTCTCTCGCCGAGCTACAGCGGTGCGCCAGCCGGCGGTTCGATCAACGTGCACTGATACGGCTTGATCGTTTGGTCGCGCTCGAACGACATCCAGCCGCGGCGCACGAGCGGCTCCGTATACGTCGCTGGATCCGTCACGGTGACTTCCGTCTCGAGACGTGCGCCGTCCTCACTCGGTGTGTAGCGCT
>Ga0207675_100007812_pt1 | contig 10092 bp, 6 predicted proteins | sample KBSSwiS42_FD_184305 | JGI IMG/M metagenome (GOLD analysis project Ga0207675, IMG submission 184305) | Switchgrass rhizosphere microbial communities from Kellogg Biological Station, Michigan, USA - KBS Switchgrass S4-2 (SPAdes) (version 2) | ecosystem: Host-associated > Plants > Roots >...
AAAGCGTACAACGACGGTATGCGCATTAGCTCAAACAGTTGGGGCGCTAACAGCGGTGGCGCCTACACCGCTGCCTCACAGCGTTACGACGCACTGGTACGCGATGCGCAACCTTCCGGATCGACCTTTCCTGTAGCCGGCAATCAAGAGTATGTAATTTTGTTCGCCTCCGGTAATGCCGGCCCCGGAGCGAATACAATCGGCGCGCCTGGTACTGGCAAGAACGTAATAACGGTGGGTGCGGGAGAAGGCGTGCAAGCGTTTGGCGGCTCCGATTTTTGTGGCATCGGGGACTCCGGCGCCGACAATGCAAACGACGTCATCGGTTTTTCCTCACGTGGTCCAACAGATGATGGTCGACAGAAGCCCGACATCATGGCTCCCGGTACACATATCTCCGGGGGCGTGGCCCAACAAACTCTCATAAGCCCGACTGGAAGCGGAAACGGGGATGACATTGCTTGTTTTAACGGGGACGGGGTTTGTGGCGGAGTTGGGATCAACTTCTTTCCCGCAGGACAGCAGTGGAATACGGCCTCATCTGGAACCAGTCATTCCACTCCGGCTGTTTCAGGTTTGGCAGCTTTGATGCGTCAATTTTTCATCAACCTGGGGAGTGCCCCGCCAACCCCTGCAATGACAAAAGCGCTCATGGTTAATACAGCGCGCTACATGACCGGCACGGGAGCGAATGACACGCTACCCTCAAATAACCAGGGAATGGGCGAGGCTAACGTTCAGAGCTTTTTCGATGTTTTCGCTATCGGACATATCCTGCGTGACCAAATGCCGGCAGACAGGTTTACTGCTTCCGGCCAACAACGAGTCTTCACCGGTACAGTGGTCGACAATACAAAACCTTTTCGCGTAACACTCGCCTGGACAGATACTCCGGGACCGACCACAGGCAATGCTTTTGTAAACAACCTGGATCTCGAAGTAACAATTGGAGGCCAGACTTACAAAGGCAATGTTTTCACCGCGGGGCTTTCCACCGCCGGTGGCGCAGCTGACCCACGGAACAATATGGAAAACGTGTTCCTTCCGGCGGGCGTGAGTGGCAATTTTTCAATTAAGGTCAAAGGGACAAACATCGCGGGTGATGGCGTTCCAGGTAATGCTGACCTTTTAGACCAGGACTTTGCCCTCGTTGCCTACAACGCCAACGAAGCTCCTTTGCCGATAATCGGACCAGGCTCGACGACCGTCACTGCTGAGAGTTGTGCACCGGCGAACAATGCCATCGATTCAGGCGAAACAGTTACGGTTAACTTTACACTCATTAATGAAGGAACTGCGCCGACCACCAATCTCGTCGCCACGCTCGATTCTACCGGAGGCGTGAGCTCTCCAAGTGGTCCACAGAACTACGGAGCATTAGCTGCCGGCGGTGGATCCGCAACGCGCCCGTTCACCTTTACCGCAAATGGAAGCTGCGGGGGCACGCTCACTGCAACCTTCCAATTGCAGGATGGCGCATCCAACCTCGGAACCGTCACGTTCACTTTCACACTAGGGGTTCTCAACGTGGTTTTCAGTGAGAACTTTGATGGGGTTGTTGCACCCGCGCTGCCTGCAGGTTGGACCACAGCCTTCACCAACGGCGACGGCGACTGCACGGTCGGCGGCCCGCTCTGTACGCTTGGCAGCAACTGGACAACGGTTAACACGTCAAGCGACACGGCACCGAACTCGGCCTTCCATAACGATCCATCCTGCGTTTCGAATAATGTCCTTGATAGCCCAAGCTTCCTGATCACTACAACTGCCGCACAGGTCAGTTTCAGGCATAGCTTCAATCTCGAGGACACTTTCGACGGCACTGTTCTGGAAGTGTCTTCACCGAACATAAATGGCGGAGCTTTTACCGATATTACGGACGCTGCAGTCGGCGGAAGTTTCGTCACAGGTGGTTACACAGATACGATCAGTAATTCTTTCCTGAGTCCAATTGGGGGTCGTCAGGCATGGTCCGGTAACTCCGGGGGTTACATCACCACCATAGCTAATCTGGGACCCAACGTTCAGGGTCAAACAATCAAACTACGATTCCGTCTTGGGTCGGATTGCAGTGTCGGTGCGACGGGCCACAACATTGACACGATCAGGGTGACGGATGGATTTGCCTGCTGCGGATTCTCCGGGACTCCCAACATCATTGCGGGGACCTCGACACTCGTTCAGGAGAGTTGTCCGCCGGACAATAACGCGATCGATTCGAATGAGCGCGTTTCTCTGAACCTCCAACTGCGAAATACGGGAACAGCTGCCACAACTAACCTCGTGGCCACTCTGCAACCGAGCTCAAGCGTTATTGCACCAAGTGGCCCGGCAAGCTATGGCGCGATACCTGTTGGAGGGAGTGCCGCCAGAGACTTTGCGTTAACGGTGAACTCAGCGTGCGGCAGCACGCTGACGCTGGTTCTGCAATTGCAGGATGGCGCCACCAATCTCGGCACGGTCACCTTCAACGTGCAAGTAGGTACGCCAACATCCGGCGCCCCTGCAACCTTTACAAACTCTTCCCCGATTTCCATTCCAAGTGTCGGCGTGGCAACCCCCTACCCGTCCAACATTCTTGTCAGTGGACTATCAACGACTATAAATAAGGTGACGGTCACGCTTTCAAACCTTACTCACACCTTCCCGGACGATATAGACGTCCTGTTAGTGTCACCTAGTGGAAGAAAGATGATCATCATGTCTGATGCTGGCGGCCTTAACGCCGTCTCGAACGTAACCATCACTCTGGACGATGCTGCTGCCACCGCTATTCCCGACAGCGCAGCCCTGTCGACTGGATCCTTTAGACCTGGTAATTACCTGACTGTGCAGGATACCTTTGCGGCCCCGGCGCCGGCTGGTCCATATCTCACACCACAAACCGGCGGTAGCGCGACTTTGACATCCGCGTTTACTGGTGCGGTTGGTGGAGATCCAAACGGTACCTGGAGTCTATATGTTGTCGACGATGCCAGTGGCGATTTGGGTAGTTTTGCCGGTGGTTGGAGTCTGACAATCACACCTGTGGTGTTCATGTGCACGACGCCGTGTGGGTCAGCGAATCTCGTGGTGAACTCGACACTAACCCGACTCAACGCGACTACTGTGCAGGCGTCGATCACGGTGCAGAACATCGGAGCAGTCACAGCCAATAATGTTTCGTTAACCACTGCCCGGCTCGGAAGCACCAACGGTACGCCGTTGCCACAGAACCTCGGAAACTTGGCACCCGGAGCTACTGTGAACACGGTTGTGAGCTTCGCAAACTCAACTCCGGGAGCTAACTCCACTCTTGTTGTGGGTGGCACTTACACTGGGGGCACTTTCAGCACTACGAAACGCGTAACGATCCCTTGAAGCCTGTGATGAAAGGATCAGAAAGGACGCTAAAACCCATGAAAACTAAACCGCTGCTACTGAGCACATGCGCTTTGATCTTGCTGGCAACTCTATCAACAATTGCCAGGGCCGATCCGGTGGTCTTAACGCTTCCGCCGAGCGTGTTGGTACAGGCTGGTGGGAGTGTTGGCGTCATTGGCACTTTAGAAAATCAAGGTGCTCCTCCATTCAACATCGTCTCGTGGAACATCAATTTGAGCGATCCGTTGTTGACTTTTGACGACACTGGCTTCCAAGGCTCGCCGCTAGTCTTGAATGCGCTGGAATCATTCGGGCCTACCAACTTTTTTGACGTGTTTGCCAATGCTGCGTTAGCACCTGGCAACTACGCCGGCACTTTCACGGTTATGGACACAACTAGAAATCTCAACGTCACGCAAACCTTTGTAATTACAGTGACACCGCGAGGGGCAGAAGTACCAGAACCGGCTTCGATGATTCTAATGTTGAGTGGAGTGACTGGTCTGTTGCTCGCCCGCAGGCGACGACATTTGTAGGGACTTCCTCTATCACCGACAATCACGATTTCACGCAGGTGGCCGCAGCAGGCCACCTGAACTTCTCAGTTAACTAAAGCACGTTACCGACGAACCCTTCCACACAAAGACGGACACTCCGCTGCAATCCTGAACACTTTCATCGCGTTTTCTCGCTTACCTAACTGTCAGGCTCTATGCCTTAGTACTCTCAAAGATATAATCCAATACGGAGTGGCAGTAATGAAATCAGCTTTTGCTTCACTGGTAATGATCCTTTTGGCGACCGCGGCGGTCACGGCCAAGCCTATTCATCATTATGTCTATTTCGGCATGGACCGCGAGAAAATCAGCACTACCAAATCATTTTTGGAAACGCGAGCATTCGAAGGAGCACAGGTCGCTTATTTCTGGCGGCAACTCGAACCGGCCAAAGACGAATATGACTTTAGCCTCATTCGTGAGGACCTTGCGCTCCTCGCTCGTCATGGAAAGAAACTCTGGATTCAACTTCAGGACGTGTCATTCAATGAGCGCCGAAATCCTGTACCGAAATACCTGATGCAGGATCCGCAATACCACGGTGGGGCCAACCGGCAATACGAAAATAAGGACGACGACGAGCAGGCGACCGGCGCTGGCTGGGCGGCAAGGCGTTGGGATCCAGCCGTACAAGAGCGATTTCATAAACTGCTGTTTGCGCTAGCTAAAGAATTCGATGGACGCATCACAGGAATCAACTTCGCCGAATCGTCTTTGGGTTTTGGCGTGTCTGGTCGTCTCTATCCGGAAGGTTTCACGCCTCCGATCTATCGCGACGCTCTGGTCACCAACTTGAGAGCCCTCAAGCGCGCATTTTCGAAATCCATTGCCCTTCAATACGCCAACTTCATGCCGGGGGAATGGCGCCCGACAGAAGACAAGGGGTACTTACGAGCTGTTTATGATGCAGCCAGGGAGGCGAAGGTAGGGGTTGGTGGTCCTGATCTGCTGCCCGGCAAGCCCGCGCAAATGGGTAGCAGCTATTCGTTGATTAGAGAACTGGCAGGGAAAGTCCCAGTCGGAATCGCGGTCCAGGATGGAAACTACGAGCACGTGTATCCTGAGACCGGCAAGCGCGTTACGGTCAGGGAGTTGATTGAATTTGCCAGTGACTACCTTAAAGCGGATTACATTTTCTGGTGTACAGAAGAGCCCTATTACTCGAATGATCTGGTGCCTTTCATGCGAACCATCAGGCAGTGAGGTCAGGACGATGTACGGCTGGCCCTCCAGAGTGACGCCTGTCCAAACCGCGACCGAATGAATGCGATCAGCCAGAAACTCAAAATACCGACCAGAAGACAGACAAACCAATATTGTCTGAACGGTAGTCGGTTCATCCGATAACTCAGGTGCGCGCTATTGAGTCGATAGGTCTCAATCACGATTGACCAAAGATTCCCAACGAGCAATCCTACGAGTCCGCCACCAACGGACAACACGATCGTAACTGCCCAGAAGTTGACCGACTCATCTTCGCTGAACTTCCGTTGAAGTTTTCCGATTAGGTAATAAACAAACGCGAGATAGAGTAAACCAAAACTCAGGATTGCGGCCGAGTCCACAACCACGTCTCGCTGCCGTGAGTATTGCCGAACGAGATCCACATCAACCCTATGATTATCGGCAAGTCCTTTGAAGAGACTGTCCATACACCCCTCACGCCGCGAGTCATATTGTGGTTGTAGTGAGTAGTATTTGTCTGCCCAACGTATAGCGAGGTCTTCGGCGGTAGCAGCATCCTTGCGCAGGTGACGTCGCTCGGCGTACGTCTCCAGCTTCAACGTCTGCTGATCAGCTTCGCTCCAGGAGCAATCTGGTGAGATCGGATGATCGCCGGGTCGCGCGCAACCCCCGAAGCCAATCATCAGAATGACGAAAGCGACTAACTTAGTCGATCTCGCAACGTGCGTTTCGCTTAAGTGCATGAGTCTTTAGACGCCAGACCAAGCAGAAAGGTCCCCGAAAATCCCAATCTAGAATCCGTGTAGTCTGTAGATGAGTATTGCCTTGCGTTGTTAACTAAGGTAGAGACTAACTGTCAACCCTATGAGAAACCTTGGAAGATCGATAGCACTCCTGAGCCTCCTGATCTCCGTTACCCACGGACAATCTCGAATCGCGCTCACTCCTCCGATGGGTTGGAACAGTTGGGATGCGTATGGGCCAACAGTAACTGAGGCAGAGGTCACAGCGAATGCTGATTACATGGCCCGGCATCTCGCTTCTTTCGGTTGGCAATACATTGTCGTCGACATCCAGTGGTACGAGCCAAATGCGCAAAAGCATGGCTACCGTGCGAATGCAGAGTTGATTACAGATGAGTTTGGACGGTTGTTACCAGCGCCGAATCGCTTTCCATCGTCAGCGAATGGTCGAGGCTTCAAACCGCTGGCTGATTACGTGCACAGCAAGGGATTGAAGTTTGGCATTCACATCATGCGGGGAATTCCTCGACAGGCAGTCCGCACTAATCTGCCGGTCTTCGGCACCAAGTTGCACGCAAAAGAGATCGCCGATGAACAGAACATCTGTCCCTGGAACACGGACATGTATGGTGTGCGTGCCGACACGCCAGGTGGCCAGGCTTATTACGACTCGATCGTCAGAATGTATGCAGAGTGGGGTGTTGACTACATCAAAGCTGACGACATGACCGCTTTCAACGGGAAGCCGGCTAATCCAAGCCGGCTCGCAGAAATCGCCGCTTTGAGTCGTGCGATCAAACGCCAGGGAAGACCTATGGTGTTGAGTCTTTCACCTGGACCCGCGAGCGTCGACCAAGCGGAGTTTCTCAGGACCCACTCGCAGCTGTGGCGAATCGCCGACGACTTCTGGGATCGCTGGCAGGATCTCAAAAAACAATTCGAATACACCCGGAGGTGGGCGGGCCACTCCGGGACGAATTCCTATCCCGATGCTGACATGCTTGCGCTGGGTCGCATCGGCATACGTGCCGAACGCGGCGATGATCGGCAAACTCGGTTTACAAAAGATGAGCAAGTAACTTTGATGACCCTGTGGTCAATCTTTCGTTCGCCGCTAATGTTCGGCGGCGACCTGCCGAGTAACGATGCATTCACGCTTTCGTTGTTAACAAACAGAGATGTCCTGGAAGTCAATCAGCGGAGTAAGAACAATCGCGAGTTATTTGTGCGTGGGAATGTCATAGCCTGGACCGCGGATGCGGTGCGAGGCGGCGATAAGTATCTTGCCGTCTTCAATATCGCCGATGACGCTGTCGCGGCGCCAGTCACCGTTTCGCTAAAAGAGATCGGATTGAACGGAAACGGCCGCGTCAGAGATTTATGGAAGAACGAAAATCTCGGCGTGGTTCAACATGAATTACAAACGACTGTTCCTCGTCACGGCGCGAAGTTGTTTAGACTATCACCTCAAAACTGAGCCTATAAGCAAAGATTTCGTTCGTATTTGTTCTTGTGACGCACGTGGATCGTTCTTTTTGACGATCCACGTGCGGCACACTAATCAACACGAACAACGGTACTGAATGAACGCGTCTGCATGCGGTCGATGTAAAGCGTTCCGTTCAGATGATCGATCTCGTGCTGCAAGATACGTGCATACCAACCCTGCGCAGTTATTGTGATTGGCTCGGCTCGCTCGTTCAAACATTCGACTCGCACGTTTGCTGCGCGACGCACGATTGCGACAAAGCCTTCAACGCTAAGACACCCTTCAAAAAAGTCCACGGTTGCGTCCCCGACAGTGGAGATCTTCGGATTGATAATCACATGAAAATCGACTGGTGAGCGTTGCCGCGCTGCCAGCTCCTCCGATGAAACGTCTTTCGTGTAGTCGATGCGATCTTCTATCACGGCAAGTTGGATCGACTCCCCAATTTGTGGTGCTGCAAGCCCGACACCAGGTGCTGCGCGCATCGTTTCGCGCATCTCTTCAATCAACCGCCTGGTCGCGTCACTTCTGATCTCATCGACCGATAGCGGTCGTGCGATTTCCCTCAACACCGGGTCGCCAGTCTGAACAATTGTCAGCATATTTTATTAGGGCAACCCTCTGTGGTCGCCTTCCGATGTACTTATCTACGCATGTTTCTTGAATTCAAACACCGCTACAGAGCTCCCATTAACTCCTTGAAAGCTTGCCTGCTCCTGCCAACTGCTCCTACTGGCCAGTTAACTGCTTCAACGCCTGCTTCGCGCTTTCAATCTTTGGATCGATCGCGAGTGCTCTCCGATAATTCTCAATCGCCTTCTCTTTGTCGCCGCTCAGCAGGTAAGCTTCGGCGAGGCTGTCGTACACATTTGCTGACTGTGGATACGCTTCAACGTTAAGTTTCAACACCGCAATCGCCTCGTTGACTAGTTGCCTTCTTAAGAGGCGGTAGCCGAGTGTATTGATCTCTGATTCAGCAACATAAAGATCCGGGTCTGCGCCGCTCTTGAGGCTATGAAACTCCGCAACCATCGCTTCGACACCTTTGTCTTTAAGAGTCGTCGACAGAACATCCGCCAGCGACTTCGCTTTAACGTCGACGACCTCAACGACAAAAATCAACTTCGAATCAGGAGGGATGACGTCGCCAGCGCCTTTGGATCCGTAAGCAAGATCTGAGGGAATCGCCAGGATTGCCTGATCGCCGACTCGTAGTTTCGCCACACCTTCGTCCCATCCCTTAATCACCTGACCAACGCCAAGTTTGAAAGCAAAAGGCCCACTGCGGTCACGCGAACTGTCGAACTTCACACCGTTGGTTAACATTCCGGTGTAATGAATGACGACCGTTTCACCTGTTTTAGGTTGACGCCCCGTTCCCTTTTTTGTGATCAGATAAGTCAGCCCGGAGGGAGTGGTAACAGCTGCCGCGGAGACTTTAGGAGTTCGGTTTCTAGGTCGACGATGTTTGGTTTGCGCGCCTAATTCGATAGTGTTTGCGAGCAGACAGAGTGCGAATAGCGCAACGAGTAGTTTCCTGTTTTTCATGGGGGCCAAGCTCCGGAGAAATTGATTTTCGAAAGCGGACAATCTACCACAATTCAGAATTAGTCTGACCCTTTAGGTTTTCACGGCCCTTCGCTGTCGTGAGCGCACCTCGTTGACGTGATCAGGACTAACACTTTTCACTTTTGAGATTCAAGCTTACGCTCGATGTTGGGAATCGAACGAATCTGGAACTCTGGTTCTATTGTCTTAGCCAGTAGCAACGCCTTTTCGTAAGTCGAACGCGCCTCAGCAGCTTTTCCCATTTCAGCAAGAACATCACCCAAGGTCAGTTGCACGTCTACCGCATTGGGAGCCAGACTCACTGCCGACTGTGCTTCTACCAGGGCCAATTCAACCTGTTTTGCTGCAAGTAAGTTCTGAGCCTTCTGCATATGGCTTATCGCTGAGGCAAGTGGAACGTCGAAATGTCCATCGAATACAAATACGCCATGCTGGATCACGGATGTTGGCGCGAGCCGCTTGAATTGTTCATACGGATTAAGGGAGTTAGGACCAAACTCGTAACCTGACAGCGTGCCTGCGCTGATTAGCACCGGACCATCTATCGAAACGGGAATGTCCACCTGTTCATTCAGCCACAGCGTCACCACTGTCGGTAACGGTTTACACGGTATTCCGTTGTATTTGAAATCGGCTACTCCCTCTGCAAAATATGCGAACCAACAATCTTTCACTCCACGCTGATCCAGATAGTGCTTCGTCGCTTTGAGCTGTTGCGCCCAGTCGACATTCGAGTCAGTGAGGTATTTGTATGTATTCGATGGTCCTCCCCACAATTCATTTGCGTAGGCAATGTAGACCGGAAATGCCCGCAACGAAGAAATCGCATGTATTAGCAGTAGCGCGACAACGAGGTAGGCCCATTTACGATTCTGTCGCACCAGGGCCCACGCAGTACCACCAATGAGCACCGAGAGGAATACATAAACAGGCAGAATGTGGCGCACGCCGATATTCATCCCCACCGTGAACGCTACGATCAGATAAAAGATCGGCGGGATGACTAAGAAAAGAATTTCTCGCCAGCACTTCAGACGACGAGTCGCAATTGCCACAACACTCAACAACAGGAGCGCCATAAAGCCAATCGTTGATTTGATCAGAAAGGCGATTGGGAAATAGAACCAGACGCCGTGTGCATAGATATTTCCCAACACGTAGCTGGTGTAGAAGTTTGCGGTTAACC
>Ga0207675_100007813_pt1 | contig 10092 bp, 9 predicted proteins | sample KBSSwiS42_FD_184305 | JGI IMG/M metagenome (GOLD analysis project Ga0207675, IMG submission 184305) | Switchgrass rhizosphere microbial communities from Kellogg Biological Station, Michigan, USA - KBS Switchgrass S4-2 (SPAdes) (version 2) | ecosystem: Host-associated > Plants > Roots >...
CCTTGCGGACCTCTTTCACGGGCGGTCGCAGCTCCTCGTCTACCACTTCATGCTGGGGCCAGACTACAAGGCGGGCTGCCCGTCGTGCTCGGCGATCGCGGACGGCTTCAATGGCTTCGCGATCCACCTGCTGAACCACGACGTCATGTTCACGGCGGTGTCTCGGGCGCAACTAGCCAAGGTGCAAGCGTACAAGCGACGCATGGGCTGGAGCTTCCCGTGGGCGTCGTCATTCGGCACTGACTTCAACTACGACTACGGCGTGGGGATCACCGAAGAGCAGCAGCGGTCGCACGCCGGCGAGTACAACTTCACGCCCCAGGACGAGAAAGCGGTGGCCGAATCGGGCGGCGGAGCAATTGGGGGAGCGATCGCCGCCGGCGTCGGCGTCGATTGGCCGACGTTCTTCCGCGAGCGGCCGGGGATGAGCGCATTCGCGCTCGAGGGTGGTGTCGTCTACCACACCTACTCCAGCTATGCGCGTGGGCTGGACGGCCTGTGGGGCATGTACCAATGGCTCGATCGCGCACCCAAGGGACGCAACGAGAAGGGACTCTGGTGGCGTCGTCATGACGAGTACGACAGCCGCTGAGCCCACGCTGGGGCGGTGCGCGGAGCGAAAGTTTGCTGCGCAAAGCAGGCGTTTGGCAGCTTCAGTGGGCTCGACTGGGCTTTGGAGCACGGCCGCGACGCGACGCGAGCCAGCGAGTGAGCGGCACGTAGAGTAGCGCGCTGCTCGAGACGTAACAGCCGAGGACGATCAGAGCGTCGAGCGAACCGCCCGTTCGAAACACGGCGATGCCAGCGAGCAGCACCAGGAAGATGCCGGAGGCAGCGACGGCGGCGCGACTGCCGAGGCCCGCCCAGACCAGGGCCCAGGACGCCAGAAATCCCCAGAGCACTGCGCCCAGGATGCCGCCCAGCCCAGCGGCAATGTGGCGGCCGAGCCGGGCAGCGTGCGTGTCGGGGCTCTCGGCGGGCAGCCTCACCTGGGACTCGATGCGGCTCCCCGCCAAGATCGCGGCGGCGGTAGCGGCCGCGTCGCCCGCGCGCGCCAGCGGCGCCGAGGTGAGCACGAGCACGGTCGCGGTCTTGGTCAGGAACGCGACCGATTCGATGGCGAGGATCGGTGGCTCGCCGGGCCGCTCTGCCGGAGGCGCCGCACGCACCTTGAAGCGAGAGCGCACCGTGCCCTGCTCCGGCTCGTAGCGCAGCGTCTGCACATCGAATGCTCCGGGCACGGCAGAAGCGAACCCGAGCGTGAACTGCGCGGCAGCGGCCTCCGAACGCGCCGGCAGCACATTCGCCTGAGGCGGCGCCGTTTGCACGAAGACCTGCAGCGGCGGGACGGCACCGTCCGTGAACACGTGAATCAGCGTGCCCCGTGAGCCCGCCGGTAACGTGGGTGCCGCGACCTCGCGCAGGCCGCCCGGGATCGCGAGCTCCACGTCCGCGGCGAGAACGCGCTGAAGCGGCTCTGCTGCGCCCGAACGCGTACCGAGGGCGAGCGCCACGAGTACGAGGCAAAGCCATGAAGTGTGGCGCCACACGAGCATGAGAACCTTCTCCTGCCACGTAAATGGCCCCGTTGACGAGCAAGGAGCAATCACAAATAGCGACGTGGCGTTCGTCACCCGGGAAGCCGCAGCGGAGTCGCGCCGCGCCACGGCCCGCGCCGTGGTAACGGTGGCATCATCGTCATCCGGTGTTTTTCAAGCAACCGAGGGCTCACCGGGACCGATATGCGTTTCGAGATTTCTTCGGAGAGCTGCCGGTGAAGAGCCACTCGTTGATTCCAGCTCAGCGGATCCGGCGGCGCCGGCGCGAGCGAGGTCTATCGACGGTCGAATACGTCGTGATCATGGTGCTCGTCGCAGCGGTCGCGATCGGCATGTGGAGAGCGTTTGGGCAGAGCGCGACCCAGGCGCTGCGCGGTGCCGATTCCAGGCTCGCGGATCTGCACAGCTCTGCGTTGACCGATGGCGACGGCACGCCGGACGGAATGTCTCTCGGGCGCACGGGCGCGAGCTCGGGCCGCCCCGGAGCTACCGGCGGCCCCGGCGGGGACTCAATCGACGCGCGCACGAGTGGTGCTTCGAGTGCGGCGAGCGGTGCCGATCGCAGCGGAAACGGCCCTGATCGAGCCACGGCAGCGCTCGCAGGCGGCGGCGCCCAACCGCGCGCCGGCGGCACGGGCGCTGGCCCTCCAGCGGCACAGGGCGGCGGCGCCCCGCCGCGCGCCGCCGCGGCCGCCGGGGCTGGAACAACGGCAGGCGGCGGGCAGCAGCGCAGCGGCGGCACCCCATCGTCGCCAGCGGCGCCCGGTTCGCCAGCAGCGGCGGGAGGTCGGCCTCAGGGCACCGGCTCGGCGGCGGCAGGCACGCCGCAGAGCTCCGGCTCGGCGTCCGCGAGCGCCGCGCAGAGCGGCACGCCGGCGACCACAGGCGGAGCGGGCCCGAGCTCGGGCGCGGGCGAATCCTCGCCGCCGCCCGAAAACCACGAAGTCCGCGACTTCATCGCGGGTGCCGGGGTTGGCGGTTTGCAGTCGCTGCCGCCGGGCGGCGCGCTCCTGAGCGCGGTGCCCATGCCGACGCGTGCGTCGGAGCTGGGGCGCGGCGTGGGCGAGCTCACGGCCGGCGTGCTGCAGATCCTGGGTGGAAGCGCCGAGACCGTCGGGGGCGGTGGAATGATGGCGGCGGGCGTGGCAGGGGCGCCCGAGACGCTGGGCGGCAGTCTCGTGGTGACCGCGGGCGGCGCGGCTGTTTCGGCCGATGGGGTGCGCAACATCGTCCAGGGCGGGAGCAACGTCCTTGCCGGTGCGGTTTCGATTTGGCGTGCCGCCACCATGTCTGCTCCGAGTCCTCCCGCGACGACGCCCACGCCCCGGCCGGCATCCGGAGCGCAGCCACCGAGTCCTCCGCCGCCGACGGCGCGTCCACCGCCTGGCGGCGCCAAGCCTCCGCCGAACGCAACTCCCATAGGCCCGCCCCCGCCTCCGCCCCCGGCGGTCACCGGCCGCGTCGCATCGCGGATTAACCTCGCGGAGGGGCGCACACGCTTCACGCCCCTGCGCAGTGGCAGCGGGCAACCCGTCTCCGCAGGCTGGAACCACGTCGTAGAAGGGCACTTCAACCAAGCCGTCGGCAACAATCGTTCGGTCTTTACCATCTCTCAGCAGGAGCTGCGCACGCTACTGCAGAGCAAGCAAGTGGTGAGCTCCCCGGTCTCGTTCGTCGAAGGCCAATTCGTGCGTGTCGTCGACGTTGGGCGTACGATTGGACAATCCGCACTCAAGAATGGCGGTAAAGCAACCAGCGTCATCAAGATCTTTACCGATGAGGCCGGCAATCTGATCACCGCGTTTCCACTATAGGTCAGCGAAGGACCCCGCTCGACATGAATTGGAAGAAGGCATATGCGGCGCTGCTCGCGCTGCTGGACGAGCTGGGGCCGAACGTGAATCGGCGCGAGCTGCTCGTTGGGTTGCAACGTTGGCTGCAGCGTCACCTGGCCGTGTTCAGCCCGGCGCTCCAGCAAGACTACGGGCTGCGGAGCTACGCCGCTCTCGACCTCGCACACTACCCGATCGAGAGCTCGTCGCTGGAGGCCGCCGAGAGGGCCCGCCAGTTGCGGCTCGTTCCGCCGGGATCCGTCGATCAGCTCGCCATGCGAGTCCGAGACATTTTCTGGCCCGGGCTCACCATCGAGTCCGGCATCGAGTGCCCGCGTTGCAAAGATAGCGAGCTACGTGTCTTGATGGAGGAAGGCACACAACAGCTGGTGCGCGCCTGCGACATATGCAGCTGGGCAGAAACGCGCAACGGCGAACACTGGCAACCCGGTGGTCGCCTGGTGCCCCCGACGCTCGAGCAACTGGAGCGTTGGGGCACTGCCAGCAAGCCGGCGTAGACACGATCGGTTGCCGGTTCAAGGCGACACAGGCAGAATCACGCAGCTTCTCCGGAGCGGCGTTCAACCACCATCGAGCCTCGAAATGTTCAGAGCAACCCACCCGATCCTCGGCACACGGAACATCCTGCGCGCGATTGAGTTCTACACGCAGCAACTCGGCTTTGAACTGGCTTTTGGTGCCAAACTGCCTTTGGGAGACGGGGCCGAACCACCGAACTACGTCGGGATGCGGCGGGATGCGGTGGAGCTCCACATGCAGTTTCAGTTCGAGCACGAGATGGGCGTGATTCGCCTGCGGTTTCTAGTGGATGACCCGGACGCGCTGTTCGCCGAATACCGGCAACGTGGCATCGAGTGCACTCACCAAGGCGTTCGCGATACGGCATGGGGGACCCGCGAGTTCGCCCTTTACGACCTAGATCGCAACGCGCTCACCTTCTATCGAGATCTGACCAGCGCGGAGTTGGAACGACGGTAGCGGTCTGATCCCCAATTTACGACCGACCCACCGCCGCCAGGCCGACGCCGCCGACGGGTTCCGTCGCGATGTGCTGCGCGAACTCCTGAATGAGCGGCTTGGCACGAGCGATCGCGCTCTGCACGGCGGGTAAGGCGAGCGACGCTCGGTGACTCTGCGGGTCGTCCCAGACCTCGGTGACCCAGATGCCATCTGGATCGGCAGGGTCGCGCGCGACGATGTACGATCGGCAGCCTGGCATCTCGCCCGTCGATTCGAGCAGGATCCGGAGCAGCGCTTCACGCTGACCCGGGACGGTGACTATTTTGCCGATCAGTCCGAACATGGCCGTCTCGGAGCTCATTCGCTACCGCGGGCGACGACGATCGCGCGATCGCCGACGCGGACGCGGCCCTCCTCGACCACGCGCAGGTAGATGCCGCGCAAGCGCAGGGCGCGGTACGCCGGATCCCGATTGAGCTGCATCGGGCAGAGCCCGAAGCGCTGCACCCATTTCTTGCACCCGTCGTGAGGCACCGGCGTGACCTCGAGCAAGGCCTCACCCGCGCGGATCAGGCTGCGCGCCGGCAAGTTGCTCCTGGAGAGGTCGAGGTGGAGATAGAGATTGTCGCCGTGCAACTCGAGAGGTTGGCCGTTGGCGATCAGGCGCGCAAGATCGGAGCGCGTGGTCGCCAGCTGAAAGTCGGGGCCGTACTCGTCTTGCGCCGCCCAGCGATCACCCGGCATGCCCTCGCCCACCGTCAAGCGGGCTTCGCTCGCGAGGTATCGCTCGCCGTCCTTGCCGCGCGCGACGAGCAAGTCGACGCTGCCCTCGTCGAGCGGGGCGCGGGCGGCGGCGATGCCGGCTTCTAGCGCCGCTCGATCGAGATGCCGTCGCTTGTCACCTCGAAGCCCAACAAACTTCAAGCGGTCGAAATCCACGGTGCCCGGAGCGGCGCGTTCCAGCTCCTCCTTCGTCGGTTCGTTCACATTCACCTCGTTCAGCCGCGGCGTTAGAGGATGTCGCGGCGAGTCCGAGCATAAAGCCCGGGCGGCCACATCGCCAGGAAGCTCGAGCGCTGCGCTACCTGGCCGCTACTGGGCTGCGCGAGTCGCTGCGGCGCTGCTCGCGCAGCGATCGAGGAGGTGAGATGGCGTTCGCCGGGGCCGGCGGCCGGCGCCACGTTACCTCGCTCGTCTGCTGTCCCCCCGTCCCGAGCGAAGCGAGGGCTTGGGGGGACCGGGCGCGTCTGCGCGCCCGAGGGGGGCATCAAAACCATCGCATGGCGCGCAGCGCGCTCGGTGAGCCCGATCCGGGCAGGGCAAGGCTTCGCTAAGATAATCACTTCTTCGGACCGCGGACGTCGAGTGACCAGCGCGTTCCAGCGCGCACGAAGCCAAGCGCGCGAAACACCTTTGACGAGCCGCGGTGGCTGGCGCTGATGCCTGCCGTGTCATGAGGGTAACCCTCGACAACTTCTGCGCCGTGACGCCGTGCGGCGTCGATCGCAGCGGCGAGCAGCGCGCCGGTGACGGCCTTGCCACGTTGAGCGCGTTGCACGAAGAAGCACAGGACCGTCCACGTGGGCGCCGCAGAGACGCGCGGCATGGTGCGCGAACGCGCGAGCCTCACGTAGCTCTCACGCGGTCCGACCGAACACCAGCCGATCGGGGTATCGCCGGAATAAGCGAGTACGCCGATCGGCGTCCCCGCGCGCACCAGGCCGAGCATCCCGTCCCGCTTCTGTTCACGCGACAGCAGATGAGCGTCGCGGAACCGATAGACGGTGCACCAGCAGTAGTGAGGTGAGCCACGCGCGCCGAACAGAGCCTCGAAATCCGGCCAGGTCTTGGCGCTCACCTCCTCGACCCGGAATACCTCCGCCGCCGGGTCTGGCTCTTCCTCGCTGCCGCCCCTTGTTGCTCGGGTTGCTGGGCGCGGGACGGCTGATCGAGAACGCGCGCTGACCTTCTTGCTCGCGCGCGTGGCGGGGGCGTCTGCTCGAGCCTGGGTGAGTTGGTTTGGGCGACGCTTGCGGGCAGTGGCCATTGGGAGATCACCTACTTGCGCGGGCCGATTCGAGGCGCGTTCTTTTATCTCTACCTGATCGTCGACGTGTGGAGCAGAAAGCAACAGGAAGATCTGCGCAAGCGCATCGAGAAGAAGAGCTGAACCGATCCCGAGCGTGCCGTCGCACGCCGGGCACTCCTGGAGTTTGGCTCGAGCCGTACGGCACCGAGCCCTCCAGGAGTGCCCGCTCAGCGAGCTCGCCCCTCGTCAGGAGGCTTCAGCGGTAGCCGCGCGTCGACGGCGGGTCGTCGGAGCAGGCCGTGCCCGAGAGCTCGACGAGCAGCGCCTCGCGGCGATGCAGCTCGTCCGTGGGCGAGTCGTCGTACAGGAAGCGCGAGAGCCGCGCGGGCGCGCCGAGCGAAGCCCCGGGCGCGATGTGCTGGAAGCGCTCGGTCTTGGTGTCGCCGGCGTGGCAGCCGTTGCAGGTCGCGCCGCTGAAGGCGCTGCGCAGGCGCTCGCTGATGCCCGGCACGCGCCAGCTGAAGTCCGCGGCGGACATCTCGGCAGCGCCGGCGCGCAGCGACTCGGGCAACGCGGAGCCGCCCGCGAGCACGTCGGCGCTGTTGCTCAAGAGATACTCGGCGAGCTCGCCGAGATCGGCGTCGGAACGCGGCGTCAAGGTGAGCGGCACCTGGCGCAGCTCCAGCGCCCCCGTGCTGCTCGATGCCAGATTGAACTCGCGCATCTGCCAGGGACCCTTGCCCTCGCTCAGCGCTGCTTCGTTGGTGCGCACGCGCGCGCGCAACGGATCGGCATCGCGGGTCACTTCGCCCGTGAGCGCCAGCAGCGCCTGATCACGCGCAAGCCCTGCCGGCTCCGCCGCCACGCCTTGCCAGCTGCGGGCCCAGCTCGCCGCCGAGCGTGTGCTCGGGTACGGGATCTCGACGATGACGCTCAGATCCAGGGCTCGCTCGCCGCGCGGGTCGGTCGCGGTGTACACGTAGCGCAGCTCACCGACGGCGCGGCCGCAGGCATCCGCGGCCAGATCGACGCGATTCACGATCGCCAGCAAGCGAAAGGGCGCAGCCGCCCAGACCGTCGGCGGCAAGGCGCCGTACGGCTCGGGTGCTGGTTTTTCGCTCGTGCTGGGGTCGGGCGCAGACGCCGGCGGCGGGCCAGCATCTACCTCCGGGGCAGGGGCATACCGTCCCCCTTCAGACGTGACCTCCGGCTCCGGCGCGACATCCAGTTCGGGCGCCACGTCTGGTCCGGGCGCGACATCTGGATCAGTGGTGTCGTCGATCGTCGACACCTCGCCGGCCCCATCGTCACCGAGCCAGGGCGTGAGCAGCACGCCATGCAACTGCGGCCGCTCGCTGACCGGAGCCTGCGTCGTGCCGACCGACCTCAGATTCTGCCAGGCGTCGAGCCAGCGCACCGTGAACGCCAGCGCGTCCGTATCGCTGCCGGCGAGCCAGCCCATCTGCGCGCGAAAGCTCCAGGGCGCGCCTTGATCGGCGTTGGAAGCGTGGGGCCCGCCAACGGAGCGCGGATCGAGCACGACGAGCTCCACGTACGTGCTGAGGCCCGGACCTTCGTAGCTCGGCTCGGGACGCGCTGCTGGCGCCGTCTGGTTGCGGGACGCGGGCGGCGTCGGCGGCCGGCTGCCACTGGTCGGGCCGAGATCGCGCTCCGAACCCGGGTTTGCGATCGGAGCGGGATTGGTCCCACCACGAGAGCGCGGCGGAGCAGCACGATCCTGATCATCGTAGGAGTAGTTGTAGTTGCTGTCGTCCTGGGGGAGCCGGAGGTCGCAGCCGGCGAGCATCGGAATGCCGAGCCCAACGGCATGAAGCAGGGCGATGCGAGAGATCCTGTTCTTCAACTCGGGCATGAAATCCTTTCGTCCGCCGACGCGAGTCCGAGAGCCAAACTTGGGTTCCATGCTTCGCACGATCTGTGCCAGTGCTGCGCGTTGCGGCTCAGGGAGGCCTTACGTCGGGACGCGGAAATCCTGCCCGGGATCTCGCTCGCGTCGCTAGCGTGTTGCCCGAGCGCCGTCCGCCGGCGTCCCGGCGGGCTCATCCTGGCGTGGAGCGGCGCGCGCAGCGCCGAGCCCTCACTCCTTCTTTGCCTTGCTGATGTCGCTTTGATGAGGGAACTTGCCCGTGGCGATATAGTCGAGCTCCACCGGCGTTGATTGGCGTGCCAGGATTTCATTGCGATGGGAGTGGCGCCCGAAGCGCGCAATCACCGTGCGATGGAGCCTGGGCAGTTGCGCGCAGGACTCATAGAACGGCTCGAGATGCTCGGGCGCCTCTTCGCGCAGCTTGTCGGCGAGCAGCACCGCCCGGTCGAGATTGGCCAGGTGCTCCGGGCATTCGCAATGTTCCAGCGGGAGCTTGAACTGCGTCTTTTGCCAGACATTTTCGAGCGCATCGTAGTGCCCATTCTCGAGCCCCTCGAGACAGAGCGCCAATGCCTTGGGGTCCTGTGCGTAGGCTCGTGGCGTGCCCGCCCATACCGACCTCGAGAACTGGTCCAAAACGATAATCAGAGCCAGCCTGCCCCGCGCCGTTGCCACCCAATCGTCCAGCTCGCCCTGCGCGGCCTGCTCGGCTAGCTGCGAGTATTTCGCGATCACCGCGGCATGCGCGCCACCGCGCATCCGCCAGGCCCACAAATCGCCATGCTGCGCCAGGCTCGGCTCCGATCCGTCCGGAAACCAGAAATCGATGATCTCGTCTGGCGTAGGGCTTTGCTGTCGTGTCATGAGCCTCCCGACTTGCGCCACAGCGAAGGTCCACGCTTCTCGGTCGATAGCGCCCATTTGACGGACGCGCAACAGCCCGACCCGCGCCCCTGGACTTCAGCTGGGACCACCCGAGCTTCGTGGATCGCTCGGGGATGTGTGCGACCGGCATCGTCACCGCGAACTTGATCCGAGGGGTCAGAGCTTCGGTGAGTTTACACATCTCGCATTCCGCGCAGCGCTCGGTGGCAGCCCGGAGCCACGCTGGCCGCAGCGCTTCTTCATCGGCAGAGTCGCGGACCAATATCGCCGCTCGCTGGCGCGCCATCGCTCCAGCTAGGGATCCGAGGGGTCGAGGGGACCCGCCCACCCCCGGCCTCCTGATTCATCCGCCTCTGCCGTCGCAGCGCGTCCGGATGAACGGGACCGCTTGCCATCAAGCTCGCTCGGGGGTGCTCGACCGTAGCTGTGATGAATCATGAGCCCGGGGCCCCGTCCTCCCGCGTGCGCGCAGCCGGCTCAGCGAGACCGGTGTGACGCCGATATACGAGGCGATGTCGTAGTCGTGCAGCCGCGGCAGCAACTCGCGGTGCGTCTCGCAGAAGCGGCGGTAGCGCTCGGTCGCACTGGCGGTGAGCAGCTCGTGGGCGCGCTGCTCGCGCTCGACGAGGTTCTGTTCGGCGAGGCGCCGCCCGATCACCTGCCAGCACACGTGGCGCGCGTACAGCGTCTCGAGCTCCGACCAGGGCAGTACGAACAGATCGCTCGGCTCGACCGCCTCGACGCGCAGGTGGGAGGGCTGCTGCGTGAGCAGGGAGGCATACGCGCCGACCACGCTGCCCGGGGCGCCGAAGCCGCGCACCACGCGTTTGCCGCGACCGCTCACATGCAGCTTGCGGATCAGCCCCCGGACCACGAACCCCAGGCGATCGGCCACCTCCCCCGCGCGGGTCAGCGCCT
>Ga0207675_100007814_pt1 | contig 10092 bp, 8 predicted proteins | sample KBSSwiS42_FD_184305 | JGI IMG/M metagenome (GOLD analysis project Ga0207675, IMG submission 184305) | Switchgrass rhizosphere microbial communities from Kellogg Biological Station, Michigan, USA - KBS Switchgrass S4-2 (SPAdes) (version 2) | ecosystem: Host-associated > Plants > Roots >...
GGCGGTCACGGTGACGTTGGCATTGCCGGAGCCGCTGGCGGGCGTGACGCTCAGCCAGGTCTGATCGTCGATCACGGTCCAGCTCACGTTGGAGGTCACCCCGACCGTCGCGGAGGTGGCCGTGGCCGACATCGACAAGGACGCTGTCGACAGCGTGAGATTGTTAGCCGTCTGCCCGGCTTGAGTGACCGAGACCTGCTGCGTGAGTCCGCCGCCCGTCACGGTGACCGTGCCGCTGCGGCTGGTGGTGCCGGTATTCGCCGTGACGCTCACGGCGAGCGTGCCATTGTTGGCGCCGCTCCCCGGCGTGACGCTGATCCAGGTCTGGTTGTCGGTGACGGACCAGCTCACGTTCGCCGTCACCGACACGTTCATGGACGCCGTCGCGGCACCGAACGACAGCGAGGTCGGCATGATCGCAAGGAATGCATCGTTCGGCTGACTGGCCTGGTTCACCGTGATGCTGCGCGTGATGCCGCCACCGGTCACCGTGACCGTGCCACTGCGGCTCGCGCTTCCATTGTTCGCGGTGACGCTCACGTTGAAGCTGCCGTTGTTGGTGCCGCTCACCGGCGCAACGCTGATCCAGGTCTGATTGTCGGTGACCGACCAGCTCACATTGGAGGTCACGGTAATCGGCGTGGAAGAGATGCCCGAACCCAGCGTGAGCGTCGTCGGCGAGACGCTGAGGTTGTTGGTCGGCGTGCCGAAAACACTCGCGAGCACCGAGGTCGCGCGAATGCCGTTCGTGCCATTCACGATGCGGTTACCCCACGTGGTGAATGTGCTGCTGAAATTGCTCACCATGTCGAGGCCGGTGCAGCAGCCGCCGTTACCCGACCACGACCAGCCGAGGTAGCCGTTGCCACGCGCCTGCGCCTGCGCGAACACGGTTTCGATGTCGACCGGTTGCCCGTTGTTCACGGGACCGAACTCGCCGATCACCAGTGGCAGGTTCAGGTCGTCGAAGCCCTGCATGTAGGCGATGATCGGCGCCGAGGTCTGGTACACCTCGTACATGTGCACGCTGAAGACGAGGTTATGCAGGGTGTCCGCGTTCCACAGTTGCAGGGCGCGGGTGCGCATCTCGTTCGACCAGTCCTGCCCCCAATTCGCCGCGTCGATCATGATGGTGTGCGTCAGGCCGGCGCTGCGCAGTGCCTGGATCGCGGTGGATGTGTCCGGGAAGTAGTTGGCGGTGGTGTTGTTGCCGAACGGCTCGTTCGCGATGTTGATGATCACGAAGTTTTCCTGGCCGTTGATGGCCGCGCGGATGTCGGCGCTGGTCCAGTAGGCCGTGGCGTTTGAGATCGGCACGGCGGTCGACTGCTCGCTCCAGCCGGTGGAGTCGTGCACCTCGAGCACCGCGATCAGGCGGTTGTCCTTGCACCACTGGATGAGCTGGCTCACCTGGGTGCCGTTGACGCGCGGCCACTGGCCGCCGGTGGACAGCACGATGCGCACGGAATTCGCGCCGGTCGCGGCGATGGCCGCGAGGTCCTGCTGCGTCGGGCGCGACTGGAACCTGGTGTACGGATAGTTGACGCCGCGCATGATGAACGGCGTGCCGTTGTTGTCGACCAGCTGACCGTTGGAGATGAAGAATCCCGCGTGACTCGCCGCGGGCAGCAGCATCAACAAAAAAAATGAGGCGCGTGCGAACGCGCGAAGCATCCTGTTCATGGCGTCCCCCTGAAGATCCCTTTCCGCAGTGCCGTCGCGGCGCGGATGTTAGGGCTCGCGCCCGGTGTTGGAAGCCAGCAGAAGTACCTATGTCTCGCGCGAAGTCCGATGTCCCAGCAGATGTCCGCGTTGATTACGCTAACAACCTGCGCCGGCGCGGGCCGCATGCGACGAAGAGCCCATTGCCGCCCACCCGGTCGAGACCGAAAGCGTCGCTTTCCGAAGACAATGCCCCGGCGGCTGCTTCCGATAGGATGTCGGGCGACGTTTTGCCTGTAGGACGGCTCCTAAATTCGGACGCGACGCGCGATGATGGTTGCGCTTGCGCCGCGGGAGCAAGCTTCATCACACCGCGACTTTGTTAGTCGCAAAGGGAAACTGAATGAGCTCGACCAAGATCATCGCCATCGTTCTGATCGTCGCCGGAGTGCTGGGCCTGGCATACGGCCGATTCACCTACACCAAGGAAACGCACGACGCGAAGGTCGGACCCATTGAGCTGTCAGTCAAGGACAAGGAAACCGTGAATATCCCCCAGTGGGCTGGCATCGGCGCCATCGTCATCGGCGCAGGATTGCTGCTAGCCGGCGGACGGCGCGTGTAACGAAACCGGTAGGGGTGCCCGGAATGGCTTTGCCATCAGGCGTCCCATGCGAGAGCTGGGGGTGGCCCGCCTTGTGGCGCGGGACCACCCCCAAATTATTGGGGACATTCCTGATTTGCTGGCAAACAGGGACAGGGCTCAGGTCGCCGCCGTTCGCCTCGGCGGATTAACTTCCACGAATCGCAACACATTGCCGAAGGGGTCTTCGATCTCGAGTTCGCGCGCGTCGTAGAACGTGTCGTGAATGGCGAGCGGTTGTGCCGCATCGAGCTTCGCGCGAACTTCCCGATACAAGGCGTCGATGCCTTGCATTCGGAAATAGACATCCGCGACGGCGCGACCGGGGCCGAGCGGCTCCGTGGTGAGGTGCAGCTGCAACTCCCCGCGCGACACCTGGCCATAAAAGGCCCGGCCGCCTTCACCTTCTTCATTTCCCCAATCCCGGCGGAAGCCGAGCACGCCGACGTAGAAAGCCTGCGCCGCTTCGCGCGAGCTCACGCGCAATACCGGAAGTAACTGGTGGAGATGAACGTGCGGGGACGGCGGTGGTGGCTCGAGCACGCCGCTTTCGCGATCGATTTTCGCCGCGAGCACATTCCAGCTGCCGAAGCCGAACTGCCGCGCCACGATCTCCAGGCATTCGCCGTGCGACAAAGACAGATTCTTTTCGGCCAGCGACTCGCGCAGGGATTTCGCCATCGCCTTGGATTGCAGATAGGTGCGCATTTTCGATCCTCCGTGGCGAAACGGGCGTCGTCAGTGCCTGCATTGCCGACCCGTTCGCCAAAGCGGTTAAGGATCAGAAGGAGATCGAATGGTGCGTTCACCGTACCCTTGCGGGCGCAGGCGGCGGGCCTCACCGAGCCGCCGGCGAGCTTATCAGGCCCGTCCCTGTTTGCTAGCAAATCAGGAATGTCCCCATTAGTTCTTGAGCTTGTAGCCCGTCTTGAACATCCACGCGATGATCGAGAGACAGATGAGCATGAAGGCGAACGTCATGCTCACGCTCAGCACCACGTTCACGTCCGACTTGCCGTAGAAGCTCCAGCGAAATCCGTTGATGAGATAGACCACGGGATTGAAGAGGGTGATCTTCTGCCAGATGGGCGGCAGCATCGACAGTGAGTAGAAGCTGCCGCCGAGGAAGGTGAGCGGCGTGACGATCATGGTCGGCACGATGCTGGTCTTCTCCCAGCTGTCCGCCCAGATGCCGATCGCAAACCCGAGCAGGCTGAACGTCACCGAGGTCAGGATCAGGAATCCGAACATCGCGATCGGATGCTGGATCTCGAACGGCACGAACAGCCGGGCGGTCACGAGGATGAGGCTGCCCAGCATCACCGACTTGGTTGCGGCCGCGCCCACGTATCCCGACAGCACCTCCACGAAAGAAATCGGCGCGGACAACATTTCGTAGATGGTCCCGGCGAACTTGGGCATGTAGATGCCGAAGGAGGCGTTGTTCAGGCTTTCGGTGAGCACCGTGAGCATGATCAGCCCCGGCACGATGAACGCGCCGTACGACACGCCGTCGATGCTCACCATGCGCGAGCCGATGGCCGAACCGAATACCACGAAGTACAGCGAGGTGGTGATCACCGGTGTCGCGATGCTCTGGAAGAGGGTGCGGAAGGTGCGCGACATCTCGAAGGTGTAGATGGCCCGGATCGCGTGGACGTTCATTGCCGCGCCCTCACGAGACTCACGAAGATGTCCTCGAGCGAGCTCTCCGCGGTGTGCAGGTCCTTGAACTCGATGCCTTGCTCGTTGAGCTTGCGCAGCAGCGCGGCGATGCCGGTTTCGGCCGCCTGCGTGTCGAAGGTGTAAATGAGCTCGGTGCCGTGCTTCACGAGATCGAGTGGCAGCCCGGCGAGCGCGGCCGGAATCGCCTGCAACGCGTGCTGCAGATGCAGCGTGAGCTGCTTCTTGCCGAGCTTGCGCATCAGTGCGTTCTTCTCCTCGACGACCACGAGCTCACCGTGGTTGATGACCCCGATCCGGTCGGCCATCTCCTCGGCTTCCTCGATGTAGTGCGTGGTGAGGATGATGGTCACGCCGCGCTCGCGCAGGCCGCGCACCATCTGCCACATGTCGCGCCGCAGCTCGACGTCCACCCCGGCGCTGGGCTCGTCGAGAAACAGGATGGTGGGTTCGTGCGACAGCGCCTTGGCAATCATCACGCGGCGCTTCATGCCGCCCGACAGCGTCATGATCTTCGAATCCTTCTTGTCCCACAGCGACAGGTCCCGCAGTACTTTCTCGACGAACTCCGCCGAACGTGGCTTGCCGAACAGACCGCGCGAGTACTGCGTGGTGTTCCACACGGTCTCGAACATGTCGGTGGCGAGCTCCTGTGGAACCAGTCCGATCCGTGCCCGCGCCTGGCGAAAGTCCCGCACGATGTCGAACCCGTCGGCGGTGATGGTGCCGCCCGAAGGACGCACGATGCCGCAGATGATGTTGATCAGCGTGGTCTTCCCGGCGCCGTTCGGCCCCAGCAGGGCGAAGATCTCGCCCTTGCGGATCTCGAGGTTGACGTTCTTGAGGGCGTTGAAACCGGTGGCGTAGGTCTTGGAGAGACCCGAGACGGTAAGTACGGACATGGCCTGCAAGGCTAACGACCTGGCGCGCAAGGCTCAATGCATCATTAGGGAGAGATTCTATCCAGGGAGTCAGTTTTTCTTGTAGCTTGGAGGCATGAGAGGGGCGAGGGCGGTGGCCGGCCTGGTATTGGCGGCTTTGCTGGGGGCCAGTGAGACGTCGGCGGACAATCCGGACCTGGTGCGCGCAGCGCGCCAGCAGATCGGCGTCACCGTCATCTATGACGGCAGCTATCAGCAGATCGACTATCCGGGCGGAGACGTCGACAGCGAACGCGGCGTATGCACTGACGTGATCGTGCGCGCCCTGCGCAGCGCGCGCGGCCTCGACCTGCAGAAGCTGGTGCACGAGGACATGAGCGTGCACTTCAAATCCTACCCGGCGAAGACTCGCTGGGGCGCGCGCGAGCCCGACGCCAACATCGATCACCGCCGGGTGCCCAATCTCATGACCTGGTTCAAACGCACCGGCCATGCGCAGCCGATGACGACGAACCCGTCGGACTATCTACCTGGCGACGTGGTCGCCTGGAACCTGGGAGGCGAAGTCCTGCACATCGGCATCGTCAGTGACCGCAAGGCGGTGACGGGGGTACCCCTGGTCATCCACAACATCGGCGCCGGCACGCTCGAGGACGATATCCTGTTTCGTTATGCCATCATCGGGCACTACCGGCTGTAGGGAGGAAGGAACTTGAGGATCTGGATCGCGCCCCTGCCGATCGCCGTGCTGAGCCTTGCGGCAGTGACCACCCATGCGCTCGCCGCCGACGCAGTGACGAGCTGCAACTACCACGAGGAGCCCGGGACCGCCGCGAAGGTGACGAAGTCGAAGGTCGATCTTCAGACGGTGGTTCCCGCCGAGGGCGGCGAGCTGACGAAGAGCACCGTCATCGAGGTCGACGTCGAATACCAGGTCGCGGAGTTCGAGCCGAAGACCTTCAGGCTCTTTCCGATGTTTGTGACCGAGGGCTTCGGTTCCATGAGTCCGCTCGACGCGGGCAAGCTGCCGTTCCTCGAGTCGGCCGCCGGCAAGGTTCACCTTTGCGTGCCACTCGACCGTGTGTACGAGCACCCGACGGTGGAGTGGCCGCTGAGCATGTTCCTGATGCTGTTGCGCGAGCGCGCTGACGGCGGTGGCAAGAGCGCAGCCTGGAGCCGCAAGGTGAAGTTCAAAGCTCTCGACACTCCCGAAGAGGCTCTGGCCCGCCAGGCGATGGCGCTGCCGGTGGAGTATCACGACGCGCTCAACAAGGTGAGCGTGTTCTTCGACAACCGCCAGGCAGGTTACAAGGCCTGCATCGCGCGTTTTCCCGCGATGCAGCCCGCGCTGACCAAGTCCTATCGCGCCTGGGAGAATCGTCATCGCGAGGCCATCGACCTGGTGAATGGCGCACTATTCGACAAGATCATGAAAGAGACCCGTGGGCGCGAAGACATCGCCGCAAAGTTCTACGATGTCCGCGTCGAAGCGATGAGCCAGGGCTACAAGAATTGGCCCAGCACTTCGCTCAAGCAGACGTGCGACGGATTCCTCGAGGATTTTTCCGATAACGAGGACATTTCGGACAACGCCATCACCGATGAGCTCGTGATCCTGCGCAGATACTATCCGGCACAACCCGTGGAGAAGCAGAAGTGAAATTCGCACGACTTGTTGCCGGACTCGGCCTGATGGCCTGCGGCGCCGGTCATGCCGCGACACCCGCGCCAGACCTGCAATCCCGCGTGCGTGCGGCCACCTTCGAGGTCGTGGTGCCGAAACCCGCCGATACCGGCGTGACCTACGAGCGAACTCCGCCTCTCGAACTACTGCCGTACACCGAGCGCAACGACAAGTTCTGGCCCGTCGGAACGGCGTTTGCGATCGCTCCGGACACCTTTGTTTCGGCAGGGCACGTCCTGCAGGCGGCGCTCGAAGGAATGGGCGGCGCTCCCCGGCTGCGGGATGCGAGTGGCCAGACCTATGCCATTGAAAGCCTGCTCAAGTACTCCATGCACAAGGACTTCGTGGTGTTCAAGGCGGCGGCGCGCGCACCGCAAACGCTGGAAACGCACACCTCGACGCAACTGGACGAGCCGATATTCGCGGTGGGCAATGCGCTCGGCGAAGGTGTGGTGATCCGCGACGGATTGCTGACCTCGATGACGCCGGAAGACCAGGACGGGCGCTGGAAGTGGCTGCGTTATTCCGCGGCGACTTCGCCGGGCAACAGCGGTGGACCCTTGCTCAATGCCGCGGGCCAGGTGATCGGGGTGGTCATCGGCAAGTCGCCGAACGAAAACCTCAACTACGCCCTGCCGATCGAACACGTGCTGTCCGCCGGCAGCGAAGCCGGTATCGACGTGCGCGTGCCGCTGCGGGTACCGGTGCTGCGCGATTCCATCGTGTCCAGATACACTCTCGCCATCCCGCTGCCGCTGACACTCGCCGAATTCGAGCGGCAGTTCCGCGAGCGGCAGATCGCCCTGTACCGCGCGGAGCGCGACCGCCTGCTCCGGGAGCACGCCGACGAGCTGTTTCCGCGCGGCAAGGCCGAGAAACTGCTCGTCTCGGTGGAAAACGCCTATTGCCCACTGGTGATCGCACAGGCCGAGGACCGTACCTGGGAAGCCGATGGCACCGGGCGCGATTCGGCCGACCTGCCCGACAACGGCCACGTGTGCACGCGGATGTCGGCCGGCGTGAACGTGTTCAACATCGACCGCGGCAGCAGTGCGGATCCGAAGTTCTATGCCGACCGGCGTGTCGCCATGGACCTCATGATGAAAGGCCTGAACCTCACGCGACAATTTGGCAGCGAAGAAGTGAAGATGACCTCGCTGGGCAACCCGGTCAGCGACGTCGAGCACCGCGATCGTTATGGGCGCACGTGGCGGCTTGCGGTATTCGCGCTGCCCTATTTGGATGCGCACGTGGTGGTGCTGTTCCTGCCGACGCCCGACGGTTATGCCGGAGCGCTGCTGTACGCGGCACGCGGCAACCTCGAAGTCACGATCGATCAGCTGCGCTTCGTCAGCGACTACTTCTACGTTTCGTACACTGGCACGTTGCCGCAATGGCAGGCATTCCTCGCGCGCGCGGATCTGCGGCCCGCGGCACTCGCAAGCGTGAAATTCAGCCGCGACTCCACGGGCCTGCATTTCCATTCACGGCGCATCGATTTCGATGTGCCGCCGGCCCTGTTCGAGGTGAGCGACAAGAGCACGATGGACGTGAAGATGAGTTATGCGCTCGAAGCGGGCGCGCCAACCTGGGACATCGGCGCGATCTACCTCAACCAGGACGAGAATGAAAAGACCTACGTGGCCTTCGTTCGCCAGGCCAAACCCGCGGAGGGCGCAGGCAAGGAACTCAACGACCGCTGGGCCGAGATGCTCGACAGCAAGGGCGCGTTCTCGCCCGAGCGCGGCCACGACAATGACTACAAGAAGCTCTGGCGCCGGGCAGCCGTCGGTGCCGGATATCGGCCGGGCGGCAGCGTCGATCGGAATGCGAGCCTGTTATACGAAGTCATGTCGGTGACCCAGGACGCCAGGCTGCCACGCCGCATCGACGACATGCAGGATCTGCTGCTCGAAAACGTGCGCGTGAAGGAGCATTGACAGGGCGACGTCATTGGCCACTACCGACTGGAGTTCGAACGATGAACAACAGGAAGACCTGGCTGTTTCTGCTGGGTTACGCGGGCGGCTTCATCGGCAATGCCGGTGCGGACGCTCCTCCGGCGACTTCGGTTTCGGCAGCCGAGCTGCGTGCCTGTGGGCACGGCAAGGAGAGGGAGATTGCAGGTCCGCCGGCGAGCAATCCGTCGCTCAAATTGATCGCCGTATCTCCGGCCGACGGAAGTTATGTCAGCCGGGACAGCACCGTCGTGGCCGAGATCGAATACTCCATCGACCGCTTCGAACCCGGCATGTACCAGGTGCTCTCGCAATTCGAGACCACCGATCCGCACGCGACCAATGGTGGAGGCGTGCAGGAACAGCCGGAGTTGCAATATGCGCATGGCGCGCTCCGCTTCTGCTACCCGCTGCGTGCCGTCTGGTCCATGCCGCAGCTCAGGTTTCCACTCGCCCTGAAGTTCAACCTCACGAAGCGCAATGAAGACGGCTCGACCCGGGTGATTGCCCAGTCTTCGGTCACGCATTTCAATGCCGCGGATCTTTCGGCGGCCTCGGGCCGCGCGGCGCCCACCGCGGATGATCTCGCCATGCGGGAAGCGGTACAGACGGTAAATGGCATGTTGAGAGCAGTCGAGCTGCACGTGCAGATGTGCGCCGAAGCGTTTCCCGACATGAAGTCAAGTCTCACACCGCCGCTCGAAGCCTGGCGGAAACGCTATGCGAAGCTGAGGGAAAAATCCGACACGTTATACCTGGACATGGTTCGTCAGCAGATCCCGGGAATAACCAGGGAAGACGCGCTCAGGGTGCGGGAGGGCCAGCAGACGGCTTTCAGGCAGCAGATTGAATCCGCGCCCGATGCCGTCAGTCCGAACAACTGTGCGCAGCTCCCGGGACGCTTTGCCGACGGGACCTTTGATCCCGCGCAGCGGATCCCGGAGGCATATCAGCGGGTGAGCACGAACCTGTCGCCATAGCCCGTCAGGGCGAGGTGGGGCTCCCCGGATTCGACTAGGCTTCGAATCCACATGTCCGCGAAACCAGGAATGTCCAGGTCGACCGAAAGCCCCGCCGAGGCGCCGAGCGCGGCGCGCCGTTTCTTCGGCGTGTTCCGCTACACCCGGCGCGCACTCGAACTCGTCTGGGCTACCAGCCGCAAGTTGTCGCTGTTGTTTGCCCTCGTCACCGTCATCGCCGGCGTGTTGCCATCGGCCGTGGCATGGATCAGCGCGCGCATCCTCGACAGCGTGATCGCCGCCGGCAAGGCGCACGCCGCCGGTCTGCCGGTGGACCTGGGGACGGTGCTCTTCTGGGTGGTGGCCGAGGCGCTGGTCCTGATCGGCATCACGGCCGCGCATCGCGGCATCACGCTGTGCCAAGCCTTGTTCAAGGCCAAACTCTCGCATCGCGTGAACGTGATGATCCTCGAGAAGGCTCTGACTCTCGAGCTCACGCAGTTCGAGGACTCGGAGTTCTACGACAAGCTGACGCGCGCGCGCCGCGAAGCCTCGAGCCGTCCGCTGTCGCTGGTGATGCGCACCTCCATGTTGGGGCAGAACGCGATCTCCATCGTCACTT
>Ga0207675_100007817_pt1 | contig 10092 bp, 8 predicted proteins | sample KBSSwiS42_FD_184305 | JGI IMG/M metagenome (GOLD analysis project Ga0207675, IMG submission 184305) | Switchgrass rhizosphere microbial communities from Kellogg Biological Station, Michigan, USA - KBS Switchgrass S4-2 (SPAdes) (version 2) | ecosystem: Host-associated > Plants > Roots >...
ACCTCAGCCAGATGGCGGGACGGTTCGTCGAGCCACTGGGCATCGTCGACGAGGCACACGAGCGGGCGCTCCGCGGCCACCTCGGCGAGCAGGCCGAGTACGGCCAGCCCCACGACGAATCGGTCCGGAGCGTTTCCGCTCTCCACTCCGAAGGCAACGCGCAGGGCCCGTTGCTGCGCGTCACCGCGTGGACCGGCCTGCCGGCGGCGCTGCGCGACGACATGCGGCACACGATGAGCCGTCTCGGCGAGCGCTTTGCGGCGCTGGTGGTCGACGGCATGGTCGACGCCAGCTTGCGCATCGTCGATCCGTCGATCGCGGCGCAGGTGGTCAACGGCGCCGTCAACGCCGCGGCCGAACTCGAGCGCTGGGTGCCCGGCATGCACGCCGGCAATGCGTTCGAGCTCTATGCGATGCCGCTGTTCAGCGGCCTGCAAAGCGGCGCCGCGCGCAGCGACGTCACAGCCGCACGCCCCGACGCCACCGCGCTGCGCTGACAACCTGCGAGCGACAATCGCGGGCATGACGTCCGCTGCCTGCGCTGCCCATCCGCCCGCCGAGCCGCTGCCCGACTTTCACGCGTTGCCCGACCTGATCGGCGCGCATGCGCGTACGCAACCGCACGCCAGCGCGCTGATCGACGCCCACACGCGGCTCGACTACGCCGCGCTCGACGCACAGATGGACCGCGTGGCCGCGACGCTGCAGCGCGACGGTGCCAAGCCGGGCGACACGATCGCGATCTGCGCCTATGCATGCAACGCCTACGTCGTGCTGTTCCTGGGCGCGCTGCGCGCCGGCCTGGCGGTGGCGCCGCTCGCGCCGAGCAGCACGCCGGCGCAGATCGCCGGCATGACGGCCGACTGTGGAGCACGCCACCTGTTCCTCGACGCCGCCAACGCGCAGGCGGTGCCGGCGGCGCTGACCGGCGCGGTGCAGCGCATCCGGCTCGACGATTCGAGCGGCGACAGGTCGCTGTCGGACTGGCTGATGCCACTCGGCAGCCGGCCGCACGCGGTGGCGATCGAGCGCGACTGGGCGTTCAACATCATCTATTCGTCGGGCACCACCGGCACACCGAAAGGCATCGTGCAATCGCACGGCATGCGCTGGTCGCAGATCCGGCGTGCCGAAGCCGGCGGCTACGGCACCGACACCGTGACGCTGATCGCCACGCCGCTGTACTCCAACACCACGCTGGTGGTGGTGATCCCGACGCTGGCGCGCGGCGGTGCGCTGGTGCTGATGTCCAAGTTCGACTGCGGCCAGTACCTCGCGCTGGCGCAAGCGCATCGCGCGACGCACACGATGCTGGTGCCGGTGCAGTACCAACGCCTGATGGCGTGGCCCGACTTCGACAGCCACGACCTGTCGAGCTTTCGCTTCAAGGCGTGCACCAGCGCGCCGTTTCGCGCCGAGCTGAAGGCGCAGGTGCTGCGGCGCTGGCCCGGTGGGCTGACCGAGTACTACGGCATGACCGAAGGCGGCGGCAGCTGCATCCTGTACTGCCACCTGTACCCCGACAAGCTGCACACCGTGGGCCAGCCCGCCGAAGGCCACGACATCCGGCTGATCGACGAGCAGGCGCGCGAGCTGCCGCGTCGCCCCGACGTGATTGGCGAGGTGGTGGGCCGCTCTGCGGCGATGATGACCGAGTACCACAACCAGCCTGCTAAGAGTCGCGAGGCCGAATGGCACGACGCGCAGGGGCGCCGCTTCATCCGCACCGGCGACGTCGGCCGCTTCGACGAGGACGGCTTCCTGGTGCTGATGGACCGCCGCAAGGACATGGTGATCTCCGGTGGCTTCAACATCTACCCGAGCGACCTCGAAGCGGAGCTGCGCCAGCACCCTGCGGTGGCCGACGTGGCGGTGGTCGGCGTGCCGAGCGAGCAATGGGGCGAGACGCCGGTGGCCTTCGTCGTGCGCCGCGCCGGGCATGGCGATTCGGCCGATGCGATCCGCGCCTGGATGAACGAGCGCGTCGGCAAGACGCAGCGCCTGGCCGACCTGCAGTTGATCGACGAGCTGCCGCGCAGCGCGATCGGGAAGGTGCTCAAGCGCGAATTGCGCGACGCCTATCGGGGCTGAAGCTGGACCAGGACGATTCGGGTAGGGCCCTGTTGCGGGTGAGTTTTCGTGCGGGCGAACGGGTGCCGGAGAAATGCCGGCGTTGTCAGTGAGCGCGACGCGGCCTCATTCCGGCTGAATCCCGGCGACCGCGATCACCTTCTTGTTTTGTGCGATGTCGCGCTCCAGGAAGCTTCGGAACTCCTGAGGTGTCGATGCCGTCGGCACGGCGCCGTTCAGCTCGAAGGCGGTGATCAGTTCGCGGGCGCGCAAGGCCTTGCCGACGGCGTCCACCAGCGTGGCGGTCACCGGGGCGGGCAGGCCCTTGGGTCCCAGCAAGCCGATCCAGCCGGAGAATTCGAAGCCCGGCACGGTGGCCGCGATCGATGGCGTATCGCCCAGCGGGCGTGTCGTCGCCGGCATGCTGTGCCCCAACAGGCGCAGTCGTTCGCCGGCCACCAGCGACATCGCAGCCGGCGCCGGCGTGAGCACCCAGTCGGTCTCGCCCGCGACCACCGAGGCCACGCCCTGGCTGCCTCCCTTGTAGGGCACGTGCAGCGACTGGAACCCCGCCGCCGTCTGCAAGGCGATACCGGCCAGATGGCTGGCCGAACCGATGCCGGCCGACGCCATGTTGGACCGGTCGCCCTTGGCACGCGCGAAGGCGATCAGGTCCTTCACGCTTTTCACCGGCAACGCCGGATGGCACACCAGGACGTTGGGCAGCATGGCCACCAGGCTGATGAGTTCGAAGTCGCCGAGCGGGTCGTAGCGCGCCGCTTTCTGCAGCAACGGTGCGGTCGAGATCGATGTCGTCGAGCCGATGATCAACGTGTGTCCGTCCGGCTCCGCGGTGCGCCCGGCCTCGACACCCATTGCACCGGCCGCACCGGCCCGGTTGTCCGCGATGGCGGGCTGCTGCAACAGCTTCGCCAACTCGGCCATCAGCAGCCGGCCGATGGTGTCGACGGAGCTGGCCGGGGCATTGGGGATGATGAATCTCAGCGGCCGCTGCGGATAGCTGCCCTGCGCCAGCGTCGGTAGCGCGTGCACGGCGGCCAGGCCGGTGGCGGCGGCCATCAGCTGACGCCGCCCGAGCATCGGGCTCACTGCGTCGCGACGAGCACCCCGACCCGTGCGCGCGTCGCGCGGCGCGGTGCCGGCGTCGAACGCGTCGCTCATGTCGCTTGCCGCGCGACGCGCAGCCGCTTCAGGTGCAGCACACACATCGCAGCGTGTCCGAGCGCAAGGATCAGAAAACCCGCCTCGATGCTCCAGTGCTGACTGACCACGCCACCCACCACCGCGCCGACGATGCCGCCGGAGGTCGGGGCCAACGAGGTCAGCCCGCCGATGCGGCCGCGCCCGAGCCGGCGCATCAGCTCGCCGAAGCGCGTGGTGCTGGTGACGCCCTGCAGCCCGACGCCGACGCCCATCAGCGCAGCGCCGAGCCACAGCGCCGCCGTGCCGGCGCTGAACCCATACAGCAAGGACTGCGCGAGCAGCATCACGAAGGCCAACAGGTAGCGCAGGTCATCGCGCCAGCGCGGCACCAGCATGCCGCCGGTGAACAGCGTCGTCACGTACAGCGCGCCTTGCAGCGTGATCAGCCCGGCGGCGGCCTGCAGCGTCATGCCGAAGCGGTGCATCGCCATCTGGATCGCGAACACCACGAAGTACGCCACCGACATCTGGGCCAGGCCATCGATCAGCATCGTGCGCCGCACCTCGGCGTCGTGCCGCAGCAGCGTGATCTGGCCGGCGATGCGCACGTGCAGCGGCGCATCCTCGGGCTGACCGGCCACGCCCGAGCGCCGCACCAGCACCCGGCGCCCGACGATGAAGGCCAGCAACAGCGTTGCGGTCACCATCAGGAACAACGCCGAGAAACCCAGCGACGACAGCACCGCGGCGGACACCGCGGGCCCGATGAACGACAGCCCGAGCATGAAAGCCGCGCGGTTCCAGCCCGCCTTGGCCGGCCCGAGGGTCGGCAGCATCGCCAGGAATTCGGTCTGGATCGGCACCGTGCGAAACGGCAGCGCAAAGCCGAGCAACGCCGCCGCCGCAATCACCTGCCACGGCCCCTGCACCACCAGCAGCAGCAGGTACAGCAGTGCGGCGGCGAGCGCGCCACGCAGGAACATCGTGCGACTGCCGTGGCGATCGATCCACGCGCCCATCGGCAGCGCCATCAGCAGCACGCCCATGTAGCCGAGGCCGCCGACGATGCCGAGCTGCCACGCCTGCGCACCACGCGACGCGGCGAACAGCGGCATCGCCACGCGCGACAGGCCGTTGATGGTGCCCACCATCAGCCCCAGGCTCAGCAGCGCCGGCAGGTGCGGCAGGCGGCGTGCGCTGGCGGGCGGGGCGTCGAGATCGGTCTGCAAGCGGCAACGTGCGGGGACGAGCGCGCATTGTGCGCGCCAGGTCGATGCGTTCGCTTCAGCCGTCCTGCAGCGGTGGCTCGACGCCGGCCCCGGCCGCCGGTGGCCACGGCCGGTCGACGAACGCGAACACGCCGCTGGAGCGCAGCACGTGGCGCGGGCCGACCCTGAGGTCGCAATTCGCATACGCCATGCGCTGGCCCATGCGCGTGATGGTGGTGTGCGCTTCGAGCCAGTCGCCCAGGCGACCGCCGGACAGGAAGTCCGCGCTCAGCGACACCGTCACCTGCGCGCTGCGACGCTCGCGCGCCATCGCGATGTTGATGCCGAGCGCCCCGTCGGCCAGGGTGACCAGCATGCCGCCGTGCGTGATGCCCTGGATGTTCAGGTGCCGCTCGGCCACGCGCAGCGCGATCACCACGCCGCCGGCGTCGGCGCGCCGCGCGTACACCGGGCCCAGCTGCTGGAAGTACGCACCGCCCACCTGCAGCGGCGAATAGCCGGGCGGCACCTCGGCGACATCGCCAACAGAAGCGTTCGGATCGGACTCGGGCATGACCTGGATTGTCACCGCATGGGTGGCTCGCTAGCATGAGCCTGGAGCTTCGAACCGAAATCTGCATCGCACGTCCTGCGGGCCGGCGAGCCCGCGCCGAAGGTCCACGCACCGCGCCACGCTTCGCATGAGCACCTACGACCAGTTCATCGGCACGCGGCCGGTAGCACCGCAACACGCGTTCGACGAGGCGAGTCTGGCGCGCTACCTGCGCGACCGCGTGCCCGGCTTCGGCAGCATGCTCAGCGTCGAACAATTCAAGGGCGGCCAGTCCAACCCGACGTTCCTGCTGACCGACGGCGAGCGCCGCTACGTGATGCGTCGCAAGCCGCCGGGCAACCTGCTGCCCTCGGCACACGCGGTGGACCGCGAGTTTCGCGTCATCAGTGCGCTGGCCGACACCGATGTGCCGGTGGCCAAGGCCCACGTGCTGTGCGAAGACCCGAGCGTGATCGGCACGATGTTCTACGTGATGGATTACGTCGAGGGCCGCGTCATCTGGGACCCGCAGCTGCCCGGCCTCACGGCGGCGCAGCGGCGCGCCCACTATGCCGAGTTGGGCCGCGTGATCGCGGCGCTGCACCGGGTCGACCCCGCAGCGGTCGGGCTGGGCGACTACGGCAGGCCGGGCAACTACCTCGAGCGCCAGGTGGCGCGCTGGACCAAGCAGTACCGCGCTGCCGAGACCGAGACGATCGAATCGGTCGAGCGCCTGATCGAGTGGCTGCCGTCGCGCATTCCGCCCGGCGACGAGACCGCGATCGTGCACGGCGACTATCGCTTCGACAACGTGATCTTCCATCCGGACGAGCCGCGCATCCTCGCGGTGCTCGACTGGGAGCTGTCGACGCTCGGCCATCCGCTGGTCGACTTCGCGTACCACTGCATGACCTGGCGCATGCAGGCGGCCGAAGGCTCGCGCGGGCTGGCCGGCGTCGACCTCGCCTCGCTCGGCATCCCGAGCGAGGCCGAATACCGCGACAGCTACCTGCGCGCCACCGGCCGCGCCCCGGTCAGCGATGCGCACTGGACCTACTACCTGGTGTTCAACATGTTCCGCCTGGTCGGCATCCTGCAGGGCATCATGGCGCGCGCGCTGCAGGGCAACGCCTCGAACGCACAGGCGCTGCAGGCCGGCCGCCGCGCTCGTCCGCTGGCCGAGCAGGCGTGGGCACTGGCGCAGCAATTGCCTCACTGACGAGGAGACGGCGATGGAGATGAAGGGCAAGGTCATCGTGGTCACCGGCGGCGCATCGGGCATCGGTGCCGCGCTGGTGCGGCGCTTCGCGCGCGAAGGCGCGGCTGGCGTCGTGGTGGCCGACATGAACTTCGAGGCCGCGCACGCGCTGGCGCAGGAGGTCAACGGCCTGGCGCTGTGCATCGACGTCTCCAACGAGGCCGACGTGCAGGCGATGATCGCCGAGGCCACGCGCCACTTCGGCCGCGTCGACGTGCTGTGCTCCAACGCGGGCATCGCGATCGGCGGCGGCGTCGAGGCGCCGAATGCCCAGTGGCAGCGCATCTGGGACGTGAACCTGATGGCGCACGTGTACGGCGCGCGCGCGGTGCTGCCGCAGATGCTCGAGCGCGGCGAGGGCTACCTGTTGCACACCGCATCGGCGGCCGGCCTGCTGTCGCACCCGGAGTCGGCCACCTACGCGGTCACCAAGCACGCCGCGGTGTCGCTGGCCGAGTGGCTGTCGATCAACTACGGCGACAAGGGCATCCGCGTCAGCTGCCTGTGCCCGCAAGGCGTGCGCACGCCGATGCTGCTGGGCACCGACAGCGAGCGCCAGAGCTTCCTGCTGGCAGGCTCGGTCAGCGCCGAGCAGGTGGCCGACGACGTGATCGCCGCGATGCGCGCGGAGCGCTTCCTGGTGCTGCCGCACCCCGAGGTGCACGAGTTCATGCAGCGCAAGGCGAGCGACGTCGACCGCTGGCTCGGCGGCATGCGCAAGCTGCGCGCCAAGGCCGAGGCGATCCGCAAGGGTCAACCGTCCTGACACGCGCGCGTCAGCGCGCCGGGTCCGACACACGCGCGTCAGCGCGCCAGGTCCGACACGCGCGTCAGCGCGCCAGGTGCAGGATCTGCCTCACGTCGTCGGCACTGCGGATCGGCCGCGGGTTGCGCTGCACCGGCTCGTAGTCGAGCGCGCGCTGCGCGATCTCGCCGAAGTGCGGCTCGTCGATGCCCAGCTCGCGCAGCGTGCCGGGCAGTCCGAGCGTGCGCACCAGGTCGGCCACGGCACGCGACAGCGGCACGCCTGGGCGCCCCATCTGTGCGGCCAGCACCGCCTGCCGCGCGCCATTGACCGGTTCGTTGTAGGCCAGCACCGCCGGCAGCATCACGCACGACGTGTGGCCGTGCGCGACATCGAAGGTGGCGCCCAGCGCGTAGCCGATGCCGTGGCTCGCGCCGGTGCCCGCGCCGCTGGCCGAGCCGAGGATCGCCTGCCACATGCCGAGCTGCGCTTCGCGCCGCGGCGCCAGCGCAGCGGGTTCACGCGCGATCGCCGGCAACGCGCGCGCCAGCAACGCCAGGCCCAGCAGCGCGTGCGCCTCGCCGATCGCGTGCACCCGGGGCGCACAGTAGCTCTCGATCGCGTGATCGACCGCGCGCAGGCCGGTGGCCAACAGCAGCGGCAACGGCGTGTGCAGCGTCGCCGCCGGGTCGAGCACCGCCACGCGCGGCACGAAGAGCCGGTGCCGGAACGACTGCTTCGTGTGGGCATCGCTGACGCCGGCGCTGGCGGTGAACTCCGAGGCCGACAGCGTGGTCGACACCGCCAGCATGCGCAGCGACGACGTGCCCGCATCGATCGGCGTGGCGCCGGCGCGCTGGCGGTACGGCTCGAGCGCCGGCGCGTCGAACAGCCCGTGCCACAGGCACAGCAGCATCGCCTTGGTCGCATCGATCACCGAGCCGCCGCCCACCGCCACCAGCAGGTCGGCCTGCGCGTCGCGCGCCGCGCGCGCTGCGGCCACCACGTCGTCGCGCGGACTGTGCGCGCGCATGGCCACGAAGCGCCCGGCCAGGCGCGCACCGAGTGCCGCTTCGATGCCCTGCAGCGGCCCATCGGCCAGACGCGACAGCGACGCACCCGAGGTCACGAACACGCGGCGCGCGCCGGCGCGCTCGGCCTCGGCCAGCACCGCCGCGGCCGCCGGCTCGCCGAACACCACGCGCTCCTGCGCCGACAGCAGCACCGTGCCGCCGCGCGAGGCATCGAGCGGCAGCGCAATCGACGGGGCGTTCTGAGTCGGCATCGGCCTGCTCATGCGTGCCCCGGTGGCAACGCGTGGACGAAGTTGCGCGTCTGCTCGGCGTCGGCTGACGGCGGCGTGTGCCAGCTGCGACCAGGCGTGGCCTCCAGCAGGGTCGCCGCCATCGGCGTGATGGTCGCGCCGCGGCCGTCATGCAGGCAGTTCATGAGCGTCTTTGGTGTCTCGCGCGAGCGGGCCACGCGCATCGCCGATGGCCAGTCTCTGAGATGCATATTCTTCCTACTGGCAGGCGATTCCTGCACTGGGGCTCGCCCTGTGGGCCTGCTGCCGAGGGCCATGGCCGCCCTCCAGCGTGGGCAGTCGTTCGGGCCGGCGCGCCGGCCGCTTCGCGGCACACGAACCGTGACAGGCGGCCCGGTCGTGCACCGTACAGTACGCGCGCAACGACCGGGGGACCGTGTGATCGACGTGCTGGTGATCGGGGGCGGCAACGCAGCGCTGTGCGCTGCGCTGACGGCGCGCGAGGCCGGCGCCGAAGTGACGCTGCTCGAAGCGTCGCCGCGCGAATGGCGCGGCGGCAACTCGCAGCACACGCGCAACCTGCGCTGCATGCACGACGCGCCGCAGGACGTGCTGGTCGACGCCTACCCCGAGGAGGAATACTGGCAGGACCTGCTGAAGGTGACGGGCGGCGCCACCGACGAGGCGCTGGCGCGGCTGGTGATCCGCGCGTCGAGCAGCTGCCGCCCGTGGATGCACCGCCATGGCGTGCGCTTCCAGCCGTCGCTGTCGGGCGCGCTGCACACCGCGCGCACCAACGCGTTCTTCCTCGGCGGCGGCAAGGCATTGGTCAATGCGTACTACCGCAGCGCCGAGGCGCTCGGGGTCCAGGTCAACTACGACGCGCCGGTCGACCGGCTGGCACTGCGCGACGGCCACTTCGAGGCCGCGTTCGTCAACGGCGAGCGCATCGCGGCGCGCGCCTGCGTGCTGGCCGCGGGCGGCTTCGAATCGAACCTCGACTGGCTGCGCCAGGCCTGGGGCCACAATGCACGCGGTGAGAACCCGGTCGACAATTTCTTGATCCGCGGCACGCGCTACAACACCGGCACCGTGCTGCGCTTCATGCTCGATGCCGGCGCCGACGCGGTGGGCGATCCGACGCAGGCGCACATGGTGGCGATCGACGCGCGCGCGCCGCTGTATGACGGCGGCATCTGCACGCGCATCGACTGCGTGTCGCTGGGCATCGTCGTCAACCGCGAGGCGCAGCGCTTCTACGACGAAGGCGAGGACTTCTGGCCCAAGCGCTACGCGATCTGGGGCCGGCTCGTGGCGCAGCAACCCGGGCAGGTGGCCTGGTCGATCATCGATGCCAAGGCGCTCGGCCGCTTCATGCCGCCGGTGTTTCCCGGCGTGCGCGCTGACGCGCCGCGCGATCTCGCGGTGCGCCTGGGGCTCGACGAAGCGCGCTTCATGCGCACGCTGCACGACTACAACGCGGCGACGCGCGAGGGCACGTTCGACCACACGGCGCTCGACGATTGCCGCACCGAAGGGCTGTATCCGCCCAAGTCGCACTGGGCGCGCCGCCTCGACACGCCGCCGTTCTTCGGCTTCGCGCTCAAGCCCGGCGTGACCTTCACCTACCTCGGGCTGAAGACCGACGCGAGCGCGGCGGTGCAGTTCGCGGGCCAGCCGAGCGCGAACCTGTTCGTGGCCGGCGAGATGATGGCCGGCAACGTGCTCGGCAAGGGCTACACCGCCGGCGTCGGCATGAGCATCGGGACCGCATTCGGGCGCATCGCAGGCGCCAACGCGGCCGCGGTCGCACGGCAGGGGGCCGCCGCG
>Ga0207675_100007818_pt1 | contig 10091 bp, 3 predicted proteins | sample KBSSwiS42_FD_184305 | JGI IMG/M metagenome (GOLD analysis project Ga0207675, IMG submission 184305) | Switchgrass rhizosphere microbial communities from Kellogg Biological Station, Michigan, USA - KBS Switchgrass S4-2 (SPAdes) (version 2) | ecosystem: Host-associated > Plants > Roots >...
CCAGAAACTCAATAGTGCCCTCGACTCGATACCGCGCCAGGTCGCCCGTGCGATACATACGTGCGCCGCCCGGCTTCGCGAAAGGATCAGGAATGAATCGCGTCGCCGTCAGTTCGGCACGATTCAGATAACCTCGCGCCAGGCCGTCGCCCGCGATGTAGAGTTCGCCCGACACGCCGAGCGGCGCCGGCTGTAAGGCCTGATCGAGAATGTAGATCTGCGTGTTGCCAATGGGACGACCGATGGGCAGCGTAGTAGTTACCTCACCCACGCGATGGAGCGTCGACCAGATGGTCGTCTCGGTAGGACCATAAAGGTTCCAAAGCTCGGCGCCTCTGCTCGTTAGCTCATGCGCCAAATCTCGCGGCAGCGCTTCGCCGCCGCACCAGATCCGCAGGTGTGCGCTGCCCTGCCAGCCTGCTGCGAGCAACACACGCCAGGTTGCGGGCGTCGCTTGCATCACCACTGCGCCGGAGCTGAGCAGTTGGCCCAGAAGAGCTTTGCCGTCGGCAGCGACGGCCTGGCTCACCAGCACCAAACGGCCGCCGGTTGTCAGCGGCAGGTAGAGTTCGAGTCCGGCGATGTCGAAGGAGAGTGTGGTTACGGAAAGCAGCGTGTCCTCACTCGTGAAGCCAGGTTGCTGTCGCATCGAGTCGAGGAAGTTGCTGAGCGAGCGATGCGTGACAGCGACGCCTTTGGGTTGGCCGGTTGAGCCCGAGGTGTAGATTACGTACGCCAGGTTCGAAGAAGCCGCTTCATTAGGCAGATTCTCGACGCTCTCGATGCCGATGTTCTTAAACGTTTCTTCGGTTACCAGCACCTTCACGCCTGCGTCAGCCATCATGAACGCGATGCGGTCCTTCGGATAGCTCGGATCAAGTGGCAGGTACGCACCACCTGCTTTCAGGATCGCCAGCACCGCCACGACCATCTCGGTACTGCGGTCCAGGCAGACGCCGACCAGCACTTCCGGTCCAACATCAACGGCGCGCAAGTGACGTGCTAGTTGGTTCGCCCGTGCGTTCAGCTCCGCATAACTCAACTGCTCTTCTTCAAAAACCAGCGCAACGGCGCTCGGCGTCTTCGCCGCCTGCGCCTCGAACAATTCATGCAGACAAAGCTCCTGCGGATAGACTCGCGCGGTTTCATTGAACTCACGCAGTAGTTGCCGGCGCTCTACGTCACTCAACAGTGGCAACTCCAGGACGCGCTGTTCCGGATTCGCGACCGCCGCCTGCAACACTCGCTCATAGTGCAGGGCCATCCGTGCAATCGTCGTTGCGTCGAACAAGTCGGTGTTGTACTCGATCGTCCCCTGCAAACCGCCTTCGACTTCAGCCACCACCACCGTTAAATCAAACTTCGCGATGTCCGTTTCAACCTCGACCGCACTGACATTCAGTCTCGACAGCTCAAACGGCTTCACCAGACCGTTCTGCAACACCATCATCACCTGGATCAGTGGGCTGCGGCTCAAGTCTCGCTCCGGTTCGATCTCTTCCACCAACCGCTCAAACGGCAAGTCCTGATGGGCGTATGCGCCGAGGGCCACTTCGCGCACTTCACCCAACAGTTGAGAGAAACTCCACTCCGGAGAGACCTTCGTACGCAGCGCGAGCGTGTTCACAAAAAACCCGATCAGGTCTTCCACTTCAGCGCGTGTGCGGTTCGCCACCGGTGTACCGACCACGATGTCATCCTGCCCGCTGTAGCGTGACAACAGCGCTGTGAATCCGGCGAGCAACGTCATGTAGAGCGTCGCGCCGGCGCGCTGGCTCAGTTGCTTCAGGCCGGCGGCGAGCTCAGGACTGATACGAATCGGCTGACTCGCGCCGTTGAATGTCTGGACGGCCGGCCGCGGTCGATCTGTGGGCAGTTCGATCTGCGTGGGCGCATCTTGCAAACGCTCTTTCCAGTAGTTCAGTTGGCGGTCCAGCACGTCACCGCTGAGCCACTCTCTTTGCCACACCGAATAGTCGGCGTATTGAATCTGCAACTCGGCGAGCGGTGAGTCGTCGCCACGGGTGTAAGCCTGGTAGAGCACACTCAGTTCTTTGAAGAGCACGCCCAACGACCAGCCGTCGCTGACGATGTGATGCATCGTTAATTGCAGGATATGGTCCTGGTGACCGAGTCGCAGCAGGCACGCTCGCAGCAATGGACCAGCGGCGAGATCGAACGGCTCGTGACAGTCCTGTTTGATGAAGCATTGGACTTCAGCTTCACGCTTGGACGCCGGCAGTGCCGACAGATCAAATACCGGCAACGGCAGCACAACATGCGGAACGATAACTTGAACGGGTTGTCCGTCTTCGACAGCGAAGATCGTACGAAGCGCTTCGTGCCGGCGAACGATCTCGTTCAAGCTCTGCCGCAACGCTGCTTCATCCAACGGCCCTTCGAGCCGCACCATCGCAGGAATGATGTAAGCAGGCGAACCGGGCTCTATCTGATCGAGCAGCCACAATCGCTGTTGCGCATGAGAGAGCGGCAGACTCCCTTCCCGCGAAACGCATTCGATCGTTTGAACCGGCGCGGCGGGCGCGGACGTCGCTCCGGCGTCGATCGTCTCTGCCAACGCTGCAATAGTCGAAGCTTCGAAGAGACTACGCACGGCAAGCTCTATCCCCAGGGTACTGCGTATGCGCGACACCAATTGCGTAGCGAGCAGCGAATGTCCGCCGAGGTCGAAGAAGTTGTCGTGGATGCCGACCTGCTGAAGGCCCAACAATTCGGCCCAGAGACTGGCCAATACTCTTTCCGAGTTTGTACGCGGAGCAATGAATTTGACTTCGAGTTCGGGCCGCGCGGTTTCGGGCGCCGGCAGGAGACTTCGATCAACTTTACCGTTGGCTGTTAGCGGCATCGTGTCGAGCCACACGAACGCGGAGGGCAGCATGTAATGCGGCAGCAACTCTTTGAGAAAGCCGCGCAACTGCGGCGTCAGGCTGTCGGCGAAAAGCCTTTGCAGCGGGTTGTTCGCATAAGCACTCCAAGGTTTCCACGCCGGCTTCTTTTCAACGCCAGCCATTCTCTTCTCGGCGGGACCTGCAACTGCCACGACAGGACTTCCGTTCGGCGACAGTGGCGTGAACACGGCGTCGAAGCAACGTGGGTCGCCGGAATCCGACCAGCACAGGTCGATGTCGTAGGGCAGCCGGTGCTTCAGTGCCAACAGCGCTTCATGGTCAACGCCGTGCTCACCCGCAAGCGCTTCTTGCAGGAGTTTGCGCAAGTCTCCGACCGTTGCGGCTGGGAGTGATGGCGCCGAAAGTAGTTCGTGAGCTTTCACCTCCCTCGTCACGCGACCGTTCGGAATACCGTTCACTTTCACCGTGTTCGGAAAGTTACTCTCGATCAACGCGGCGACAGCAACAGGCGTCAGTTCCTCGTTCCAGTCCACCTTCGCTATCTGTGACGATGTCGTCGCGCTCTCGCCGACGTGCAGAATCACGTCGTAGCGGAACCTCGTAAGCTCATTGAGGAAGCGTCCACCCTTGAGACGAATCTCGACTCGGCCTATTTCGGGCAGGTGTGACTTCAAGGCGTAGAAGAAGTCTGGGGAGACTGCCAACTCTTTATCGTGCGCCATCTGCTTCTGCACGCGCTCCCGCAACTGCTCGACGGAAAGCGAAGCCGAAGCCTGATGGAGTTGTACCGAAGTGTGAAAAACCGGCATGAGTAATTGATTGCGCACGTCGCCAACGAAGATGCGACCTCCGGGACGCACCCTCTTGACGGCGCCTTCGAGCACGCGCACAAGGTAGTGCACACCAGGAAAGTATTGGACCACTTCATTGATGATTACGGTGTCGAAGCTTTGCTCGGGAATTCCGTCGAAGTTGTCGGCGGCGCCGTGCGACAGAACTATCCCAGGAAGTTCGAGATTGTTCTCGCGCAGATGCAGTCGAAGCGCATCGATAACGTTTTGCGATAAGTCGGTGCCGTGATAGCTAACGCAGTGCGGTGCGACGCGGCTGAGCACTAGTCCAGTGCCGCAACCCAGTTCAAGCACCCGCTCAGGCTTAAGAGCCAGAATGCGTGCCGTCGTGTTATCCAAACAGTCGAAGATTTGCTCTTCGGGGAATGGCCGGCCGGTGTAACTGTCGACCCAAACGCGCAAATTGATCTGCGAACTCTCTTCCGACTCGGCCTCGTGCTGGTTATAGACCTCGTCGAAGATCTGCTCCCAATCGGCGACCTGCTTTTCGTTCTCCTCGGCAACAAGCTGGTCCGTAACGTCGTAATCGGCGTCTTGCACGACATAGGCCACGAGCCGTTTTTCTCCGGGCGTATCTTCACGCACAAGGACGACGCTCTCGCTGACGGCAGGATGTCGATTGATCGCGTCCTCCACCTCACCAAGCTCGATCCGAAAGCCTCTAACCTTCACCTGGTGATCGATGCGTCCGAGAAATTCGATACTTCCATCGCCGAGAAAGCGCGCGCGATCGCCGGTCTTGTAGAGTCGCTGTCCCGGTTCCTCGCTAAATACATCGGGAATAAACGTAGCGGCTGTTCGCACCGGATCGTCGAGGTAACCGCGTCCGACCCCGATGCCGCCAACGTGAAGTTCTCCGGTTGAGCCGGCCGGCGTCATGTGGAGATATTTGTCGAGGACGTAGAGGCGGGTGTTGTCGATGGGCCGTCCGATCGGCGTGTGAACGATCTCCGCCGCTGGAGATTGATAAATAGGATGATGCGTAACGTCGTCAGAGCACTCGGTTGGACCATAGGCATTGAGCAACGGCACTGACGGGTAATGGCCAAGCCACTGCCTGCATAACTCAGGCGGCAACGCCTCGCCGGTCAACAGCAACCACCGGAGCCCCGAGAGATCCACGGCATCGGGGTTGACGTTGTCGAGGATGGTGCGCAAAAGCGAAGGAACAATCTCGAGTATCGAAACGCGTTGCTGCCCAACTTCTGCAAGCAGTTGCTGCGGATCCAGCGCCGTCGCATTGTCGATAATGTGCACGCGGCCGCCCACCGCCGGCGCCGCGAGAAACTGCCACACCGAAATGTCGAAACACTGCGAAGCATTTTGCGCGATCGTGTCAGCATCGGTGATCTGCAAGGCGCGAATCTTCGCGTAGAGATGGTTGAGCATTCCCTGTTGCTCGACCATTGCGCCTTTCGGTGTGCCGGTCGAACCGGACGTGTAGATCACATAAGCAAGACTGTTGGGGATGCTTCGGATGCCGAGGTTTTCGTTCGACCGCGGTCCCGCAATCGCATCTTCGACCGCGAAGATGCGCGGCGAGCTTGTACTATCCAGCGCCTGCGAGATTGATGAAACGAATTCATGGCCCGCCAGTACCAACGTCGCCTTGCTTTGTTTGAGTGTTCGAGCAGTTCGAGGCCATGGGTCAAGCGGATTGAGAGGCAGGTAAGCTCCACCAGCCTTGAATACGGCAAGGATCGAGGTCAATAGATCGATACTTCTCTCTTGCAGTAACGCGACGACAACGTCGGGGCCGACTCCCTGCGCCACCAGAAATCTCGCGAGCCGGTTGCTGCGCCGATTGAGTTCTTCATAAGTAACGTCCTCGCCCGGACAACTCGCCGCAACAGCGTTCGGTCGCTGCGCAGCTTGAGTTTCAAACAGTTCGTGGAAACACTGCTCCGACGGATGTTTTGTTTTTGTGCTGTTCCATTGCTCGATGACTTGCCGCGACTCGGCAGGCATCAACACCGGCAGCTCACTCACTCGCCCGTCAGGATTTGCAACGACAGCCGCGAGCACGCTTTCGTAACGCGCAAGCAAGTTTGCGACTGTGTTCGGGTCAAAGAGATCCTGGTTGTATTCCAACGTGGCGGCGAGGCCATCGCGCGTCGTCCGCATCATCATGGTCAGGTCAAACTTCGCCAACCCACCTTCGTACTCGAGCGGAACCAGTGTTAGTCCTGTCAGCGCGATCTCGTCCAGCGGCGTGTTCTGTAGCGCGAACATCACCTGAAAGAGCGGGTTGTAACTGAGGTTCCGCTCGGGTTGTAACTCGTCGACCAGCCTCTCGAACGGCAGATCCTGATTAGCGTAAGCGCCGAGCGCCACTTCGCGAACGCGTTGCAGAAACTCGCGGAACGTCGGATTGCCGGAGCAATCAGTGTTCAGGACGATCGTGTTGGCGAAGCAGCCAATCAGTTTCTCGATCTCGATCTGAGTGCGATTCGCGATATCGGTGCCGACAGTGATCGAGTCCTGCTGCGAGTAGCGGTGTAATAGGATCTTGAACGCGGCTAAGAGAGCGATGAAGAGCGTAACGCCTTCGCGCCGGCTCAGTTTCTCCAGCGACTGCGACAACTCGCGCGAGAAAGTTATCGACTCAACGGCGCCGCGAAACGATTGTGTCTTCGGACGCGGTCGATCGGTTGGCATCTCGAGCAGCGGCGGCGCATCCTGAAGCTGCTGTTTCCAGTACGTGAGCTGTGCAGCGGCCTCGTCGCCTTTCAACCACTGCTGCTGCCACTGAGCAAAATCAGCGTATTGAACCGTTAGTTCGGGCAACGGCGAAGATTTGCCGGCGAGGAAAGCGTCGTTGAGCGTCGACAGCTCGTTGAACAGCAATCCCATGGCCCAACCATCGGCCACGATGTGGTGGAGAGTCAGAAGCAGAATGTGTTCCTGTTCCGCCAGACGCAGCAGACCAAACCTGATCAGTGGGGCTTCGGTCAATGAAAACGGCCGCCGCGACTCTTCAACAACCAGTTTTTCCACGCGAGCTTCGCGTTCGCCGGCGGGAAGTTGCGAGAGATCGTTAACAGGTAGAGGAACATCAAGAACCGGAGAAATGATCTGAAGCGGGTTGCCATCGACGGCCTGGATCGCGGTACGCAGGATTTCGTGGCGGCGGATGATCTCGTTGAGGCTGCGTTCGAAAGCTGCCACATCGAGCACGCCTTTCAGGCGCATTGCAGTCGCAAGGTTGTACGCAGAGTTGCCGGGGTCGAGCTGGTCCAGAAACCAGAGACGCTGTTGCGCAAACGATAGTGGTGGCGAGTCGTCGCTGGGCCGGCGTGCGATGTGATAAGACTCCGAGTCATTTACGGCTGCGCCTTTCAGCCTCTGCTTTAGAAGCGTCTGCTTCTCCGGCGAAAGTGATAACCAGCGTCGGGACAGATCTTCTTTGCGTTTTTCGATAGTTACGTCCGGCATTGTGTCTTTGTATTGCCGATTGCCGATTGCCAATTGTCGATTGAAAGACGTTAGGTCTTTGAAATCGGCAATCGGCAATCGACAATTGGCAATCTATAGAATCGTGACCTGCATGTAAGGTGGAAACGGCTGGATGCGTGTGAGATCGTTTTCGAACACGATCGTATCGCTGCGCTTCTCAATTTCCTTGAAACCGGCAAACTTGTAAGTTACATACATCATTCGATTTCGATTGTTGGCAACGAAATCGGCATACAGCTTCACCTGCCGCTCTTTTGCCATCTGAAGAATGTGGTTGATCATCACCATGCCTACACCGCGCGACATCACGCGACACGACATCAACAACAGCTTCACGTTCCATACATCCCGCGGGCATTCGATCAGCGCTAAACCGATCTTTCCATAGCTTCCGTACTTGTCGTCCAGACTCGCAATTAACAACTTGTGCTGATCGGACTGCCGCACCTGGTCCAACTCATCGTAGGAAAGCGTGTAGCCGGTGGTGTTGAGTTGGTTCGTCCGCAACGTAAGTTCTTCGGCGCGCCGCAAGTCTTCTTCCTGCGCAGGACCGATCGTGAGTGTCATGTTCAGACTCGCTAAAAACTCCTCTTCGCTGCCCCGAAATTCTTCTTGCACCTGGCTGCGCCGCGCATCCTGCAAGTACATCCGGCGCCGGTTGCGTGAGTCGTTGGTGATGAAGCGCGGATTCATCTCCGGCATGTCCAGTATGCGATCAAGGTGAGCTGCATCGATGCACAGAACTTCAGGGTGTGAAAACGCAACTTCGTCTCTCTCAAATGCCTGGTCGTCAATGAACGCGACGGAGTCGATGCCAATGTTGAGCGCCCTGGCCACGGAGGCGACGTTGGCGGCCTTGGAGTTCCAGTTGATGTGGGGGTGAAGAAAGTATTCCCGTAGACCAAACTTACTCAGTTCATTAGTCGCGCATTCATGATCGTTCTTGCTCGCGATGGATTGCAGAATGCCGCGACTGTCGAGCGTCTTTACGATTTCGGCGACGTTACTACGCAGACTGAGTGCGTCGTTTTCCAGCAAGACGCCGTGCCACAGTGTCTCGTCCAGGTCCCACACGACGCATTTGATCTTCTTCTTATCTTGCGTCATAAGCATCTCGAGCAATATTGATCTGCTGAATCTGCGTGCTGCCTTCGATGATCTCCATGATGCGTGCGTCGCGCGCATAGCGCTGCACCGGGTAATCGTTGCTGCAACCGTTGGCTCCATGAACCTGAACCGCATCGTTGGCCACTCGGGTCGCCGTCGTTGAAGCGAAATACTTGGCGATCGAAGTTTCCATGATGGCGCGCGGATCGCGAGAGTCTCGTAAGCTCCCTGCGTGATAACAGAGCAGTCGCGCGGCTTTCGTGTTAGTGACCATTCCTGTGATCATCTGCTGGATGAGCTGATGGTCTTTGAGATAGCTGCCAAACTGCCAACGCTTACTCGTGTAATCCAACGACGCGTCGAGACACGCCTGCGCGATCCCGACGCAGCCGCACGCAACGCTGTATCTTCCAAGGTCAAGCGCAGTGCCGGCGACGTGGGAGATTCCGAGTCCAACGCGGCACACGAGATTGTCTTTAGGTATGACGCAATCCTCCAGGCGCAATTCCGCGAGCATCGAACCTCTCACGCCGAGCATTCCGGAGATCGCGCGCGTGGAAAACCCCGGCCTCGTTCGTTCGACCAGGAAGGCCGTGGGCTGCTCGTCGCAACGAGCAAAGATCAGGAAAAGGTCCGCGATCTGGCCGTAAGTGATCCACTTCTTCGTGCCCTTCAGAACGTAGGAATCACCACGCAGCACCGCGGTAGTTTGCACGCTCGCAGCATCGCTGCCGGCTTCAGGTTCACTCAGTCCAAAGGCTGCGATCATCGCGCCCGAAGCCAACCGTGGCAGTAAGTATTCTTTTTGGATCTTGCTGCCCCACTTCAGAATCGCGGTCGCCACCATGTGATGGACCGTCAACAAACTTCGCAACGACGAACAGCCACGCCCGATCTCCTCGTAGAGAATGCCGCAGGTGATCGCGTCCATTCCGGCGCCGCCGAACTCTTTCGGCAGGACAGCCCCGAGATAGCCGCGTTTAGCCATCTCGTCGATCAGATCGCGAGGCGTTTGCTCCTGCTGGTCCATCAGATCGGCCTGTGGTACGACCCGACTATCAACAAAAGCCCGGAAGCCCTCGCGATCGTTCTCTTGTTGCGTCGTTAACTCGATCCTCATACCGGTTGCAGGCGCTTGCTTTCGACCAGGTTGGCGATCGCGTTTACCGTTTGGAAGTTTTCGATCTCGAGATCTTCATTCTCGACGGTGATTCCAAACTCCTTCTCCAAAAACAGAACCAACTGCATCGCAAACAGCGAATTCACAAAGCCCATGGCAAAGATGTTTTCGTGATCGCGCAGGTCGTGGTTCTTCACCTTGCGTGAGAGAAAGGCTTTGATTCTTGTTCGATCCGTCTCCATGTTAGTTCCCTCGCTTAAAGTTCCACTCCGTTGCTCTGATACTGGTAAAAGCCCTGCCCGTTTTTCTGCCCGTACAAACCTGCGTCAACCATCTTCTTGAGCAACGGGCACGGCCGGTACTTACTGTCGTTGAAGCTGTCGTACAACACCTCCAGCGACAACAGGATCGTGTCGAGACCAATCAAGTCGGCAGTTTCCAGTGGTCCCATCTTGTGGCCGAAGCAAGTGCGGAAGATCTTGTCAACATCTTCGACTGTCGCTACCTGATCCTGGAGCAGGAAGATCGACTCGTTGATCGTCAGCATCAGGACACGGTTCGAAACGAATCCAGGATAATCGTTACACTCGACCGGCACTTTGCCAAACTGTTCGGAAAGCGACTTCACCCTCGCATAAGTCTCATCGGAAGTTGCTATTCCGCGGATGACCTCAACCAATTTCATAA
>Ga0207675_100007820_pt1 | contig 10089 bp, 11 predicted proteins | sample KBSSwiS42_FD_184305 | JGI IMG/M metagenome (GOLD analysis project Ga0207675, IMG submission 184305) | Switchgrass rhizosphere microbial communities from Kellogg Biological Station, Michigan, USA - KBS Switchgrass S4-2 (SPAdes) (version 2) | ecosystem: Host-associated > Plants > Roots >...
GGCGATTCATTTGAATAACCGCGGATAACGGAAAACAATTCCGGATGGCTCCATGCTTTATAACTGATCCAATAAATAAAAATTGTCAGTGCTGTAAAGCCGAAACGTATATTTTGAACCCGCGGAAAATTATAATACATGAAACAAATGATGACAGCAATAGCAGAACAAACAACAAATGAACTCACCACAAATTGTTTCAACCAGTTGACCCTGTATTTTGTTGAAGTGACTAACGGTGAACTCAACTTATTGCTGTATTTTTTTAAATAATAAAATGCAAGCGTATGATACAAAACAATGCTGATCATTTGAAGAATCATTGACCATAAAGTATGAAAAAGCGGTACCAGGAATACCGGTACATGATTATAAGGATTACCAAAAATAAATAGCGTTACTACTGCAATTGCCGGTATAAAATGAAGAATATCTGTTTTGCGAACTTCTCTCTGCCCTGTTATTTTACAAACAAATAAATAAATCAGCGGCCCGTATAAAAATGGCAATTGATAGGAGAATGTATAGAGCGGCCCGGTCGTCTGCATCAGCCATAGTTTGGATGCCAGTTTCATCGCCATTTGCAATAGCATGACTGCAAGATAACCGGCAAGAAATGCATAGCCCGGCAATTGATTTCGCTTTTTAAATAATAATAAAGAAAGAAAAATGCCTTGTATAGCACCGAGGCATAGTATCAGAATATTCACCTGTACAGGAGTCATCTGTATATGATTTTACTATAAGTTCATTAAAATTGAGGAGATACAAAAGAATTTATGATAAACGGCATCGCATTCAGATGAGTTTCACGCAAAGTGGTTAAGAAAGCAAAGGCGCAAAGAAATTACATTCATTTTCTTTGCGCCTCTCTTGTGTGTTTTGCCGTTTTAAACCTTATTTCAGAAATGCACCTAATACTTCTTCTTCATTTACTTCCACGTAAATATGTTCCTGTAAAGTTGTAGCAATAGACAACCCTACATAGTCGGGATGAACCGGGAAGGTCTTGTGGCTGCGCTCCACCAATATCAGCGTTTGTATTTTTTTAGGCTGATACTCGAGAAAAGGCTTAAGAGCATATAACAATGTCTTGCCGCTATTGGCCACATCATCGATGATAATAATTACTTTATCGTTGAAATCCAGTTTTTCACTCAGTTTTACATCTTTGGGAACGTGCTTGTCAAGAGTTATTGTAATCAATTCTGTTTTTACTGATGATATCTCAGATAATATTTTCCGGATACTTCTGGCTACCACACTTCCGCTTTCCCGTATGCCGGCGAGCACAATGTAATCTTCATTAATATTGTTTTCCAGTATTTCATATGCCATCCGTTTCAGCTTTTTAGCGGCTACTGTTTTATCGAGTATGTAGTTTTTTGTTGCTTCCATGTGGGCACGAATTAACGGTAATTATTCGTATTGTACAAGTGTATTTTTTACTCACAACCACAGAGGATAGTTCGACTTACATAAACAACAGATGGTCATCTCTGCGGGAATAAGAGAATAGAATTGCGCCGCTGAGTTCACGGTCAGGTACCCTTTCCCCTATTTTTTTCAGGCAAACGAAAAAGTAAAATAAAGAGAATCCCTTTTGCTTCAATGAAGCAACAATGGTAATTTAGCAATCAGAACTTCTTGTCCATGCACTATATCGCGCAGATCATTTTCATACTGGTAAGTATTGCTGCCATCTATTTGTTTACTAAAAAAGCAAAAGAAATACGCCGTAATATTTTATTGGGCCGTAATGAAACGATAAACGATAATCCGTCGCAACGATGGAAAAATGTCTTGTTGCTTGCATTTGGTCAAAAGAAAATGTTCCGTAACCCGCTGGTCGCCGTTCTCCACTTTTTTGTATACGCCGGTTTTATCATTATCAATATTGAAGTACTGGAAATAATTCTCGACGGCATTTTTGGCACACACCGTTTATTCGCCGGACCGTTGGGAGGCTTTTACAATTTTCTTATTAATGCATTTGAAGTATTGGCATTATTGGTATTCGCAGGTTGTGCTATCTTTCTAATCCGCAGGAATATTATCAAGCTCAAACGCTTTGTAAGCAAAGATCTTGACGGATGGCCGCGAAGCGATGCGAATTATATCTTAATTACGGAAATGGCATTAATGATTCTGTTCCTTACTATGAATGCAAGCGATACATTGCTGCAGGCAAGAGGTGCTGTTCACTACAGCACTTATCCCACCGGTAATTTTATTATTTCACAAGGGCTGCATCCTTTATTGAATGGCGCTGGTGATGAAACACTGGCAATCATGGAAAGAGGCTCCTGGTGGCTGCATATCGTCGGCATATTTGCATTTCTTAATTATTTGCCATGGTCAAAGCATTTGCATATACTTCTCGCTTTTCCCAATGCTTATTATGCTGGACTGTTGCCGATGGGCGAAATGAAGAACATGAAAGAGATACAGAATGAAGTGTTATATGCTATGCAACCGGAACTGGCGCCTACCAATGGCGAACCCATAAAAAAATTTGGCGCCAAAGATGCTACAGACCTTAGCTGGAAAAATCTATTAGATGCTTATAGTTGTACCGAATGCGGCCGCTGTTCTGCGGCCTGTCCGGCAAATATTACCGGTAAGCTACTATCGCCACGTAAAATAATGATGGATACGCGCGACCGGGTGGAAGAGATTGGCCGGAACATCAATACTAATGGTCAATTCAAAGACGATGGCAAAACACTTTTACACGATTATATCAGCACGGAAGAATTGCGTGCCTGTACTACCTGTAATGCCTGTGTGCAGGAATGTCCCGTTAGTATAAATCCTCTCGATATCATTCTTCAACTACGCCGCTATTTAGTGATGGAGGAAAGCAATGCCCCGCAGGAATGGAATGCCATGTTCAGCAATACCGAAAACAATTTTGCACCGTGGAAGTTTAGTCCTGATGAGAGAGATAAGTGGACAACGGAAGTTTAAGAGTTTTTAGTTTTGTGTTATCAGCTTTTAGATTTCTGTTTAGCTCTGTTGTGTCGCCATATAATACTTTACTATGAACATAGAAGATATACAGGGATTTTGCCGGCAACTAAATGGTGTTACTGAAGACGTTAAATGGGGACATGATCTTGTATTCTCAATCGGGCAAAAAATGTTTTGTGTGGTTGGCATGGACCAATTTCCGACAACCGCATCTTTTAAAGTCACTGACGAAGAATTTGAAGAAATGTGCAACAGGCCCGGCTTTAAACCCGCTCCTTATGTTGCAAAATACAAATGGGTTTTTATCGAAGATATTTCAAAAATGAAAAAAACAGGATGGCAGAAATACCTGGAACAATCGTATAAATTGGTAAAAGAAAAACTTCCGGCAAAAATAAAAAAGCAATTTGGAGCGGGTTAATTCTATGTCTGCCCGAAATAAAAATTTTTGTAAGCATGACAATAAAGACTAGTATAAAGTAATGGATGAATGGAAGAAAAAAATTAACTTATTCAATGCAGTAAACCATGGCAAAAAATAAAACCGTCGAAACAAAGAAAAGCGTTCCCGCTTTTTTAAAAACAATTGCTGACGAAAAAAAACGAAAAGACTGCACAGCAATAGCTGATTTAATCACCAGGCATACAGGCCTTGCAGCCAAAATGTGGGGACCAGCCATAGTTGGCTTCGGAAGTTACCATTACAAATACGATAGCGGACGGGAAGGCGATGCACCGCTTACCGGATTTGCAGCGAGGGCAAATGCGATTACTTTATATCTCGGCGCTAACTTCGAGGCCAGAGAAGAGTTGCTATCAAAATTTGGTAAACATAAAACAAGCAAAGGCTGTGTCTATATTCAAAAACTGGAAGATATTGATACAGGTATTTTAATTAAAATGGTGAAAGCGTCAATTAACCATACCAGGAAAAAGTATCCTGCCTGACATTTGAATGCGGATTTAACTCATATAGTTTATAAAAAAGGTTATGTCAGATTACTCATATTTATAGTATCCTCCACAGCTCCGGTGTTTATCCACTAATTAATTTGATTTCGACACTTCTGATTTACTATATTCGGATCTCAGGTGTATGTAAACTTCTCAAAAAATGGAGAATGAACTAAGGCCTTTCTGGAGAAAGGCTTTCAATTTTAACTGGCAATTCGGCTTATTGCTGATACTGGTAGTTTGTATACCCCGGTTCATTTTGGTTTTATATGCAAATACTTCCGGCAATTATGGTTCTATCGGCGCTATTATGGTTGCATCAGCTATAGCGCCATTTATATTTCTCACCAGGTCTGGTCGAAAAGCAATCGGGATAGTAAAAACCTCAAAGTATAGGAAGCTCATCATCGCTTTTATTTCAGGCCTTGCTTTTAGTCTGCTGCTTTATTATGCAGGCAGGTTTCTTTATGGAGATACATATCAGAACTGGTATAATTACATCGGCAAGTCTTATAACATTCCTCCGGGTATAAGCGGTAAGGATAAAACAATACTGTTTATTGTCGTAGCTATAACAGGTATGATATTCAGCCCGGTTGGTGAAGAACTATTTTTCAGGGGCATTGTACATGCTGCTTTTGCAAAATCCATTGGTGAAAGAAAAGCTACCGTTGTGGATGCTGCCGCTTTTGCTCTCGTTCATATTTCACACTTCGGTTTGGTGTTTGTAAATAACCAATGGAAGTTTCTCGCTGTACCGACCCTTATCTGGATAACAGGTATGTTTTCTATAAGCATTCTATTCCTGTTTTTTAAAAAATATGCAGGTTCGATAGTTGGAGCAATCATCTGTCATTCCGCTTTTAACTTAGGGATGACCTATTGTATATTTTATCTCTTATAATTATTTTGATCTTTCACAGTGAATTTGTAGAATACTTACTGAATACAAGTTACAATAATTTAACTCTCACCCTCTTTGAATCCTTTAATTTTGCCGGATGGCAAAAAGCGACGTAAGCATCAAATCAACCTTTCAATTTACACATTCCGTTTCAGAAAGCACCGAAGTGAAGGTGGCGACGATAAGTGAAGCAAGGTGCTCTCTTTCTTCTTATAACCGCAGGGATTTTTTTAAAGTCACCTTATTCGTGGAAGGCTCCAGTGAACTCAACTACGCCAACAGGAGTTATGCTATCACGAAGCCAGCATTGACATTTACCAACCGCCTTGTGCCTTACTCATGGGACCTTGTTGAAGGCACTACTGAACCATCTGGTCATTTCTGCGTATTTACCGAATCGTTTTTGCAATCCGGTATCCGTATGGAAAGTTTAAAGGATTCTATGTTGTATAAAGTGGACGGCGAGCCTGTTTATTTTTTAAATAATGAACAGTTAAATTATTTAACCGGGGTTTTCATGCGCATGCGGCAGGAGATTGATTCAGACTATGTACATAAATACGATTTGATACGCAACCAGCTTTCGCTTATCATTCATGAAGCGATTAAGATGCAACCTGCAAATCCATATGCAGTATCGGCGAATGCGGCGACAAGAATCACAAAACTGTTCCTAACGTTGCTGGATAACCAGTTTCCCGTCGAATCCCGGCGGCATGAACCCGGTTTAAAAAAAGCCGGCGACTTCGCCGGTCAAATGTCCATTCATGTAAACCATTTGAATGCTGCTGTACAGGATATTACAGGCAAATCAACAACTGCGCATATCAATGAAAGAATTTTAAAAGAAGCTAAATCCTTATTGACGCATACATCCTGGAGTGTTGCCGATATAGCTTACAGTCTTGGCTTCGAATATGCATCTTACTTCAATAACTTCTTTAAAAAACATACCGGTACTACTCCATTGACCTTTCGCAAAACGGTTTGAAAAGTATAATTTTTACTTTGAAAATTGTAGTGATGCAATAATGTTGTGTGAATAATTTCGCAGGAAAAATTTTTAATACTTATGATTGAGGCAAAGGCATATGCGGCGCAGGGTCCAACAACTGACCTTGCACCGTGGAATTTTGAGCGCAGGGAAGTTGGCCCGCACGATGTTCAGATTGAGATATTGTACTGCGGCGTTTGTCACTCCGACCTGCACCAGATAAAGAATGATTGGTTTCCCGGCATTTTTCCTATGGTACCCGGACATGAAATTGTTGGCCGTGTAATTAAAACAGGTAGTCATGTAAAGAAATTCAAAACTGATGACCTCGCCGGTGTCGGCTGTTTGGTTGACTCCTGCCAGGAATGTGAAAACTGCAAACAAGGGTTGGAACAATATTGCCTTGAAGGAAACATACAAACGTATAACAGTCTTGACAGGAGCGGCATTCCCACTTACGGCGGTTATTCAAGCACGATAGTAGTGCGTGAAGAATTTGTTTTAAGCATTTCACCGAAATTAGACCTGGCAGCTACAGCTCCATTACTTTGCGCCGGCATTACTACCTATTCGCCGTTACGTTTCTGGAAAGTAGGTAAAGGACATAAACTTGCCATCCTTGGCCTCGGTGGTTTAGGGCATATGGGTGTAAAATGGGGTGTTGCTTTCGGCGCAGATGTTACGGTATTAAGCACCTCCCTTTCTAAAGAAAAAGCAGCAAAGGAATTGGGTGCACATCATTTTGTAGTTACGTCAGATGAAAAGCAGTTGAATGCAGTAAAGAGTTCTTTTGATTTTATACTCGATACAGTTTCCGCGGAGCATGATATGAATATGTATCTGTCATTGCTTAAAACAAACGGCACACATATATGTGTTGGCGCTCCCCCGAAGCCTATGGAAATAGCGGCGTTCTCATTACTCGGCGGACGTAAAAGCGTTGCAGGTTCCGGTATTGGGGGTATACCCGAAACCCAGGAAATGCTTGACTTCTGCGCAGAACATAATATCGTTTCAGATATTGAGGTGATAGATATCAAAAACATTACAGCTTCTTATGCAAGAATGGTGAAAGGTGATGTACGTTACCGCTTTGTTATCGATATGGCAACTTTGTAATACAATCAACTTTATCTAAAATACAACAGCGAAGTTTTTAATAAGCTTCGCTGTTTTTCTTTCGGGGCTTTGGAGCGGAACATCTTTCCGAAGAGATATATTATAAAATCAATATTGTGAGCCGGAACATTTTACCCATCTGACGGCTAAACAAAAACTTTGGGCTTTTCAATAAAGCTCCTTCTACTTTTTCTTCCGACCTTTACTTTGATAAATACAACTATTAATGGCAGGATTAAAAGTGATTATTACCGGCTCTACAGGCATGGTGGGCGAAGGTGTATTGTTTGAGTGTTTACAAAATCAAAAAGTGGCTGAAGTGCTCATCATTAACCGCAGACATTACGAACTCAACCATCCGAAACTGAGAGAATTGATTGTTCCTGATTTCTTCCAACTGGATAAATATGCTGAACAAATAACTGGTTATAATGCCTGCTTCTTTTGCGCGGGTATCAGTTCCGTGGGTATGAAAGAAGATAAGTATACCCACATAACATACGATACTACCCTGGCTTTTGCAAAAAGTTTATTGACTGTTAATAACAATATGACTTTTTGTTTTATCTCCGGTGCACACACAGACAGCAGTGAAAAAGGCAGGCTGATGTGGGCAAGAGTGAAAGGCCGCACAGAGAACGCTTTGGTGAAACTTGGGTTTAAGGACGCCTATAATTTTCGACCCGGTGGCATGCTGCCCTTTGATGGTCAGAAGAACTGGAAAGCAGTTTATGAATTTATTGTTAAGCTAATAAAATTCTTCGCCCCGAAAAATGTAATTACTATGCATGAATTAGGCTGTGCAATGATTAACTCCGCAACAACAGGTTACTCAAAGTCAATCCTGGAGATTGCAGACATTAAGCAACTGGCAAAAGCATAAAGCTTGCAAAAAATCATAGAGGAAATATGTTCCCACCGCATAGCATCAAACTTATAAGAACAGACGGAGGCAACAAGAGCTTTCAGCGGTTGGCAACTGAGCTGGAAGAGGAATTAAAAATCCGCGACGGGAAAGATCATCCGTTTTATGCTGAATTGAATAAAGCCGAAAACATTAAATATGTGATTCTTGCTTATGAAAATAATGATGCGGCCGGCTGTGGCGCTATCAGGCATTATACAAACGATACTGTGGAAGTAAAGCGGATGTATGTAGTAAAAGATAAACGGGGTAAAGGAATAGCTTCCTTGGTATTAAACGATTTGGAAAACTGGGCGAAAGAACTGGGCTTTAAAAAAATGGTATTGGAAACAGGAATGAACCAACCTGAAGCTGTTTCATTTTATAAGAAACAGGGCTATAGGGTTATCCCGAATTTTGGGAAGTATATCAGTTCAGACAACAGTATTTGTTTTGAAAAAAATGTATAGTGGTAAGTGATAAGCAGGCAGTTCTTATTGAGCAAGGCTAAAACATATCGTGCTTCCTCGGCTTAAATACGGGAGAGGTAAAATCTGGCAATGCCGCAGGAATATCCGCAGCTGTACCTTTATTCTCCGGGATATTTTTTTTGCGGCTTCGTCTTGAGTTATTTTTTTCAATAGGGATAATAACCGCCGTCTGTTTAGGCTGTGCATCTTCGTTAGGTAGTACCTGCTTCAGAGCATTATTCATAGTAACTGATTTGAGTGAAATAGAAACCCTCCGGAAAACTAAAACCGGTTAAAATCTTTCTCAGCAAACAATCAGTTGGAACAATTAGTGTTGGATGGAAGCAAATCGTGAAGAGTGATCGCTATATGGATGTAAGATAGGTAAAGAAATCTGGTTGGAAAAAAAATTGAATTATTTTTTAAGGTTTTTCAACATTTTTTTCCGGGGTATTTTTTATAATTCAACTTAACCGAACCTTTTTCCCATTTTATAACAAGGGTTCGCCTTCCGGGCGAAAATCCCGGCGCAGTAAATGTAACCTGTATATGGGTGGCGCAACTAATCCCCAGGGAAGCCCATGGCTGGATAGATAAGAACATATGAACCTGCTGATGAAAAGGAACTGGTCATTCTTATTACCATACTACGGATTTGTTGGATATTCCTCTGAACTAAGATTTGTTAACGCCGTATTTGTAAATAGTCTGCCCGCAAGAGTTAGTATTTTCGTGGGCAATGGAGAGTAAAATTTTCGATCCCGGGAAATCAATTTCTTTATTTGTAAAGAAAATATTGGTTTTTGAAGAGCAGAAAAAAAATCAGAAATCTGTTTTGCCTTTTTTTGCAGACGGGTATCCCGGGTTAATGTTCCAGGAAACAAAAAATGGGCTACTGGTGAACCCTCATAATAAACAGATGCCCGTATTATTTCTGTACGGGCAAACCATTAAACCAATCGAGCTAATATTGGAGGGTGCGTATAAACTGATCATTTTTCAACTATATCCTTTTGTACTGAAAAGTTTTTTTAACATCTCCCCGGCCGATGTTAACGATGACTGTTATAACCTTGATCAACTAAAGAGTACTAAAGGCATTTCCGTGGTACAACAGTTGAAGAGTAGCAATAACTCTGCAGAACGAATTGAAGTAATAACCAATCTGCTTTATGATTTTTTCCAAACAAAGAAAGAATCACTTGATTTTAAAATAAAGCAGGCGATACAACTGATAGCAGAGAGTAAAGGACAGCAGGGAATCCGGCAACTCTGTGCCGAACTTAATTTAACCGAAAGAACATTTGAACGAAGATTTGCCATGGAGGTCGGCATTTCGCCAAAACAATTTTCAAAAATTATCCAGTTTCAGCAATCGCTGGAACAACTCATCCTGAATGATTATAAGAAACTAACAGATATCGTTTATGCAAATGGTTTTGCCGACCAATCTCATTTCATACGCGTATTCAAAGCATTTACGGGAAAAACACCTCTGAAATTTAACCGCAGGGTGAGGTAAAATATTTGTCGGTTTTATTCTATTCTGCTTACTCTTCTTAATACACTTTTGTAGAAATATATTTTATGAAAGTGCTGTTATTCTCATCAGTATTGTTGTCCGGGCTCGTTGCCGGTTTAATGTATTCTTACTCTTGTTCAGTAAATATCGGGCTAAGAGCATTACAGAATAATGAATACATAAAGGCGATGCAATCTATAAACAGGGCGATATTGAATCCGTATTTCTTTATATCCTTTATAGGTTTAC
>Ga0207675_100007822_pt1 | contig 10088 bp, 8 predicted proteins | sample KBSSwiS42_FD_184305 | JGI IMG/M metagenome (GOLD analysis project Ga0207675, IMG submission 184305) | Switchgrass rhizosphere microbial communities from Kellogg Biological Station, Michigan, USA - KBS Switchgrass S4-2 (SPAdes) (version 2) | ecosystem: Host-associated > Plants > Roots >...
GCGCTTTGCGTCTATTCGTTTGTGCATCGCGGGACGCCGGCAAAGCCTGGACTGGTGTTCGGTCTTGACCGCGGAGGAAACTGCCGCGGCATTGCCTATCGGGTTGCAGCGCGCCGGCGGACGAAGACCCTCGAGTATCTGCGCGGCCGCGAACAGGTCACGCTCGTCTACCGTGAGGCGTGGCGCAGGGTCTGGCTCGATGATGATCCGCAACAGAGCGTGCATGCCCTATGTTACGTCGTCGACCGCGGACATCGTCAATACGCGGGACGGCTGAGCCTGCAGGAGCAACTTCATTTTGCGCGTCAGGGTCACGGCCGATCCGGCGCGTGCCGCGACTATGTGCTCGCGGCAACGAAGGAGCTGCAGGTCCTGGGTATTCGTGATCACGATCTTCAGGTCCTGGCCGCGCAGCTCAAGGGTATTCATGAATCGGCGGCTCGCTAGCCGCCGTTGCCCATTTTTGCCCGTCCCTCTGCAATCAGTCGCGCGGTCGCGGCTTCGATATCATTCTGCAGGCGGGCGAAGAAGGCATCCTTGTCGAGACCCGGTGCAATCGGGTCCAGGATTTCGGCAATAACGGTTCCGGGGAAGCGGCGAAGCGAGCGGCGCGGCCAGAACAGACCGGAATTGAGCGCGATCGGAACGCAAGGCACTCCTTCCGCCGTGTAAAGATGCGCGACGCCGAACTTGTAGCGCGGCTCGGCGCCCGCTGGGCGCCGCGTGCCTTCGGGAAAAATGATGAGCTGGCGATTGTCGGCGAGCTCGGCGCGCGCCCTTTCGATCATTGCGGCAAGGGCCTGCGAGCCGCCGCCGCGATCGACAGGCACCATCCGCCCTTTGATCGTGAGCCAGCCGAAAACGGGAATCCATTGCAGCTCGCGCTTAAGGATGAAGACGGGATTGTCGAGCAGCGGCAGCAACGCAAATGTTTCCCATGCGGATTGATGCTTTGAAGCGACGATGAGAGGGCCAGGCGGAAGCTTTTCGAGACCGCGAATCTCGCATTTGATTCCGGCGACCACGCGGAGCAGCACAAGATTGACGCGGCCCCACGATTTCGCGACCTCCACAATCGCGCGGTACGGCATGAAGAAAGTCGGCAGCGCGGCGATCAAAAACAGAAGCGTGTTCAGATAGAACAGCGCATTGAACGCGAGCGAGCGAAGAAGAATGATCACGGTCAGCCCTTCTATATTGCGCCGTCCACATCAAGGCGCATGCGAGCCTGAGCGAAAACATACTTCAGATATTCACCGAACAGCAGGCGGGCCGTGTCAAGGTTCGACCACCAAGGCTCGGCTTTCACTTTTTCCGATATGACGGGGAATGCGATGAGGGTGACGTCCGGCAATTGATGGTCGAGTTCGGCCATCGCGCGCGGCATGTGCCAGTTCGACGTCACAACGATGAGCGAATTGAAATTGTGCTGGCGAGCCCAACGTTTTGTTTCGAGTGCGTTGCCGAAGGTGTTGAGCGCAGAACGGTCCAGGTCGATGCAGCAGGTAAAATACTTCGAATAAAGCGGGGTGAGACGTGCGATTTCGCGCGCACTTGTGGCCCGGTACACCCCGGTGATCAGCAGCCGTTTTCCGTGTTCGGTGGCCAGCAATTCGATTGCGTCGGGAATGCGCGCGGCAGAGCCGGTGAGCACTACGATGCCGTCAGCCTTCCGATCGAGCGTTATCTCATCGCCGGCAATCTGGACAACGAACCAGCCGAAACCGCCTGCCAACAGTAAAGCACCGGTAGCGCCGGCAGCCATCGTCAGGAATCCGATCCAGCGGGCGAAACCGGCAAACATGTCAGTCGATGGACTCCAGTGTGCTGTTGACCGTATGCCGCGAGGTCCAGGCGGTCACGATCGCAATCAACACCACCTGTCCGAGAACGGCCGCATAGCCTGCAAGGCCGATCGAGAACGATCCAAAGAGCGCCGATCCTTGGTCGCTGCCAACGAACCAATGGCTGATCATGGCCGCCGCCACGAACACAACGATAGCCGCGCCGCCGCCAATGGCGCCGCCCTGCAGCCCAAGCATCAGGAAATGATGCTGAAAATGCCGTGCGATGAAGCCGTTTTTCGCACCGACAAAATGCAGAACCTCAATGACCGCCTTGTTGGTCGCCATCGCGCCGCGCGTGGCAAAAGCCACCGACAAGACCATTGCGGCGAACATCAGGATCAGGATGCAGACACCTACCGCGATCGCGGTACCTGCCATCGCCCGCATGCGGTCGATCCAACCTCGGTGGTCATCGACGACTGCGCCCGGAACTTGATCCGCCAGCACGCGCCGAAGCTGTCCGAGATCAGGCGTCGCGTCTGCCGCAATCTTGATGACAATCAAACGCGGAACGGGCAATTCGCTAAGCGAAATTCCGCTGCCAAGCCAGGGCTCCAGCAATTTCATCGATTCTTCTTTTGAGTACGGTCGTACCTCAGTCACGCCGGAAATCGCGCGCGTGATCGCGACCGCCCGGTTCACGCTGGTATCGAGATCCCGTCCCGGCGCCGGCATTATCTGGATCGTCATCTCGCGCGCAATGTCGGATTGCCACTCGCCGGCGGCTTTCGTCACCAGAACCGCCGCCCCCGTCGTCAACGACACCAGAAAGGTCATGATCGCAACGACAGCCACGAGGGCGCGGCCGGAAATCGAGTTTCGCGGCACCAGCGGGGTCTCAAACCGCGGCAAGGGCTCGTTCGGCTCGCGCAGCTGCATTGTCAAATCGATGCGTGCGTCACTCATCGCGAGTCTCAGTCGTAAATATGCAACCGGCCGTCGTGCAGCACGAGGCGCTTGGCATCGTACTGATCCATCAGCCCGATGTCGTGCGTCGCGATGACAACCGATGTGCCTGACTTGTTCAGTTCTACAAACAGCCGCAGCAGACGCTGCGCCAGATTCGGGTCGACGTTGCCGGTCGGCTCGTCGGCCAGCAGTAATTGCGGCCGCGCGATCACGGCGCGCGCGATCGCCGCGCGCTGTTTTTCTCCGCCTGAAAGAACAGGCGGGAGCGCCCACATTCGCTCGCCGAGACCGACCCAGCTGAGCAGCTCGATGACCTCCTCCCGGTAACTTTCTTCCGGCCGGCCCATGACCCGCAGCGGCAACGAGACGTTTTCGTACGTCGTCATGTGGTCAAGCAGTCGAAAGTCCTGGAATACGATGCCGATGCGGCGCCGCAACGTCGCGACCGCATCTCGCGACAGTGTCGCGACGTCATGACCGAATTGAGTGATCAGGCCGCGGGTCGGCTTGAGCGACAGGAACAGCAGTCGCAACAGCGAGGTCTTGCCGGCGCCGGATGGCCCGGTCAGGAACTGGAACGAGTGAGGCTCGATGCGGAACGTGAGGTCGCGCAGGACCTCCGGGCCCAACCCGTAGCGCAAGCCGACGTTCTCAAATCGGACCACCCACCCCGCTCCGATAAAATTCCCCAAAAGGCCGGGCGAATCACGACCGTGCCGAGGTCCCAAGCATCCCGGAGGCCGTTCCGGGGCGCACGCGTTTTTACAGGATTATCGCGACACCGCCATAGCGGCCGCGGGGAATAAGGCGAAAAACCCCCGTTTATCGGGGCCTGGCATGGTTTCCGATCCATTAACGGACGGCTGGTACTTTGGCCATCCAATTACCATCGACGCCATGCTGATCGCCTGTCCGAACTGCTCAACCTCCTACATGATCGACCCGGCCTCGCTGGGCGAGGCCGGGCGAACCGTCCGCTGTGCACGATGCAAGACGACGTGGTTCGCATCCAAGGCCGAGATGGCGGGTGCCGGCACAGACGATGATCCGACCTCTTCCATCGGCGTGATACGCCCCGATCAGCGAATTCAGGACAGCGTCGAAGATACCACCGTCGAAGAGCAAGCAACCGTGGCAGCTGCGCAGGATGAAGAAGCAGCGCAGGCACCTGTCACTGTTACCGACGCACCACCGATCGCACCAGAAGAGCCATCAGCCGCATCTGAGGCGACGACGGAAGCTGACGAGATTGAAAATTTTGCCGTGCGCCGCAAGCGACTTCAGGCGCGACGCAAGAAAGAGCGGCGCTCGTCGCGATGGACTGCCCTTATTCTTGTCCTTTTCGCCTTCAATGTTGCGCTGGTTGGCGCCCGCAGCGAGGTTGTGAGGTTCTTTCCGCAGACTGCCTCGTTGTTCGCGGCGGTCGGCCTGCCGGTCAACCTGCGTCATCTGAAATTCGAGAATATGCGCATTTCGAAAGAAACGCAGGAAGGACTGTCGGCTCTGGTCATTGAAGGCAGCATTGTCAGCGTCGCCAGCAAGGCCACTGAGGTGCCACGCCTGCGCTTCGCTGCGCGCGACGCATCCGGACAGGAAATCTACACGTGGAACGCTCTGCCAAGCCGCAGCATTCTCGGGCCTGGAGAAAAACTTGATTTCCGCAGCCGGTTTGTCTCGCCGCCGCCAAACGCAACCGATGTGATGGTGCGCTTCTTCACGCCGCAGGATTCGGCGACTGCGGCGAAGTAACGCCAGTCGCACATCGCCGCGCGATCTGTGATCAGAAATCTTTTAGCAATCGCTCGATGTAGTCGAGCTCGAGCTGCGGGCGGAAACTCTCACCGAACCGCTTGCGCAACTCTTCCAGAATGCGTCGAGCCCGTTGCGCATCAATTTCACCCGGGACCTTGACGGTGAAGTCGTCGCTGTAATCGCCGCGCCGCATCGGCCTCCCGAGGGGATCCGTCTCCTGCTGAGCTCGCGATTGCCCGCGGCCCGGCCGTCCGTTTGGACCCGGGCCCATGCCTTGCTGCTGCATCGATTGCGCAAGACCCTTGGCGCCCTTTCGCATGGCCTCGAGGGCACGGCCCTGGCTGCCGACGGCGCCATCGGCGTCACCCTCACCGAGCTGACCTTCCGCCTCGCCCATGGCTTCGCCCGCATCGCCAAGTTCGCCCATCTCGTCGCCGCCCTGCCCTTGTTGTCCCTTTTGGCCTTGTTGGCCTTGCTGACCGAGCCCGCGCTGGCGGAGTTGCTCCAGAAGCTTGTTCAGACGGTCACGCAACCCTTGCTGATCCTGGCGCAGGTCCCCCATCTGGTTCTGGCCCTGCTGACCGCGCTGGCGGTCGCGCCGATTTTCCTGGCCCTGCTTGAACGTCTTGTCGCGCAGCTGCTGTTGCTTGCGAATCATGTCGCCGAGTTCATCGAGGGCCGACATCATGTCGTCATCGTCGCCGTCGTCGCCCTGGGCGCCGGGGCGCGCCATCTGCAGGTTCTCGAGCATCGACTGCAGCTGCTCGAGCAGCTGACGCGCAGCGTCCTTGTTGCCCGAGCGCGCCAGATTCTCCAGCCGGTCCAGCATGCTCTTGAGGTCCTGCTGGCTCAGCATGCGCGTGTTGTTGCGATCGAGGGGACGCGTTAATTGCTGCGGATTCTTGCGCATTTCCTCGGCAAGCGCCTGCAGGAACTTGTCCATGGCGGCACGCAGCTGATCCATCAGCTTTTTGATTTCCTCATCGCTCGCGCCGCGCTCGAGCGCCTGCCGCAAGGCCTCCTGCGCCTGGCGCAGCGCCTGCTCGGCCTGTGACACGTTCCCGTCTTCGAGCTGGATCGCCATGTCCCACAGGCGCGCGACGACATCGCGCAGCGCATCGTCGCTCTTTGCATGATCGAGGTCGTGATAGATCGAACGCAGGCCAAGATAGACGCCTGCCTCCGGCGTAAAGCGCTCCGGAGCGATGGTGAGCGCATCGAGCGCGGTGAGCACGGTCGGCTTGCTCTCGGCGTCCAGCGCGAGGTTTCGGCGCTGCTCGATCAGCGCCCTTGCCAACGGCTTGACAAAGATGCGTTGCGGCAACTGCAGCTCGCGCGGCTCGCTGCGGCCTTCGTTGCCGGCCTCATCGCGAGCGATCAGCGTCAGAAGCACGTCGCTGCCAGCCCATGGATGCTCGGTTAGATCATGCGTCGTCTGCGCGGCGCCCGCGCGTGTCCGCTGTTGCGGCAAGACGAGCGCATAGTCGGGCGCGCTGAACAACGGGCGCGGCGGCTTGTCGGACGTCTGTTCTTCCTTGCGCGTGAAGGTGGCTTTCGCTTCGATCACGCCGTAGTCGTCCTCCACGCGATAGTCGAGCCGCAACGCACCACGGGCCTGTCGCTCCGGATCCCGGATCAGATCGATCGTCGGCGCGCGATCGGGAATGGCCGTAAAATTCCACACAAGATCGCTGCCGAGAACGCCATGCACCGCGGCCGAGCCGTCGCCTTTGATCACAAGCCTGCGCTCTTCGGTCCCGGCAGGCAAAGGTGCGCGTGCCTCGGCGGGCGCATCTTCGATTCCGCCTTTGCGGATAATCTCGAAATGCACTTTGCCGGTCGCTCGGATCACAAGCTGACTGCCGGATGGCACCGCGACCGGCGCCGCGTTCTGCGCCGTTTCACCCGGACGGAGGCCAGGCAGCATCACCGGCGGCCGACCGGTGTAGACCGGAGGCGTGATCCACGCATCGATCCGGAAATTTGCCGGTGCGACGACGCCGTGCCAGTCGAAGGCGGCGGCGACCCGCTTGAATCGCTCGCCGCTTGCAGCGAAGAACGTCGCCAACACCAAAATGGACACGAGCGCGCGCAACGCCATCGGATCGCGCAACGACAGCCGCGGCACCGGCCAGCCGGCTTTGATCTTGCGCGCGGACAGCAGCGCGCGCTCGACATGCGCCTGCCACAAAGCCTGCGTCACGGGATCGGTGCCGTTTGCTGCAATGTGATCGGAAACGGCAGTCGCCGGCCGGTGTATTTCGCCGCTGCGGCGATCGAGACGCCTCAGCCCGTCGTTGACGCTCGGCAGCCGCAGGATCGCCAGCGGCACCGCCGCCGCGATCAACAGCAGGCCGAAAATGATCAGGCCGATTGCACGCGCGAGCGGCGGCAACATCAGCCAAAGGCCGGCCCAGGAGAATGCCAGGAAAAGTCCGAGGACAATCGTAATGGAGGCGAGCGCCGGCCACAGCCGTTCCCACAGCAGGCTGCCGCGCGCCCGACGCAATGCACGCGCAAGCAGAAGCCGCGTCGGCTGTTGATCGTGTGGCTTCTCGTTAATCTCGTCCAAAAGCCGCTCCGCCGCTGTGGCTCAGGAGAATCTCTACTACCGTCCAGAGTAACATGCGCCGAACCGGGGGACCACGCGCCTATTTATGCGCTCAAAGCCAATCCGGCATGCGATCGAGCGCAATTAATTGGTCAACTTCAAGGCGCGGTCGCACGACCGCCCATTTTGCGCCGTTGACCAACACTTCCGGCACCAAAGCGCGCGTATTGTAGGTACCGGCCTGCACCGCGCCGTAAGCGCCCGCCGACATCACCGCCAACAGGGCGCCACTTGCCGGTTCCACCATGTCGCGGTTAACGGCGAGAAAATCGCCGCTTTCACACACGGGCCCAACGACATCGGCACGCACCCGCTTTGCTGAGCTGGCCGGCTGCGCAACCGGCCGGATCTCATGATGTGCGTCATATAACGTGGGTCGGATGAGATCGTTCATCGCTGCATCGACGACAACAAAATTCCTGGCTTCGCCATGCTTCACGAACAGCACCCGCGTCACCAATATTCCGGCGTTGCCGACGAGCAGGCGGCCAGGCTCGAAAATAAGCCGGCAATCGAGATCGCGCGTCGCGCGCTTGACCACCTTGGCATAGTCGTCGGGATGCGGTGGCGGCTCATTATCATCGCGGTACGGGATCCCGAGGCCGCCACCGAGATCGATATGCGAAATGGTGTGACCGTCGGCGCGCAACATGCCCACGAACTCGGCGAGCAGCGCGAAGGCGCTGTCGAACGGATCGAGGTTGGTGATCTGGCTGCCGATGTGCATATCGACGCCGGCGACCTTGAGGCCCTTGAGCTTCGCAGCGCGGGCATAGATTTCGCGCGCGCGGCTGATCGGGATGCCGAACTTGTTTTCGGCCTTTCCGGTCGCGATCTTGTGATGCGTCTTCGCATCGATGTCGGGATTGACGCGTACCGAGATGTTGGCGGTGCGCCCTTTCGACGCCGAGATCGATGACAGAAGCTCGAGCTCGGCCTCGGATTCAATGTTCACGCAGAGAATGCCTTCTTCGACTGCGAGCGCGAGCTCGGCCGCGGTCTTTCCGATACCGGAGAACATGATCTTGTCAGCGGGAATTCCCGCAAGTCGCGCGCGCTTGAGCTCACCGCCCGATACGACGTCGGCACCCGCGCCGAGCCTGGCGAGCGTCCGCACCACGGCCTGATTGGAATTCGCCTTCATGGCATAACAAACAAGCGCAGGTACGTCGGCGAAAGCGCCCGCAAAGATTTGGTAGTGGCGCGCCAGCGTTGCGGTCGAATAGCAATAGAACGGAGTTCCGACCGCGCTTGCGAGCGCGTCCAGATTCACCTGCTCGGCGTGCAGGACGCCGTCGCGGTAAGCGAAGTGGTGCATCGCGCGCTCAGTTGAGTAAAACGTCGAGAGGAATTCGTTTGTCTCGCATGCCGGGTGCAATTGGTCTTCCATCGGGACCAATCGGGCCCCTGTTCACCTGTGCACCTGCCGGTGGCTCCTGACCTCCCGGCACAGCCTGTTCGCCCGTGACCGACGCGCTCGGCGGCGGATCGAGCGGTCCTTTGCGCCCGCACGCAGCCAAAGCAAACGAAGTCGCCAGTGCGCCAATCAGGGCGAGGCGGAGAAATGGACGGCGATCACGGCTCAAGACAGGCGCTCCTTGCATGGAGGAACGATAGCAAAACAAACAAACAAGGCGAAGTCAGGATTTTTCCTTTTCCAGCTTGCGCAGCCATTTCTTCGCCTGAGACCTGACATTTTTCGGCGCGGTGCCGCCAAAGCTGGTTCGGCTTTTCACGGAGCGATCGACGGAGAGAACGGTGAACACGTCCTCGCCAATTCGCGGCTCGATCTCCCGCATGGCGGCAACAGGCAGCCGGTGCAAAGGCAAATTCGCCTCGGCGGCCTTGGCGACGATCCGGCCGGTCAGGTGATGCGCCTCGCGGAACGGAATCTTCAAGGTCCGCACCAACCAGTCGGCAAGATCGGTCGCAGTTGCATAGCCCTCGCCTGCCGCCTTTTTCATGCGGGAGGCATCGGGCACGAGATCTGCGACCATGCCAGTCATTGCCGCGATCGATAGCACCAAGGCAGCGAGCGCATCCATGGCGCCTTCTTTGTCTTCCTGCATATCCTTCGCATAGGCGAGCGGTAGCCCCTTCATCACAATCAGCAAGGCGCTGAGCGCACCGATTACGCGTCCGGCCTTGGCCCGTACCAGTTCGGCGGCGTCCGGATTGCGCTTCTGCGGCATAATTGAGGAGCCGGTCGTGAATTTGTCCGACAGCTTGACCAGCGCCGTGAGCGGCGAGGTCCAGATGACAATTTCTTCCGCAAGCCGCGACAAATGCACGGCCGCGATCGAAGCCGCTGCCAGCGTCTCCATCGCAAAGTCGCGCGCGGAGACCGCATCGAGGGAGTTCGCCATCGGCCGGTCGAAGCCGAGTGCCTTGGCGGTCATGTCACGATCGAGAGGAAACGACGTGCCCGCAAGTGCGGCGGCGCCGAGCGGAGATTCATTCAGCCTTTTGCGCGCATCGGCAAACCGGCCGCGATCGCGCGCAGCCATTTCGACATAGGCAAGCAGGTGATGGCCGAACGTTACCGGCTGCGCCGTCTGCATATGAGTCAGTCCGGGCATGACGGTGCCCGCGTGATCGTGCGCTTTTTCGGCGAGCGTGCGCTGATAGAGCGCGAGCGCAGCATCGATCGCGTCGATCGTGTCGCGCATCCAGAGCCGGAAATCGGTCGCAACCTGATCGTTGCGCGAGCGCGCCGTATGCAGCCGTCCCGCCGCCTCGCCGACCAATTCAGACAGGCGGCCTTCCACGTTCATATGGATGTCTTCGAGCGCGCGCTTGAAGGAGAACTTGCCTGCCTCGATCTCTGACAGAATCGTGTCTAGACCGTGAGCAATCTTTTTCGCATCGTCGGCCGCAATGATGCCTTGCTTGGCCAGCATGTCGGCATGGGCCTTGGACGCGGCGATGTCCTGGCGGTACAGATGCCGGTCGAAGTCGATAGAGGCGTT
>Ga0207675_100007823_pt1 | contig 10088 bp, 8 predicted proteins | sample KBSSwiS42_FD_184305 | JGI IMG/M metagenome (GOLD analysis project Ga0207675, IMG submission 184305) | Switchgrass rhizosphere microbial communities from Kellogg Biological Station, Michigan, USA - KBS Switchgrass S4-2 (SPAdes) (version 2) | ecosystem: Host-associated > Plants > Roots >...
GCTTTAGGTGTTCGCAGTGGGTTTTATTATCAGTATATGCGCAATATGCTGCAGGTGAATAACGGCAATGGTACTTTCAGCGAAATAGGACAAATAGCGGGAATTTCAAACACCGATTGGAGCTGGTCTGCATTGCTTGCCGATTATGACAATGACGGATGGAAAGATTTATTGGTGACAAACGGTTATTTCAGAGACTACACGAATCTTGACTTTATTAACTATATGGAAGATTATAAAAGGCAAAAAGGACGGTTAACTAAAGAAGATGTCATGGAAATTATCAAGGAAATGCCTTCTTCCAATGTTATCAATTATATATTTCAAAATAATAAGAACAAAACATTCAGCAACCGGAATAATGAATGGGGGATGACCGAAATATCCAATAGCAATGGCGCGGCGTATGCAGATTTGGATAACGATGGAGACCTGGACCTGGTTGTCAATAATATCAATCAACCCGCTTTCATTTACAGAAATGAATCACGGGCTGACAGTACCCATCATTTTCTCCAGGCTAAGCTAACAGGCGAAGCGGGTAATACGGATGGTATAGGGGCTAAGGTCAAAATTTACTGTAAAGACCAGGTACAGATTTTGGAACAAAACCCTGCGAGAGGTTATCTTTCTTCGGTATCTTCTGTTCTTCATTTCGGGTTGGGAAAAACTGATCAGGTTGACTCACTGATAATAAGATGGAATAGTGGTAAAACTCAAAAACTTACTGGCATAAAATCAAACCAGGTGATTCATCTTTTGGAGAAAGATGCCACTTTATATCCATCCGTTGTTCGCCGGAATGCTCCTTTATTTACGCAAATCCCATCTTCAATAAATTACTCAAACCCGGTTTCTGATATCATTGATTTTAACAGGCAATCCTTGCTGATCAGTGAGTTTTCTTACAGCAGCCCCTGTATGACAAAGGCTGATATAAATAATGATGGCCTGGAAGACATATTTATCGGCGGTGCAGCGGGGCAGCCAACAAGCCTGTTTATTCAGCAGAAGAATGGCTCATTTACGGCAAAGAAGGTTGACGCTTTTGAAAAAGATAAATCGTATGAAGATGCGGGCATTGCTGTGTTTGACGCTAACGGTGATGGTAAACCGGATATTTATATTGCAAGTGGCGGCTATCACAATTTTGGTGTAGCGGATAGCACAACGGCGGACCGGCTTTATATAAATGACGGTCACGGTAACTTTAACAGGAGCAGCAATCTTCCTGCCATATACGGAAGTAAATCCTGTGTTAAAGTTCAGGATATAAATGGCGACGGCGCCCCGGATGTTTTTATCGGAGGCAGGGTATCACCCGGCCGCTACCCGGAAACACCCAATAGTTACATTTTAATTAATGACGGCAAAGGAAATTTCAGAGATGAAACGAAAAATATATGTCCTGAAATTTCTAAGATCGGAATGGTAACAGACGCCCTGTGGGTTGATCTGGATGCTGATAAAAGAAATGAATTGGTAATTGCCGGAGAGTGGATGCCTGTAACGGTATTCCGAATAGAAAATGGAAGGCTTGTCAACACCACATCGAAATATTTTGACAAACTATATTCAGGCTGGTGGAATACAATTACAACAGGCGATTTTAATTCAGATGGTCGCCCGGATCTTATCATTGGAAATATAGGACTGAACACACAATTCAAAGTTTCTGAAAAGGAACCTCTCGAAATGTTTTATTCAGATTTTGATAAAAATGGTTCAGTAGATCCCATATTCAGCTTTTATATACAGGGCAAACGTTATCCCTTTCTTACAAGGGATGAGTTAGCTGGTCAGATGCCGCTATTCAAAAAAAGGTTCTCAGATTACAAAAGCTATGCGGATGTTACCCTTGAAGATCTTTTTAAGAATAACGAATTAAAGGATGCCGGGCATCTTACTGCCGATTATATGGCTACAACTTGCTTTTTGAGCAGCCCGACAGGTAAATTTTCAATGGCTCAATTGCCACAGCAAGTTCAATATTCTCCTGTTTATACCATTAATAGTATAGATTTTAATCACGATGGAAAAATGGACTTATTGCTATGTGGTAATAATAGTCATGCAAAAATAAGATTGGGCAAATTCGATGCAAACTATGGTCTATTATTGGCGGGTGATGGTAACGGCAATTTCAATTATATCAATCAGTCTGAATCAGGCTTTAATATATGGGGTGACGTGCGGAGTAGTGCCTGGGTGAATAACAGGCTTTATCTCGGTATTAATGGAAAAAATTTGGTTTGTTATAACTTGTCGCAAAAAAAGGACTGATTTAACGCAAGATCCCAGAGAACTTTTTTCGTTATATCTACAGAAATGCTGGCTTGCTGCCGGCGTAATTTATGCAGCTTTAACCAAGCTGATTTCTTTTGTATTTCCGGGGTTATATTTCACTGACACCGTGCCCCCTGCCCGGATAGCAGAAAGTTCCGCGGCAGATAATGTTTCTTTTAATTCAATAACAAAATTTCTTCCTTTCTCCGGCATAACCTGCACCAGTATTTTCATTTTGGCATGACTGTTAATAGTCGCTGTTGCCTGTTCTATGGATAATACAATCGCTTTTGCGATTATACTTTCATCGGTGGTATTCGTATAAGTAAGGGTGCGTCTTATTTTTCTTTTTCTTAAAAAGAAGCGAACGATAAAAAATGTACCCAAAAGGATAATGACGAGTGCTATTTCCATCATTGTTGTTATCAGAATAATTTCCATGTCTTTCGATCGTAAATGATCCAGATGCAAAGAAACTGAAAGACCAATCCCTATTTGCAAATCGATAAGCAAGAGGTAAATGCTATACAACAAAAGGAAAAGGCTGTTCGAAAACAGCCTTTTGAATTGATATGTTGTCCCGTCCGTATATTAATGATTTCCTGCTTTTTCGTAGTGGTAATTACTGCCTTCCAATATCGGGTGAGCCCCGCTTAATTCCGTTTCATTTAATTGCAGGCTGAAATTTTTGAAAAACACTTCCATGATCCATGGCTCAAAACGGAATTCAAAATAATTATGATCTTTTACCGGCATAACAATTTTTGTTTCTCTTTCCGGGCTGAATTCGAATAACAGGGTTATTGAATCTACATCCTGGGCGGTAAAAAAAATATTTCCATCAGAATTTGCAACGCCTTGTTGCTTTTTATTGCCGGATTGTATAAAACAGTAAACATAACGCAGCATGTTTCCATTGGAATCAACAATCTTCACCGTTATTCCATTGTCATCTCTTTTTTCAGATTTTATCAGTGCGAAATCTGCATCATGTTTTTGTGTGCTGTTGAGTAGTATTGTGTTGTTATGGGTTGTCCATGTACCGCTTCCATAGCGGTCAAGGGCGCCGTACGAAAAGAAAAATTGAAAGCTGCTGTCTTTGTCCAATTTAAAACCAGATGCTGTTTCCATTACTCCCCGCAAATAATATTCGCCTGTAGCGGAAAAGGTGGCTGACTGAGCATTCATATTCATAGAAATAAAGAGTAATGAAACTATTGAAATTGTGATTTTCATCCGGGAGTAAATCTATAACACTATTTTGCTTTTTCCCCGGTTGCTTTTGCAAAAGGATGATTTGAAAAAACAAAAGGCGTTCGGGTTAAATCTTTCAGCCGTTTGTTTTTCTGTTCCAGTCGGTTATGTATTTTCAAACGATGTAACTTTAAGTAAAAGTTATTTTGTGCCGGTTTAAAAATCTTTCCAATGAAATTTAAATATTTTGTATCAGCGGATAAATTTGGCAGCTACCTGGATGGCAATACCCAATGTGATCTATGTGGTACAGAGACAAGATGTTTTGATGCCAGCTTGTTTATCGGCGAAGATGAAATGGATGCAATTTGCCCCGGTTGTCTTGCAGCAGGTGAATTAAAAGACATGGATCTATATACCTGCGAAGGAGATATCGCGGAGTTAAGAAAACAGTTAAAGGAATTAAATCCATCAGCAACCGAAACTGAAATTGAACAATTGATAACTCAAAAAACCGAAGAGCTGGAAAAAACAACTCCAGCTTTGGTAACCTGGCAGGATTGGGAATGGCCTGTGGCAGATGGCGATTATTGTGCTTTTATTGGCTATGGTTCGAGGCCGCTTTACAATCAGCTGGCGAAGGATAAAGATGGTAAAAAGTTCTTTAAGTATTCACTTTATTCTTCCTTCACCGATAGTTCGAACGCAGATGAATTATGGGATGAAAGTATGCCTGGTAAGTTAATACGCAATGGAAATGAAGCGGAGGGATTAAGTCCTTTGTTTTATGTATTCAGAAGTCTGCATAGTGAGAAGATCGTAACCGTTTGGGATATCGACTAGAAATTATGAATAATACCTGATTAGCCCGTAAATAACAACCAACACGGGTATCGCTGCCAATATAAGAACAGCAGTTGTACAATACCGGTTGTTTACGAGCATCAGGATCACACTTATCAGTATATAAGCGGCCAACGCCAGAATATATAGCATCGCGAGACCTTTTCCGGCGGCATCAGTTCCTTTTTTAGAAAAATAAATATCGTATAGCCATACCAGCAGTATGAGTATTTCAATAGCAACTCCGATCCAGCCCGCCTTATAAAGTGTCATAATCGGTTTAAATATTTATTATCCGAGGTATCCTGTAAATGAAAGCCAGACTGTAAGCAGGCTAAGTAAAAGTGCGGCCAATGCCCCGATACCTATAAATTTGTCCTGCTTCCACAGCAGTATAATAGCAAGGACTATCAGAGGCACTGTTATCCATAGATATAGTCCCGACACCAATACAAGTAAATAAACCACTTCAAAGGAGACAAGCAGGGAGACCATAAATTTTACCGTGCTTTGCATAAAGCAGTTTTTATTTTCGTTTAACCGCGACCATAATTTATCATAATACCGCTACCACCACTTTTTGAATCGTAATAGGCAGATACATATCCCCATGTGAAACTATTTATGCCGCCTGTTTCGTTATTTAACCAATGTTCATACTCTGCCTTTTTTTGTAACTCTGTCTCTTCACTCCAGTCATTCCAGTTTGCATTGTTAACAGGCTGGGGGTAAAAACCAAAATCAAGCCTGCTCAAAATTTCATTGTAAAACATAAAATCGAAAAAGAAATACTTATCATTGATTTTATAATTCTTTAAATAATAATGTACCCAGCCGTTTCCTACATCCCATATTTCCGCATTATTTGCATGAAGAAAATCAATTAGATTCTCAGCTTTCGCGGAATGTTTTATAATAATGCCATCTGCAATTTGAAAATCTCCTGAGGAAATATCAATCATGATCTTTTAAGCTGCTTTGAAAACTTTTTTACGTAGTAACAAACTTGTTATTGAACTGAACAAAACAATATACCAGATTGCAACAAACGGCCCCCAATCAATCGATCCTGCACTTTCCGGCGGCGTGGGAAAATGATAGAGATTAAAAGACAGTAACAATAATCCCAGCAGGCTCCCGACTATACCAAGCACTTTCCAATAAATTGTTTTCTTAAGCAGGCTATAACCGTATAAAATTGTTGCAATAGAAATAAGTATGTCCCATGCTATATCCATTCCGAAGTGAACACTGTTTAACCCGTCGGTAATATATTTATAACCGGCTTTTATATCTTCATTACCGGTTCCTGTGTGTTTTTCCATAGTAGCAAAAGACGATTGCTGCACTGTCAGCATCAGTAATAACATGATACCGGCGGCCACCCCACTTACAGTGGCTATCGTGACCCGCGGTGAGAAATCATCATTAATCAAAAAATAAAATAGCCCTGCACAACCGATGGCGAGCATCGGACCAAAAGCAAAAGCGGCAACATAAGTAGCTAAAGGGGGAAGCGGAGCAAATGCTGCTGCGAAATAGACAACCATACTCAGGAGTCCGCAAACTGCTCCTGTTTTTATCCAGGAAGCAGCGTAGTTTGTTTGGTTCATTAATAAAATTTCTTCTTGTAACGAAAAGTATGGAAAGAAGGTTACAGCCATACTGAAATGTTTGCAAGAGGCTTATTACAAATAACGAACGGTTAGCGCAGTTTCAATTGCTGTTGTACCTCTTCTTTTTTACGCCGGGAAACCTCTACTTTACTTCCATCGGTAAGCAGTACGTATTCGTTGTCGTTTGTGATCCTGGTAATATGCTTCGGATTAACAAGGTGAGATTTGTGTGTTCGGATGAATTTGAATTCATCAAGCATTTCTTCAAAATGCTTCAATGTTTTACTGGCAATAAAAGGCTTCTTATTGACGAGGTGGATATGCGTATAGCTCCTGTCTGCTTCCAACCGAAGTATATCATCGATCATAAAAAAATAAACGCCTTCAGAAGAAGGAACTGCTATCTTGAAGTCCTTAACTTCTTTCTTTTCTATGTTTTTAACAAGGTTGTCAAACAGTTCTTTTTTCTGCTGTGCAGATTCCTGCTTTTCAAGATGGCGCTGTACAGCAGCATTTAATTCATCCGGATCAACCGGTTTCAATAAATAATCAAGAGCGCTGAAGCGGATGGCTTGTATGGCGTATTGATTATAAGCCGTCGTGAATATTACATCAAAAGCCGGTTCTTTTAATTGTACTAAAAAATCAAAACCGTTTTTATGCGGCATTTCCACATCTAAAAAAACAATTCCGGGTTCATATGTTTTCAGGATTTCAGTTGCAGCGTCAGCAGAATCAGCTTGCCTGATCTCAGTAACCTGCGGTATAAAGTTTTTCAGATAATGTTCCAGGATACTCCTGGCTTTTTGTTCATCATCGATGATCAATACTTTTATCATAAAATACTCTTTAGCTTTTTAAAAATGTGGACAATTCAATGATCACTTTTGTACCCGCTCCGGTATTCTGTTCATCATATTTATCAACAATCTCCAGTAAAGCATGAAATCCCTGCTTCTGTAATACATCTATCCTGTCTTTTGATATCCTGAGCCCCTTCGATTCATGACGCTTCGCTTTGCTTTGTTGTTCTTTTAATTCAAACGATTTTTTCCGGCCAATGCCATTGTCATCTATTACGCACAGAAAAATATCTTCACTAATCCGTTTAAATGTTATCGTTAATTTTCGTTCGCCGTCTTTATGCATCAAACCATGCCACAATGCGTTTTCTACATAAGGCTGTACCAGCATTGAAGGGATCAGAATGTCATCCATTTCCAATTCTTCATCGACCTGCATTTCATAGCAAAAACTTTTTTCAAAGCGCATCTGTTCCAATTCCAGGTATAGCTCCAGCACCTCTTTTTCTTCACTCAGGGCCACAAGGTTTTTGCCTGAGTTATTCAGCACCATCCTGAACAACTTTGAAAATTTATTCAGGTATTTGCTGGCCTCACCATATTTCTGTGTTACAATGCATTCCTGTATACTATTCAGGCAATTGAAAACAAAATGGGGGTTCATCTGCGCCCTTAGCGCCATTAACTGACTTTCAGCCAGCAGCTTCTTTATTTCCAATAATTTTATTTCATTTTCACGGGCCAGTTCTCCTGCTTTCGCCTCGGCAATTTTATTGGCACTGATCGATGCGATTGTCATCAATGCTTTCATATGTTCTTCTGTAAAGAAATTTTTTGAAGAATTCTCCGAGTCAATAACGCCTATCACGCGGCCATAGTCGAGAATGGGGACGGCTAATTCTGACAGTCTTTTTTCATCATCCACTATATAACGATCATCCCTGGTTGTATCGTTAATTAATAAAGGTTTACCGGTTTTAGCCGCTGTGCCAACGATTCCCAGCCCCATTTCAATTTCAATCGGGTTCACGATCTCATGTTCTTTTGGATTCTTGGGTCCGTAGGCGGCTTTTTGTACAAGTTTATTAGTTTGCTCATCTAATAAATAAACAACACAATCCTGGAATTGTAGTTGCGAAATGCAATTCCTGGCAATATCCCAGCAAATTTCCGTTACTGAATTTTCACCATATTCAGAGTTTGCGAAATAATCAATGGCGGCATCAATGTTTTCCTCACGTTGTTTTTTCTGCACCTGTTTGTAAATCCTCCAGGCTAATACACCTAATAATGCCATTACCAATGAAACAAACCAAAACGTTTTCCAGAAGGGAGGTTTGATGATGATAGCCAGTGATGTTGTTGTACTCATCCAATTACTGCTGCCATCGGTGCTTTTTACAGTAAAAATATATTCGCCGTCAGGAACATTGGTATACGCTGCTGTTTGCTTATTACCACAGTATACCCAATCCTTATCTACACCATCCAGTTTATACGCATATTGAATCGTAGATGATTCGCGATGAAAAGGCGACGAAAAGTCAATGGAGAAAAAATTCTGCCGGTATTCCAGCTTTACCGGTGATCCCCTGCTAATTGGAACATCATTCTGAAATACATTGAAGCCGGAAATAAGGGGTGGTACCTGGGCCGGTAACTGCTGAAACTTTTTTGTATCGATGATCACAATATTATCGAGCATCGAAGCAAACAATTTATCGCCATCCAGCAGTAAACTGTTCCAGTGATCATTAAATGAAAATGTAACCTCGATCTTTACCTGGGTTACCTGTTTTGTTTTTGTATGAACGCATATCAGCGCCTCCTGTGAAATAGCCCATAGCCGTCCTTGTTTATCCATGCTCAGATCGCGGAAGCGAAGTCCCGGCAAACCATCTTTTGTTGTAATAGAATCAAGGATTTTTCCGTCGCGGTTTACTTTGATTATTCCCCTCTGGCTTCTGCTTAACCATATATTTCCCTCGTCGTCTTCAAGCATGGCAAGGATCAGGTCGCCGTTCAGGTCGTTCGCGGGTTTTATCATTTGCGATGTATTCTTATCAAACACCCGCAACCCGTTATTGCCGGAACTGATCCAGATAGTACCATCTCTTGTTTCTAAAAATGAGGCACTATTGCTGGATGACATATCTCCCCATTTTTTATCATCCCGGTCAAAGCGGATGCAGTCATTATTTTTAGGATTGTACCGGTAGACTCCTTCATTCCAAACACTGAACCAAATAAAACCCTCACTATCCCTGCGTATCCATGTTACTTCTTTTATTTCTTTACCCCTGTCTGCAGTATAGTAAGTAAAAGGACGGAATTTCTTTGTTGTCATGTTAAATATATGCACCCCGTTACCCGTTGCGCACCATATATCATTACCGATGAGAATGAAATCAAATATCTCATTCCATCGCAGGTTACCATTTTGTGGTAAATACCTTTTATATGTTTCGGTAACTGTATCGAACTCAACAAGGCCTTCCATTTTCGCGATCCACCAACTGCGTTTTTTATCCATTAATAATTTATTAATGTTCGCAAAAGTGGTAGTCAGGAAATAGGGATAGCTCGCTACTTTAAAAATATCTTTTACAAATCCGGATGATGAAAAGCGGCTAACACCATTCAATGTAGCCAGCCACACATTATCATAATTGTCCTGCATAACATCATTGAAGTAGCCATAACCAATGGAATAAGGCACTGTTTCATCATATCTTAACCGTTCAAACCTGCCATCGGGATTGCGTATGAAAGCAGTATACAGCCAGGTAGATATCCATAGCCTGTTTTGCCTGTCAACAAATAAGGTATTACATCCATCTTTTAAATTCCACAAAGGATTATTATTGATCCGCTCAAATGATTGAATAGTGTTTGTTGCAAAATCAAAATAACCAAGACCACTTCCTGTAATATCTCCAAACCAAACGTTGCCTTTTGCGTCAGTAGCAATGGAATTAATGACGTGATCAGTAAATACGGCGAGATGTTCAGGATTGTTACGGAAAGATAATAATTGGTTATGGTTAAGATCTATGCAGTACAGGCCAGCATCAGTACCCGTCCACAAAAAATTTTTCACACTGTCATACGCAAAAGCGGCCCGGTAGCATAAACCTTTGTCTAATTCCTTCAAAAATGGCAGTACGACAGATGCGTTTACAAAATCTCCATCTTTTTCGATAAACACTCCTTTGTCGCTTGCCATCCACAAACGACCGGCCTTATCTTTTCTGAACTGGTATACGGCAGCCTTTCCCGCATCCGACTTGTCACTGCCTGTAATCTTCAGCCGGCGAAAGCTATACGTTACTTTATCCAGAACAGC